>WNGC01000502.1_pt1 | contig 22860 bp, 21 predicted proteins | sample 5400051 | NCBI WGS metagenome assembly WNGC01 (sample SAMN13153368, study PRJNA577476) | soil metagenome | isolation source: 20 cm soil or saprolite under grassland replicate 2 | place: USA:California | collected 2016-06-15
ATGAGGTCGCCCCGCTGATGGCCGTCCCATTCTTCTTCCACTGGTAGGTCAACGGCGCGGTACCTGCCGCTACCACGGTGAACGTGGCCATCTGCCCCGTCGTGACCGTCTGGTTGGCCGGCTGGGTGGTGATCGACGGCGCCACCGCAGCGGCACTGACCGTGAGCGTAGCCGCATTGCTGGTCATGCTGCCGGCTGTGTTGCTGACCACTATGGTGAACTGTGAGTTGTTATCCGCTGAGGTGGTAGCCGGGGTGCTGTAGCTCGATGAGGCTGCCCCGCTGATGGTCGTCCCATTCTTCTTCCACTGGTAAGTCAACGGCGCGGTACCTGCCGCTACCACGGTGAACGTGGCCGTCTGCCCTGCCGTCACCGTCTGGCTGGCCGGCTGGGTAGTGATCGAAGGCGCCACCGCAGCGGCACTGACCGTGAGCAGAGCCGCATTGCTGGTCACACTGCCGGCTGTGTTGCTGACCACTATGGTGAACTGTGAGTTGTTATCCGCTGAGGTGGTGGCCGGGGTGGTGTAGCCCGCCGAAGTCGCCCCGCTGATGGCCGCCCCATTCTTCTGCCACTGGTAGCTCAACGGCGCAGTGCCCGCTGCTGCTACCGCGAACGTGGCCATCTGCCCCGCCGTTACCGTCTGGTTGGCCGGCTGGGTGGTGATCGACGGCGCTGCCGGGGGGCTATTCTTTGGTCCGGCAACATACCCCGAGCATCCAGCACTGACAATCCCTATGGTGAAAAGCAACACAGACAAAACGACGCGCAGACGATTCATAATCACATCTCTCTTTCACAATTAGTTCCCCGGCGCGCGGCTTCTAGGAAGGGTGAATAGTAATTGACCGGAGACAGACTTCAAACGAGCCAGCCCACTCTGGCTCGTCTCCTACGAGGCTGGATTCCTCATGAACAACGTAAATCCGTGACGCCGAACCGTCTACTGGTCAGGCGTCCAGAAGTTGGCCCTGCCCCTAACTGCCCTCCAGTACAGCTGGCCCGGGGCGTCAGAAGATAAATCGCAGTATCGGAAGCTTGCATCGCCTTAAGAAGGAATGGTCCCTCTCGAAAGCGCGTGGTGAGAACCCACGGGCAGGTGCGCCCTCATAGAAATTGCTCGACACGTCGTAAGGCACCAGGCCACCCTCGGTCAGATGGCCAGCGGCCAGCTTCTTCTCGATCCTCTTCTTCCGCTCGAAAAGCCAGTCCATGGCTTCGTAGAGATCATCCTCGTGTGCCTTCAAAAGCGCGCGGTCGATGGTCTTGAGGATGGTTTCCTGTTTTTTGGTCAGGGCTACCACGCGAGAAAGCTTGAACCGGTGCTGGGAGTCGCGGAGATAGACTTTGTACATCGTGGCCAACTCCAGCAAGGCACTCTGGGCGGTGAACTCCGTGTTACGCAGGCGATACTGCAGCAAGGACAGCAGCAGATAGGCCAGGTAGCAGATGAAGATGTGCGCGTGCACCTGCTCGGCCAGCCAATGGCGGACGGGGCGCAACTGGGTGATGCCTTTCAGACTGCGGAAGGCCTTTTCGACGATGTCTTTGTTGAAATACAGGGAAAGCATTTTGTTCTCGGGCAGCGCACGAGTGCAGAAGAGGCAGGAGTAGCCATCGAACTCCTCGACCTGGGCCAGTTGGGCCGACAGCAGGTGGCCCCGGGCATCAAAGAACCGCTCCAGTCCCGGCTTGATGGACTTATCTTGGGCCAGCTGTGTTTGCGCGTAGAGCACCTCACGGCGGCGCGACTCGCGGACGTCGCGTTGTAGGCGTTCGTTAAAGCAGAGCACCAGATGGCCGCGTACGCCACCCAATTGATAAGGCCGCCGGCAGGTATAAAAGACCGTGTGACCGACGCGCTGGCGGTTGGGCAGTTGCATCAGTTGTTGTGGATCGGCCCACGGTCGCCAGAATTTCTTGAGGACCGGGTGGAGGGGCACGCCGCACAAGGTATCCCAGTGCAACCGCTTGATATCCTTTAGGTTGCGACCAGAAACGATCCCGCGGTCGCAGATGAACAGACCGCCTCCGAGATGGTAGCTGCCGAACAACGTGAGCAGGTCCTGCAAAGTACGCGCGTCATGTACATTGCCGTCAAAGACCTACATAGCGAAGCGCTGGACCACCTTTCCCTCACCGCGGCGGTTTTCGACCTCGGCGAGGTAGATTTTGTTGCCCTTTTTGATCCTATGACCAAAGCTGTTATGGAGATCGATATACTCGCTGCACGGCACTCACTGCACGATGAAAGGCAAGCTCGTTAAAAAACGCACTGTGTTCGGAAGCCCTGTAAAATCAGCCCGAACCTACGGTCGCGTTATTTTCGCCAAGCTGTAGTGAATAAATTGAAGGTGGAGGTCAGGAAATGAGAACTCGCGCCGTCAGCCATTCCCCAGGTCTTTAAGAGCTTAACCTCGAATTAGGCGTCTGCGATCGGTGGAACTTCGGATTAAGCCGTTGGGCTAGGGTGAATCTGGGCGCGTTTTTGCATGGTTTTCTCTCTGCGGTTAAGTCAGATTTGGGATTGATTGTATTGGAGCGTTCTACAAAATGTCATGCGTGTTTAATGTTGAGAGAGTTCGCGAAAGGGGTAGTCGATTGGCCTTGGAGAAGTTTTGCCCGGGAGCAAGTTCCCGCGCTTCTCTCTCAGCTTCTGGCCGCGATTCACCCGCGCGCCGTCGCAACATAGGATTTAGCGCCACCCCCTGGTATCAATGAAAAGAACGGGACCTCCTGCGGCCTGTCTGCCAAGTCCCCTGCGGAGGACCTAAGGGTTCGCGTGAAAATAGCTTGACCGTTATTGCAGGATGTGTTGTCAGGATGTGCCTGACGCGCGCGCGATACGACAGATCAAGACACGCTACCGAACGCTGGCACCGGTGATGGATGAGCGCCTTCGTCGGCAGTGGGCGGCCAGCGAAGCGCAAAGCTACGGTCGTGGTGGAGTCAGTGCAGTCAGCAGTGCCACCGGGATGTCGCGCAATACCATTCGCAAAGGGATTGCCGAGACGGTGTTGCGCAAGAAAAATCCGAAGGCGGTGGTCAGTACTCGTGTACGCCGCCCGGGGGGCGGGCGCAAAGCGCTGACTGAATCGGACCCCGGGTGTGGGAGGCACTGGAGACTTTGGTGGAGCCGATGAATCGAGGAGACCCGCGCTCGCCGTTGCGCTGGACATGCAAGAGCACGACCCAGCTGGCCCGGGAGTTGACCCGCCAGGCGCATCCCATCAGCCCGTGGACGGTTGGCAGTCTTCTGAAGGCCGCCGGGTATAGCTTGCAGAGTAACCGCAAGACCAAGGAAGGCGCCTCTTATCCGGACCGCAACGCTCAATTCGAGTACATCAACGTGACGGTGCAGAGTTTTCAGCAACGCGGTCAGCCGGTGATCTCGGTGGATACCAGGAAGAAGGAATTGGTCGGCCTGTTCAGTAACGGCAGCCAGGAGTGGCGACCGCGGGGAGAGCCCGAAGAGGTCAAGGTGCATGATTTCATGGATAAGACGTTGGGCAAGGCCATTCCCTACGGCGTGTCCGATCGGAGTCAAAATGAGGGGTGGGTGAGTGTCGGCATGGATCACGATACCGCCTGGTTTGCCTTGCAGGCCATCGGCCGTTGGTGGCACAAGATGGGCGCCCAGCATTATCCGCATGCCCGGGAGCTGCTGATCATGGCCGACGGGGGTGGCAGCAACGGCAGCCGCTGCCGTCTGTGGAAAGTGGCGCTGCAAGAGCTGGCGAGCCGCCTGGGGATTCCCCATCCACGTGAGCCATTTCCCACCGGGAACCAGCAAGTGGAACAAGATCGAGCATCGCATGTTCTGCCATATCACTCAAAACTGGCGCGGCCGACCCTTGGTCAGCCACGAAGTCATTGTCAACTTGATTGCCAACATGACCACACAAACCGGTTTGAAAATTCGCGCGGAACTGGATCGCGGCACCTATCCTTCCGGCATCCAGGTGACCGAGGCAGAACTGCAAACGCTGCATCTCAAACCACACGCATTCCATGGTGACTGGAACTATGCGCTCCTTCCGGAGCGGGAAAGGACCGAAGCGGGAAAGGAAATGATCAAGTTATTTTTACGCGAATCCTAAATGAGCCACTCAGATACAGAGAGCAATTCGACATGCATCATGACGTACTCTCATGACGGCTTCGGTCTCGGGCACTTGAGAAGAAACACCACGATCGCATCTCACTTTGCCAATGAACTCCCCACGTCCAGCGTTTTGATGTTGATTGGATGCCCCACGGGAGCGGTCTTCAAGTTGCCGCCTGGCGTGGACTTCATCAAGCTCCCTTCCATCATCAAGCGCGACACCGGAGTATGGCATCCGTTGCGGTTGCGCATCGGGCTCGACAAGACCAAGGCACTACGCACCGCCACTATTCACGAGGTGGCTCACGTGTTACACCCGCAGCTGTTACTCGTGGACCACGTGCCGGTGGGAGTCTGGGGAGAACTCCTCCCCGTGCTTGAAATGCTGAAGCGAAGAGACGATGCACCGACAATAGTCTTGGGTCTAAGGGACATTGTGGATCGCCCCGAAGTCACGCGCACGCTGTGGGAACGCGAAGGAGCTTACCAAGCAATTCGCAGATACTATGACGAAATTTTCATCTATGGCTGCCGGGAGGTGTTTGACACCAGTTCCCACTACGGGCTCGGGAGAGAGTTTGCCCCAAGGATCCGCTATTGCGGATACGTATGCACGCAGGAGCCCTACAAGAGCAAAGAGCGGATGCGCAAGGAGCTCCAAGTCGAGCACCCTCTGATCGTAGTAACCGGGGGCGGTGGGGTTGACGCCTATCCCATGATGCAGACGTGCATGAAGGCCCTGAGGCTGCTCGGGCCGCGCGCGGACGTGGAGACGATTTTTATCAGCGGGCCGCTGATGGATAACGAGCAGCTTGAACGGCTGCGCGAAGAGGCAAAAGGCCTGAAGGCACGGGTGCTGGCGCATGTGGAAGATTGCCTCAGCTACCTGAATGCCGCCGATGTAGTTGTCACCATGGCGGGCTACAACTCGTTGTGTCAGGTGTTGCAGCTCAGAAAGAAGTCGCTCGTGGTGCCGCGGTCTGGCCCGAGCGCCGAGCAACAGATGCGGGCCCGCCTGTTTGCCGAACGCGGTCTCGTGGAGGTGATCTTTCCCGGGGAGCTGTCCCCGAAGAAGATGGCCGGAAAACTGATGGAAAACTTACAGCGAAAGGACTATCCGTGCTATGACCCAGCCATCGACACAAACGGAGGAAGGAACGCGGCCGCTCGCTTGGCTGAGCTCCTGGCCTCCAGAGTTTACTATCGCGTCGAAAGCCAGATTGACCGTCGCGTATATCGTTAGCACCTGGCCAAGTCTCTCGCAGACGTTCGTGCTAAACGAGGTTCTGGCGCTTGAGCGACGCGGCTTGCAACTTCGCGTCTTCTCGATCAAGAATCCGAAAGGCGAGCCGGTACACGCCGATGCCAGGCGAGTTCGCGCCAAAGTCTATTATCTCGCGCTGCTTCGCCGCTGGAAACCAATGTTGCAAGGCAACCTGCGGACGCTGTGGCGCCACCCTGGGGCTTATTCGCGCACTCTGCTTCGAGCTCTGCTGCGGCCCCGGTGGAGCTTTTTCCGCAACTTCTTGCAGGCCGGTGACCTGGCGGACCTGTTGTTTCGTGAACCCGTCGCGCACCTGCACGCGCACTTCGCCAGCGCTCCAGCAAGTGTGACTATGCTGACGCACCATTTGACCGGCACTCCCTACACGTTCACCGCGCATGCCAAAGATATTTACTTTGATTCCGAGCCGGCGCTCATGCGCTCCAAGATAAAGAACGCCAAGGCCGTGGTAACGGTCAGCGAATACAACCGGCGATACCTTATGGGTTTGCTCGAGCCTTTAGCGAAGAGCAAAGTGCATTGCGTCTACAACGGCGCAGATTTGAGTCAATACGAGTATCGCCCTTCTGGCGAAAAGCCGAACGGCCTTGCGGTAATCCTCTCGGTAGCCAGGTTGATTGAGAAAAAAGGGCTTGGCGATTTGATCCGCGCTTGTCAGATCCTCCGGCAACGCGGGCGCGCATTTCGACTCGAAATTATCGGCAGAGGCCCGCTCAGGCGGAGGCTCGAAGCTCGGGCTACCGAACTGGGTATAACCGACCGCGTGAGATTCCTGGGAGCGCGGCCGCAAGAATTCGTTCGCGAGGCCTACAAGCGCGCACCTTATTCGCGCTCCCGTGTGTTATCACTGCAGGCGGTCATCGCCACGAGATTCCTGGAGCGTGACGTAATGCGCTGGGGACACAGCACGCCGGCCCGAAAGTCCGCTCGGTAGTTCACGAAAGAAGGAGGCGCTCGAGAAATGCTTAGGCAATGCAACTCTGAGAGTGCGGGGGAAAAAAGCCTTCTTTACCTGCTGCCTCTTCTTCGTGCCCACTGGCGGAAGATCTTCCTTGCGTTCCTGGCTATGGGGGTGGACTCTCTGCTGACTGTGATGCGTCCTTGGCCTCTGAAGGTGGTGATTGATCGAGTGCTTTCGCATAGACCAAGTCGCGTGCCTCTGATCCACGCGTGGTTGGACAGCGCGCCGTTTACGAAGATGCAAATCCTGTACGGCTCTTGCGCGGCGGTACTCTTCATCGCTCTCATCACCGGTCTGATCAGTTACTGCTACACACGCCTCCTCGGCAATGTCGGCCAGCGCTTCGTCTTTGAGCTGCGGCGGGACCTGTTCGCCCACATGCAACGCTTATCCCTGCGTTTCCACGACACCCAAAAGACAGGCGACCTGACTACCCGGTTGACCTCCGACATTCAATCGATTCAAGAGTTCATTGCGAACGGCATTATCGTTTTCGGCAGCAACACGCTGTTGCTGACCAGCATGGCTGCCCTGATGTTCTGGCTCAACTGGAGGTTCGCTCTCGCTTCTCTCTCGATCGCCCCGCTGATGTTCTGGATGGTCTATCGTCACAAGCTTCTCGTTAAGCGCGCGACGCGCAAAGCACGCACTAGCACAGGACTGCTGGCTTCACTCGCGCAGGAGACGCTGGCCTCCATTCGCATGGTGCAGGGGCTGGCGCAAGAGGGCCAGATCGACGAGCGCTTCCATGTGCAAAGCGAAAGCAGCTTGGAGGCTTTCCTGGAGAGCGTGCGGTATCAGGCGCGGATCGCGCCGGTGGTGGATTTCTGTGCGGCCATAGGGCTGGCCATGGTCATGTGGTACGGGGCCAGTAGCGTTCTTGCCGGCCAGCTCACCACCGGGGACGTGGTCATTTTCTTCGCCTACGTAAATAACTTCTACAGCCCCATGAAGGGCATTGCGCGTTCGGCGAACACCTTCACCAAGGCCAGCATAGGCGCGGAGCGAATCGTGGAGGTTTTGAGGCAGCAGAGTGAGGTCAGAGACCTCAAACACGCCCGTCGGGCCCCGCGCTTCAAGGGCGCCATCGAGTTTCAAGACGTGTCATTCGGGTACAAGCTTGGCACGCCAATTCTTTCTCACATCAATCTTTGCATCCCGCCAGGACAGAAGCTCGCGATCGTCGGGGGGACCGGGGCGGGGAAGAGCACTCTCGTGAGCCTGGTTCTTCGCTTCTACGACCCTACCGCGGGCGCGGTCTTGGTGGACGGAAAAGACATCTGGACTTTTTCCCTCCAGTCGTTCCGTGAGCAGATCGGCTTAGTTCTTCAGGACTCCCTGCTTATGAGTGGTACCATCCGGGACAACATCGCATTCGGCCGGACTGACGCAACAGACGAGGAAATCCGCGCTGCCGCCGCAATTGCCAACGCGGACGAGTTCATTCACCGGCTCCCGGAAGGCTACGAAACCCCTGTGGCCGAGGGGGGAACCACTTTATCCGGCGGGCAGAAGCAGCGCATCGCCATCGCCCGTGCCGTGTTGCGCGACGCGCCCATTTTGATTCTCGATGAGCCGACCAGCGGTCTGGATGCCGCCGCCGAGCGCACCGTCATCGACGCGCTTGAGCGCGCGGCGGCCGGACGCACCACGCTCGTCATCGCCCACCGTCTCAGCACCGTGCGCCTCGCAGATCGCATTATTGTCCTCGACGGCGGACGCATCGTCGAGCAAGGCACCCACGAAGAGCTCTTGGCCCTAAACGGCCGATACGCTGAACTTTATCAACTGCAAATGCCCCCGGGCCAGCCCACCGTCTTCACTATGGAGATTGAGGAAAGCTGAGAACTACGTTGATCATAAGATATCGAGCTGCCGATTCTTCTCGCAGAAGAGAATCACAACGAAGTCCAGTTCAACGAGCACATGATCATGAAGGTGCCGTCAAAGAATGGGGACCCTCTGGCCGTGCCCTCTCTATTTCTTGCGCCCTCGGTGTTCGGCAACGGCTTCAGCGGCCTGCAAATCATCGTAGATGGTGTTGAGACGAGCGCTCTCGATCTCCCTTCGTCGAGCGGGAAGAACGTGGCCGTGGAGCAAAATCCTTACGCGGCCGAATTTGGCCGGCTCGAAGTCATGATGTGCAAAACAGCCCGACGCAGATGCAAAATCTCGTGTCGTTCACGTAATTTTCCTCCGATCTTGCCAGTGCCAACCTTCCTGAGTATTCCTTCATTGTTCCGAACCTCTGCTGCGGCGCAGATAATTGCAGTCTGGGCACCGCGGGCTCCAGACCAGCATCGATCCGCTCGTTAAGAGCTCGCTGCTCAAAAAAGACGGCTTGCTCATCATCGTCACCGAAGAATCGGAAAACGACAATACGAACGGCGGCAGTCATGTTGTCGCCACGTTCATCTCGGGCGCAGTCTCGAAACCTGGCTACCAGTCCACGACTTTGTATCAGCACCAAAGCACTCTGCGCCTTACGCTTGAAGGCCTTGGCGTCAAGGTCCTAACCCGGAGCTGCGTCAAGCGCGCCGGCCATGCGGGAATTGTTCAACATCACGCCGCCCTGGTAGCCAGAGGTTCGCGCCGCAGCGAAGTACTGCGCATTGAACCCAAAGGGCCCTTGGCGTGCGTTCCTTACTCCTCTGACGGTGAAGGAATGCCCGCCCTCGGCCAAGTCCCTTCCAAGGGCCAGATTGGTGTTCGACCCGGCGCTAGCTCCTCACAATCCAGCTAAAGTTCCGCAAGCGGCCCCCGACGCGTCGCCGACTTCGTCGGTAACCCTCTTCAGGAAAGAGGGGCGCCGACCGACAATCTCTTCTGCTCCTTCTTCTTCCTTCCTCTCAGCTTTTAGGTCTATTACCTATAGAACGTTTTCGCTGTCCTATACATAATAGATAACATATGTTTTCCGAGTGAATTTAAGGTATTTACTGTATTGCCCGCTTGCCTTCGAGAGCGTAGCATCCGCTCGTCAAGAATCAGACGACCTGGAACAACTCAAAGGGCGGTTTGTGTCTTGCCAGGGGCTGGGACTCCCAGGGCGGAGCTATGCCCCCTCCCAAGTGGAGGCAATTTGATCGGACACAACTTGGAGCTTGTCGGATAGAAATTGTGTGAATTCTCAACCGAATGGAAATCCGAAGGTCGGGTATGTCATGAGCGCGTGGCCGCGGTTGTCGGAGACTTTTATCCAGAACGAAGTGATGGCCGTTGAGCGGCTAGGTGCCCGCCTGCAGATTTTTACCATAAAGGAGCCGGAAGGCGAGGCCGCTCATGCCAAAGCAGCGGGCCCAGATGTACCAGTCACCTGCCTCTCGATCAAGCACAACCGGAAGGTGATCGGGCTGGCTAGTATCCGTTTATTCTTGCGACGACCTGTCCGCTGCTGTCAAACCATACTCCGGGCATTGCGCTACCGTCGATGGGGCGTTCTCCGATGCTTCTTCCAAGCGACTTATTTAGCAGAGATACTTTTCCGGGAACCGCTGACTCATCTGCACGCGCACTTTACCCACGACCCCACGCTCGTCACTATGTTTGCTCATTATTTGACAGGAATTCCCTATACCTTCACTGCCCACGCCAAAGATATTTATGTGAAAACGCCGCCCGAGCTTCTTCGGGCCGAGGCCCAGAGGGCCCAAGCCGTGGTCACCTGCACGGAGTACAACCGACGGTATCTCTCAACTCAGTTCGGCTCCGCAAGCAATAGCAAACTACACCGTATTTATCACGGGCTCGATCTCTCCCAGTTTAGGTTTTGCTGGCCACGCACTTTTGATTCACAGCCACCCGTGATTCTGTCGGTCGCTAGGCTGGTCGAGAAGAAGGGGCTGAGCGACTTGATCTTGGCCGCTGACATTCTGCGGCAGCGCGGCCAGCGCTTCCAAGTCGAGATTGTCGGGGACGGCCCTCTGCGGCAGAGCCTGGAAGCCCAGGTGAGACGGCTGGGTCTGGATGACCGAGTGACACTGCTAGGTCCACTGCCCCACGAGAGAATCCGCCGCGCCTACCAGAGAGTTTGCCTTTTTGCGCTTCCCTGTGTAGTTGGTGCCGACGGCGACCGCGATGGCATCCCCAACGTGTTGCTCGAGGCCATGGCTAGTGGGGTACCCGTCGTGTCCACGCCCATTTCGGGCATTCCCGAAGTGATCAACTCAGAACAGGAAGGTCTGCTGGTTCCCCCCAACAGGCCTGCCCAGCTTGCCGACGCCCTGGAAAGACTTCTCAACTCTCCAGAGCTACGAGAACGACTAGCTTTTGCTGCCAGGGCCAAGATTGAAACTTGCTTCTCAGTCGAAAAGAACTCTGCACAATTACTGTCTCTCTTTTCGCAGCAGACACGAGCCGATGAAGATTCTTTATCTGTGTAACGATCCAGGGATTCAGCTGGCCGGGAAAAGCGGCGCGGCCATTCATATCCAGTCCTTCGTACGCGCTCTCGCTGACCTCGGTCACGAAGTTGCTGTTGTGGCTTGTGGTCTGCGGGGCTGTAAGCAAGTTCTCGAAGACGACCTGCATGCCACAATTTGTCTAGCACCCCTCTCTCCGTGGAACCGCGCGCTGACCCAGGTTCTAAGAGCCGCCAACCTTACAATCGGCCGAACTCCTCGTCGCAGCCCGGATGCAGTTCGGGCCCTACATAATCTAACTTTCTTCATGGCGGCAAGGTGGGCTGCGAAGCAATTGAATCCAGATTTCATTTATGAGCGTTACAGTCTCTGGGCCGTGGCGGGGCTTTGCCTGGCTAAAAAACGGTCGATTCCACTTGTCCTCGAGGTGAACGCGCCATTCGCCTACGAGCAGCAGCACTACCGGGCGGGTGTCGCCTGCCCTCCGCTGGCGCATTGGGTCGAAGGGGCGATCTGGAGAAAGGCGCACCTGGTGATGGCAGTTTCCGAATCACTGCAGAGCCAATTGCGAAGATCGCGGGTGAAGCCTGAGCTGATTCACGTGTTGCCCAACGCCGTGAATACGCGCTTGTTCCATACCGGCTTGGACGGCTCGCTGGTGAGGCAACGTTTTAACCTTGAAGGGCGGTTTGTCATCGGCTTCGTTGGTACGTTCAAACGCTGGCACGGGGTGGACTTGCTGCTCTCTGCGTTTCGGGATGTGCGCAGGACGGACCCCTCAAGCCACCTACTTCTCGTGGGAGATGGGCCGATACGCCCCCAATTAGAGCAGGAAGTTCGGAACGCGGGGCTCACCGAGGCAGTAACGTTCGCCGGGGCACTCGCTCACGAAGACGTGCCGCATTATTTGGCTGCCATGGATGCTACCGTTGCTCCTTACCCCGCTCTGGACGATTTCTATTTCTCTCCACTGAAGCTCTTCGAATACATGGCTGCAGGCCGGGCAGTGGTTGCCAGCCGAGTAGGTCAGGTCGCAGAAGTGGTCGTGGATGGCGTTACCGGCCTGCTATTTGAGCCGGGTAACCTCGCGGATCTAGCCAGCTGCATCCGGCGGCTGCGAAACAACGCCGCGCTGCGTGAGGAACTGGGGCGAAACGCCAATGCCGCCTGCTCGGAGCGCACCTGGACCCACAATGCAGCTAAGGTCCTCGATCAAGTTGAGCCGCTAATCAAACAAAATCGCGCCTGGCCGCGGCGGGCAATAGGGTTCGGCAATTCGCGAGTTGGGAATTAGTTTTCTAGTGCCGTGTATCGTTGCAGAAGAAAGTCGAGAAGTGAACATCAGCGACGCGCTATCGGGATTTGCTAAGTTGAAAGATATCCGGTGGATCTTGCTCTCGGCGACGGCCCGCAAGGTGCTAGTGGATCAACTGAGAGCGCTTCTCCCCGCCGGGGCCGCAGTGGGACCGTGCCGTCTAAGGGAGGTGCGATTCAAGCCTGGCCGCAAGGCCACCGCCTATTACGAAGCGTTTGTCACCGCAGAGAGCCCCGAAGGGCGTCACATTCGCCCGGTCGCAGTTACCTGGGGACCAGCTGCACACCCGCACCGGCAAGAAGGGGCGGTCGCGCTTGACAAGTTACAGGCCGAGGCGCTACGCCGCGGTGTGGCGGCACCATTCCGGCAACTCATGGCGGATTTTCCCGAGTGGACCATGCAGGTCTCGGTGTGGCCGCTCGATGCGCGGTTCACCCAGCTGGTTCGCTTGTCGGATCCGCAGCACGTGCGCGGTCTGCTCGCGGACACAGAGGTTACCGCTGCGCAGGCGCGTCCGCGGAGCGAGTATAGCGTGACCGCTATCAAATACCGCCCCGGTAAATGCCACGTGCTGCGCTACGATCCGTTAGACCGGCAGGCCGGAACGGTATTCGCCAAGCTTTACATCGGCGAAGAGCGGGCGCGCGCCTTTCGCCGCGAAGACGGGGCACGCGCCTTTCGCGTGGCGAGCAAGGCGGCAGACTGGCTGGCAGAGCATGGAGAGGGCGCGAACTGCTTGCGACCACTTGCCTATGTGGCTGAGGATGCGGTGGTCCTTTACCCGCGAGTGGTGGGCGCGCCCCTGTCCGACTGCGCCCAGCGCTCCCGCTCCGGTGTCGCACGGTGGTTACAGCGCGCCGGGGCAGCCCTCTGCACTTTGCATCGGCTGCCCGCAGCGCTTGTCGGCCCCCTCGGCCCCCCGCATGATTTTGCTGCTGAGACTCGGCTGATCGCCAAGAAGAGCGATCATATTCCCACGCTACTGCCGCGGGTCGGGTCGGAGATAGAGGCGCTCCTCGATGGCGCGCGAGAACTGCACGAGCGACTCCCCCAGGAGCCCCCCAGCTTTGCACACGGGGACCTCAAATCCGAACACATCTGGGTCGCACCTGGCCGGCTCACGGTGATGGATTTCGATACCTCTCATTTGGCCGATCCGGCACTCGATGTGGGATGTTTCCTGGCCGATTGGCAGTTCTCCTATGCCGCCTGTGACCAGGCCGAATTAAGAGAGATGCGCGAGAGTTTCCTCGCGGGGTACGCCCGCGGTGCGCCGAAAGAGCGCTTGATCCGTGCTCGTCTATATGAGGCCATCGAGCTGGTCAAATGCGCCGTTCGCCGCGTGCAACTCTTCGAGCGCGGCTGGGCGTCCCGTACGGCCGGGCTGGTTGGACGCGCCCAGGCGGTGATAAACGATCTTCAACTGTCCCTCGGATTACCTCTTCGGCCACCAATTCCTCAAGAAAGCAGGCAACTCCAATGAAGCTAAGATATCTCTATTTTCCCGTCCTCCTTGCTCTGCTGCTGTTGATTCCGAAAGGAGCTGATGCTCAGAGCGCGCAGAACCTGAAGGGTGACCTGCGCGCGCCTGACTCCTCTCCAGTGCCCGGGGCAAACGTCACGCTGACAGGCGAGGCGCTAGCCCAGCCGCTTTCTTCGGAAACCGACGAAGAAGGCGCATTTGAATTTTCGAAAGTGCCTCCGGGAAACTACGTGGTGCGCGCGAACGCTGTCGGTTTCGCTCCGGTGGAAAAATCCGTCGTTGTCGGCGCGGCGCCGCTACCGCGCATTCGCATGAAGCTGAAAATTGCGCAAGTCGCCGAGAAGGTGACGGTGAGTGGGCAATCCATCCTGGTCGCGGAAGAGAATCCCAACCAGGTTCAATTCAACGAGCACATGGTGATGAATGTGCCGGCGCGCGACGCCGATCCATTAGCCGTCCCTTCTTTGTTTCTCCAGCCGGCCGTTATCGGCGCTGGCGGACCGACCATCATTGTGGATGGCGTGGAGACCAGCTCTCTCGATCTGCCTACCTCGGGGGTGAAAAACGTGACGGTAGACCAGAATCCGTATTCCGCCGAATTCGGCCGCCCCGGTAAGGGGCGCCTGGAAGTCACCACCAGACGCGGCGTGCACAGTCGTTACCGGGGCAACTTCCTGGCCCTGTTCCGCAATTCCGGGCTGGATGCCCGTAATGCTCTGGCGCAGGAGCGGCCGCTTCAGCAACGCGAAATCGGCGAGGCGGAACTGGATGGCCCCCTTGGCCATCAGACCACCTTCTTGCTCGCGGGACGCTACCATTTCTTCAACAACAGTGCGATTGTTCACGCCACTACACCAGCAGGAACGTTGGTAGAGAATGTGAGGGTTCCGGAGCACCGGGCCTACTTGTTCGGCAGAATGGACCGGCAATTGAGCCACGTTCACAAAATGACTTTTCTCTACAAATTCAAGAACAACAAGCTAGAGAACCAAGGCATTGGCGGCTTCGATCTTCCGGACCGCGCAACAGACGTGTTCGTCCACGAAAACGAGGCTAAGATCCTCGAAACGGCGACACTTTCCTCCAGTGTTGTAAACCAGGTGCGTTTCACCTACAGACAGCAGCGCCAGAATACAACCAGCATCTCCGACGCGGATGCCGTACAAGTCTTGGGCGCCTTCAATTTCGGCGGCGCCCAAGCAAACCACAAGCTGATTGAAAAAATGGGTGATGTGCAAGATGTGGCTTCGGTTTTACATGGCCGGCACACCATGCAGTTCGGCTTGGGGGCCAAAGTGAGGTACTTCTTCTCCGAAGACCGTGCGAATTTTGGCGGCACGTTCATTTTTTCCCAGTTGGCGGATTTCCAGAACACGCCTCCCCGGCCTTCGGAGTTCATGATGAACTTCGGCAACCCCATCGTTTATTTCCATCAGCACGAAGTGTTCAGCTTCTTCCAGGACGAGATGCGCTTGCGGCCGGACTTGTCCCTCATGCTGGGCTTGCGCCATGAGTTCCAATCTAACGTTTCCTACTACGAGAATTTTGCTCCGCGTCTGGCTTTCGCCTATTCGCCTGGACACAGCCACACGGTGTTCCGCGGGGGCTTCGGAATTTTCTACGACCGGCAGCCGTACCTCATGGAGCAAAGCAGCCTTCTTTACGGTGGCACGGCCATCCAGCAAATCGTTCTGTCTTGCCAGCAGCAATCCTGCCCGTCCTATCCTCAGCCGATCCAGCCGGGCACCTTGCTGGCCGCGAGCACACCTAGCAGCACGCTGATTGCTCCGGGCATCCGCTTCCCGTATGTCATGCAAGGCAGTTTCGCGATGGAGCGCAAAGTCGGGCGCGGGCAGAATTTTATTACCCTGGAGCTCTCCACCGTGCGCGGCGTGGACCTTTACCGCACGCGCAACCTAAACGCTCCGCTCCCCGGGACCACCAACCCTCCCAACCCCAATTTTGTCAACATCGATCAATTCGAGGCCTCCGCCTCCTCGCGCAGCAACAGCCTAGCCCTTAGCTATAAGGGTCAGCTGCGCAAATTGAACATCATGGCTCAATATGTGCTCGCCCGCACTCTTGACGACACCAGTGGCTTCCTTTACACGCCGGCCAATAATTACAACCCGCAAGGCGACTGGGGCCGCTCGGATCTCGACCGCCGGCACCGCTTCAATGTGGTTCTCATCTATCCATTGCGGTTCGGTTTCCAAACGTCGGCGATCGTCAACGCTTGGTCGGGCCTTCCCTACAACATCACCACAGGAAACGATGATAATAACGATACGGTCTTTAATGACCGGCCCCCTGGCGTTTGGCGCAATGCCGGCCGCGGCGACGGCTACGCCAACGTTGACTTGCGTCTGTCGAAACGCTGGCGGATCAGGCAAAAGGAGCATGCGCACTTTCTGGAGGTCGCCTGGGACGCATTCAACGTTCTCAACCACGTGAACTTTAAGGACTACAACGGCGTAATCTCCTCGCGGACATTTGGCCAAGCGTACACTGCTAACCCCGCTCGCCAGCTCCAGGTTTCTATGCGTTACCATTTCTGAAGTCCCACGAAGCTGGGCGGAAAAGTTCTGGAGGGAAAACGGCGATACATTCTCGTGGTCGGAAGGACCTAACCAAGCGAGTTACGCTGCGCTAGAGCCGCCCCGGCGACTCCGCGCTCGGCAGAAGTAAGCTTCGCCTGTATGTGGCAAGCGGTTGTTTTTTCGGTCTCGGAGGGATCTTAATGAGTGACCAAGGACAGAACGTGCTGCTGACCGGCGGCGCCGGATTCATTGGCTCGCATCTCGCTGAAGCCTTGCTGCGCCGGGGCTCTCGGCTAACCATCGTGGATAATCTTAACTCTTTCTACGACTACAGATTGAAGAAAGACAATTTGGAAGCCATTGGCTGCGCTGGCCACCATGAGTTTTATGCCGTCGATGTTTGCAATATGGTGCAGCTATCCGAGGTCATGGCACTCCATCGCCCTGACGTGGTCATTCACTTGGCCGCATGTGTGGGTGTGCGCCCCTCAATCCAGCAGCCGCATTTCTACGAACAAGTAAACGTACAGGGCACCTTGAACCTGCTGGAACTCTGCCGCCAGTTCCGCGTGCGTAAGTTCATCTTCGGTTCCTCCAGTTCGGTTTATGGTGCCACCAGCTGCGTGCCTTTTTCCGAAGAGCAAGTGGAAATGCGGCCGCTCTCGCCCTATGCGGCCACCAAGTTGTCTGGCGAGATGATGGCCCACACCTATGCCCGTCTGTTCGACCTGCAAGTAATCTGTCTGCGCTTCTTCACCGTCTACGGTCCGCGGCAACGGCCCGACCTAGCCATCCGTAAGTTCACCGCCTTGATCGAGGCCGGTAAGACCCTGCCCATTTTCGGAGATGGTTCGACCGCTCGGGACTATACCTATGTCGATGATATTGTGGCCGGAATACTGGCTAGCCTCGATTATGAGTGGAAGCTTCCCTCGGACGGTGCTCCCTTTGAGGTTTTCAATCTCGGCAATTCGCACCCCGTGAAGCTCACGGAACTTATCGAGCTGCTGGAGAGCGTGACGGGACGCAAGGCCATCTGCGACTGGCGACCCCTACAGCCTGGAGACTCTCCCGTGACATGGGCCGATACATCAAAAGCGACCCGTATGCTGGGGTACCGACCGAGCACAGCGCTCGAACAGGGACTCACAAATTTTGTAAGGTGGTACCGGAGGAGCGTGGCACCAGCTTGTGCTGTCGCATCCCATACTCCTGCGGGTGTGCTGCGAAATGCAGCGGGCTAAAATCGGCGGCTGCGCGGTGCGTTCATGCGCCCAGCAGTCCGGTATGAACTGCAGATTCACGCTTCAAGTATAAGATGAAAGGGAGATGATGCCATGCGAATCGCCTATTATGTTCCGCGCGCGAGTTACCTGGAGAGCTGCCCTGGCGGTGAGAAACACACATCGGGGAGTGGAATGTTCATTACCAACGTGTTGACGGGTCTAAGACACCGAGGCCATGAGGTGAAAATTGTTTCTCGGGTGGACATGCGTGATTTCTGGCGCGGCCGGCTTCCGGCGCGCCGTCTCCTTGCCGAAGCGGCTCTGGTGCGCGGGGAAGTGAAGCGATTTTCGCCCGACGCATGGCTGGTGTACGCCTCTTCAGTTCAGTATCCCGATCTGTTTGGCTGGTGGCAGCATCCCAAGAGATATGTACTCCTCGGATGCGAGGGATCAGGAGAGCAAAGAGTCAAGGCGTTGCCGAGACCCTGGCGAGACCTATTCACCTTTGCCTTCCGGAAGTCGTTAAAGCGAGCGGACAAGGTTATTGCGGTTCGGACTATGGGGGAGCTGGGCGGGGCTATGCAGCACCTCCGCGGTTGGGGGGTTCCTGAGGAACGCATCTGCTTCCTTCCGCTCGCCGTAAAGACCTGGACGCGCCTGCCTGGACGCGAGGAAGCACGCCGCGTGCTCGGTTTACCGCAGGACGGGCCTATCGTCCTGTGCGTCAGCCGCTTCTCGGTTCGCAAACATAAGGATGATCCGCGACCTGGAAAGGCGGAGTCGGTCCTCGACCTGGTGCGTGCGTTCAGAACGCTTCCCCAAAACGCTCTCCTGTTGCTGGTTGGCGATGGTGATGGCCGTGGACTAATAGAAAACGAAGCTGCCAGCCTCAACCTTGGTAAACGCGTCCAGTTGGCTGGTGAAGTGGAGCATAGCGAGATAAGTTGGTACTACGCCGCTTGTGACTTCTTTGCCATACCTGAGAAGGCGGAAAGCAACCGTCCGTATCAAGCGTTGCTGGAGGCTCAGGCTGCTGGCCGCCCTGTTATCACCATGGAAACCGACTTGGCCCAAGCGACCACGGAAGCGGGCCGCACGGGTCTACTGGCAAAAGATCTTGACGAGTTCCAAGGTCATTTGCTGGCACTTGCGAAGGATAGGAATCGCTGCGACCAGATGGGTCGAGCGGCAGCTGCGTTCGTAGCGCGCTCCTACTCGATGGACGTCCGCGCAGCTCAGATTGAGCAATTACTCCTTGGCTCATCGGAAGGTTCAAATGTCAGGCATCCCATTCCCGTTCCACATGGCAGGGTAGTGCCTGCCCAGGAGATGCTCACGAAGAACCCTCAGTAGGCTAAATGCGTTGAGGCTGTCGCGGTTTCCTGGTACCGCGTAGTTGAAGTAACCCCGCAGGACCGATTTGAGCCATGCCCCGGTTTGCGCCACGGGATCGTGCATACGCCTGCGGAGTTGCTGCTTAATCTGCTGCAGCTTCGCCCTCATGCGCTTGCGGGTCGGCATGCACCTCACCGTGAATGTCCCTTTCCGGTTCTTCCAGCTGATGTGCGTTAAGCCCAGAAAGTCGAACGTCTCGGGTTTTCCTTCTCCCCTTTGCTCCCGGTTTCGTTCGGCATACCGTCCGAACTCGATCCGGCGCGTCTTGTCTGGGTGGAGTTCCAACTGTCCACTGTTTTTAAATCGGCAGATGGAAATCACACCATTTTTGCTGCTACATCTCTTCGACTGGAAGCGCTCGACGCTTCTCCTGCGCATTCCGGGAAGCCGCAAATGGCTCGGTTTTCCCTAAGCATGCTGTTCCCAGGTACCCGGCTTCAAACGCATTTGTGTGGTCGCACCCTCTGTCTTGAAGCAAAAAGCGGACGAGTTCCCGACCAACCATGTCTGGAACTCCGATATCTCCGCTTTGGTTTTGAACTCACATGAATGGACACGACTGTTCTCCTCTAGGGCGGTTGCCCTGCCCTAAAGAGAACACGGTTATTATGTCGGGTACAAATCCGCGGAAAGGACGACTGTCAGCGGAAACTTAGCGTAGACCAGCCATGGTAAAGAAAACCGCGCATAATCCGGAACCGCGCCTAATTCGTATCCACCGAGATCACCGGATCCCCGCGGGTCCGAAAGTGCCTCTTGTTGGTTTTGGTTAATGTAACGAAACTGCGCGTCGCGGTTGGGGTGCTGGGGACCTTCTTTCTCCTTGCGGTTCAGCGGTAACGCATAGCCCCTGTCCAGCAAGCACCGCGCCACCGTCTTGTCGCTCACCGGGTGGCCCCGCCGGGTCCACTCTTCGGCGATCGACTGGGTGGATTGGTTGGTCCACCGCAGGGCACTCATGGGATCCCCGACCGTGCTCCGTTCCGCGATGTGCTTCAGCTCTCACCGGATTTGCTGATCCTCCTGTTCCACTCTTTTCCGACCAGCCCCGCATTCTCGAATCCTTCCTTCCCCAGAAAACTTGATCTTCCTGCCTTGGGTCAGTTCCGCCACCGCTTTGGTGATGGTCGTGCGCTACATCCCGGTCAGGGCTGACATGCGACTGATCCCACCACGCCCCTGATCCAAGGCTTTGTCGGCCACCTACAGCCTCGCTTGAAACTCGTTCAGCACCCTCAGCATCTTCAGCCAACGAGTTTCCTCAGGGGAACGACGATGGGACCTGAACATCCAAATTACGTTAACGAAAGCTATCGATTTGTTCCGCTTATTTTTCCGGCTCGGCTTAGCCATTTGGGTTAGCATGAATCCTGGATGGGTCTTGCATGATTGTCCGGATTGACTGTAATGGAGCATTCCAACAAAATCTGACGCATGTTTACTACCTGAATGGCGCCAACGTAGTCATCACCATGGCGGGCCACAACTCGTTGGGTCAGGTGTTGCAGCTTAGAGAGAAGTCCCTCGTGGTGCCGCGGTCTGGCCCGAGCGCCGAGCAGCAGATGCGGGCCCGCCTGTTTGGCGAGCGCGGTCATGCGAACGTGATCTATCCCTGGGAGCTGTCCCCGAAAAAGATGGCCGGAAACTGATGGAAAACTTACAGCGAAAGGACTATCCGTGCTACGATCCAGCGATCGACACAAAGCTATGAGGCTTGTTACGAAAAAAGGAGGAGACATTACATTTTCTCCTATGGGCGGCTCCTCCCTCTTTTCACAACCTACGCCGACGTCAGGAGTCGCGCTTTCCGATTTTTGCGATCAAGCATTAACCGCGATTCGCGCTGGTCGGCAGTCCACCAGGCACGGCCCGAACTCCTGGACGAAGTCTGCCGAGCAAAGCGCGAAAGCGCCTGAACAAATCCGTCTCGGCCGCAGGTGAAACCATGTCAGAACTGGTCCGCAACTCCGTTGATTCTACACGCTCCACACCCTCTGCGAGTTGCGATTCGGATATCTCAGCCCTGGCGGCCACCGCTCTCGATGGAACAAAGTTGGTCAATCAAATTAGCCTCCTTCCCACTTCCCAGCGGCCCTGGGGCACCCCTCAGGAAGTTCGAATAAAACTGCTGTGCTTCCATCCGGAGCCTCATTGCACCTTCGAGATTGATCTTCGCACTCAGAGTGGGTGGCATCGTCTGATCGGCAAAGTCTACGCCACAGACCGTCGGGACGTGTATCAAGTTATGGAAGGACTGAGGCAAGCAGGTTTTGGCCCGGAAGGAGAATTCTCGATCCCCCTGCCACTCGCCTATATCCCGTCCTTGCGCCTGCTTTTGCAGGAAAGGGTCGATGGAATGATGGCGAAAGAGATTTTCAAACTTGGTGACGGCCGTCAGTGTGCTGCGGCTGCCGAGCGATGCGGGCGATGGTTGGGCCGGTTCCAGGCGCTAGCCCCGCCGTCGGGTCAAATCTCAGGGGTCGAGAGATTCCTCCGCAGTGCTGAACGTAAGTGCCGCCTCCTGTGCGAGGCAGACACTGCTTGGGCTGCCGAGTCTGAGCGACTGCTCGAACGATTGAGGGCTGGCGCGCTATCTCTCGCCGCTACTCCCACGTGCGCCGGTCACGGCGACTATTGCGAACATCAGATTGTTTTTGCGAAGGGACGTACGGTGGTCTTCGATTGGGACCTTTACGACATCGCGCACCCGGCGCGCGACGTCGCAAAATTTATTGTCAGCCTGGAGCGACTGGCGATGAAGCACCTTGGCTCCATCCGCGCCCTGGATGGCGCTGCCGAGCTGTTTCTCAGGGCCTACTTGGCCTCTGGCGGCCATCCGCATGTTGCACCTGCGCTGCCATTCTACAAGGCTGTGCTCTGGCTAAAGGGACGGACAAAGGCCATTCAGACGGGGGCTGCAGGGTGGCGGGAACAGACTGAGATCATGGTCGGGGAAAGCTTTCGAAACATTGCTAGCATACTGCCTCCATGACGACCTTACGACGGTTGTAGTTCGCCAAAATCGTTGCGCCCTGCATTAGAGGATTTGTTTCCGCTTGGCGTAAGCTCGTCAGTCTGGGATTGCGGGCTGAGTCGTCACCCGGCGAGAGATGCTCGCAGAAAAGGTGAACCGTGCCTTGGCCGGGTTACAAGGAAAGGCGTTTGGTCATCACAAAATGGCTCTTTAGTCTACGCTGCGACTGCATAACGATGGTGCAGGCCACCGAGTCTCGGAAAGGATTGAATCTTGCACTCAGTCCCAGGATCGCTGTGGGCCGACCTGCTGGCGTGTCCTTCGCGAGTCCGAGATGATCCGGTCCTCGTGGTAGTAGAGCAGGTAGCAAGACAGCAGCCGTTTGAGATGCCGCTCATTCAGGATGATCACGTGGTCAAGCAAGTCACGTGGTCCAGCAAGTCGCATCGGCAACTTCCCACCCAGCGCTCCGCAACATCGTTCTGCCACGGACAGCGAAAGGCCGTGCGAATTGGCTGGCTTCCCATGTCCTTCACAGCCGAAACCACATCGGCTCCAAACATTGTGTCTCGGTCGAACAGTAGCAAGAGTAGTCGCAAGTGGGCTCAGGTTGAAGGCGTTTGAGGGTCTTCACTGCCCGGAGAGTTTCGAAACTCCAGGGTCGCCTTCGTTGCTTGTTGGAAAACGTGGATTCGGACGTGCCGTCGTCAAGAGGATTAGCTTAATCGAATGCTCACCAGAGCTAGCAACCATCAACACACCACGTATTGCTAAATATGCGATTCTATCGCATATTATACGCATGTGGATAGCACGTGACATCGAACCTAGACTGCAACGATCTGCGCGGACCCGGCCGGTGGTCGTGCTGACAGGGGCCCGCCAGACCGGCAAGACCTCCACCTTTCTCCGGCTGTTTCCGAATCATGGGTTTGTCTCTCTTGACCTCCCCACCGAAGCGGAACAGGCCGAAAAAGAACCGCACGATTTTCTTCGTCGCCATCCGCCGCCTATGATCGTTGACGAAGTGCAATACGCCCCAAGACTATTCCGACATCTAAAGGCCACCGTGGACGCCAGTCGCGCCCGCAACGGTCAGTTCCTGCTCACGGGTTCGCAGAAATTTACCTTGATGAAGAGCGTCTCCGAATCACTGGCTGGGCGGGCGGATATCGCGGAACTAGAAACGCTCTCGTGGCCCGAGATCCTCGCCGC
>WNGC01000503.1_pt1 | contig 22858 bp, 21 predicted proteins | sample 5400051 | NCBI WGS metagenome assembly WNGC01 (sample SAMN13153368, study PRJNA577476) | soil metagenome | isolation source: 20 cm soil or saprolite under grassland replicate 2 | place: USA:California | collected 2016-06-15
TCTGTCAAGAGCAGTGCTGGGTAGCTATGTTCGGAAAGGATAAGCGCTGAAAGCATCTAAGCGCCAAGCCTATCCCAAGATGAGTTCTCCCTGAAGGGTCGTGGTAGACCACCACGTTGATAGGCTCCGGGTGTAAGCATAGTAATATGTTCAGCTCAGGAGTACTAATAACCCGTTTGGCTTGATCTTTTACTTTTCTGTTAACCCTTCGCCATGCGTGAGCAAGGCGAAGGCATACAGAGAAGATCAAAAGATCTTAATTAAAACTCGGCCAAAGTTGTAGCGTCGGCTGTCGTCAGCCGAAATGAAAACCTGTATGTAGATATCAGAGAATCAGTTGATGGTTGAGAGGGGAGTGTTGAGAGTTCTTTGAAACAAGTGAGGAGTGATGGGTCTTTCAGCGACTGATCACTAATTACTTCACCAGAATTCTGCGCCGAAACTTCGGCGCAGAATTCTGGTGACAATAGCGCAGCGGCCCCACCCGTTCCCATTCCGAACACGGAAGTGAAACACTGCAGCCCCGATGGTAGTACGGCGATAGGCCGTGCGAGAGTAGGACGTCGCCAGAGTAAAATGCCCGGTGGTTAAATTCCATCGGGTATTTTTTTTGGCGTCGCCTAACCGAGCAGAGAACAACACGCCGTGCTGGGAAGCCGGCGAGTAGACGGTCAAGCCCGCGAGAGTAGCGGGCAAGCGCGAGTCACTAAGACGTCGCCAGAACAGAGCACCGCAGGTCGCATGATCTGTGGGTGTTTTGTTTCCGCGCGTAACGACGGCCCATGACGGCTTTTTTAGTGAGCGCACAGCAAGTTGGGAGTATAGGCCCTGGCTTACCGGTGTGAGAGTCGCCAGTCGTTAAAACTGGCTGCCGATCTTTAATTCAGCTTCTCGCATTCGAACTGATCCTTGATCGCGTTCCAAAACTTTCCCGCTGACTCCGCCTTCAATAATTCCCGATAAACAAACTCCGGCACATGTCTGTAGCGGTAAGTGTCCCCACCCCGAAACTCGACATCGAGCATCCGTTTTTGCTCGTCATACTTCACTGCTGCAATCGCCGCCGATCCAAGCCGCACTCGTTCTTTCGTCCGTCGCTCCTGCTTCAAAAAGTGAGTCGTGCAGACAATAAACTGTTCGCGAATTTCTGGGATATCTGGCACGCATGCCAAACTGATAATCTGCCTGATCTCATTCTGATTCCATCCCGCCTGATCCATCACAAACTTTGCATCAGTGATATCCTGCGCATCGTTCCGCATCAGCTTGCTGAGGAACAGATCGACATCGCCCAGCCGATAAGCCTTGAGGTTCTTCCATGGCCCGTTGATCCGCACTCGCTGATCTCTCCACTTGGAAGTAAGAACCACCTGATCCTCTTCGAACAAATGAGAGATGTACAACTCTTGATCGCGAAACTCTCGATTTAACTCTTCAATCGCTTCCCAGAAATTCGTAGTCCGCGCTAATTCATCTGCCTGCCCAATCGAAAGAATGACATCGATGTCTTTGCTTAGAGCAAACTCCTTTGGTGCATTTTTGAAGCCAAGAACAAACGCAGCCCGCCCGTAAAGCGTCAGATCAACAGGTTTGTTAAGCTTCGCATCGAGCGCGCAAAGAATTCTCTCCGCGTTATTCACGACACCAGCACCCACTTCTCCACGTTAACGCGGCCGTTCTTCATAACGGGCTGGGCCAGGCGCGTGTAATGGACTAGTGGCGATCTGGGCGGGTTTCTAGTCGCAAATTTTTCTACGATCTGGCGCCAGAGCGGATGTCGTGGTTCCACGTTACACGCCTGCCGTGCTAGCTCCGCCAAAATAAATTCAATACGCTCGCGCATCGCCAGCCAAGTTAGCTCACCAAAATCCACCGTTTTTCTTGAAATCAATTGCCCCGCCAGACGCAACATCTGTGGCCGGTCGCGGTTCTGCGGCAACAACAATCCAACCACCAACTCTTCATTCGTCAGCTCATTTAGGCTGGGGCCCTCGATAGCACTCGCCAAATGACCGCGCGTCACGATCCGTGCCCCACGGCGATTCGCAAGATCGACAAGCCAGTCTTCAAGCACTTCAGCTGATCCCGGATTGCGTTTCCACAAACGGATCAGCTTCATCCGCAACGGTGAAACATGACACGTCTGGCCTAACCGCTTCGCCAATGTCATTTCTTTAGCCATTGCCTGAAAATAAACCCCGCAGCATGAACTACCAACTATCAACTTTCATTCGGGTATACAGGACGTCGGGAACTCAGCACTTTGCTTGTCAAAATGCTGGGCTTTTGCTCGTAGGTTTTGTACAACGGCGCGATGGCAGACGAAAGCCCACCATCCTCTCCGCCGGCTATTCCGCAAAGGGTTCCTCGCACTCCGCCTGTACCGATTTGGAGTCTAATCTTAGCTGCCCTTTCAATTACGTGCGGTTGGCTGTTCACCGCAATCCCCACAGTAATCTGCGGCCATCGCTCACGTGAAAATTCGCAAGTCTGGCGGAGCGCTGGGCGGAAGAGGCATCGCGACGGGTGGGCTGGTTTTAGGCTACATCCCTCTTGTGCTCGGTATTATGGACATCCCGCTGCTTGTCAGCATGATCCAGTCGGATCGCGAGCGGTTACAACGCCTCTCCACTGAGCGAAAGGAAATCGCTTCGACGATGGCAAAATAAGCGTTCCCGTACCGGGTACGTGGACCAAACTGCCAGGCTCAATAAACAGGCATCGCTACAAGTCGGTAACAAGAGCAAAGAAATGTATTTGATCGTGATCACCGACACGAAAACTGACCTCGGCAATATGACTCTGGAAAAATATCATAACCTGACTGCGTGATCGAATGTTCAAGAGAATGAAAAATGCCTCAGCTACTGAACCTGTTTCACTGACGATCGATGGTCCTCCAGTTACGCAAGACGAATTAACCTGAACCGAACAGGGCACCAACGTTGTTTTCCTTCATACTACTGTGGACGACGGCGATCATTTTCAACAAATCCTCGCATGGACACTGAAATCACAGTGGCAAAAGCAGAATGAACTGCTGCGCGAAGTCACTGCGAGTTTCCGAAGCGAAAAGTAACTTGTTACGGGATCAGTCCGGGCGCGCAGGACATCTGATTCACGCTCCTGGCCAAATCACGTTTGGCTCGCTACCGCGTCAATTGTCTTCCACTCTTCTGCGGTAAGCTGTATTTTTCGCGCCGCCATATTTTCGTCCAGGTGCGCGAGCGATGACGTGCCTGGAATCGGGAGCATCACTGAGGATCGATGCAGCAGCCATGCCAGGCCTAGCTGATAAACGGTTATACCGCGATCCTTGGCGACTTTTTCCAAGGCGGCGCTGCTCATTCCCCTCGTTCCTCCGACCGGCGCCCACGGCATGAAGCCGATTTTTTCTTTTTCGCAATAGGCGAGGGTGCTGTCCCATTTTCGATCGGTGATGTTGTAGCGGTTCTGCACAGTCACAATCGGCACAATCTTGCGCGCGCGCTGAACCTGCTCGGGCGATACTTCAGATAATCCGATGTGGCGAATCTTGCCGGCGGTCTGCGCTTCCTTCAAGGCGCCTAACGAATCTTCCATTGGCACCTTGGGATCGACGCGGTGCAGTTGATAAAGATCGATCCGCTCCAGTTTTAGGCGCTCCAGACTTTTATCGACGCATTGCTTGAGATATTCAGGGCGACCGTCTGGCACCCACTTGTCCGGGCCGGGCCGGGTATTGCCGCCCTTCGTCGCGATGACGAGTCCTTTCGGATACGGATAAAGCGCTTCTGCGATGAGCAATTCGTCAGTTTCGGGTCCGTAAGCATCCGCGGTGTCGATCAAGTTCGCGCCGAGTTCGACTGCGCGTCGCAAAACTTTGTGCGCGTTCTCGCGGTCGGGCGGCCAACCCCAGATCCCCTCCCCTGTCAGACGCATCGCGCCAAATCCAAGTCGGTTGACCGGAAGGTCGCCACCTATGGCAAACGTCGAGTTATCCCCAGGCACTGCCGCGCCGAAGACTGTGGCCGCTCTTCCCACTAAAAGCGTGGCTCCGCTTGCGAGCGTCGCACGAAGAAACAGGCGGCGGCTCATGCGGCCGCCGGCTTGCTCACCGTTCGTTCCAAAAACTTCGTCATTCATGTGACACAACGTAATTTCACATGGAATTTTTTCACCAATCAAAATTGATGTGACTTCGACGGGAGCATTCGGCCGGCGGCCGAATGCAACACGCCAGAGACGTGCGCGCTCCACAGAATTGACGCGTTTGCATCCGAATAATCCGCGGTAAGCTGTCTGTATGCTTACCAGTCAGAAGGTCATTGATGCGATTAACGAACAGATTGGGTACGAGTTCAGCGCGGAGTTGCAGTATTACGCGATCGCGGCACATTTTGCGACGGAGGCGCTCCCGCAGTTGTCCCAGCATTTTTTCCGGCAGGCCGAGGAAGAGAAAGGCCACGCGCTTCGATTTATCAAGTATGTGGTCGATGCCGGAGGTCGCGTGGTGATCCCGGCGATCGACGCACCGAAATCGAAATTCAAGACGGCGCGCGATGCGATCAAACTTTCGCTCGACCAGGAAATTCATGTCACCCAGCAGATCAACGGGTTGGTGGCACTGGCCCGAAAGCAGGACGACTACATCACGATCAATTTTCTACAGTGGTTTCTTACCGAGCAGCTCGAGGAAGTTTCGTCGATGGATAATCTGCTTAAGATTATCGAGCGCGCTGGCAACGATCTATTGCAGGCTGATGAATATCTTGCGCGGGTGGGATTAAGGACGATGCCGGAGCCGCCGAAGCAATAAATTGTAGAGGCGTTTGATACAAGCGCCGCTACAGCTTCGCACCCGACCAGCCTTCGCCAGGGCTACGGCTCGGCAAGCACGGCCGCTACAGGAAATCGACATCTTGCAAATCTTGCGCGGCAGATTGTTCGGGTTTATCGCGAATGTATGAATCCAAAGATTATTTATTTGCTTACGGGAATCAGTCTTGTATTGGCTGCGCCATTGTTTGCAGCGGGCGGAAAGACGTACGAAATGACTGGAACAGTTGTAGCGGCTACTGGCACCACGCTCTCCGTGGAAAAGGGAACGGAGAAATTTGAATTCGCGATTGACCCAGCAACGATTAAAGGATCAGCGGAACTCAAACCGGGTTCGACCGTCACTATCACGTACGTGATGAGCGTGACGAGAGTGGAAACACCTGGCGTGGCGAGTCCAGCGAGCAGTCCGTAAGGGTGCGCGGAGCAAACGCCGAACACGTCCAACCTCGAATTCAGCAAATAGATTCGGCGGACATTCGCCTTCGCCGAAAAGATCACGACGGGCCAGGCAAACCGGCCCTGTAGCAAATCCGACGATTTGTGCATCCCGCTTGCAATTACTCCGATGGGCTTCAAAGATCATTTTTCGAAACAGGCGGCTGATTACGCGAAATTTCGGCCGACGTACCCGCAGAAACTATTTGAGTATCTTGGACGCGTTGCCCCGAGTCGCCAGCTCGCGTGGGATTGCGGGACGGGAAACGGACAAGCAGCGCTTGGATTGGCATCACTGTTCGATCGCGTCATGGCCACGGACGCCAGCGAAAAACAGATCTCAAATACTCAGGCGCACCAGCGCGTGAATTATCGTGTCGCACCGGCAGAAGAAAGCGGCATTCAATCCGGAACCGTTGATCTGATCACCGTGACGCAAGCATTACATTGGTTTGATCAGAACCGCTTTTATACCGAAGCGCGGCGAGTGTTGAAGTCTGACGGCGTCCTGGCAGCGTCGGCTTACAACTTGTTACATATCGAACCGCCCATCGATGACGTGGTTAATCGGTACTACTACGAGGTGGTCGGGCCATTCTGGACACCGGAGCGCGAGCTTGTTGAGAACTTTGCCGATGTCCCCTTCCCTTTTCATGAAATCGAGCCGCCGACCTTCGCAATGACGGCACAATGGGATCTGGATCGTCTGATAGGTTATTTTGGAACTTGGTCTTCGACTCAACGGTTTGTCGAAGCGACAGGCAGCGATCCGGTCGAACAGATCATTGATGAGCTTCGGGCTGCATGGGGAAACCCGGAACAAACGCGAGAGGTTATCTGGCCGTTGACCCTGCGCGTTGGCGTGAATCAAGGACCGACAGTCCGTCGTCCGCGGCTACAAAAGAATCGCCTGAAACCGCTTGAATAGAGCGCAAGGGAAGGAGTCTAATCGACACATGAAAATAACATTACCAATCAGTTTGTTAGCCGCAGCGAGTCTGGCGCTCAGTAGCGCAGTTTTCGCCGCGGGAGCTAAGACTTATCAAGTGACCGGCCCAGTTCTTGAGGTCACCGATTCGATGATTGCCGTCCAGAAAGGGAAGGATCGCTGGGAAGTCAATCGTGATTCCAACACGAAGGTCACAGGCGACCTCAAGGTTGGCGAGAAAGTGACAGTCACCTATACCATGTCCGCCACGGAGGTAGAAGTGAAAGCCGGCAAGGGCGCTAAGAAAGAAGCGAAGGCCGCGCCAACGCCATAAACTGAGAATAACTCAAATCGCCGGATGCGCTTGGCGTGTCCGGCGATTTTATTTCCCGTTTGTCATGTTGAACGGAAGCGAAACATCTCTGAATTTTCTCGAGCGACGCCGTTGAGCCTTGATCAGAGATTCTTCTCCCGCGACTGCGGGATCAGAATGACAGCAACGTTATCTGCGCCGTCCACTGCCGCCAAGAATTCCTCCCAGGATTCCGCGAACGAGCTGCCGTCCGATCTGACTGCTGGCAGCGCGCATCGCACTCTTGGCCATTGAAGTAGCAAGGGAATCGCGAACCCCGCCGCGCGGTCCGATGGTCGGTTGAAACACGGCAGTCGCAGTCCCCAAGGCCTCTTCAAGCACTGAGGATCTGGGTTCGCCGGTGGCTGGCACGCCTTCTGCCACTGGTGGTGCGCCTGCAGTTTGCGTTTTCTCCCCTGCTCTTGCCTGCAATTTTTCGTAAGCCGATTCACGATCCACCGCCTTTTCGTAATGACCTGCAAGAACCGATGAACTTATGATCTGTTTTCGCTGATCCGCCGTGATCGCTCCGACCTGACTGCGCGGCGGAACAATTTTTGCGCGCTCGACAATTTGCGGGCTGCCGTTTTCATCTAACGTCGATACGAGCGCTTCGCCGACCGCAAGCTCGGTCAGCGCCGTTTCGACTTTCAATTTCGGATTTTGCCGAAACGTTTCGGCGGCAGCTTTCACTGCTTTCTGATCGCGCGGTGTGAACGCCCGCAACGCGTGTTGCACACGATTCCCGAGCTGACCTAACACGACGTCAGGTATATCGAGCGGATTTTGGCTGACGAAGTAAACTCCTACGCCCTTTGAACGGATCAGTCGCACCATTTGCTCGATCTTTTGTTCGACCGCCGGCGCGATGTCTGTGAAGAGCAAGTGCGCTTCGTCGAAAAAGAAAACCAGCTTCGGTTTTTCCGGATCGCCTATTTCGGGAAGGTTCTCGAATAACTCCGAAAGCATCCAAAGCAAGAATGTCGCATAAACCTTCGGCGACTTTTGCATCAACTTGTCCGCAGCGAGGATGTTGATCACTCCTTTGCCGCTCTGCGTTTGCATTAGATCATCTAAGTTCAGAGCGGGCTCGCCGAAAAATTTGTCGGCGCCCTGTGATTCAAGCGCGAGCAGACTGCGCTGGATCGCGCCGGCGCTGGCGGCCGAGATATTTCCATATTGCGTTTTGAATTGGTCGGCGTTGTCCGCAACGTACTGCAACATCGAGCGCAGATCCTTGAGGTCGAGAAGAAGCCACCCGTTTTCATCAGCGATCTTGAACACCATATTCAGAACGCCTTCCTGCGTGTCGTTCAGTTCAAGTAGACGTGCGAGCAGCAGCGGACCCATTTCGGAAACAGTTGCGCGGACGGGGTGCCCCTGCTCACCGAATACATCCCAAAACACCACCGGGTACGCTTCGCCTTTGAAATCGTCGATCTTCAATTCCTTCGCGCGCTCGAGGACCTTCGGATTATTTCCGCCGGCCTGACTCAGGCCAGCGAGATCGCCCTTGACGTCGGCCATGAAAACCGCAACGCCACGCGCACTGAAATTCTCCGCGAGGGTCTGGAGCGTAACAGTTTTTCCGGTCCCGGTGGCGCCAGCGATCAAGCCGTGGCGGTTCGCCATTTTAGGGAGCAAAAAGATCTGTTCCTTCGATTGGGCGATGAGAATCGGTTCATTCATACGAGTGGAGCTATTTTGAACCCGATTCGTGGCAGTTGTCGAGCTTGATGCCTCAGTAAAGATACGGCTTGGAAAGCGGGAACGCGTTTTTGATCAATTCGACGCGCGGTTTTGCATCACCCGCAATGAGTACCTCGACGACATCAAATCGGAAAAGAATGTCGGGATTATCGAGCATCCGCAGCCAGGCCAGCGCGCCGCGGGAGATTCGCTTCTGTTTCTCCCGATCCACTGCCTCGAACGGGCGGCCGAAATCTTCTCGACCGCGTGTTTTCACTTCTACGAATACGAGAGTGTCGTTGTCACGACAGACAACATCAATTTCGCCACCGCTGCGCCCGCGAAAATTGCGTAAGAGGATTTTGTAACCGCTACGCTTCAGGTAACGACATGCTAACTTCTCGCCGCGCGCGCCGCGCCGAAGATGACCCGATTTGATCGAGCTCCTCCAATGCGAGAAGTGGTTGCGCCACCGGTTCGAAAGAGCGGCGATGGATTGGGCAAGGGCCGAATTCATGGAGCTTCACCAAATGTAGTTCGGTTCCGTAACCTTTGTGCTGGCCGAAGCAATATTGGGGGAACTGCGCACAAAAGTCACGCATGATGCGGTCGCGCGTGACCTTGGCGATCACGCTGGCGGCAGCGATGCTTAAACTGATGCAATCACCGTCGACGATGGACGTCTGCGGAAGCGGAAAAGGAATCACAGGCAACCCGTCAATCAGGACGTGCTCGGGCGGCTCGATCAGGGTTTCGATCGCCAGTCGCATGGCGCGGTGGCTCGCGCGCAAAATGTTGATCCGATCGATCTCGATGGAATCAACAATACCGACAGTCCATCGTAGCTCGGGAATAGCGACCAGCTCGCAATAGATTTCCTCGCGCAATTCCGGGGCGAGTTGTTTGGAATCATTCAGGCGACGATGACGAAATTTTTCGGGAAGAACCACTGCAGCCGCAACGACCGGGCCGGCCAACGCACCGCGGCCTGCTTCGTCAATCCCGGCAATGCGCGCGACTCCTAGGGCGCGGAGTTTTTTCTCGTAACGGAATCCGCAGCGCCGGTACATCGGCAGAAGTTATCCGCAGATTTCGCAGATTTTCACAGAAATTTTTTACAGCAGTTCCCCACTTCGAAATCTGCGTGAATCTGCGGAATCTGTGGACGAAACATTCGCCTTACTCGCGCACAGCTGTCGCTTCCTTGCCCTTGCGAGTGCGAAGATAATTTAGTCTGGCGCGACGTGCGCGGCCTTTTTGCTCCACTTCTACCTTTGCGATCCGCGGCGAGTGGAGCGGAAACACTCTCTCGACGCCCTCCCCGTATGAGATGCGGCGCACAGTGAATGTTTCATTGAGGCCGCGTCCTTTACGGCCGATCACCACGCCGGCAAATATCTGAACTCTTTCTTTGTCGCCTTCCACCACCCGCGTGTGAACGCGGACGCTGTCGCCGACAGAAAACGGCGTCAGATCGCCCTTTTGCTGTTCTTTCTCGATGACGTCAATGATACGATTCATAAGTTTGGCCCCGACCGCGCGACTGCGGGCGCACACTCTCATTCGGAGAGCTTGATTTTGCAACTCGAATTCGTGGGGCCCAGCGCCATGGAGACTGTAGCACGAGTACGATTAGGAATAGAAGGCTACGCAGAAATTATCTGTGAAACTCTGTAAGATCTATGGCTAATTCCTATTCTCATTGCGCTCGTAGCTCAACTGGATAGAGCGTTGGCCTCCGGAGCCAAAGGTTGTGGGTTCGACCCCCGCCGGGCGCATGGCTTGGACGCGTGGAAGCACCGGCTTCTCGTTTGACTTTCAGGGCGCAATGATAATACGAACAGGCCGACCGATTCCGAGCTACTGGCCACGTTTGATGGTTACGGTGTGAACTGTCCGTTGCAGTTCTTCGCCACTAACACGCACGATGTGCAACGCGCTCGCTTCTCCCGCCCAACTTCCATCGTCATTAAGTTCGATCCAGCGACCAGGCAGACGACTTCCGGCGAACGCCGGTATCCAAACCCAGTGTTTCCCTTTTTCTGCGGGTCTAGGTGGCTGCGATGCCGATGTTTTCGCCAGATCAAAATTCAGTCGCGTCAGCTCACCTGCTTCGATCGTTGTATTGTTGATTGCAGTTTTGACGGCCCCATTCACGACCAACCTGACTCGGTAATCGCCTGCTGGGAGACCACCTGCAACGTACCGGCCGTTTGAATCCGTCTTGACGGTTTGAAGCAATTTCCCACCATTTTTGGCTTCGATCCGAATATCTGCGCCTTGTATCGGAAGTCCGTTAGTATCCTTTACAACACCTTGAAGAGCCGAGCTGGCAGCCCATGCGCTTGCAGTCAAAAGAGTCAACCCAATCAAACCAATCCGAAATGATTTATTAAACATAAGAAGATTAAAACGCGAATGTCGCAAAACAAAAGATCCAGTTAGCGAAGTTCGATAAGGCCAGTTGCGTGTTAACGCCGAGAGCTACCGACGTCACCACAGGCCGCTCTCATTGTTTTTTGAATAAAACACGTGCAAACTGAACAATAGTCCGCTGGACAGGCGTGGGATTGGGATATGTCCGATAGAAAATCGCTGCTGAATACGAGGCATCGACATTCGATTATCGCATTCGAGATGATTCGCCTTGATCGCACATCCTCAGAACCGCTCCACCTGCAACTTTATCGCCAGATTCGCGACGAGTTGAAGTCGGGCAGCTTTAGCGATGGTGCGTCGCGCCTTCCTTCCTCGCGCTCGCTGGCCATCGACTTGGGAATCTCCAGACTGACGGTGAATCTCGCGTTCTCAAAGCTCCACGCTGAAGGTTATCTCCGGCCGAAATCGCGTTCGGGAACATTTGTGGCGCCCTCTCTTCCCGAGACCTTCCTGAGCGCGGACAAGCCGAACGCGTATCCAGCGATCAACCGACCGCCCCGGATTTCAGACCGCGCGAGAGCCATTCCGGACAAGCGCGTTGGAGAACAATTTGACCTCGGGGCGCTGGGCGCCGGAGCGGGCATTTCCCTGGTTCCTGGACTCCCCGCAGTCGATGAATTTCCTATCCGCATTTGGGAACGGCTCAGGGCGGAGGTGCTCGCCAGAAGGGGTGCTCATTTGCTGCGCCACGCATCGAGCCGTGGCGACGTTGATCTGCGTAAGGCGATTGCCGCGTACCTCTGTGATTTTAGAGGGGCACACTGTCACCCGGATCAAGTCTTGATTGTCGGGGGAATGCAACAAGCCATAATGATCAGCGCCATGGCGCTGCTGAATCCCGGCGAGCCCGTGTGGATTGAAGATCCCGGTTTTCACCAAGCTCGAAGAGTCTTTATTCTAGCTGGCGCTAAATTGGTCCCGAAACCGCTCGATCACGAGGGCATTGTGATCGCGCGATCGTCGAAGGAAAGTCTGCCGAAAATCATCCACGTAACGCCCTCACATCAATACCCACTTGGCATGACGATGAGCCTCGAGCGCAGGGCTGCGCTACTCGATTTTGCGCGCGATCACGATGCATTTATTTTCGAAGACGATTTTTACGCAGAGTTTCGCTTCACTGGGCCTCCGCTCGCCGCCCTGCAGGGGATGGACAATTCCAGCCGGGTAATCTACGCCGGAACAATGAGTAAGGTCCTTTATCCCTCCTTGCGTTTGGGCTACATCGTGGCGCCAAACCAGTTGGTTGATTCATTGGTCAAAATCCGGAGCGCGATGGATCAACACTCGTCGGCAATTGATCAGGCTACACTCGCGCGTTTCATCACCGAGGGATTTTTCCTCAGTCACATCAAACGGATGCGACAACTCTATGCCGATCGGAGAGAGTTCTTCATCAACGAATTCAACAAATTGCTCGGTGAGCACTTCATTCTTCAGATCCCGGAAGCCGGACTGAACTTCGTTGCCTGGCTTCGACGCGAAACAGACTTCGCAAGAGTGTCGCGTGTCCGATCAGAGATCGGAATCAAACCATCTCCGCTATCATTTTATTGCATCCAGGCCAAGCTCAAGCCGGCGTTTGTTTTCGGTTTTGCTGCCTGGACGCGGGCGCAAATTCGAGAAAGCCTCCTGAAGCTCGCATCTGCGCTGAGCTAACAAGAAGAATTTCAGTCTTGAGCTGAGGTCGTTAACGCTGGGAGTTTTCTTACCCCAGCGCGTCGATTCGGCTGACCAAATCTTTTTTGCTGGCGACGCCGGTCACTTGATCGCGCAGTTGGCCGCCTTTGAAAAACAGCAGCGCCGGGATCGCGCGAATATTGTACTTGAGCGAGAGACTCTGATTTTGGTCCACGTTCACCTTCGCAACCTTAACGGAGTCGGCTTTCTCCCGCGCGATCTCGTCCAGGACAGGCGCAATCATTTTACAGGGACCGCACCATTCCGCCCAAAAATCGACAATCACAGGTTTGTCGCCTTGGTTGACTTCGCGGTCAAAATTGGATTCATCGAGACTAATAACAGTAGAATTATTAACAGTAGAATTTTCCATGGCTTTAAGAAAGGTAAGTCCAAATCTGAATAATCAAAATTAATGCGGAAACACCCAGCAGTAGCCACCACAAAAGCATTGGACTTTTTTTCGCAGGCTCAACCGGAACCAGAGGATCCCCCGACGCCAGATCTGGCGAGGGAACGAACGGCTGAGGGGTTTTGATTTGAGTTCCAACCGGACTCGAAGCAGCCACAGATGAAAAGCGCATCGTCTCTTTTCTCGGTTCGAGAGGCACGGAATCTGACACAGGTGTGACCTGAGCAGCAGAAGGATTAGCTGGCCGGAAAAATTGGGTCGAAGCAGCATCGCGATCATCACGAAGCGGCATTTGCACGGTCTCGGGCATTTTCATGTCTGGCGGCTTGCCTGCACTGGGAAGTGGCGGCTTAAGGCGAACCGCATCTTCTTGTGGTTCGTTGGGATCTGCCATCGAGCGAAATAAAATGGATCTCCCGAACAACTTCGTCGCAGATCACGGGTTTGTCACGATCAACTTGGCCTTCTGGAGGCTTGCCCCAGCTGGGCCTATGCCAACAGATCGTAGCCTCGGGTTCCAGTGATCCTTCGTGAAACGAACTCCCCAACCCCCGCGGCGTTGGATAAGATAACGCGCGTATCCACATCGGGAGCATCTCCTTCGGTTCGGCCAATATGCGGCTGATCGACCAGTAATTTTAGTTCGCTTCCAACTTTCTGGCGCGCAGTTTCATGAGCAATCTGCTGCTGGACCGACATTGCCTTCCGGTAACGTACGTTCTTAGTTTTTGCAGGAATCTGGAGCGACATTTTCGCCGCACGCGAGCCCTGTTCCTGCGAATACTTGAAGATTCCCAGCCGCTCGAATCGAACGTGCTGAATGAAATCGAGAAGACTTGCAAATTCGGCATCCGTTTCTCCAGGGAATCCGACGATGAAAGTGGTCCGCAATGCAACGCCGGGAATTCCATCGCGCAGTTTATCAATCAAATTTTCGATGTGCGCGCGCGATGTTTCGCGACGCATCCGTCGCAACACTGAGTCATCAATGTGTTGCAGAGGAATATCGATGTAGCGCGCGACCTTGTCGCACTCTGCAATAGTTTCGATTAGTTCGTCACTCCAATGCGCGGGGTGCGTATAAAGCAAACGCACCCAGAACTCGCCTTCGATTTGTTGAATCTCGCGAAGCAGCGCTGCCAGGGTCGGTCCTTGCGTTGAGTCCACTGGCTGACGTGGTCCCGCTTTGTGGTGCCATAAATCCATCCCATAAAAGGTAGTGTCCTGGCTGATCAAGTTGATCTCGCGCACGCCTTCTTGGACGAGGGCGTGAATTTCAGCCAGCACAGATCCCGGAAGACGGCTGCGATGTTTGCCGCGCATTTGTGGAATCACGCAAAAACTGCATGGATGATTGCAGCCTTCGGCAATTTTTACATAAGCAAGATGCGACGGTGTAAGCCTGAAACGCGGCGTATCGTAATTGGGAATGTAAGTGGGTCGCGTTTCTGCGAATGCGAGATCGGCATCGTTGCCGTCGGGACCAACGTCCAACGTCCAACGTCCAACCTCCAACGCCGAAGTGTCCGCGTTCGGCGTTCGGTGTTCGGCGTTAGGCGTTGGACGTTTTCTCAAAATCTTCTCCACAATCGTTCCAAGCTCACTCACCTGATCCAGTCCAATAAACGCATCTACCTCCGGCATCTCCCGGCGTAGCTCCTTGGCGAATCGCTGCGACATGCAGCCGCTTACGATCAGTTTTTGATTTGGCCGTCTATTTAATCCGCGTTGCTGATGTGCTTCAAGAATGGCTTCGATTGATTCTTCCTTGGCTGAATCGATAAACGCACAGGTGTTAACGACCAGGACATCGGCATCCTCTGGGCGTGATGTGATTTCCATTCCGCGTTGTAAAACGCTTCCCAGCATGACCTCTGCATCGACAAGGTTCTTGGCGCAGCCGAGGCTGATCATGCCGACCCTTGTACGGCGTTGCCGCGCGGTTATTGGTTCTCCATTTGCAGCCGAGGCGGCCGCGGGTACAGCTGGCGAATTCACAACCGGCGTTAGTTGATCGTCACGTCGGCGTCGTCGTCTTCCAGCGCCTTGCCGTTTTTCGTAATTTTAACCGCGTCAGGATCCAGAACACGAATCGAGACATGCTTACCACGAAATTCGACTGGCGGATCAGTTGGCGAAACCCAGCGCTCGAACGCAGGCTTGGCTTTCTCATCACCCACAGTGACCCTCACGTACGTTCGTTTAAGTGGGCGAATAGCGACGCGATTCTGTTCGCCTGATTCTGCCGGCGGCGAATTGGACGTATCTTGTGTTTTGGCCAGCTCGTCACGAGTCACAGGCTTCGCACGCCGCACCTCCGGCTGACCTGGCGCTACGGGGGCCGCGGCAATCGCAGTTGGCGCGACGGTGGGCGCCGCCGCAACCGTTGGCGCAACCGAAGGAGCGGACGCCATATTACCTGGCGCGCTTGCGGCCGGTCCCGGTTTAGAGGCTGGAACAGACGATGCGCCGGGCGACGTTTGTGCGGTGGTTTCCCCGTGCCCCGGCGCAAGTCGCCGCACATTCAGAAATAATTTCATTACAGAAAAGCCAACTACTAATACGATGATTCCGAAAATAAGTGGCATTGGCGAGATCCGGTCGCTGCGACCGCGGGCAGCGACGGGACGGCGTGGGGCAACCGGCGTACTGACTGGTTTTGGAGGCTGATTTTCCTGAAGGTACGAGTAACCGTCGACCGTCACGCGCTCGGAATCTTCGAACGCGTCAAGATAGGGCGTGACGTCGACATCCAAAAATTTCCCATAGATGAGCAGGAATCCTTTTGCATACGCGAGGCTCGGGAATTGAGAAAAATCGTCGGCCTCAATTTCCGCAAGCCGTGCAGGACGAATTTTCGTCATCCGCGCTGCTTCATCGAGCGTAAGATTTCTCGCGCGCCGCGCTTCCTGAAATTTTTTACCGAGTCCTTCTATCGTCATTGCGCGAAATGTCGGCTAAACGGCAGCATCGAGATCGACCAGAATCTCGCGTGGTTTGGCGCCTTCGCCGGGACCCAAAATACCGCGCTGCTCCAGAATATCAACGATGCGCGCAGCGCGGGTGTAGCCAAGCCGCAGTCGTCGCTGCAGCAATGAAGTGGAGGCGCGTTTTTCCTGGCGGATAATCTCGAGACATTTTTCGACAAGCTCTTCATCTTCCTCGGTGACGTCATCGGTGGCAGTGCTGGCGGCCTCTAGTTTTTCGTGCATCGCTTGATCGAACGTGGGCGGGCTTTGCGCTGAAACAAATTCAACGACGCGATGAATTTCCTGGTCAGTGACCAACACACCTTGCGCGCGAATCAGGCGCGAGGTGCTCGGCGGCAGATAAAGCATGTCGCCCTGGCCGAGCAAACGGTCGGCGCCGTTCTCATCAAGAATTACACGACTGTCTATTTTCGAGGCGACCTGAAACGCGATCCGGCTGGGAATGTTCGCCTTGATCACGCCAGTGATCACGTCTGCGCGGGGTGTTTGCGTCGCGACGATTATGTGAATGCCGGCCGCGCGCGCCATTTGCGTAATGCGCGCAATTGCGCTTTCGACATCGGCTGGCGCCGTCTGCATCAAGTCCGCCAGCTCGTCGATGATGACTACGATGTATGGCATTCTGTCCGGAATTCTCAGTTCGTCATCGCGCGGCACCTTTATCTCTTCGGACTCTTCCGGAACATCGACATCTTTCTTTTTTGCCGGACGCCCATTGAAGCTGATGATATTGCGCGCACCGACACGTGCGAAAATTTTGTAACGTTTCTCCATTTCCTCGATTAGTCCCCGCAAAACCAGCAGCACCTTTTTCGGGTCGGTGATGACCGGATAACGCAGATGCGGCAGGTTGGTGTAAACCTGTAGCTCAACCACCTTTGGATCGATCATAATGAGCTGGAGTTCTTCCGGCGTGAAGCGGAAGAGCATGCTCGCGATCATGGAGTTGATGCAGACGCTCTTCCCGCTGCCAGTGGTGCCGGCCACAAGTAGATGCGGCATTTGTGCCAAATCAGTGATGATCGTCTTGCCGTAAACATCTTTGCCGAGAGCGAGCGGAATCTTCGCGTGTGTCTTTGCCTCCTCCCAATCCTGTGATTGCAAGAGATCGCGCAGTTTTACTGTCGCTTTTCGAGTATTCGCCAGCTCGATGCCCACGGTGTCTTTTCCGGGAATCGGCGCCAGAATATTGATTCGCTCGGCGCGAGTCGCTCGAGCAAGGTCTCGCTCCAAGCTTACGATCTTGTCCACACGGACGCCTTTTGCCGGGTACACTTCGTATCGCGTAATGGTCGGACCTTTTGTGATGTCACCAGGTGCCACTGCGATTCCGAACTGCCCCAGTGTGTCAATCAGGACTTGCTGGACCTCTTGTAACTCGGAGGGATCGGTGGCGGGCCGACCTTCAGAACTGTGTTCGTCGAGCAGATCGAACCCTGGCAAGACATAATCTTCCCAGCTTGAAGGGGTGCTTTCTGCGCCGGAATCCAGCTTCGGTTTTTGGGCACTCCCACGCAATTCCGCCAGAGACGGTTTTCTGCCGACCGACACCTGCTCACTCGGTAACGCAGTTGTATCGACGACTTTCGGCGTTGGCCGGTTTGCCAGCTCCTCTGGCAAAATGCTCGTCCCCACCGGCTCAGGCACAGACATGCCTTTTTTCTTAAGCTGCCTTTCGAGTGCTCGTCGTTGTTTCGCGAGCTGCTTCCCACTGATTTCCAGTTTTTCCTTGAGATCCGACCTGCGAAGCTTGCGGCGCAATTGCCACTCACGCAGGTTTGTTCCGACTCGGCGCGTGGCGCTCACGGTCTCCCGAACAAGATGTATGGGGCGCAGTCCCGTGACTAAAATCAGCGTGGTCGCATAAATTCCAATCAAAAGAATAAGCGAACCCACCGGCCCGAGCCCTGCGCGAAGCAATCCGCGATGTTCATCGGACAAACGATAGCCGAAGAGGCCGCCAGCCCCCTGAATGTCCACCGGGACCTTCAACCCAAGGGAGTGACTGATGTCCCATAACTGGTCGAGGCAGGCTCCCGACAAGATAAACAGAACGATCCATGGAATTCGGGGCGTCACACGCAACCGAGGATAAAATAATTTCGCCGCGCCGAATCCCAGTAGCACTGCCGCCAGCAACAGCGAAGCGAACACGCCAATCAATTGATAACAAATTCCCGCCACAATCGCGCCTACCGGCCCAATGAAATTTTGTGCGGGATGATTCGAAGGCGAGATGTGGCTAAACCAAATCCAGGACGGCACATCTTTTGGCGTGTAGGAAATCAGCGCAAAAAACAGCAAAGTACCGACGAAAAGCAGAATCAGAGCGAAGACTTCGCTCCAAGCGCTCTGTTTGTCCGTGCGGGCCACCGCGTCTGATAGTAACTCCATGCCCGCGTCTTTCAATGTTTTGTAGAGACGCTTGTGCTCGGAGCAAACTGGATGTGAGGCTGCGAGCCTTTCTAGGCGGACGGGCTGCCAGCCTGCCGCTATCCTCGATTCGCCAGGCCAGCCAGGCTGGCTGACATCCTATTAGCTACCCGCTTTCATTCTTGCACTACCCAGCAGAGACTGATAACTGTGCCTGCGCATTATGGGCTTCTTCCTTCGCCAGGGCGTCATTGCTGTTGCGCTCGGCACACTGCTGTTTTGCATGTCCTGCGAAAAACATCCTCTAGGCCAGATGCCTGAGGTTCAACGCGAACAGCATGACCCAGCAAAGGTCTGGTCGAAGACGGGGAAGAAAGATGAGCCGGCATCCGGAGAACGTTCGCACGAATCTCATTAGGCAAAGGAGAGCACATGGCCAAACATAACTATCTGACTTCGCCACCCAACCTCACCGGCATGCCGCCGGGTGTTCCTTACATCATTGGCAACGAAGGTGCGGAGCGGTTCAGTTTTTACGGAATGCGCACGATCCTGATCGGGTTCATGACGCAATTTATGGTGAACCAATCCGGTGTCTTGGAGGGCATGCCGGCGAACGAAGCGCAGGGCTGGTTTCATCAATTTGTGTCGTCGGTCTACTGGATGCCTTTCTTTGGCGCGATTATCGCCGACGGCTGGCTCGGCAAATACAAGACAATCTTTTTTCTGTCGATCGTTTACTGCCTTGGCCAATTCACGCTCGCGCTACTGGACACTTCGTTCGCAATTCACTTCGGACAGAAATGGGTCCTAGCGATCGGACTGATTCTCATCGCGGCCGGCGCGGGTGGGATTAAGCCATGTGTCTCGGCAAACGTTGGCGACCAGTTTGGCGAGTCGAACAAACATCTGCTTACGCGCGTTTTTGGGTGGTTCTATTTCTCAATTAATTTCGGCTCGTCGTTTTCGATCTGGCTCTGCCCCGTTTTGCTGCGCAGTCCGAACTGGGGACCGCGTTACGCGTTTGGCCTTCCCGGTTTATTGATGTTGGTCGCGACGATCATCTTCTGGCTCGGTCGCAAGAAGATGGTGCATATCCCGCCGGCGGGACTAGGATTTCTGCGCGACCTCAAGAGTAAAGAAGGTCTAAGCGTGCTCGGGCGCGTTTGGACTATCTTCGCCTTCACGATGATTTTTTGGGCGCTGTGGGACCAGAGCAGCGGCGGCGAATGGACGATCCAGTGCCAGAAGATGGATCTGCATTTTCTTGGGGTCAGTTTTCTTCCGGAACAAGTGAACGTCGTAAACGGCGTCTTCATCCTCGCGATGATTCCGCTGTTCAACTATTTGCTCTATCCGGCCATCAGCAGCGTCTTCCCTCTCACAGCTCTACGCAAAATCGGCATTGGCTTATTCCTCACCGCATTGTCCTTCGTGGTGATTTGGGCGATTCAGCTCAACATTGATCACGGCGGACGCCCGAATGTCGGGTGGCAGTTGCTCGCCTACATCATTCTTTCCGCGGGCGAAGTGATGGTTTCAATTACCGGCCTTGAATTTGCCTACACCCAAGCGCCTAACCGCATGAAGAGCTTGCTCATGTCGATGTGGTTGCTCTCCGTAGCATTGGGCAATCAACTGCCATCCGTGATCAGCTTTCTTATTCCGAAGCTGAAGTCGATGGGCATGAACTTGGAAGGAGCAAATTACTTCCGCTTTTTCACCCTCCTCATGTTAGGCGCGGCGATCATCTACATTTTTGTCGCACGCGTTTACAAGGAACGCACTCACTTGCAATCGCAGGAAGTACCGCCAGACGAACGCGTAACCGAACCGATCCTTGCCGCCGGTACGCCGAGTTAATCCAAATGAAAGAGTTTATCGTCGCAGCTGCGTCGATATTGTCATTGGTGCTCGTTACCGCCTCGGCGACTCCGCAGGACGATCAGTTTCAAAAAATTGCGCGCGATTACATCGAGCAATATTTGCGGGCTAATCCTGAGGATGCGACCGAGCTCGGTGACCATCGGTTTGATGGCCAGTTAACCGATTACTCGTCCGATGCGCGGGCGAAAGATCTCGCAACCCAAAAAGAATTCCGCGACAAGCTCAACGCCGTCGACGGATCGCAGCTCACCGGTGCAAACAACATAGACTTTCGCATCCTGAAGGAGAACATCGACTACCAAATCTTCCAGGCAGAGGAGCTGAAAGAGCCGGAGTGGAATCCGCTGGTTTACATGCAGAGCCTGGCCAACAGCCTTTACCTGTTGGTCGCGCGCGATTTCGCTCCTGCAGAAAAACGGATTCCAAACCTACGCCAGCGCATGGAGAAGATTCCGCGCGTCATCGCCCAGGCAAAAGACAATCTACAGCACCCTCCGCGCGTTCACACAGAGACAGCCATTGAGCAAACGCAGGGCGCCATTAGCCTCGTGCGCGAAGGCCTCTCTCCGCTTCTCGACTCTGCGCCGTCAATGAAGAAGGAGCTGGCGCCTTTGCAGGAAAAAACCGCGGCTGCCCTGGAGGATTACAAGAAATGGCTCCAGAACGATCTGCTTCCGCGCTCAGACGGCGATTTCCGCCTCGGCGTCGAGAAGTTCCGAAAGAAGCTGCAGTTCGCGCTCGCGTCGGACTTGTCGATGGAAGAAATCATGAAGCGAGCGCAAGCCGACCTGCAACAGACGCAAACCGCGATCTACCAGACTGCATTACCGCTCTACAAAAAATCTTTTCCCGACGCAGACTCTGCAACTCTCGCGGACAAACATAAGGTGACGGTCGCAGTTCTCGACAAACTCGCTGAGCAACACCCCGACGACGCTACTGTCGTCCCTTACGCGCAAAAAGTTCTTGGTGAAGCGACCGATTTCGTAAAACAGCACAACCTGGTTACCGCTTCGAGCGTTCCGCTGGACGTGATCGCGATGCCTGAATTCAAGCGCGGTGTCGCCATTGCCTATTGTGATTCGCCCGGCCCACTCGACAAAAATGGCAAAACATTTTTCGCGGTTGCGCCAACGCCAAAAGACTGGTCGAAAGAACGAAAGGAATCGTTCTTTCGGGAATACAACAATTTCATGATTCGCGATTTGACGGTGCACGAGGCGATGCCAGGCCATTACCTGCAGCTGGCGCACGCTAACGAATTCCGCGCGCCTACATTAGTCCGCGCAATCTTTCGCAGCGGGACATTCATCGAAGGCTGGGCTGTGTACTGCGAACAGATGATGGCGGAACAGGGCTACGGCGGTCCTGAGGTTAAGATGCAGCAGTTGAAGATGCGGCTACGCGCCATCGCCAACGCAATTCTCGATCAAAGCATTCACGCCGGGAACATGACTGAGAAGGAAGCGATGGATTTAATGATGGAACAAACCTTCCAACAGGAAGGTGAAGCAGTGGCGAAATGGAAACGCGCTCGGCTCACCTCGGCGCAGCTTTCCACTTACTTTGTGGGTGCGACCGAGCATCTGGATCTTCGCTCAGCGGAAGAAAAGAAACTTGGTAGGGATTTCGATCTAAAGAAATACAACGACCAGGTGATTTCCTACGGCAGCCCGCCCGTGAAATACGTGCGGGAGTTAATGCTTCAAGGAACGACGGCTTCCCATCCGTCGAGGTAGGTGTGACGGGGGAAGCCGTCATTCCTTGAGCTCATACGCGACGCTTCTTGCCAGGTTTTCGTTTGGTTGACGGTTTGGCAGCGCGCTTTTTCGCAGCCGACATCTGCACCAGTTCGTCGAGAGTAAACGTCCGGCGCCGTTTTGTTCCCAGTTCTCGGCAATCGACCTGATACCAGCCGTTCATGCGGTCCACTCGATACCGTTTTTGCCCAATGCGCACCGGTTCGTGTGAAATCACCCGATGGATGATTTTTTCGTATTTTGAGCGCGACAAACGTCGCATCCGGCGACGTCCCCAGTCGATCGTTCTTCCGACATCGTCGTAACCGCTAGGACGCGTTTCGAAGTCGAGAAGCGAGCGCGCGTTTCCATCGAAAACAGCGCTAATGTGCTCCAGAGTGCGGAAGTCGCTGAACTGCTGGATTCGGCGGCGAAACAATGTCAAAATCTCTCCCGCAACATCGCGCAGGCTCAGCATTCGGCCGTCGCGTACTTTCCAAAGCGGCGCGTTGATGTCAGACGCAAATGGATTTCGGCCTAACGAGTCTGCGGTAATCCGCCAGCCACGCCGGGAAGAATGTTTTCGCAGGCGAAATGGCATGATCCGAGGGACTCCATGCCGCGCCAGTTGTCGCAACCCAAAATCTTCCCAGCGCACGACAGTTTGCACAACGCCCGCGATGAACGCGCATGTCCCCAGCATCAACGCGGGATCTGGGGTAAAATCAACCGTCACTTCGATCCGGTTTCCGCGCGGCCGCACCCCGACAGCACTGCTCTGCCGGTTGGTCGCCAGCAACATGACTGGCACAGGCAAAACATGCGCCAGCAGATATGCAAGCTTCGTCGAATTGCGGAGCTTTGATCGACGCGTGCTCGGAAAGGAAAAATTGTAATGCGCACTAAAACCCTGGAGCCGGCAGTTGCAGCGATGTCGCTTTTGCCACTGATCCAGTTCCCGTCGCAAATAGCGGATCTGCTCCCACAACAAACGCGTCGCTCGGTAGCAACAGCCAGGCTCGAGTTCAACAATGGGTGTGGCAACTTCGATGACACCAGTGTCGAAGTAAAGCGCGCCACCGGCTGGCAATTGAAATGATTTGCCGGTGCGCG
>WNGC01000505.1_pt1 | contig 22813 bp, 20 predicted proteins | sample 5400051 | NCBI WGS metagenome assembly WNGC01 (sample SAMN13153368, study PRJNA577476) | soil metagenome | isolation source: 20 cm soil or saprolite under grassland replicate 2 | place: USA:California | collected 2016-06-15
AATGCGGCCGCTTGCGCAGATATGCGGGGACGAACGCGACGGTGCGGATCAGTACCGGCGCCGTCCGAATCGGCAGTCGCACGCTGGTTTTGGCGATCAAGGGCTTGCGCAGGTAGCGCGGCATGCCCGGTCTCTTGGCTGTGCTCATGTGATTTCTCCCTAGTCGGCTTGCTTGCGCAGGAATGCAGGGATGTCGTACTTGTCGACCCCGCTGTTCTGCAGCGCTTCTATCGTCGAGGCGCGGTTCTTGCGGATCACCGCGGGCATCTCGTCGAGCACGCGGTAGTCCACACCCGCAACAGGCCGGTTGTCGGTACCGGTCTTTTGCACCAGTTTCGGCCTGGACTGACGCGCGACCTGCGGTTGGCCTAGACCCGTCGCAATCACGGTGACGCGCAGCTCCTCGCCCATGGGATCGTCGTAGACGGCGCCGAAGATGATGGTCGCGTCGTCTGCAGCGAAGCCGCGGATGGTATTCATCACCTCCTTGGTCTCGCGCAGCTTCAGGCTCGATTTGTTGGCCGTGATGTTAACCACCACGCCCCGCGCGCCGGACAGATTGACGCCTTCGAGCAAGGGGCAGGCCACCGCCTGCTCGGCGGCGATGCGCGCGCGATCGACGCCAGAAGCGGCCGCCGAACCCATCATCGCCATTCCCTGCTCGGCCATCACGGTGCGAACGTCCTGGAAGTCGACGTTGATGAGTCCCGGCACGTTGATGATCTCGGAGATTCCGGCGACGGCGTTCTTGAGCACACTGTCGGCCGCGGAAAACGCCTCCTCCATCGAAACGTCGTCGCCGAGCACCTCCTCGAGTTTCTCGTTGAGAATCACGATGACGGAATCGACGTGTTGGGACAGCTCCTCGATGCCCGTCTCTGCCGCCTGCATCCGGCGCACGCCCTCGAACGAGAAGGGTTTGGTGACGACCGCGACGGTGAGGATGCCCATTTCCTTGGCAACCTCCGCAACCACGGGTGCGGCGCCCGTGCCGGTGCCGCCGCCCATTCCAGCGGTGATGAAGGCCATGTGTGAGCCGCGCAGGGCATCGGCTATTTGTTCGCGAGCCTCGAGCGCCGCGGCGCGCCCGGCTTCGGGCTTGGCCCCTGCGCCGAGCCCCGTTGATCCGAGTTGGATTTGGCTCTTCGCCTGAGTCCGCGACAGCGCTTGCCCGTCGGTATTGGCGGTGATGAATTCGACGCCGGCCACGCCGTTTCGGATCATGTGATCGACGGCATTGCCGCCCGCGCCGCCGACACCGATCACCTTGATCACGGTGCCGCTTGCTGTATTTTCGACGACTTCAAACATGCTGACCTCCTTCCGGGGTGAAGAAAAAAAACGCTTGCCTGCCGTACATCTCTAGAAATTTCGTTGAAACCATTGGCGCATCCCCTTTGCGACCTGCTTCAGAGATCCCCCCTGCCGCGCGATGAGTCCGCGCTGCGTCTGCACCACGCCCTCGAGCAACAGGCCGACACCGGTGGCGTAGCGCGGGCTACGGACCACATCCGAGAGGGAGCCCGTGTAGCGGGGAATTCCCAGCCGCACCGGCATGTGAAAAATCTCCTCTCCCAGCTCCACCATCCCCTGCATCACTGCGGAGCCTCCCGTGAGCACGACCCCAGAGGAAAGCAACTCCTCGTAACCGGAGTCGCGCAGCACCTGCTGAATGAGGGAGTAAAGTTCTTCGACGCGGGGCTCGACGACCTCTGCGAGCGTCTGGCGCGAAAGCATTCGCGGCGGGCGGTCGCCCACGCCCGCGACCTCGATCATCTGGCCGGCCTCGGCAAGCTGCCTGAGCGCACAGCCGTGGCGGACCTTGAGTTCCTCGGCTTCCGCGGTGGGCGTACGCAGGGCCATCGCGATGTCGTTGGTGATCTGGTCTCCGGCGATCGGGACCACGGCCGTGTGGCGGATCGCGCCTTCGCGGAACACGGCGATGTCGCTCGTGCCGCCGCCGATGTCGACGAGGCACACGCCGAGTTCCTTTTCGTCCTCGGTCAGCACGGCAAGCGAAGACGCGAGCGGCTGCAGGATCAGATCGTTCACTTCAAGCCCACAGCGGCGCACGCATTTAACGATGTTCTGCGCCGCCGACACGGCACCGGTGACGATGTGCACTTTGACCTCGAGCCGCACGCCGCTCATGCCGAGCGGCTCGCGCACCCCGTCCTGCCCGTCGATGATGAATTCCTGGGTGAGGATGTGCAGCACCTGCTGGTCGGTCGGGATGGGCATTGCGCGCGCGGTCTCGATCGCGCGCTCGACGTCGATCGGCGTCACCTCCTTGTCCTTGATCGCTACCATTCCCGTGGAGTTGAAGCTCTTGATGTGGCTCCCGGCGATGCCGGTGAAAACGCGCTCGATCTTGCAGTCGGCCATCAGTTCCGCTTCTTCGAGCGTGCGTTGGATGGCGTTCACGGTCGCCTCGATGTTCACGACCACGCCCTTTTTCAGGCCCTTGGATTCGTGACCACCCGTCCCGATGATGTCCATGCGTCCGTCAGGGAAAAGTTCCGCCACCATCGCCGCCACCTTGGAGGTGCCGATGTCCAGAGCAACGATGAGGTTCTTGTTTTCCCTCGCCATGTCAGACTCGCTTGCGCGCGCGCGGCTCGGGCCCGGCGCCCTCGGGAACGCGTAGGGCAAAGCCGTTGGGGTAGCGCAGGTCGACATAGTCGAGACGCTGCCGGGATTCCCCAAGGGTCTGCGGGTATACCGAGACGAGCCTGGCAAGACGGCCTTCGATGCGGTCCCTGTCCGAGTCGTGCCCGAGCTGCACGGTGAGCCCGTTGGAGAGCTTGACTTGCCATGACAGTCTGGAGCTCAGCAGGACCTGTTGGGGTTCGAGGGCGAGCGGAGCTAACAAACCCCGAAAGGCAAGGTAGCGTTGCGTGACTTCGCCTTCGCTGCCGGCGGGCCCGGAGAAGACGGGCAGCTTGGGGTCGCTCTGCCCGCGGAAAAGCTCTCCATGAGTATTTACGAGCTGCGGCCCTCGTCTTTGCCCCCAGCGCGCGAGCGCTACGTGTTCTTCGATGCGCACTTCCAGGCGATCGGGCCAGCCGCGCCGCAGTTCGGCTCGGCGCACCCAGGGAATCCCCTCGAACAGCGCGCGCACCGCCTCCAGGTCGACGGTAAAAAAAGTGCCCTTGACGCGGTCCTGGAGCGCGCGGACGATCTCGTCGCGCGCGACATGCTGGAGCTCGCCCCCTACGACGATGGTCTTGAGCGAGAACACCGGGGACTCGAACAGGACGCGCGCGCCTCCGTAGACGATGAGCGCAAGCGCAAGCGCGTAGAGCGCGTTTGCGGCGACGTTGGCGACGCGCGGGTTATCCCACACGATCGTCTCCCGGCTCCGCAAGCTGGGCCAGCTCGAGAATCCGCAGGCACAGATCTTCGAAGGACAATCCAGCGTGACGCGCCGCCATCGGCACGAGCGAGTGGTCGGTCATCCCCGGAGAGGTGTTGACCTCGAGGAAATATGGCTTCCCCGTGCGGTCGAGCATGAGGTCCACGCGGCCCCATCCGCTGCAGCCCAAGATTCTGAAAGCCCGCAGCGCCTCGTCCTGGATGATGCGCTCCGCGTCCGGGGGCAATCCGCAGGGAATGATGTAGCGGGTGTCCTCGGCGCTGTACTTCGCCGCATAGTCGTAGAACTCGCGCGGTGTTTCGAGCTTGATCAGCGGGAGGGCCGTGTCTCCCAGCACCCCGACGGTCAGCTCGATGCCATCCACGAACGCTTCAGCGATCACGACGCGGTCGTAGTTGGCGGCAAGCGCGTAGGCTTCCGGGATATCGCGCGCGCTCTTCACCTTGGTCATGCCGATCGACGAACCTTCGTTGGCGGGCTTGATCATCAGAGGCAGCCCGAGCCGCGTCGTTACGCCGTGGAGATCGGTTTCGCGAGTGAGAGGCTCGTAGTGCGGCGTCGGAATCCCGCTCCCCTGCCAGACGAGCTTGGTGCGCCACTTGTCCATCGCGAGCGCGCTCCCGAGCACGCCCGAGCCGGTATAGGGGACGCCGAGGAGCTCGAGCGCGCCCTGCACCGTGCCGTCCTCGCCGTAGCGGCCGTGCAGCGCGACGAAGACGCGGTCGAACCGATCTTTGACGAGCGCTTCGAGTCCCCGATCTTTCGTGTCGAAGGCGTGGGCGTCCACGCCTTTTTTCTTCAAGGCGCCTAGCACCATCGCGCCGCTCTTGAGCGACACCGGGCGCTCGGCCGAGCGCCCACCCACGAGCACGGCGACTTTTCCGAAGTCGCTCACGCGGCCTGCCCGATGATTCGCACTTCGGGGACCAGCTCGATGCCGAAGCGTTCCTTCACGGTGTCGCGTGCGTGCTCGATGAGCGCCTCGATGTCCGACGCCCGCGCCTTTCCCTTCGGGTTGACTATGAAATTCGCGTGTTTTTCCGAGATTCGAGCGCCGCCGATCTCATGGCCCTTGAGCCCGCATGCCTCGATCAGGCGCGCGGCGTACTTGCCGGGCGGGTTGCGGAATACCGAGCCGGCATTCGGAAGTTCGAGTGGCTGCTCGGCGATGCGCTTCGCGAGCAGTTCCTTGATACGGGCCCGGGCACGCTTCTCATCACCTACGCGGAAACGGAACCAAGCTGCGAGAAACCATTCATCCTCGCCCAGTTTCGACCCCCGCAGCGTGACGCGCCGATAGCCGATCTCGAAATCGGTGGGCTTGCGCTCGCTCAATTTCCCGCCGCGCGATATCGTCAGCACCTTCGCGACGACGTCCCAGGTTTCCGACCCGTAGCAGCCGGCGTTCATCGCGAGCGCCCCGCCCACCGTTCCGGGCACTCCGGCGAGGAACTCCGCGCCCTCGTAGCCGCGTGTCGCCGCGAGGCGCGCCACCTTGGGACAGGCGACGCTCGCTTCGGCGTACATCAGGTCGCCCTCGACGCGCATCGCGCCGTGCGAGCTGTGCATCAAGACGACCGTCCCGTGAAATCCGCCATCACGCACGAGCAGATTGCTTCCAAGTCCCACGAAGCAGACAGGCTCGCCCCTGGGAAGGCTCGTAAGGAATACGGCGAGGTCGACGCGGTCGGCGGGAACGTAGGCCCGCCCGGCGACACCGCCCGCGCGCCAGCTCACGTGCTTCGCCATCGGTTCGTTCAGCCGCAAGGAACCGCGCAGCGCGACGCCGGGTCGGTCGATCGGCTCAGTCATCTTCATCTTCCGGTCCTGGCGAGCGCTGCAGGCACGCCGCCGATCGAACCCGCACCCATGGTCAGCACGACGTCGCCGGGGCGCACGATCTTGCGGATGGCATCGGGCATGTCGGCGATTCTCTCGACGAATACGGGCTCGGTCTTGCCCGCAACGCGGATCGCCCGGGCGAGCGAGCGCCCGTCGGCGGCAACGATCGGAGTCTCGCCTGCCGGATAGACCTCCGCGAGCAGCAGCGCGTCCACGCCAGAAAGTGCCTTCACGAAGTCTTCGAACAGATCGCGCGTGCGCGTATAGCGGTGGGGCTGAAAGGCGAGCACGATGCGCCGACCCGGAAACGCGCCACGCGCGGCATCGAGCGTCGCCCGCATCTCGACCGGGTGATGTCCGTAGTCGTCCACCAAAGTGAAACTGCCGGCCGCCTTGCCGTTCGGCGGAAGCGGAATCTCGCCGTAGCGCTGGAAGCGCCTGCCTACGCCGCGGAACTCTGCGAGCGCCTTCCGGATCGCCGTATCGGGGACGCCGAGCTCGGTGGCTACCGCGATCGCGGCGAGCGCGTTCTGCACGTTGTGCCGTCCCGGAAGATTGAGCGTAATTTCCAGGGTCGCGGCGCCTTCCCGCAACGCCCTGAAGCGCATGCGGTCTCCGGGAACGATCTCGGTCCCCCGAACCATTGCGTCCTCGCGCATTCCGTAGGTTACGATCGGCTTCGAGACGGAGGGCAGGATTTCGCGCACGTTCGCGTCGTCGGTACAGACGATGGCGCTGCCGTAGAAAGGGAGGTTCTGCAGGAATCCGACGAACGCCTGCTTCAGCCGCGAAAAATCGTGTTGATAGGTCTCCATGTGATCGGCGTCGATATTGGTCACTACCGCGGCAACGGGTTGCAGGTGAAGAAAGGAAGCATCGGACTCGTCGGCCTCGACGACGATGAACTCGCCGGTCCCGAGCCGTGCATTGGAAGCAGCGCTCACCAGCCGCCCGCCGATGACGAATGTGGGATCGAGCCCGCCTTCGGCGAGCACGCTCGCGACGAGGCTCGTCGTCGTGGTCTTACCGTGGGTCCCGGCAACGGCGATGCCCTGCTTCAGGCGCATCAGCTCGGCGAGCATCAGGGCCCGCGGCACGACCGGAATGCGCTTCGCCTTCGCGGCAAGGATCTCGACGTTGTCCGGGGTTACCGCCGAGGACACGACCACGGCGTCCGCCGATGCGATGTTGTCGGCCTTGTGGCCCTGCACCACCTTCGCCCCGAGACCTGCCAGCCGCTCGGTCACCGCATTCGCGGCGAGGTCCGAGCCGCTCACTTTGTAGCCCAGATTGAGCAGCACCTCCGCGATGCCGCTCATTCCGCTGCCGCCGATGCCGATAAAATGAATTCTCTTGACCTTGTGCTTCATAGGACAAGCTCCGTGCAAGCCATCGCGACCGCCGATGCTGCCCCGGGCCGCGCCAGCGACCGGGCGCGCCTGGCCATGTCACGCAAGCGCACGCGATCGAACCCGGCGAGCACCTCGGCGAGCCGCTCGGCGCTCAGCTCGCTTTGCGGCACGAGGACCGCGGCGCCCGCGTCGGCGAGAAAGCGCGCATTGGCAGTCTGGTGGTCGTCCACCGCGTGCGGGTAGGGAATCAGGACGCTCGCCACGCCCGCGGCGGCGATCTCCGCAACCGTGGTCGCTCCGGCGCGGCACACGACGATGTCCGTCTCGGCATAGGCCGCGGCCATGTCCTCGATGAAGGCGGACGTCTTCGCGGGTACACCGGCTGCGGAGTAAGCCCGCCGCAGCGAGTCGACGTGCTGTGCGCCCGCCTGATGCGTCAGGGCCGGCGTTTCGCCCGCCAGAAGCGCCACTGCCCGGGGAACGACATCGTTGAGCGCCTTTGCGCCGAGACTGCCGCCGAGGACAAGAACGCGAAGCGGGCCCGAGCGCTCGGCGTAGCGGCTCTCCGGGGCCGCGATCGCCGCGATCTCCGGCCGCACCGGATTGCCGGTCAAGGTTGCGCGCTTGAGGGCTCCAGGGAATGCGCACAGAACCCGGTCGGCGACTCCGGCAAGCACCTTGTTGGCAAGACCGGGGATAGCGTTCTGTTCGTGGACGACGAGCGCCCTTCCAAGGAGCGCCGCCATCATGCCGCCGGGAAACGAGATGTAGCCGCCCATGCCGAGGACCACGTCCGGGCGATGCGCGAAGATCGCGCGCGCGCTTTGCCAGAAAGCGACGAGCAACCTGAGCGGCAGGAAAAGAAACGGGAGCAGCCCCCTGCCCCGCACGCCCGAAAAACTTACCCAGGCCATGTCGTACCCGTGCTTGGGGACCAGGGTCGCTTCCATACCCGTTTTTGCCCCGAGCCACACCACGCGCCAGCCGGCCTTGCGCAGGTGGTCGGCCACGGCGAGACCGGGGAAGACATGTCCCCCCGTTCCACCCGCCATGATCATGATGGTTCGCGCCATGATGGCTTCACGCCGCTGTCCCTCGCATCAGTTGGCGATTTTCCCAATCGATTCGGAGCAGCATCGCGAGCGCCAAGCAATTCGCGAGCAGGCCGCTCCCGCCGAAGCTCATGAGCGGAAGGGTGAGGCCCTTGGTGGGCAGCACGCCCATGTTCACACCCATGTTGATAAACGACTGCACCCCGAACCACACTCCGATCCCTTGAGCGACCAGCGCCGGATACGGGCGTTCCAAGGCCACCGCCTGGCGGCCGATGGCGAATGCCCTCAGCACCAGCCACGAAAAGAGCGCGATTACCGCGATCACTCCCACAAATCCCAGCTCTTCGCCTATCACCGCGAGCAGGAAGTCGGTATGCGCTTCCGGGAGGTAGAGGAGCTTCTCGACGCTCGCCCCCAATCCGACGCCGAACCATTCGCCGCGGCCGAATGCAATCAGCGCGTGCGAAAGCTGGTAGCCGCGGCCGAACGGATCCGACCAGGGATCCATGAAGCCGAAAATCCGTTGCATGCGGTACGGGGAGGACAAGACCAGTCCGACGAAGCCCGCTGCCATCATCACGAGCAAACCCCCGAACCACTTGCCGTTCATGCCGCCGAGGAACAGGATCCCCGTAGCGATCGCCGTGATCACGACGAAAGCACCGAAGTCGGGCTCTCGCAGCAAGAGCCAGCCGACCACCAGCATCACCGCAAACATCGGGAGAAGGCCCCGCTTGAAGCTGTGCATCAGGGCGAGCTTGCGCACCGTGTAGTCGGCCGCGTAAAGAACGACGAACAGCTTCATGAACTCGGAGGGCTGCAGCGTTGCAAGCCCGAGCGAGAGCCAGCGACGCGCTCCGTTGACTTCCCGACCCAGTCCAGGAGCGAGCAACAGGGTGAGCAGCGCGACGCCGAATACGAAAAGCCACGGCGCCGCCTGCTGCCACAGACGCACGGGGACCTGGAAGGCGAGCATCCCGGCGAACATGCTCGCAGCGAGAAACAGCGCGTGCCGCTCGAGGAAGTACGCGGACTTCCCCCCGGTGAACTTACTCGCCTCGGCCATCGCGATCGAAGAGGAGTACACCATCACCATTCCGAACGTAAGCAGGAGAAGGGCCGCCCACAGCACGCTGCTGTCGTACTCGGCAAGGGACGCTCGACCCGGGCTAATGCTTCGGAGCATCGATGACTCTTTCCACCGCCAGGCGAAACACTTCTCCCCGATGCCTGTAGTCACGGAACATGTCGAAGCTCGCGCAGGCGGGCGAAAGGAGCACCGCATCGCCCGGGCGCGCCGCTTGCGCGGCCAGCGCCACCGCCTGGTCCATGGATGCGGCGCGTCGGATCGGGACGCCTGCGCCTGCCACCGCCGCTTCGATCAACAGCGCGTCGCGGCCGATCAGCACCATTTCGCGCGCTGAGCGCGCGACCGCTTCCTTCAAGGGCGAAAAGTCCTGTCCCTTGCCATCGCCCCCGGCGATGAGAACCAGTTTTGAATCGAGCCGCGCGAGCCCGACGAGCGCCGCAACCGTCGAGCCGACGTTGGTGCCCTTGGAATCGTCATACCAGCGCACACCGTCCGCTTCCCCGATGAGCTCGACGCGATGCGGGAGCCCCTTGAACTCGCGCAGCGCCGCAAGCAGGGGCTGGAGCGGCAAGCCGAGTGCGCGGCACAGCGCGAGCGCCGCGAGAGCGTTCGCGGCATTGTGCAGTCCGGCGAGCTTCATTTCCCGTACCGCAAGGAGCGCATTTGCGCCTTGCGCGAGCCAGGGCTCGCCGCCCCGCTCGAGCAGACCCCAGTCCTCCGCGCGTCGAGGGGCGTCGAGGCCGAAGGTGCTCGTTTTCCTGCCGGGCAGCGCCATTGCGAGGCTGCGCGGGTCATCGCGATTGAGCACCTGAATGCCGTCACCGGAAAAGACCCGCGCCTTGGCGCGAGCGTAATCGTCGATGCTGCGGTACCGGTCCAGATGGTCTTCGGTGACGTTGAGGACCGTGGCTGCGTCTGCAGCAAGCGAGGCGGTCGTCTCGAGCTGGAAGCTCGAGACCTCTAGCACCCACAGGCCCGCGGCGCGTCCTGCATCTTCGCGACGCATGAGTGCGTCCAGCACCGCCGGCCCGATGTTTCCGGCGACCTCGCAGTCGACCCCCGCGGCTCTCGCCATCGCACCCGCGAGGGAAGTCACGGTGCTCTTGCCGTTGGTGCCCGTCACCGCGATGATCCCCGCGCGACGCTCCGGGAGCGCCTGCGCGAACAACTCGATGTCGCCCACGACCTCCATGTCCGCATCGAGCGCACGCCGCACCGAAGGCTCTGCGAGCGGCACGCCCGGGCTGACGGCGACAAGGTCGATGTCGGCGAACATTTCGTCCCGGAACGGGCCGCTGTTCGCAGGAACGGACGGTAGCGAGCGCTTGAGCTCCGCGAGTCGCGGCGGGCCCGTGCGCGTATCGGCGACGCGCACCGACGCGCCCCGTCGTGCGAGCCACTTCGCCATCGACAAACCCGTGTCACCCAAACCGAGCACCAGCACCTTTCTGCCAGCGAGATTCACCGCAGCTTCAATGTGGACAGACCGAACAGGACCAGCATCATGGTGATGATCCAGAACCGCACGACGACCTGCGACTCCTTCCACCCCGAGAGCTCGTAGTGGTGATGAAGCGGCGCCATTCGGAAAATGCGTTTGCCGCCGCTCCATTTGAAATAGAGCACCTGAAGCATCACCGATACCGTTTCGGCGACGAACACGCCGCCCATGATGAAAAGCACGATCTCCTGGCGGACAATGACCGCGACCGTGCCGAGCGCGGCGCCCAGGGAAAGCGCGCCCACATCGCCCATGAAGACGTCGGCGGGATACGCGTTGAACCAGAGAAAGCCCAGGCCCGCACCGATGAGTGCGCCGCAAAACACCGTGAGCTCCGCTGCGCCCGGGATGTAAGGAAAGAGCAGGTATCGGGAGTAGTCCACGCGCCCCGTGACCATCGCAAACACGCCGAGTCCGCCCGCGACCATCACCGCCGGCATGATGGCGAGCCCGTCCAGCCCGTCGGTCAGGTTGACTGCGTTCGAGGTCCCGACGATGACGAAGTAGCTGAGCGTGATGAAGCCGAACACGCCGAGCGAGAAGGCGACGTTCTTGGAGAACGGCACGATCAGGTCGGCATTCGGAGGCAGACCCATGGAAAATCCACTCCCCACCCAGGCCATGAAGAAATCCAGGACCTTCGCCGTGCTGGGGGCCGACACCGCGAAGGCGAGATAGGTTGCCGCGACGAGGCCGATCAGCGATTGCCAGAAGAATTTCGCCTTAGGCGAAAGGCCCTTCGGATTGTTCTTCACGACCTTGCGGTAGTCGTCGACCCAGCCGATCGCGCCGAAGCCGAAGGTGACAACGAGCACGACCCAGACGAATCGGTTGCTGAGGTCTCCCCACAAGAGCGTGGTGATCAGGATGGAGAGCAGCACCAGCGCCCCGCCCATGGTGGGCGTGCCTGCCTTGGTGAGATGGGATTGGGGACCATCGTCGCGCACCGCCTGGCCGATCTTGTAGGCGGTGAGCTTGCGGATCACCAGCGGACCTGCGAGCAGCGAGATCGCGAGCGCGGTGAGCGTCGCGAGCACCGCGCGCAGGGTGATGTACTGGAACACGTTGAACGCGCGCACGTCCTGGGCGAGCCATTGCGTGAGAGCGAGGAGCATCTAGTGCCCTCCTGCCGAAGGGGGATCGCCGGCCAGGGCTTGGACGACCCGCTCCATGCGCATGAAGCGCGAGCCCTTTACAAGCACCGTGGTCCGCGGCCGCAGTTCCCCTCGGGCCGCGGCGATCAAGTCCTCCACGGTGGCGAAATGTCGGGCGCCTTCTCCGAAGGCCTCTACGCAAGCACGAGACAGCGCGCCCACGGCATACAGACGGTCTATGCCGCGCTCGCGCGCGTAACGACCGATCTCCTGATGGAATTCCACGCCGCGCTCGCCCACTTCCCCCATGTCGCCGAGCAGGAGGACTTTCGCGCCGGCTTCCGCGGCAAGTACGTCGATCGCGGCGCGCACCGAATCCGGATTGGCGTTGTAGCTATCGTCGATGAGTTTCGCCCCCGAGGAAGCGGCCCGGGGCTGCATTCGTCCGCCGACCGGACGGAACGCCGCAAGACCCCGCGCTACCGCTTCGAGACTTGCACCTGCGACCAGGGAGCACGCGGCAGCGGCGAGGGCGTTCAGAACATTGTGCCGGCCGTCGACATGCAGCTCGACCCTTGCCGCACCCTGCGGGGTGCGTAGATCGATCTCGCTTCCGAAATGCGTGAGGCGGTGGCGACCACCTATCTGCGCAGGTTTCTCGAGTCCGAAGTCCCGAACGCGCCTACCCGCGAGAAGCCCACGCCAATACCCGGAGAACTCGTCGTCCGCGTTGATCACGCCCGTGCCCTCGGGCCGCATCGCTGCGAACACCGTGCCGTGCTCACGCGCGACCGCCGCGACGCCCTTCATGAACTCCTGGTGTTCACGCTGGGCGTTGTTGATGAGCGCGACCGTCGGAGAAGCGATGGCGGCGAGGGTAGCGGTTTCCCCCGGGTGATTGACCCCCAGCTCGACCACCGCCGCGCGATGGTTCCGGCGCAGTTTCAGCAACGTCAGAGGCAGGCCGATGTCGTTGTTGAGGTTGCCCTCGGTCGCAAGCGCGTTCGTCTCGCCGAAATGCTCGCGCAGGATCGCGGCGATCATCTCCTTCACCGTGGTCTTGCCATTGGAGCCGATGACTGCCACCAGTGGAATGTCGAAGAGCCCGCGCCAATGCGCGGCGAGCCGTCCGAACGCGAGACGCGAGTTTTCGACGACGAGAAATGGAAGGTCCCCCTGAGAAGCATCGGGTTCCTCGACGACTGCTGCGGCGGCTCCGCGTTCCATTGCCGCGCCGATGAACCGGCGCCCGTCGAATCGCTCGCCGCGCAGTGCGATGAACAGCGCGCCCCGCTCGAGCGTGCGGCTGTCGGTCGACACGGAATCGAAGCGGGCATCCTCACCGATGAGGCGCGCCCCGATCGCGGTCGCGGCCTCGCGCAGGCTCATCATCGGCCCCATCGCGCGAGCGCTTCTTTAGCTTCGTGCGCATCGGAGAAAGGCAGTCGCCGACCGACGATCTCCTGGTAGGTTTCGTGGCCTTTTCCGGCGATGAGCACGACATCATCGGCGTTCGCCGAGGCGATGGCGCGGGCGATCGCCGTCCGGCGATCTTCGATGGCTTCGTGCGCGACGGGGATCGCGGCGGTGATTTCGGCGATGATGGCGGCAGGATCCTCGCCGCGCGGATTGTCGCTCGTCACCGTGATCGCATCGGCGTGCCGCGATGCCACCGCTCCCATCAGCGGCCGCTTGCCGCGGTCGCGCTCGCCTCCGCAGCCGAATACGGCCACCAGGCGTCCGCCGCTCGCTCGGGAAACGTCCTTCAGGGCGACCAGGGTCTTTTCGAGCGCGTCGGGCGTGTGGGCATAATCGACCACCACGAGAGGCTTGTCGCCTCCGCCCAGCCGCTGCATGCGTCCCGCGACCGGTTGCAGATCTTCGAGCGCCGCAGTGGCGCGCTCGAAAGGCACTCCGGAGACGAGCATCGTGGTGAGGACTCCCAGCAGGTTGGATACGTTGAAGCGGCCAAGCAAGCTGCTTTCGATGCGCACCTCGCCCCAGGAACTCTCGACGTCGAAGGCGATCCCCTTCGGCGACACTTCGATCGCGTGCGCCTCGGCGTAGCTCTCGAGTCCCGCGCGGGCGGCAACTCCCGCGAAACAGCTGTAGCCGGCGCGGTTCAGGCCGCGCCCGGCGAGCACTCGGGCGAGCTGCACTCCCTGCACGTCGTCCAGATTGAGCACGGCGTGCTTGAGCTCCGGCACTTCGAACAGGCGCTGCTTCGCGTGCGCGTAGTTCTCCATGTCGCCGTGATAATCGAGGTGATCGCGCGAGAGATTGGTGAACAGAGCGGCTCCGAAAGCGACGCCGTTGACGCGCCCCTGCTCGAGGCCGATCGAGGTGACTTCAATCGCCACGCCCTGCGCCCCCGCGGCCAGCAGTCGGGCAAGCGAACGATGCAGCGCGACGGCATTCGGCGTGGTGTTGAGTCCGGCATCGAATTTTCCATGCTTCTTGCTTCCCGGTAGGGCCGGGAAGCCCGTGCCCAGAGTACCGATCACCGCGGTTCGAGCGCCGCAGGCTCCACACGCCTGGGCAATCCAATGGCTGCACGAGGTCTTCCCGTTGGTCCCCGTCACGCCCATCGTCCACAATCTCTCCGAGGGACGCCCGTAGACCTCGTGCGCAAGAAGACCCGCGAGCCCGCGCAGATTGCCGACCCCGATGTTGGGCACGCGCCAAGCGCTGTTCCATTCGAAGCCTTCGCTTTCCCATAGAATCGCGGCGGCGCCGCGCTCGAGCGCACTCGGAATGAAGTCGCGCCCGTCGTGGCGCGCCCCTGGGTAGGCGAGAAACACTTCCCCCGCGGCCAGAGTCCGGCTGTCCACGGCAAGGTCCGTCATGCGCGCCCCTTGCGCAGCGAGTCGCTTCCGGATGTGCTCGACTTGGTCTCGCACGCTTAAACGCTTTCCTTCACTTCCTCTCCTTCGGGGGGCAGCTCGATCGGCTGCATCGGCCCGTCGGGCGGTACGTCGAGCACCCGCAGTGCCCCCGCCATCACCTGCGCAAATACCGGCGCGGCCACGGTCCCGCCGTAGTACCGGCCGGCCGAGGGCTCGTCAATCATCACTGCGATCACGAGGCGCGGGTGCGAGGCAGGCGCAAAGCCGACGAACGAGGAAACGTACTTGTCGGCGGCATAGATGCCGTTTTCCTGCTTGTGCGCGGTGCCCGTCTTTCCGGCGACGCGATAGCCCATGATCTGTGCGCGGGGCGCGGTGCCGCTCCGGTTGACCGCCATCTCGAGCATCGCGCGAACCGCGCCGGCAGTTCTGGGGGCCATCACGCGCCGCGCAGGGGGAGGGCTGTCCACGCGAAGCATGGAGAGCGGAACCACCTCCCCGTCGCGCGCGAAGACGCTGTAGGCGCGCGCGAGCTGCACGAGCGAGACCGATATGCCGTGCCCGTAGGACATCGTCGCCTGCTCGATCGGTCGCCAGCTCCGGTACGGCCGGAGCTTTCCGGCAGCCTCTCCGGGAAAACCGAGGCCGGGCGCAGCGCCGAAGCCCACGTCCCGGAACATTTCCCACATCGACTCGGCAGAGAGTGCGAGCGCGATCTTCGCCGCGCCTACGTTGGAGGATTTCTGGATGACCTGTGCCACCGTGAGCGGGCCCTCGAAATGGGCGTCGTGAATGGTGGCCGCCCCTATACTCAAGCTTCCAGGCGCGATCTGGATCACGGAATCCGGCCTCACCCGCCCCCCTTCCAGAGCGAGTGCGACCGTAAAGGGTTTGAGCGTCGAACCGGGTTCGAAAGTATCGGTCAACGTACGGTTGCGAAGCCGCGCACCGGCGAGCTTGTTGCGATTGTTCGGGTTGTATGTCGGAAAATTCGCCAGTGCAAGCAGCTCGCCCGTGTCGGCATCTAGCACGACAACGCCTCCCGCCTTCGCGCGGTGCTGAGCGACCGCGGCTTTCAACTCGGTGAAGGCGAGGTTCTGAATGCGAGCATCCAAAGCAAGAGCGAGGTCGTGCCCGTCCTGCGCGGCCTTGATCGACTCGACGTCCTCGACCGTCTGGCCGAGTCGGTCCTTGATCACCCGGCGGCTGCCCGGCTTGCCGGCGAGCCCGTCCTGAAACGCGAGTTCGACTCCCTCCTGGCCGATGTCGTCCACGCCCGTGAATCCGAGCACGTGCGCAGTGACTTCGCCACTCGGGTAGTAGCGCCGGTACTCGCGGTTCTGGAATAGCCCGGGGATGTGCAGGCCCGCAATGCGTTCTGCCACTTCCGGCGGAATCTGCCGTTTGAGGAAAACAAAGTCCCGGCCAGTGTCGGCGAAGCGTTTTTCGATTTCCCTCGGCGACATCTCGAGCAATGCCCCAAGACGCGCAAGCTGCCGTTCGCTTGGATGCACTTCGCCGGGAATCGCCCAGATTGATTTCACTGGAGTGCTGATGGCGAGTGCCTCGCCGTTGCGGTCGAGGACGCGGCCGCGGTTTGCCGGAATTTCTATAACTCGGCTGTAGCGCGACTCGCCTTTCGCCTGAAGAAAATCGTTGTTCAAGCCCTGCAGGTAGACGGCGCGGCCTAGCAGCACGGCAAAACATGCGATGAAGACGTAGAGCAGGAGTCTCGAGCGCCAGGTAGGCAGGGTGAGCGCGAGAACCGGACTGGCGGCGAAGTTCATTTCGCCGTCTCCTGCGGCCGTACGATCTGGAGGCGTTTCGCGTCGGGGACCCGCATGTGCAGCTGGCGGCTGGCGATGCGTTCGACGCGTGCGTGCACCGCCCACGTGCTTGCTTCGAGCTGCAGCTGACCGTATTCGACTCCGAGCTGGTGTGAACGTTCCTGCTCCTGCTCGAGCTCGCTAAAAAGGGTGCGTGCCCGGTGCTGCGAGGTCACCAAGCCCAAGGCGCACGCGGTCAGCACAACCACGAGGAGCAAGTTCAAGCGGGTCATGGCGGGCTTGAAGGAAGCTTCTCGGCGACGCGCAGCACCGCGCTCCTCGCGCGAGGATTGGCCCTGACTTCCTCGGCACCGGGCCTTGCCGGCCGACCGATGATGCGCAGCTTCGGAGGCGGCAGCTCCCGGGCTCTCACGGGTAGACGTTCGGGCAAGGCCGGCCGCGCCGTGCCGCGCATAAAGTTCTTTACGATGCGGTCTTCGAGTGAATGGAAGCTGATCACGGCGAGGCGCCCAGGGGAATCGAGGACGGCGAGCGCCTGCGGCAGGGCTAGCGACAACTCCTCAAGCTCCTGATTGACGTGAATCCGTAGAGCCTGAAACGTCCGCGTCGCCGGATCCTGCCCCGGTTCACGCGTCCGGGCGGTCGCAGCCACGAGAGCGGCAAGTTCCCCGGTCCGCCGGACAGGCCCTCTTCGCCTAGCAGCAACAATCGCCTTTGCAATCTGTTTAGCAAACCGTTCTTCGCCATAGCCGCTTAGCACCTCCCTGATCTCGGACTCGTCCGCCCGTTCGAGCCACTCGGACGCGCTTTGACCCCGCGTGGGGTCCATGCGCATGTCGAGCGGCCCGTCGGAACGGAAGCTGAACCCGCGCTGCGGGTCGTCGAGCTGAGGCGAGGACACGCCCAGATCGAACAGCACTCCGTCGACACCGCCCGCGCGCAGCGCGGCCAGCCTCGCCTGCAATTCGCTGAAGCGCGCGTGGACAGGCGTGAAGCGCGGGTCGCGTATCCCGCGCGCAGCCGCGATCGCCTCCGGATCCCGGTCCATTCCGATCAGGCGGCCTCGGGGTCCCAGCCGCTCCAGAATCAGGCGGCTGTGGCCGCCTCTGCCGAATGTCGCGTCCACGAAAGTGCCGTCGTCCCGTGATTCGATCGCGAGCGCATCGACTGCCGGGCGGAGGAGAACGGGAAGGTGCGCACCGGCGCTCACAGCGAGAAGTTTTCTGTGCCCGGTGGCGGGTCAGTGCCCACTTGCGCGAGACCCCGCGCAAGACGTTCGTCCCACGCTGCTATGTCCCAGATCTCGAAGTGGCTCCCCTGCCCCACGAGCATCACGTCCTTTTTCAATCCTGCGAATTTGCGCAATGCGGGCGAAACGAGGATGCGCCCTTGAGTATCGAGCTCCAGCTCTTCGGCGAAGCCGACCAGCAGCCGTTGCCACCAACGCGCTTGCTCGTTGAAGCTGGAAAGGGCCTGGACTTTGGCGCCGATCGGTTCCCAGGCGACGCGTGGATAAAGAAGCAGACAGCTATCGGGGTGAGCGGTGAGAACCACCGCGCGCCCTCCCGATAACAAGGCGTCCCGATACCGGGTAGGCACGGCAAGCCTTCCCTTGGCGTCGAGACTCAGCTCTGTCGCCCCCTGAAGCAAAGATCCCCCTTCGCGTGGCGGAATGGGACGCCACAGTTCCCCACTAAAATCTACTTCTTACCACTCTAGAGGAAACAGAGGAGGCGGTCAAGCCTGAAATTGATGAAATTTTTAGCTACAACAGGGACTTAAGATGCCTTTTCTAGAAACTGCATGACGTGAAATAAGAATATACAAATTAATATGTTACCATGTAAAGTGAATGTAATACATTAGGAAATCAAGGGCTTCCGATGAAAAAGCTGATGGCCGCCGGTTACGAGGCGGATCCACCTCCACCTGGCGATTTCTAATGCAGGTGTTTTTTTCCGGAAATACCGCCGGGGCGGACCTGGGTCCGGTCCTGCGGCGCGTCGGGGGTGCGGCGGGCGAACATCTGGTTGACCAGGGCGGTCACCTCGCCGATCTCGGCGTCTCCGAAATGACGCGCGAGCAGGGCCGAAAGGTCATCGACCATGCGCCGCCGCTGCATGTCGCGGATCGACTCGAGCGTGGGCCCGACGAACACCCAGTTGTGCTCGTCCTGGCCGTCCTCCTGGTAATAGCTCACCTCGACCGCCGCCGCCTCCTCGGAGTAGGGCGACAGCGATTCGAAGGCCCCCTCGAGCGAATGCTGGAAATTGCGTCCGACATACCCGGTCCAGCAGATGTCGAGAGAGCGGCGGCGCCTGTCGAATACGATGCCCGGCTCGTCCTGATGGGCGCTGCGCGCATCGGCAAGGCCATCCACGTCGACGTAATCGAACCAGTGTCTGAGCGCAAGCTCGATGTCAGTCTGGCTGACGCCGCTCTTCAACAACACCGTGCCGTGAACATGAACTTCAGTGTGCATTGGCCTGCCCCCGAAACACGGATGCTAGTCCGAGAAAGCCGGGACTTCAACCCTTTCCGGCCATAGTCTGGACGGGGGAATGGGATAATACCGCCTCTGCCATGTCCAAGGACCCGAAATGAGCGCATCGAGCGACACCGTAAACATGGCGCTTTTCTGCGACTTCGAGAACGTCGCGCTCGGCGTGCGCGACGCAAAGTACGCAAAGTTCGACATCAACAAGGTCCTCGAGCGCCTGCTCCTGAAAGGGAGCATCGTGCTGAAGAAGGCCTACTGCGATTGGGAACGCTACAAGGAGTTCAAATCCGACATGCACGAAGCGTCGTTCGAGCTCATCGAGATCCCGCACGTGCGCATGTCGGGAAAGAACTCGGCCGATATCCGCATGGTGGTGGATGCGCTGGATCTTTGCTACACCAAATCGCATGTCGACACTTTCGTCATCATCAGCGGCGATTCCGATTTCTCGCCGCTCGTCTCGAAGCTGCGCGAGAACGACAAAACCGTTATCGGGGTGGGCGTGAAGAACTCGAGCTCGGACCTGCTGGTGGCGAACTGCGACGAGTTCATCTTCTACGACGACCTGGTGCGGGAAAAACCAGGGCACCGGCAGCCGAAGAAGAAGCCGCAGGCGAAGCCCGCCGCAAGCGGGGAAGGCGCTCCGAAAGACGGCGAGGACAAGACCGAGAAGGCGCTGGAGCTCGTGATGCAGACGGTCGAGGCGCTCATCGACGAGCGCGGCGCCGAGGAGAAGATCTGGGCATCGATGGTGAAGCAGGCGCTGAAGCGCCGCAACCCCGGCTTCAACGAGTCCTATTACGGTTTCTCGTCGTTCTCAAAGCTCCTCGACGAAGCCGAGTTGCGCAAGATGTTGCAGCTCGAGCGGGACGAAAAATCGGGCGGCTACATCGTCAAGAGCGTCGCGCATTAGGAAGCTCAAACCCGTTCGATGACCAGAGCAATCCCCTGCCCTACGCCGATGCACATGGTGCACAAGGCATAGCGGCCCCTGATCGCCTGGAGCTGATACGTCGCCGTAGTAACGAGGCGCGCGCCAGATGCGCCGAGCGGATGGCCGATCGCGATCGCGCCGCCGTTGGGATTCACATGCGCGGCGTCATCGGGAAGCCCCAGGTCGCGCGTCACGGCAAGCGCCTGCGCGGCAAACGCCTCGTTCAGTTCGATCACTTCCATCTGCGATAGCTTCAGCCCGGTTTTCTCCAGCACTTTCCTGGTCGCGGGCGCAGGGCCCACACCCATGATGCGCGGCGCGACGCCCGCCGTGGCCATGCCGAGGACGCGCGCCCTGGGCTCGAGTTTGTGCTTTTTAGCGGCGACGTCGGAAGCGAGAATGATCGCGCAGGCGCCGTCGTTGACACCCGAAGCGTTTCCTGCCGTCACCGTTCCCTCCGGTTTGACGACACCCTTGAGCTTTGCAAGTCCATCGAGCGTCGCGTCTGGCCTCGGGTGCTCGTCGCGATCCACGAGGGTCGCCGCTCCTTTCTTCGCCGGAACCGAGACCGGCATGATCTCGCCGCGATAGAACCCTTTGGCCTGCGCGGCTGCCCAGCGTTGCTGGCTTCTGAGAGCAAACGCGTCCTGCTCAGCCCGCGCCACCTTGAATTCTTCGGCGACGTTTTCGGCGGTCTCCGGCATCGAATCGATGCCGTACTTCGATTTCATCAGCGGGTTGACGAAACGCCAGCCGATGGTCGTATCCTCGATTTTCGCCGCGCGCGAAAACGCGCTGTCCGACTTCGGGATCACGAAGGGCGCACGCGACATGCTCTCCACGCCCCCTGCGATCATCAATTGAGTTTCGCCGCAGCGGATCGCCCGCGCGGCGGTGCCCACCGCATCAAGGCTCGATCCGCACAGGCGGTTCACGGTGGCGCCCGGCACCGTCTGCGGCAATCCGGCGAGAAGCAGCGCCATGCGCGCGACGTTGCGGTTGTCTTCTCCGGCCTGGTTGACGCAGCCGTAGATCACGTCGTCGACGGCATCCCAGTCGACCGCGGGGTTGCGCTCCATCAGCGCCCTGATCGGAAGCGTCGCGAGATCGTCCGTGCGGATCGAAGAGAGCGCGCCGCCATAGCGCCCGAACGGCGTGCGAACGGCATCGCAGATGAAGACTTCGGTCATGTCTCGGAATCCATCAGACGAGGCCGGTCACGGGAATCGCCGCACCGTGTATCGCGCGCGCGGCGTCCGAGGCCAGAAACAAGATCACCTCGGCGAGCGCCTCCGGCGCCACCCAGCGCCGCGGATCGGCGCCGGGCATATCGGCGCGATTCTGCGGCGTGTCGATGACGCTGGGCAGGACGCAGTTGACGTTGATCCCCTTGTCACGCAACTCGGCCGACATGCTCTCGGTCAGCCGGATCACGGCACTCTTCGAGGCACTGTACGCGCCCATGTTCGCCTTGCCGGCGAGACCCGCGACGGCTCCGATATTGACGATTTTTCCGCGCCCCGCAGCGAGCATTTTCGGCACGACCGCCCGCGCGGTGTTGATCAACGAGCTCGCGTTGAGATCGAGCATGAGCTCCCAGACGTTTTCAGGAGTCTCGTGCACCGGGTGCCCCATGCGGAAGCCCCCGGCGATATTGCACAGGACGTCGATCCGGGGAAACCGAACGGCCGCCACCGCCTGCGCCACGGACGCCGCGTCGAGGAGATCGGCGCGCACCAGGAGCTTGCGCTCATCGTCGCGCCCGAAGGCGGACCGCAGGACCTTGTCGTCGAGGTCGATCAGGATCAGGGAGGCGCCCGCCGACGCGAAAGCTGCGGCAACCGCGCGGCCCAGATTGCCGGCGGCACCGGTAATGAGACACACCTTGCCTTCGAAGCTCACCTGCTTGATCCGGTTCGCTGCGAGATCGTGCCGGTGGATCCAGCGGGGGTTTTACGCAGCTTTTTCCGGGCGGCCTTTGTTCACCCAGTATTCGGGCGCAGCCTTCGTTTCGGCGAGTGCTTGCGCGTCTTCGAACCCAGGCGCCATGGATGCCGAGGTGCCTGCAAGCACCTGGTGGTGGTCGATGTTGAGCAAGCGAAGCCAGCTCTGCTGCCCCATGGTGAGCGCGATGAAGCAGCCCAGCTCGACCAGCTCGGGCTCGCCGAAATGCCTGTGGAGCCGTTCCCAGAACGCATCATCGGTGTTCAGGTGCCAGGTGATTGCCTCGGCGTACGCGAGCGCCGCTTTCTGGCGCTCGTCGTAATTGCCGGACTTCTCGAAGTTCAGCAGGTCCTTGACGTGATCCTCAATGATGGCGCCGCTCGAGGCAGCCTTGATCGAGCGCTGATTGCCGCAGTATTCGCATTGAACGGAGCGCGATACGTAGAGGCGGCACAGCTCCTTGATGGAGTGATCACAAACGCCGTTCCTGAAGATGTCGCGCCAGGAGTTGGCGAAGGCCCAGAAGCATTCGGGCACATGTGCGCGCACCGCTGAGCTCTCCGGCCTGGGCGTGCCTTCCCGCTGGCAGCGCTCCATTTCCTTGCGCATCCCCGCGTCCATCTTCTCCAGCGGAACGTAGCTGATTCTCTGCTTTGCCATGATGCCTCCTTTTCCTACTGCGGCTTGATGCCGGCCGCCTTGACCACCCGCGCGTATTCCTGGACTTCGCTCCGCACGAATATCTTGAATTCCTCTGGCGACATGTCCATGGTGTCGTTGCCCAGGCCGACGAGCCGGTCCCGCACCGCCGGATCCTTCAGCGCCTTGCGCGTGTCGGCCGAGATCTTGTTCACGATCCCTGCCGGGATGCCCGCCGGGCCCCACACGGCGAACCACAGCGGCGCATCGGCGCCTTTGACACCCGCTTCGCCGGTGGTCGGTACGTCCGGCAACTGGCCGTTGCGCTTCGCCGTGCTCACCGCGAGCGGCCGAACCCTGCCGCCCTTGATGTGCGGTATCGCGGCCGAGATCGGCGCCCAGTAAGCATCCACCGACTGGCTTAACATCGCCTGGATCACTTCCGGCGTGCCCTTGAACGGGACCTGGGTGACGTTGATTTTCGCCGCGTCGACGAACTTCTCCGTGTTGAGGTGCGTGCCGCTGCCCACGCCCGCATGGCCCCAGTTGATCGCGCCCGGTTTCGCCTTCGCCGCGTTGACGAGGTCCATCAGGGTCTTGTAGAGCGAACCGGTGTTCACAATGAGGACGTTCGGCTGCACCGCGAGCGGCACGATATCGGTGAAGTCCTTGTCCACGTCGTACGGCAGCTTCGCGTAGATCGACGGCGTCACCGTGTGCGCGTTGGAATCGACGAGCAGCGTATAACCGTCCGCCGGCGCCTTGGCGACGAACGCCGTGCCGATCGAGCCGCCAGCGCCGGCGCGGTTCTCCGCGAGCACCGGCTGGCCCCACATCTCCGCAAGCTTCTGCG
>WNGC01000537.1_pt1 | contig 22779 bp, 20 predicted proteins | sample 5400051 | NCBI WGS metagenome assembly WNGC01 (sample SAMN13153368, study PRJNA577476) | soil metagenome | isolation source: 20 cm soil or saprolite under grassland replicate 2 | place: USA:California | collected 2016-06-15
GTAGAAGCCGCTCTGGGCATATTGAAGAAAATTGGCGACCGTCTTGGGAGCCTTGTCGGCATAGAGCTCGAGCGCAAAGCTGCCCATGCTGGTCTTGAATTCCACGCGAGGATTCTGTGCCCACGCGCCGGACATCGCCAGCAGGAGGAGGACGAGCGTCGAAACGCGATGCATGTTGATGCTCCTGGAAGTTGGATTCTGTTCGGGCGGCGGCGCAACGGATGAACCTGGCTCAGACCGTTCCCTCGTAGACGATGCGCCAGCGTCCGTCTTCCTCCAACCAATATTGGCGCTTCTTCACGGTATTCGACAGATTGTTCGAACTGTATTCCTGGTCGAAGGTCACCAGCACCAAGCCGTCCTTGCCGGGGTCGCGGAACATGCTGAGGTTACTTACCTTGACCTTGATCCAGCTCTTGCCGCTGTTTACGAGGCGCTTGTGCCGGCTCCAGCTACCCAGGTCCTGGTTCGGCGCGGCGAAGCTTTTCGAATAATGCGTGAGGTAGCGTTCCGTGTCGAGGCTTTCCCAGTCGGCCCGCCATTGTTCCAACTGATTTCCGAACGATGTCCGCTCGTTTGCCCAATCCTCGGGGCTCAGCCATTCGACGTCCTCGCTGATGATGACGGGCGTGACGCCGATCTGAAGGTTGCGCGCCAGCGCATCGAGATCGGAATTGGCGAGGACAACACAGCCGTTACTCGAGCGCGGCGGTCTGCTGTAGGTGTTCGAAGGCGTCCCGTGCAGCCAGATGCCGTGGCCGTTGCGCCCCCGAATGCGGTCCCACTCGTTCGGGTAGTTGATCGGGAAGGCCCCGCTGCCGTAGAAGTCCGAGAGTTTTTGCCGGGGCAGGCTCTCGGTAACGTGGTATACCCCGATAGGTGTCTTCTCGTCTCCTTCCCGGACTTTCAGCGCCCCGTTTTTCCCCGAGCTCACGTAATAGTCGGTGACAAAGCGCGGTGTGCCGCCGTCGTTCTGGTACAGATAGAGTCGCGAGCGGCGCGTGTCGACGACGACTGCGTACTTTTGATCCTCGCGAAGCTGCAGCAAATAGCGCGGTACACGATCCGTCGGTGGGCGCTCCCGGTAGGCTCGCAGGCGGGTAAGCGCTTCGGCCCGCAGTCCCTCCATGTGCGCCTCGGGTACGTTGGGGGCCGCGCCGATTGTCTCGATGGGCCGGGCGCGCGCGAGCAGCAAGTCGCCCTTGATCAGGTGAGCAAGGCGAAAGTTGGGTCTTACGCGGATCAGTCCTTCGATGTTCTGAAGCGCCGCGTCGAGATGTCCCCGAACGATTTCTTCGTAGACCGCCGCGAGCAGGGCGTCTGCCGTCACGTCGATGCGGGCGCCTTTCGCGGGCGACAGGGTAGACGGCGCTCCAAAGGCGACGGCCGCGACGAGGACGCAGGTAATGGTCCGCGTCGACATCAGGCTCCCGCCCCCTCCTGTTGGATGAGCCAGCGGCCCTCCCTCCGTACCATGACCAGCGTTTTCCTGCTGTTGACCTTCAGGCTGTCCGACCGGTATACCTGCCGGAAGCTCACCACGGCATCATTCTCGCCCTTGAGGACTATCTTGGGGGATTCGATGGCTACATCGATCTTCTTGGGAGCGGAGATGCGCTGTCTGCGCGCGGCTTCCCATTGCGAGCGCGCCTCGCCTCTCGGGGTCTTGAAGTCTTGGGCGTAAAAGGCGAGGTAGCTCTCCACTTTCTGGCCGGACCAGGCGCTCGCCCAGGCGAGCACCGTCTGCAGTACGACCTCGCCATCGCCTTCCTTAGCTTGCGCCTGCTTTTCCGCGGGTCTTGTTGCCGCAGGTTTTGCCTGTCCGGCAGCCGCTTTGACCTCGGTGGCTTTGGCCGTCGTGGCCTTGGCTGCGGGCGGCTGCACCGGCTCCGGCGAGGTTCCCGAAGAAGCGCTCGATGCGCGCGGAGCGCGGTTGCTCGACATCAGATCGCGAACGAGCGACAGCTTGTTCTTTGCCGCGGAGTTGGACGAATCGAACTGCAGAGCCTTGTCGTAGGCCTGGCTTGCAAGCTTGGTGTACACGTCGCCGAGATTCTCGTACGCAGTCGCGTAGCTCGGGTGCGTGCGGATCGACATCTCGAGTTGTTGCCGGGCTTTTTCGTACTGACCTTGAGCGGCATATAGAACCGCAAGATTGTTGTAGGGCTCGGGCAACTCGGGATAGTCGCGCGAGAGCGCGGTGAAGACCTCGATCGCTTCCGCCCCTTTGTTTTGCTCCGCCAGGATCAGTCCCTTGATGAAGCGACCCTTGGGATCCCGCGGCTTTTGTGCGAGATACCGGTTGACCCGCTCGAAGGCCTTGGCATGTTGGCCCTGTTTTACGAGGCCGTCGATATCTTGAAGCTCGTCCGCACGCAAAGGCGACGCGGAAAACGCCAGCGTGAAGATTAGAAGCACAAGCCGCGCAGGAGGCCGGGCGAGGTATTTCATTGTGTTATACTTTTTTCAGCCAATCGGGCACACCTCATTCTATCAAGAACCTTGCAAAGTCCACAATAATCAGCCCCTTGCGGGAATTTTCTCGATTCTACCGCATTTCCCTCCGGCGGCCGCGGCGCGGCCAGCGTGAACCACGCCGGAAATCCACGATCTGCTTCGTGACGATGAAACGTGGACCCTTGTCGCTGGGGCGATAAGGGACGCGGGTGAATCGATCTCGATGTCATGCTGAAAATCTACAACAGTCTCAGCCGCGCGGAGGAGCCTTTCGTTCCCCTCGATCCGGCGCGGGTGAGGATGTACGTGTGCGGGATCACGGTGTACGACTACTGCCATCTCGGGCATGCACGGATGATGATCGTGTTCGACATGGTACAACGCTGGTTGCGGGCGAGCGGCTATCCGCTGACTTATGTGCGCAATATTACCGATATCGACGACAGGATCATCCGGCGCGCCTCGGAGACCGGTGAATCCGTTGCTGCGTTGGCCGAACGCTTTACTCGCTACATGGACGAAGACGCGGCGGTGCTGGGAGTGCAGAAGCCCGACTACGAGCCGCGCGCAACCGCCCACGTTGCCGAGATGCTGGACATGATTGGAAGATTGGAGAAGCGCGGCATCGCGTATCGGGCGGAAAGCGGCGACGTGAATTTCTCGGTCCGGAAGTTTCCAGGTTACGGCAAGCTCTCGGGTAAGTCGCTCGATGATCTGCGCGCCGGGGAGCGGGTCGAGGTCGACGCGACCAAGCGCGATCCGCTCGATTTCGTTCTGTGGAAGCGCGCCAAGGAGGGCGAGCCTTTCTGGCAGTCGCCTTGGGGCAACGGACGCCCGGGTTGGCACATCGAGTGCTCCGCAATGAGCACCAAATTGCTGGGGGCGCATTTCGACATTCACGGCGGCGGGCAGGACCTGCAGTTTCCGCATCACGAGAACGAAATCGCCCAGTCCGAGGGTGTCCTAGATCGAAATGACACGCAAGCCTTCGTCAAATACTGGATGCACAACGGCTTTGTTCAGCTGCGGGACGAGAAAATGTCGAAGTCGACCGGCAACTTCGCCACTGTCCGCGAGCTGCTCAAACGCCACGATCCGGAAGTCGTGCGTTTCTTCGTCGTGCGTGCGCACTACCGAAGCCCTCTCAACTACTCCGACCAGCACCTGAGAGAAGCGCGGTACGCGTTGGCGAAGCTCTACACCGCCCTGAAGGGGGCGCCCCCAGACGCAGCGTCGCCCGACTGGAACGAAGTCCACGGCCGTCGCTTCCGGGAGGCAATGGACGACGACTTCAACACGCCCGAGGCCGTGGCAGCGCTTTTCGACCTCGCCAACGAAGTCAACCGTGCGCACTCAACGGCGCTCGCGCGTCAGTTGCGCGCGCTCGGCAGGCTGCTCGGTCTGCTGGGGCGGGAAAGTGAAGCTTTTCTGCGCGCTGGCACGGGAGACGAGATTTCCGACGCACAGATCGAGGCGCTGATCGCTGAACGCAACGAAGCGCGCCGGGCGAAAAACTTTCTGCGCGCCGACGAGATCCGCGACGAATTATTTCGGAAGGGAATCGGACTCGAGGACGACCCTCAAGGAACGACCTGGCGCCGCGCCTGATCCAGAGCGAAATTTTCGGTTTGCGAGTCTCGCCGACTAGTAGGCAAACCTTCCCGCCTTGCTGATGGCAGTCAACTCCACGAACCTGGAGCCGTTGTGATTCGACGGGCTGAAATCGACCAGATATCCGCCCACGTTGAAGTTCTGCATCGAATCGAGCGTTTTGAGGAGGCCTTCGCGAGTCGGGTTCGCGCCGGCGCGGCGGATCGCTTCGACGAGCACTTTTGCCCCGATGTACGACTCCAGCGAAGTGAAGGAATACTCCTTCTTGCCGAGCGATTTTTCTATGGCCGCCTGGTATTCCCTCACGATGGGGATCGAGTTCCTGGCGTAGGGCGGCACCACCTGCGAGACGACGACGCCCATCCCTTGGTCGCCGAGCTCGCTGGCCAGCGCGCTCGCGCCGACGAATGAGATGCTGGCGAACTGGGCACCCGATCCGGCCTTTCTTGCCGACTTGATGAAATCGCCGGTTGTTTTGTAGAGAGTGGTCGCTATGACGACGTCCGGGGCCGCCTTGACGACGTCGGAGACTGCGGCACCCAAGTCCGTCTGGTTGCGCTTCAAGGTCCCGATCGAGGACGGTTTCAGCCCGCGCCTGGTCAGCGCGAGCTCCACCGCCGCTAGATTTTCTTTGCCGACTGCGTCGTCATAGTGGATGATGGAAAATTTCTTCATTCCGGTCGTCGTATAGAAATCGACGATCTTCTCCAGCTCGTCGGCGTAGCTTGCGCGAATGTTGTACACGTTGCGGCGAAACGTGCGCATCGGCTCCGCACCGGTAAACGGTCCGACGAATGCGATCTTGTTCTTTTCGACGAATGGGAGCGCGGGGAGACTCAATGTGGCGCTGGCATAGCCGACCAGCGCGAGCACGCCTCTTTGTTCTATCAGGATCCTCGCGTTCTCGCCGGAGCGCTTGGCGTCGTTGGCGTCGTCGAGCGCAATGAGCTCGAGCCTGCGTCCGTTGACTCCGCCTGCATCGTTGACTTGCTTGAAGTAGGCTTGAAGTCCTTCGCGGATGTCATCGCCGAGCTCCTTGTTGCTGCCGGAAAACGGAGACGATTGACCGATCAGGATGCCCGTCTTGCTTACGCCCTGGGCGTGGGCAAGGCCGCCCGCGAATGCCCAGGCAAGCGCCCCAACTGCCGCAGTCAATGCGCGGATCGTCGTCATCGCTCTTTCTCCTCGTCCGTGGGGAAGATCGGCCGCTGAAATATCGGCACTGATTGTCAGACGGCTCATCCGACCCCCCTTCCTGTGAGGATGTCCGCACTGAGGATTCTACACCGCAAACGGGAACCGAAGCCTTCGGTCTCCGCTATTGCGCGAAGAATGCTTTGACCTTCTCCATCCAAGACTTTGCACGGGGGTTGTGCCTATCGCTGTCCGACTGGCTGATCGCCTCGAACTCGCGCAGCAGCTCCCTCTGTCGGTCGGTCAGATTTACCGGCGTTTCGACGACGACGTGGCAGAGCAGATCGCCGTGTTCCCGGCTGCGCACACCGCGAATACCCTTGCCACGCAACCGGAATATCTTTCCCGACTGGGTTTCCGAGGGGATCCTGATCTTGGCCGAGCCATCCAAGGTGGGGATTTCGATCTCTCCGCCGAGCGCCGCCGTAGCGAAACTGACCGGCATTTCGCAATGCAAGTCGTCGTGGTCGCGCTGGAAAACCGGATGAGACTTGACCTGGACCTGCACGTAAAGATCCCCTGCCGGCCCGCCGTTGACGCCAGGCTCGCCTTCGCCCGAAAGACGGATGCGATCGCCATCGTCTACGCCCGCGGGAATCTTGACCGAGAGCGTTTTTTGTTTTTTCACTCGCGCCGCGCCGCGGCATGTCGGGCAGGGTTCCGGGATGATCTTTCCGGTCCCGTGACACTTCGGGCAGGTTTGCTGGATGGAGAAGAATCCCTGCTGCAAGCGCACCTGGCCTTGTCCCTCGCAGGTCGGGCAGGTTCGCGGCTTGGTACCGGGCTTTGCCCCCGACCCCTTACAGGTCTCGCAATCCTCGTAGGTCGGGATGCGAATCCGGGTCTCGGTGCCGCGCGCCGCCTGCTCCAGCGGGATTTCCAGGTTGTAGCGCAGGTCGGCCCCGCGATACACCGAAGAACGACCGCCGCGGGCCTGGTTGAAGATGTCCCCGAAGATATCGCCGAACGCGTCGGCAAAACTCGAGAAACCGGCGGCCCCGCCGCCGGCCATGCCCGCGCGTGGATCGACTCCCGCGTGGCCAAAACGGTCGTAGGCCGAGCGCTTGTTGGCGTCGGTCAGGACTTCGTACGCCTCCTTTGCCTCTTTGAACAGCTCTTCGGCCTTGGGGTTGTCCGGATTGCGATCCGGATGATGCTTCATTGCGAGGCGCCGATACGCCTTCTTGATGGCCTCCTCGTCGGCGTCGCGGTTGACGCCCAGCACCTCGTAGTAATCCCGCTTCGCCATTGCTTGGCTCTTTCCTTGCTAGATACGCAAAGGCCGAGTTCGAGCTGACGCGCATGCGCGTTAGCTCGAACTCGGCCAGTTAAGGCCGCGCGATTTGCGCGCGGCGCTTAACCTTTCTTGTCCTTCACCTCGGTAAACTCCGCGTCGACGACGTTGCCCTCGTCCGCCGGCTTCGATCCCTTCGCTTCTCCGCCGCCCTGTGCGCCTTGCGCCTGCTGCGCTTCGGCGTACATCTTCTCGCCGAGTTTCTGCGCCGCCTGCGCAAGCGCCTGTGCCTTCGCGTCGATACTGTCCTTGTCGTCCGATTTCATCGCCCCTTCGGCATCCTTGAGCGCGGCCTCGATTTTCGCTTTTTCATCCGCTGAAATCTTGTCCCCGTATTCCTTCAGCGACTTTTGAACCGAGTGCACCAGCGAATCCAACTGGTTGCGCGACGTCACGATCTCAAGCTGCTTCTTGTCTTCGGCCGCGTGCGCTTCCGCGTCCTTTACCATGCGCTGAATCTCGGATTCATTGAGCCCGGAGTTCGCCTTGATGGTGATCTTGTTCTCCTTGCCCGTCGCCTTGTCCTTCGCCGACACGTGCAAGATGCCGTTGGCGTCGATGTCGAAGGTGACCTCGATCTGCGGCATCCCGCGCGGCGCAGGCGGAATGCCCTCCAGATTGAACTGGCCGAGGCTCTTGTTGCCCGAGGCCACGTCGCGCTCGCCCTGCAGCACGTGGATGGTCACCGCGGACTGGTTGTCATCGGCGGTGGAAAAGACCTGCTGCGCCTTGGTCGGGATGGTGGTGTTTTTCTGAATGAGCTTGGTGAGGACGCCCCCCAGCGTCTCGATTCCGAGTGACAAGGGCGTGACATCCAGAAGCAGGACATCCTTGACGTCGCCCTTCAACACGCCGCCCTGGATGCCGGCACCCACCGCGACTGCTTCGTCCGGGTTGACGTCCTTCCTCGGTTCCTTGCCGAAGAAGTCCTTCACCGTCTCCTGGACCTTGGGCATGCGCGTCATTCCGCCCACCAGGATCACGTCCTCGATATCGGAGATCTTGAGCCCCGCGTCCTTCAACGCGATACGGCAGGGCTCGACGGTCTTTTCGATCAGGTCCTCGACCAGGCTCTCGAATTTGGCGCGCGTGACCTTGATGGCGAGGTGCTTGGGACCGCTCTTGTCGGCAGTAACGTAGGGCAGGTTGATCTCGGTCTGCGCGCTCGAGGACAGCTCGATCTTCGCTTTTTCCGCTGCTTCCTTCAGCCGCTGCAGCGCGAGTACGTCGTTTCGCAGGTCGATTCCTTGGTCCTTCTTGAATTCATCGCAGAGATAATCGATCAGGCGCTGGTCGAAGTCCTCGCCGCCGAGGAACGTGTCGCCGTTGGTGGAGAGCACCTCGAACTGGTGCTCGCCTTCGACTTCCGCGATTTCGATGATCGAGATGTCGAACGTGCCGCCGCCGAGGTCGTAGACCGCGATCTTGCGGTCGCCTTCCTTCTTGTCCAGCCCGAACGCGAGTGCGGCGGCGGTGGGTTCGTTGATGATGCGCTTCACTTCCAGTCCCGCGATGCGGCCGGCGTCCTTGGTCGCCTGGCGCTGGGAGTCGTTGAAGTACGCGGGTACCGTTATCACGGCCTCCGTGACGTCCTCGCCGAGATAGTCCTCGGCGGTCTTCTTCATCTTGCGCAGCACCTGCGCCGACACTTCGGGCGGAGCGATCTTCTTACCGCGGATCTCGACCCAGGCGTCGCCGTTGTCGGCCTTGACGATCTTGTACGGCATCAGGGCGATGTCCTTCTGCACCTCCTTCTCCTCGAACTTGCGGCCGATGAGCCGCTTGATCGCGTAGAGGGTATTCTTGGGATTGGTCACCGCCTGCCGCTTGGCCGGCGCGCCGACGAGAATCTCCCCGTCCTCCATGTAGGCGACGATGGAGGGCGTGGTACGGGCGCCTTCCGAGTTCTCGATCACCTTGGGTTTGCCCCCCTCCATGATCGCGACGCAGGAGTTGGTCGTCCCGAGGTCGATTCCAATGATCTTTCCCATGGCCTTTCCTTTTGAATTTTCTCGCAAATAACCTTAACGCCGATATGGGGATCAAACTCCCAACTTCAAGCTTGATCGTCTTTGGGCTTAGCCACGGTGACCAATGCCGGCCGGATCACGCGATCGTGCAGGCTGTAGCCTTTTTGCAGCACGTTGATGACCGTGTTTGGTTCCTTTTCAGACGGGAGCATGCTGATCGCCTGGTGCCGGTGCGGATCGAACTTCTCCCCGATGGGATTGATCTCCTTTAGGGTGGCCTTCGCGAACACGGCATTCAGCTGCTTCAGTGTAAGCTCGACTCCGCTCCTCAGCGATTCAAGCGCGGCGGAGTCGGCCGCGAGTGTCGCTTCCAGGCTGTCCTTTACGGGAAGCAGGTCCGCGGCGACGGCCTCGATCGCGTACTTGTAGGCGTTCGCGATCTCGATCGCTGACCGCTTGCGGATATTTTCCGCCTCCGCCTTGGCTCGGAGCCAAGCGTCGTGGTGTTCCTGGGTTTTCAGCTCCGCGCGTCGCAGCAGCTCCTCGGTATCGGGCACGGCCGCGACATCCGCCGGTTTGGCGATCGGCGCGTCCGGATCGACTGAGGTATCCCCCGAAGAAACCTGCGGGCTCGGTTGGTCCGGTTCAGGCATAAGGTCTCCGCAATATGTGCCTCGACGTGGCAAGGGCACAGGCGTGCCCCCTCTAGTCAACGATTCTAACTGGGGCTCTCCGAGGAGATTTCAAGAGCCGTCGGCACGGCGGCTGTCTTCAGCGCGGTTCTTTTCAAGCTGCGGATTCCGGCATTCGGTCACCCAGCCGCCAAGATGCTGGCGCGCAATGTCGGCCAGCGCCCGAATCCAGTCTTCGTGCTCGTTGAGACAGGGCAACAGGTTGAATTCCTTGCCTCCCGCGCCGAGGAAGAGCCTTCGGCCCTCGACGCCGATTTCTTCGAGGGTCTCCAGGCAATCCGCCACGAAACCCGGACAGATCACATCGACGCGGCGCACGCCGTTCCGGCCGCAGTCGGCCAGGATGGACGCAGTATAGGGCTTTATCCATTCCGCCCGCCCAAAGCGGGACTGAAAGGCGATTTGCCAGTGGCTCTCGGCAAGCTCGAGTCTATCGGCGAGGAGGCGCGCGGTCTTGTGACACTCGTAATGGTAGGGATCCCCGCGGGCAAGCGTAAAGTGCGGCAGGCCGTGGAAGCTCATGACCAGCTTGTCGGGCCGGCCCGACTCCCGCCAGCGCTCCTGCACGAGGCTCGCAAGCGCAGCGATATAAGCGGGGTGATCGTGAAAGTGCTTCACCAGCCGGATTTCCGGCACTTTGCGTGTCTTCCGTAGAAACTCCGCGACTTGATCCAGGGCGCTTGCGGTCGTGCTCGCCGCGTACTGGGGGTACATCGGGAGAACGAGCACGCGCTCGCAGCCCTCGGATTTCAGGCGAGCGAGCGTGCAGGCTATCGAAGGCTCGCCGTAACGCATGGCAAAGTCAACCGTGAGCGGCATCGGAGCCTGCGACCCGAAGTGGCTGCGCAGCAAGCTCGCCTGCCTCTCGGTGTGCACTCTCAGCGGGGAGCCCTCCGGGGACCAGATGCTCGCGTACTTCCGGGCCGATTTCTTCGGCCTCGAATTGAGTACGAAGGCGTGCAGGATCGGTAACCAAAGCGCGCGGGGAATCTCGATCACGCGCGGGTCGGACAGAAACTGCGCCAGATAGCGGCGCACCGCCCGCGGCGTCGGAGCATTCGGGGTGCCGAGGTTGATGAGCAGGATCGCAGTCTTTGCGGTCGCGCCGTGCCGATATTCCGGCTCAGGAAGATAGCGCATGAACGCGCTGGATCGAAGGTCGAGAGCCGACTGTGAGCCTGGGAGCGGCGGAGCTCGCAAGGCCCGGTCCGTCGTCAACTCCAAGACCTCAAGTCAGTGTTGCGAGAGCGCACTCGACAGCAGCTTGGCGGTGATGTCGACGATCGGTATCACGCGCTCATACGCCATGCGCGTCGGCCCGATCACCCCGACCGTACCGATTATCTGACCATCGGACTCGTACGGCGCCGTGACGACGCTGCATTCGTCGAGCGGCGCGATGCCGGACTCGCCGCCGATGTAGATCTGCACTCCCTGTGCGTGGGTGCTCAGCTCGAGGATCTGCACGAGCAGGGTCTTCTTTTCGAAGAGCTCGAATAATTCCCGCAGCCGAGACATGTTCGAGGCGAGTTCGTGCGAGTCGAGCAAATTCCTCTCGCCGGATATGACATAGTTCTCCGTCGACTCGGACAAGGCCTCGCTGCTGGCCTCGAGCGCCGCGGTCATGAGCAGCGTCATATCCTCCCGAAGCTGCTTCAGCTCGTCGCGCAGGCGGCGGCGGATGTCGTCGAAGGTGAGGCCGGCGTAGTTCTGATTGAGGAAATTTGCCGCCATGGTCAGCTCGGAAGGCGTGTAGGTCTTTTCGGTGAACAATATTCTGTTTTGCACGTCGTCGTCCGGTGTTACGATGATCAGCAGGACGCGCTTGTCAGAGAGTGCCAAAAACTCGATGTGACGGAAGGCCGGTGCCTTGCGTTTGCTGGCAACCACGACGCCCGCGAAATGGGTGAGCTCGGAGAGAAGCTGCGAGGCCGCGCTGATGAGGCGCTGCGGATGGTCCGGATGAAGGTTGACTTCGAGCTGGCTGATCTCGACGCGGTCGAGCTGCTTCACCGTAAGCAGGGTGTCGACGAAGAAACGGTAGCCGCGGGAGGTGGGGATCCGTCCGGCCGAGGTATGGGGGCTCGCGACAAAGCCGAGTTCCTCGAGTTCGGCCATCACGTTCCGTATAGTGGCCGGACTCAAATCCAGACCCGAGTAGCGCGACAGCGCGCGCGAGCCGACCGGCTCGCCCTCGGCGATATAACGCTCCACCAGGGTCTTGAGCAGGATTTGCGCGCGGCGGTCCAGCATAGCCCGCGATTCTACATCATGATTTAATGACGGTATGTCCGCTTTCAACACTATTGCGCTGATAGGCCGCTACCACTCCACGGATGTGGCGACGGCGCTCGTGACGATGGGCGAATACCTGCGCAAGCAGGGGCGCGCAGTGCTAGTGGAGAAGGAGACCGCGGCCACCAACCGCGTCAATGGTTTTCCCGTGGCGGACTACGATGAAATCGGCGCGCGCGCCGACCTGGTCGTGGTGCAGGGAGGCGATGGAAGTATGCTCAACGCAGCCCGAAACTTGGCGGCTCACCACGTACCGCTCGTGGGCGTCAACCAGGGCCGCCTCGGATTCATGACCGACATCGCATCGCCCCACATGCTCGACGCCATGGCCGACATTCTCGCCGGCCGCCACGCGATCGAGGAGCGAACCATGCTCGCGGCCGAGGTGCGCCGCGATGGCGCGGTCACGCTCGCGACCCTCGCTCTCAACGACGCGGTGGTGAACAAGGGATCTGTCGGTCGGCTGATCGAATTCGTGGTAAACATCGACGGCGAGTTCGTCTATGACCTGCGGGCCGACGGCCTGATCGTCGCGACGCCCACCGGGTCGACCGCCTACGCGCTTTCATCGGACGGGCCGATACTGCAACCGAGCGTACCCGGGTTCGCTTTGGTGCCGATCTGCCCGCACACGCTGTCGAACAGGCCGATCATGGTAAGCGACCGCGCCGTGATCGAAATCTCCCTGAAGCGCTCGATCGATGCGCGGCTTCATTTCGACGGGCAACTGCAATGCGACCTTCAGGAGGGCGACCGCGTCCTCGTCCGCCGCGCCGAGCATATCGTCAAGTTCGTCCACCCTCCGGGTTACAGCTACTTCGCGATGTTGCGGCAGAAGCTGCACTGGAGCGAAGTGCTCTAGCTGCGAATGCTCCTGCATCTGTCCATTCGGGACTTCGCGATCGTCGATCGTCTGGAACTCGAGTTTCGGACGGGTTTCACTGTCCTGACCGGCGAAACCGGCGCGGGAAAATCAATACTGATCGACGCCTTGTCATTGACGCTCGGCGATCGCGCGGGAAGCGAGCAGGTGCGTTCCGGGGCCGAACGCGCCGACGTGAGCGCTGAATTCGCCATCGATTCGCTGCCCGGGATCGCGGACTGGTTGCACGAGCAAGCGCTCGAGGGCGATCCGAACCGGTTGCTATTGCGCCGCGTAGTGGACGCAAACGGGCGCTCGCGCGCATTCGTCAACGGCCACGCTGCGACAATCAACCAGATGCGCGAGGCCGGAGATCGGCTCGTCGACATCCACGGCCAGCATGCGCACCAGTCGCTTCTCAGGCCCGAGGCCCAGCGCCTGATACTCGACGCGCACGCCGGGCTTGCTTCGCTCGCCCAGGAAACGGCTGGCGCTCATCGCGAATGGCAAAGACTTCGCAATGCGAGACTCGACCACGAGAAAAATAGGGCGGCACGCGATGCGGAACGCGAGCAGCTCGATTGGCAGCTCGAAGAGCTGTCGCGGCTGGCGCTTGCACCCGGCGAATGGGAGACGATCCAGTCGGAGCACGGACGCCTTGCCCACGCAGCGACCCTTATGGAGGGCGTGCGGGACGCGATCGACTCGCTTTCCGAGTCGGAGAACGCCGCGCTCGGCGCGCTGTCTGGAGTGCTTTCACGGCTGCGCCCGCTCACCGAATTCGATGGATTGCTGCGCGATACCATTGCCGTGCTCGAATCGGGCGAAGCACAGTTGCGCGAAGCCGCCTATGCGCTGAGACATTACGCCGATCGCATCGAGCTCGATCCGAAGCGCCTACAAGAGGTCGAGCAACGCCTCGAAGCGGTGCACAATGCAGCCCGCAAGTTTCGCGCTCGGCCGGAGGCGCTGCCCGAGCTTCTGGCTTCACTTCGGGTACGGCTGAAGGATCTGGAAATGACCGCGGATCTCGAAGCCCTAGCCCTCCAGGAGCGGGCTGCGCGCTCACGCTACGACGAGCTTGCGGCACGGCTCTCGGCCGAGCGCAACAAGGCCGCGACGAGACTCGGCCGCGAGGTGAACGCCGCGATGAAGGAACTCGCGATGTCCGGCGGGCGGTTCGAGGTGGAGCTGCGTTCGCTCTTGCCTGAAGGCAGCGTCGCGGGAAACGAACAGGTCGAGTTTCTGGTGGCGACCAACCCGGGCGCCGAGCCGCGCGCTCTCGCCAAAGTGGCTTCCGGAGGGGAACTGTCCCGCATCAGCCTCGCGATTCAGGTGATCACGAGCCGGGCGGCCGCGGTGCCTACGCTGATTTTCGACGAGGTCGACGCGGGGATTGGCGGAGCCGTTGCCGAAGTCGTTGGCAAGAAGCTGAAAACCTTGGGTGGGGAGCGTCAAGTGTTGTGCGTCACCCATCTTCCACAGGTGGCCGCCCAGGCCCGCGAGCAGTGGTCGGTGTCGAAGGCTTCCGAAAGCGGCAGCGCTCGGAGCCGGGTCGCGGTGCTCGATCAGAAATCACGCATCGAGGAAATCGCGCGCATGCTGGGTGGGGTCGCGATCACTGCGACGACGCGCAAGCACGCGGCGGAGATGCTCGGGTTGCGGTAATATTTGCGGGTCAGTTGATTTTTCGTCTGGTCCAGGAGGCAGGGGATGAACGCGGCAAATCGTCAGGCAGGCCTAAGCCAAATCGTTCTGCTCGTCGTGATCGCGGTCGCTCTCACGGCGGCGTATGTTGCGATCTACCTCTACACCGGGGGCGAGAAAGACATGCTGACCGTCGAGACCCGTGGCGTGGGAATGATCTCCGCGCTTTCGACGTACAAGCGCGAGAGCGGTGCCTATCCAGAGACCCTGGACAAGCTCGTACCCAAGTACGTTTCGGGGGTGAGCAAGTGCCCGGGCGGCACTCCCATGGGCTACCTTGTCTCGAGCGGTGAGTACGTGATTTCCTGCCCGAACGTGGTCTTCAAATCCATGCCGTACAGCTACGATTCGCGGTCGAAGCGTTGGCGCGGTTGACTTTTGCCCGTACTGCTCCATGGGTTTGTGCGGGTGGGGGCATTCGGCTAGAATCCGGCACTTCTCAGGCGCGTAGCTCAGTTGGCTAGAGCGCATCCTTGACATGGATGAGGTCGTTGGTTCGATTCCAATCGCGCCTACCAACTGTAGTTAAATTCGGCGGCATGGCCGCCGCTTTAACTCCGCGCGTTGGAACGCACGCAAAGCGGCGTTCAACGCGCGGTTTTGCTTTTCTGATGGGCGTATGCCGAATATCCGCCTTCCTGACGGTTCGATAAAGAGCTTTTCCGGCCCGGTCACCGTTGCCGAGGTCGCGCAGGCGATCGGACCGGGACTGGCGCGTGCCGCGCTCGCAGGCAGAGTGGATGGCAAGCTCGTCGACACCTCGCATCGAATCGACCGCGATGCTGAAGTGTCGATCATCACCGAGCGCGACCGGGAGGGTGTCGAGATCCTGCGGCACTCCACTGCGCACCTGCTCGCCTACGCCGTGAAGGACCTGTTTCCCGAAGCGCAAGTGACCATAGGGCCGGTCGTGGAAAACGGCTTCTATTACGATTTTTCGTTCGAGAGACCGTTTACGCCGGAAGATCTCGATGCCATCGAAAGGCGCATGGCGGAACTGGCGAAAAAGGACTTCCCGGTGACGCGCGAGGTGTGGCCGCGCGACAAGGCGGTTCGATACTTCAAATCCATCGGCGAGCGCTACAAGGCGGAGATCGTCGCCTCGATTCCCGCGGACGAAGAGGTCTCGCTGTACCGGGAAGGGGACTTCATCGATTTGTGCCGCGGCCCGCACGTTCCCTCCACGGGCAAGCTCAAGGTATTCAAGCTGATGAAGGTCGCCGGTGCTTACTGGCGCGGAGATTCCAAGAACGAAATGCTGCAGCGGATCTACGGGACCGCCTGGGCCAAGAAGGAGGAGCAGGAAGCGTACTTGCGCATGATCGATGAGGCGGAGAAGCGCGATCACCGGCGCCTGGGGACGCAGCTGGATCTCTTCCACCTACAGGAAGAAGCCCCGGGCATGGTGTTCTGGCATCCGAAAGGGTGGGCGATCTGGCAGCAGGTCGAGCAGTACATGCGTCGCGTCTACCGGGACAACGGCTATCTCGAAGTGCGCTGCCCTCAGATCCTCGACCGCAGCCTGTGGGAGAAATCGGGCCACTGGCAGAACTACCGGGAAAACATGTTCACCACACAGTCGGAGAAGCGCGACTACGTGATCAAGCCGATGAACTGCCCGGGACACATACTGATCTTCAACAAGGCTTTGAGGAGCTACCGCGATCTGCCTTTGCGCTACGGCGAATTCGGCGTGTGCACGCGCAACGAGCCCTCGGGGGCTCTGCACGGCATCATGCGCATCCGCGCCTTCACTCAGGACGACGGCCACATCTTCTGCACCGAGGAACAGATCCAGCCGGAGGTCACGACGTTTACGACGCTGCTGCAAGAGGCCTACGCAGACTTCGGCTTCACCGAGGTCGTCTACAAGCTCGCGACGCGCCCCGCGAAAAGGGTCGGCGCCGACGAGCTTTGGGACAAGGCCGAACGGGCGCTTCGGGCATCCCTCGACTCGAGCGGTCTCGGCTATGACGTTCTCCCGGGAGAGGGCGCATTCTACGGCCCCAAGATCGAATACCATCTGAAAGACAGCATCGGCCGCTCTTGGCAATGCGGCACCATGCAGGTCGATTTCTCCATGCCCGGACTGCTCGGTGCGGAGTACGTCGCCCAGGATAATTCGCGCAAAGTACCGGTCATGTTGCATCGGGCGATCGTCGGCTCGATGGAGCGCTTCATCGGCATTCTCATCGAGCACTATGCGGGTGCTATGCCGTTGTGGCTTGCGCCGGTACAGGTGATGGTGCTCAATATTTCGGAGGGGCAGACCGATTACGCCACTCGGGTCGCGGCTGCCCTGAAGCAGGCCGGCTACCGCTGCGAAGCCGACTTGAGGAACGAGAAAATAACCTATAAAATTCGGGAACATAGCTTGCAGAAGCTGCCTTACCAGCTGGTCGTCGGCGAAAAAGAGAAGGCAGCCGAAAAGGTGGCCGTGCGTACCCGCAGCGGTGAAGACCTCGGGCAGATGTCCCTGCCGGACTTCGTCGCCCGCCTCCGCAGCGAGGCCAAAGCGGGGAGTACGGCTTAATTTTTAATTTTCTGGAGGATGCAACATCGCCACGGAGAGAACGCAGCGCATCAACATCGAGATCAACGCGCCCGAAGTGCGCTTGATCGGAGCCGCCGGCGAGCAAGTCGGCATCGTGCCGATCGCCCAGGCCCTGAAAATGGCCGAGGAAGCCGAAGTCGATCTGGTGGAAATCGCTCCGCTTGCCAAGCCGCCCGTCTGCAAGTTGATGGACTACGGTAAGTTCAAGTACCGCGAGGCGAAGAAAGCTCACGAAGCCAAGCTCAAGCAGAAGCAGATCCACGTCAAAGAGGTGAAGTTTCGTCCCGGAACCGACGAGGGCGACTACAAGATCAAGCTGCGCAACTTGATCAAGTTCCTCGATGAGGGCGACAAGACCAAGGTCACTTTGCGCTACCGCGGCCGGGAGATGGCCCATCAGGAATTCGGCGTGCGGCTGATCGAACGGGTCAAGCAGGACCTCGAGCCGCACGCGGTCGTCGAGCAGTATCCGAAGATGGAAGGGCGGCAATTGATCATGGTGCTGGCTCCGAAGAAGGGCAAGAAAGAAATCAAGAAACCGGTGAAAAAGGAAGCCAAGAAGGAACCCAAGAAAGAACCGAAACCTGAGGTTTCGCCTTAGCGCAACGGCAGGTTTTAGAAGAAGTGGTGTCGAGGTCGGAAAGCGCTCCGCAGGAGCCACCCGCCGCCATGCCAAAACAGGAGCAGTGCAATGCCCAAAATGAAGACCAAGCGCAGCGCGGCCAAGCGCTTCAAGATCCGCTCCGGTGGGAGCATCAAGCGCTCGCAAGCGTTCAAGCGCCACATCCTCACCAAGAAAACCACCAAGAACAAACGCCATTTGCGCGGAACTGCGGAGGTGCACGCTACGGACAAGCAGCATGTCCGCGCGATGCTCCCTTACGCGTAAGGGAGAGCCGCCATGCCACGAGTCAAACGCGGCGTAACCGCGCGCGCCAAGCACAAGAAGGTCATCGCTCAAGCCAAGGGATTCCGCGGCCGCCGCGGCAATGTTTTCAACATCGCCAAGGAAGCGGTGATGAAGGCGGGGCAATATGCCTACCGTGACCGCAAGCAGCGCAAGCGCCAGTTTCGCGCTCTCTGGATCGCGCGCATCAACGCGGCCGTGCGCGAGCACGGCATGACATACTCGGCTTTCATGCACGGTCTGAAGAAGGCCTCGATCGAGGTTGATCGCAAAGTGCTCGCGGACCTGGCTGTGGTTGACAAGCCCGCTTTCGCGCAGCTGGCAAGCCAGGTAAAGGCCAAACTCGGCGCGTAATACTGGAAATCCCTCCCTCCAGAGGAAGGGTGGCGCACAGCGCCGAGGTAGCCTAATTTCAGATGATCGATCTGGATAAAGTTGTTTCGAAGGCCATCGCCGAGTTCAGCGGGACGAACGACGCGAACGATCTCGAGCACATCAAGGCACGGTACCTAGGCAAGTCGGGCGTACTGAGCGAGGCGCGGAAGGAGCTTACCAGGCTCGCGCCGAACGAGCGCCGCGAGGCCGGAGCGCGTTTCAACGAAGCGAAAGACAAGATCGAGGGGGCGCTCGCCGCTCGCCGCGAGACGCTGGCCACCGCGGAGCTCGATTCCCGGCTCGCGCAAGGCTCCCTCGACGTGACTCTGCCGGGACGCGGCCTGGCGCGCGGCGGCCTGCATCCCGCTACACGGACGCTCGAGCGTGTCGAGCAGCTTTTTCGCTCGATCGGGTTTGACGTGGCGGACGGTCCCGAGATCGAGACCGACTTCCACAACTTCACTGCGCTCAATCAGCCGCAGGACCACCCCGCGCGTTCGATGCACGACACGTTTTATCTGAAGGGTGCTGGGCAAAACCTGCTTCTGCGCACGCACACCTCGCCGATCCAGGTGCGCTACATGCAACATCACGAGCCTCCGTTCAAGATCATCGCGCCTGGCCGGGTGTACCGCGTCGATTCGGACGCGACGCACACGCCGATGTTTCACCAGGTGGAGGGCCTCTGGATTGACGAGGCGGTGAGCTTCGCCGATCTCAAAGGCGTTCTGACCGATTTCCTGCGCAAATTCTTCGAAGACGAGAGGCTGCGAACGCGCTTTCGGCCGTCTTTTTTCCCATTCACCGAACCTTCGGCCGAAGTCGACATGAGCTGCGTATTCTGCGGCGGCGCGGGCTGCAGGATATGCGGGCAAACCGGTTGGCTCGAGGTGGCCGGCAGCGGTCAAGTGCACCCCAACGTACTCGAGGCCTGCGGCGTGGACCACGAGAAGTACATGGGGTTCGCTTTCGGCATGGGTCCCGATCGCTTGACGATGCTCCGTTACGGGATAGACGACTTGCGACTTTTCTATGAGGGCGATCTGCGCTTCCTCGCCCAGTTCACGTGAAATTTCCAGAAAGCTGGTTGCGCGCCTTCGTCGATCCGAAAATGCCGACGCAGGAGCTCGCGCGCGTGCTAACCATGGGCGGGCTCGACGTCGAATCGGTCGAACCCGTTGCGCCCGCTTTCGACAAGGTCGTAGTCGGGCAAGTCCTTCAGGCCGCAAAGCACCCCAACGCCGACCGGCTTACGCTCTGCAAGGTCGACGTCGGCGGTGATACGACGCTTGCGATCGTCTGCGGAGCTCCGAACGTCGTCGCCGGAATGAAAGCGCCGGTAGCGATGTTGGGGGCGCGGCTCCCGGGTATGGAAATCAAGCAAGCGAAGGTCCGCGGCGTCGAGTCGAGCGGCATGCTGTGCTCGGCGAAGGACCTGGGTCTTTCGCAGGATCATTCCGGGCTGCTTGTCTTGCCGGCCGAAGCGCCGCTTGGGGCGGATGTGCGCCGGGTGCTCGATCTGGATGATCAGCTCATCACGCTCAAGCTCACGCCTAACCGCGGGGACTGCTTGAGCCTGCGGGGCATCGCGCGCGAAGTCTCGATCCTGACCGCTACGCCGCTTGCTGTGCCCGCCGTGGCTCCGGCGAAGGCCGCGCTGGACGAAAAACGCAGAATCCTTCTCCAGGATCCGGCAGCTTGCCCGCGCTACTGCGGCCGCGTCATACGCGCCGTTAACGTAAAAGCACGAACGCCCGACTGGATGGTGCGCCGGTTGGAGCGTTGCGGGATGCGCTCGATTTCGGCTATCGTCGATATCACCAACTTCGTGATGCTCGAGCTTGGGCAGCCCCTGCACGCTTTCGACAACCGCGCGATCGAAGGCGACGTCGTCGTGCGGCGCGCCCGGAAGGGCGAGCGCCTTACGCTGCTCAACGGACAGGAGATCGAGTTAACCCCCGACGTGCTGCTCATCGCCGACACAGAGAAGCCGCTTGCGCTCGGCGGGATCATGGGCGGGGAGGCGAGTGCGGTTTCCGGCTCGACCGCCGAGGTGTTTCTCGAGGCGGCGTGGTTCAATCCCTCCGCTGTCGCGGGCCGCGCTCGACGCTTCGCGCTGTCCAGCGACGCGGCCTTCCGCTTCGAGCGCGGCGTGGATTTTGCCGCAACGTCTGAGGCAATCGAGCGCGCCACGCAGCTGATATTCGACGTCTGCGGCGGCGCTGCAGGACCGATCAGCGAAGCCGCCGCAGCGCTGCCGCAGCGCAATCCGGTCCGACTGCGCTCGAGCCGAGCGAGCAAGATCATCGGCGTGCAGTTCTCGGACGACCAGATCGCGGGCCTGCTCGAGCGCCTGCAGCTGCCGCATGCGCGCTCAGGCGGTGAATTTACGGTAACCCCGCCTTCGTACCGTTTCGACCTCGACATCGAAGAGGACATGGTCGAAGAAATCGCGCGGCTGCACGGCTACGACAATATTCCAACCCGGCCGCCGCGGGCGGCGCTCGCCGTGCTCGCCGTTCCGGAGGGCCGCAGGACCCTCTCCGAGCTGAAGCGGATTCTGGTAGACCGCGAGTACTTCGAGGTCGTGAATTTCAGCTTCGTTGAGGCCCAGTGGGAGAGCGATTTCTGCGGCAACACCGAGCCGATCACCCTGGAAAATCCAATTGCGGCCCAGCTCGATGTGATGCGCTCGAGTCTCGCGGGAAGTCTGGTGGCGAACCTGCGTTTCAACCTGGCGCGCAAGATCGACCGCGTGCGAGTCTTCGAGGTTGCCCGCTGCTTTTCGCGCCGCTCCGGCGAAGAGGATCCTCGCGATCCGGCGAGAGCGCTCGCTGGCTACCACCAGCCTCTCCGCATCGGCGGTCTTGCCTGCGGGCCGGCTGCTGCCGAGCAATGGGGGATGAAGCCCACTCGCCACGTGGATTTTTACGACGTCAAGGGCGACGTCGAAGCACTCCTCGCTCCGCGCGAGGCGCGCTTCGCCCCCCTCGCTCATCCGGGGCTGCACCCGGGCCGCGCTGCCAGCGTCCGCCTGGGTGGCACAGCCATCGGTTGGCTGGGCGAGCTGCATCCGCGCTGGCAGCGGAAATACGACCTGCCTCAGGCTCCGGTTCTCTTTGAACTGGATGTCGCCGGGCTGACTGCGGTGGACATGCCGCAATACCGGGAAATCTCCAAATTTCCCCCCGTGATCCGGGATCGTTCCATGGAATTTGATGAGGGGATACCGGTTTCGGGCATCCTGGAGGAACTCGTCCGAAATCGCCCCCCCTTGGTTCAGAATATCCGGCTGTTTGACTTCTACCGGGGGAAAGGTGTAGAAAGAGGTAGAAAAAGCCTTGCGTTTCGGGTAGTTATGCAAGATACTGCAAGGACGTTGACCGATGCGGAAGCGGACGCCGCAATGGCGCAACTGACAGAGCTTCTCGCCGCAAAATTCGGTGCTAAATTACGTACTTAAGTAATGAAGTGGAGGGGGATTCTCCTCTCCAAGGGGGCACAAATGACACTTACAAAAGCCGAGCTTGCGGACATGCTTTTTGAGAAAGTAGGGCTGAATAAGCGCGAGGCGAAGGACATGGTGGAGACGTTCTTCGAGGAGATCCGCCTGGCGCTCGAAAACGGGGAGAGCGTCAAGCTGTCCGGGTTCGGCAACTTTCAGCTGCGCAACAAACCTCAGCGGCCCGGCCGCAACCCGAAGACGGGTGAAGAAATCCCCATTACCGCGCGGCGCGTGGTCACGTTCCACGCAAGCCAGAAGTTGAAGGCGCTGGTCGAGCAGACCCATGGAAAGCAAGGCGACCAAGGATAGCCTGCCGCCGATTCCGGCGAAGCGCTACTTCACCATTGGGGAGGTGAGCGAGTTATGCGGGGTCAAACCGCACGTTTTGCGTTACTGGGAACAGGAATTCACCCAGCTTCGTCCGGTCAAGCGCCGCGGCAACCGTCGCTACTACCAGCACCACGAGGTGCTGCTCATCCGCCGGATCCGCGAGCTCCTATACGAGCAGGGATTCACTATTAGCGGCGCGCGCAACCGCCTGGATGAAAGCCTGAGCGCGGCGTCGGCGCGCTCAGCGAGCTCGTCGGCCTCTGCCCCCCGCGGGCACGAGACGCGAAGCGTCGTTCTCGCAGCACTCAAGCAGGAGCTGAAGAACGTCATCGAACTGTTGCGCTGAAAACGAGGCGAATTGTCTCACCCGCTCTGATATACTTTTCACGCGTCGGGGCGTAGCGCAGCCTGGTAGCGTACCTGCATGGGGTGCAGGTGGTCGAAAACCCGCGTTGATTCAGAATCTTCGCGGGTTTTTGTTTCACCCCGTTTTCCTTCTCAGAATCGTCATTGCGTCGATTTTGCGTCCTTCGGTCGCTGCGACCCTGTTGACCGCCTCGATCAGGTTCGCGACATCGGGCGCGGAATAGTGCGTCGTAACGCTCCCATTCTTGTGCCCGAGCAACACTTGACGATCCTCGAACGAAACGCCTGCGGCCCTGAGCCTCCGGCCAAACGTGTGCTTGAGATCGTGCACGCGTATTCGCCGAAAACCTTCCGCGGCGGGTTCATTCGTTTCCTGCTGCCACGCTTGAGCGGCGCGCTTGCGCGCGCTTTTCCAGGCGGTGTCGTTCATCTTGGCAAGCGGCCGGTCCCGCTTGTAGGGAAATACCCAGGCCGGGTCCTTGCCGCGTTGCGCTTCGATGACCGACTTGGCGACATCGTTTAAAACCACCAAACGATCCTCGCCGTTTTTCACACCCGACTGCTCGCTTCGTCCGCCAAAGTCGTTCGGTATCAGAAAGACGCTAGTCCCGATCTCCGGAACCTGCACTTCCCAGTCCCAACGCAACCGGCAGACTTCCT
>WNGC01000761.1_pt1 | contig 22778 bp, 20 predicted proteins | sample 5400051 | NCBI WGS metagenome assembly WNGC01 (sample SAMN13153368, study PRJNA577476) | soil metagenome | isolation source: 20 cm soil or saprolite under grassland replicate 2 | place: USA:California | collected 2016-06-15
CCGCTCCAGCGAAACAGATCGTGCTCCTGTCCCGGGATGCCCCCGAGCCCGCGCCACAATACTGCGTACTTGATTCCGAACTCGCGCGCGAGCGACGGCAGGACGCCGGGATGGCCGAACGCGTCGGGGGAGTACAGCACGTCGAGTCGTCCGCCCAGCCGATCGGCGTCGGCTGCGCCGAGCAGCAAGTTGCGAATCAGCGACTCTCCAGACGGGATCAACTCATCGGCGAGCACATACCAGGGGCCGACCTGCAGGCGTCCTGTTTTCACCAGCGCCTTCACGTCGTTTTCCCGCTCGGGACGAGCGCGGAGATAATCCTCAACCAATACCGTTTGCCCGTCGAGCAGGAACGTGCGGAACGCCCCGTCTGCATGCAGCCGGTCGATGAGCCCATCGACCATCGGAATGAGACGTGCATGAAACGCGGCGCGCGGAAGGAACCACTCGCGGTCCCAGTGCGTGTGGGGGATAAGATGGAAGATGTACGAGTTCACGGCAGCAGCTGGGCGAGCTCGCCGGGACTCGAGAGATGCGCGTGCGCCACACGGCGACCGCGTCCCAGCAATGCGCGCACATCGCCGCGCGCCTGCGCCTGATGCAGCTGCCCGAACGTCAGACCCATGCCCGGAATGGGAAGATCTTCACCGCCATCCGCGGTGATGACGAGGAACAGGCCGGTGTTGGGACCGCCTTTGTGGAGCTGGCCCGTCGAATGGAGATAGCGTGGCCCGATGCCGAGCGTCGTCACGCAGCCAAGCTCGCGTCCCCAGGCAGCGCGCAGCGCTCGCAGCTCGATAAGCACGTCCTGCGCCGGCGGCAGATAGGCAAGAATCGCAACGTAGTCGCCGGGGCGCGCGGCACGCCGCAGCTCGGCGGTCGATAACGTCGACAGCGGCGGCAGCGGCGGCGTCGCCGCGATGTGCGCTGCCCGGAGGCTCGCGAGCTCGGCACGCGCGAGCTGTTTCGCTTCTTCGACGTCGGGTTGGTCGAACGCATTGACCCCGAGCCGGTCGCACAGCGCCGCCGTCGCGTATTCCCAGCGCAAGAATTCCGCGCCGACGTCGAGCGGATCGGCGGAAAAGTCGCGGGGACCCGCCATTTGCACATCCGGCAGCGGCTGGGCGACGGGATCGTCCACAATGGGCACAATGCCGACGCCGTCTTTGCCGGAACTTTCCGCGACGAGCTGCTCGATCCACTGCGCCAGCGCGCCAAGGCGCGGTGGCGGGCTGAGCCGCAGCTTGTCCTGCCCCGTTTGCGCACGCTCGGCGATCGCGGCGCCAAATGCGCGCGCGGGAGCCACAGCGACGTGCCGCGTGCGCTCGAGCAGTGCGCGTCCATCCAATCCCATCAGCGCGGCCGGAAGCATGCCGATCGCCGTCAACGCCGAGTAGCGACCGCCGATGCCCGGTGGATGGGGGATGATCGCGCGAAAGCGCCGCTCCCGCGCCAGCATGTCGAGCGGACTGTCGGGCTCGGTGATGGCGATGAACTGCTCCGCGCGCGCGCGCGCGCTGAAGTAGTTCGAGAACGCAAGCGTCTCAACGGTATTGCCGGACTTGCTCGCGATCACGAAGAGGGTTTGGCGAATGTCGCGCGCGCGCTCCGCCGCGCGCACCCCGGCAGGATTCGTGCTGTCCAACACATGCAGGTCGTCCGAGCCGAACGTGTCGGCCAGTACCTCGGCGACAAGGCTCGACCCGCCCATTCCGCAGACCAATGTGTGTGTGAGTCCGTCGGCCCGTGCTGCGGCAGCTAGCGATTCAAGTTCCGACCACTGCGCCAAGGATTGTTCCGGCGCACCCATCCAGCCGAGCAGGTTCATTGGCGGCGAAACATAATGAAGTTAGGTTAGGCGCGGAGTCCTCTGATGATTGCGCTGAGTCGCTCCGCACGCCTGCGCGTTGCCATCGCCGCGATCTCGTTCGCGGCGATGGCGTTGCTCTCCGTCTTTCCTTCGCACGATCATCGCACCGTTCTCCTGATCACCGACGTCAGCTGGATCTGGTCCGCGGCATTCGCCGCGTTCTGCTGTTTCAGCGCCGCGCGCCGTATGGCCGCGATTCCCCAGCGACACACCTGGACCTGGATCGGGGCGGGCTGCGCGTCGTTTCTCGCCGGACAGCTCGTCTGGACGTATTGCGAGCTGTCGCGCGGCGCGCCGCCGTCGTATCCCTCACTGGCCGATATCGGATTCCTCGGCATTTATGTGTGCCTCGCCATGGGCGTGATGACGCTCGTCCGCGGCCAGCCCACGCGCCGCGCCGATCCGGAGCTGATTCTCGACACCATACTCGTGACGTTCACCATCGGCGCGCTGGCGTACGAGTATCTCCTCGAGCCGTTCCTGACCGGGGCGACGCCGGCCTCGAGCGCGGGATTGTTGACGAGCATTGGCGGGTCGATCGGCGCGGTCGCGGTGTTGTGGATCGTGCTGATCCAAATGCTCCGTCGCATGGTGTTCCCCGCCGCAACCGCCGCACTGGTGCTGCCCGGGGTCGTCGCATTCGCGATCGGGAATCTCATCTACGCCGTCGTCGCCCTGGGCGGCACCTATGGCGCCGGTGGCCCGCTCGATCTCCCCCGGGATGCCGGGCTCTTGCTGCTCGGCGGGACCGCGGCGCTCGCGCCCGATCACCAGCGCCATCTGGAGCGCATCGGCGGAGCGGCGCCAGTCACCGGCGTCACCGCGCGCATCGTCGCGCTGCTCGTCGGCATCGTCGGGATGACCGCGCTGGCGATCGTCGCCATCGTGCGGCCCGAGCCGGGACCGGATGTCGCGGTGATCATCGGCGTCGGTATGGCCATCATCGCGGCGCGGGTGCTGTATTCGCTCGGCGTCGACCGCCGCTACGCGCGGCTGCTCGAGGACGAGGTCGCCAATCAAACGCGCTCGCTCATGAGCTCGCTCGGCGCCACAGCGTCGGCGGAACGCAATCTGCGGCTGTTGATGGAAGCCGTTCCCGACGCGATCACGGTGCTCGATCGCGACGGCCGCGTGCTCGACGCCAATCCCGCCGGGCGCACGCTGGTGCCCGCCCTCGCCGGCAGCGAGGGGCGCTGGCTCGATCCGGCGGCCGAGCGCGTGGCGCGCGAGAATCTCGCCGCCGCGTTCGCTGGGGAGCTGCGCCGCTTCGAGCTGCCGTTCCAGCGCGCCGACGGCAGCGACGGCACGAGCCAGGTGCTGTACGCGCCGGTGCGCGAGGGCGCCCGCATCCCGAAAGTGCTGGCGCTCGCGCGCGACGTGACCGAGCAACGACGCGCGCAGACGCAGCTGCAGCAGGCCGAGAAACTGGCGGCGATGGGCCAGCTCGTCAGCGGTGTCGCACACGAGATCAATAACCCGGCGGCCATCATCTCCGGATTCGCGCAGACGCTGCTGCTGGATCAGCTCACGACCGACCAGCGCGAGACGTTGCAGATGATGTATGACGAAGCGACGCGCATCGGTCGAATCACGTCGAATCTGCTCGCCTTCGCGCGCGCGGGCAGTAAAGAGCGCACGCTGGTGGATCTCAACGAAATCGTGAAGCGCACCTACGCGCTCCGCTCCTACCACCTCACGACGCTCAACATCACCGTCAATCTCGAGCTCGACGACGCGGCTCCGAAGACGTGGGCCAACGGCTCGGAAATGCAGCAGATGCTGCTGAATCTGCTGATCAATGCCGAGCAAGCGCTGACGGGAATCACCGGCCGGCGCGCGATCACCATTCGCACCGCGACGGTCGACGATCGCGTGCTGCTGCAAGTCGCGGACACGGGGCCCGGCGTGCCGCCCGAGATTCAGGAGCGGATTTTCGATCCGTTCTTCACCACCAAGCCCGAGGGAACCGGGACCGGGCTGGGTCTCTCGATCTGTTACGGCATCGTGCACGACCACGGCGGGCGCATCTGGCTCGAGTCTGAGCCGGCGTCAGGAACCGGCGCCGTGTTCAGCATCGAGCTATTGCGCGACGCGCGCGCCCGCCAGCGCCTGACGCCTGCGCCCCTGCCGGTGCCGGCCGCCGCAAAGGTGCATGACGGGGCACTGTCGGTTCTGTTGATCGATGATGAAGAAGGCCTGCGCCGCGCCGTGTTGAGTTTTCTGAAACGGCGCGGCATGCATGGGGTCGCGGTGGGGGATGGCGCGGACGCGCTCAAGATGCTACGGCGCGAGCACTTCGACGTGATCGTCTCCGATGTGCGGATGCCCGGAATGAGCGGCGGCGAATTCCTGGAACGCCTGCGTCGAGACTATCCGGCGATGGTCGGCCGATTGGTGTTCACGACAGGCGATACATTCGCCGCCGATACATCGACGTTGCTGCGAGATTCCGGCGTGCCCTCGCTCGTGAAGCCGTATGACTTCGCGAAGCTCGAGAGCCTGCTCCACGAAGTGGTCGGAGGCACCGCTAAAACCGAGGCTTGAGCTGAATCTCCAGATCCGACCGCCCCACGCCGTTGGGTGTCGGAGTCAACGTGAAGCGCAACGGAACGGCATCCACCGCGAGCGCCTCCAGCACCTGTTCCTGTACTGCCAGCGCGTACTCGCCGGGCTTTACACCCATCAGATAGAACGCGCCGTCGTTGAACGTCACCAGGATGCGCCGGACGCCGCTCCGGCGATCGGTGAGCACGAGCGTCACCCCGCCGACCCCAGCCCCGGTGCGCACGACGCGTCCCTCGATGATGCCCGCCTCCACGACCGGAATGTCCAGACTGCGGAACCGATTCGGCCCCGGCACGATGCTCGTGCGCGCGAACAGCGGCACCCACAACGGCGACTCGAGCGACAGCGAGTCGAGGCTCACCAGGACGGGCTCGAATGGCACCAAGTCCCACGTGTGATACGCGCCGCTGGAATCGCTGCGGGCGGTGAGCGAGCCGATCAATACACGGGCGTTGGCGACCGCCGGCTCTCCAGGGTCACGGACGCCGTTCGCGTTCTCGTCCATAAACACGTGCCCGGCCAGCCCGGAGCGCTCGAGCGACGGCCCGGGCGCCACACCGAGCCTTTCGGTGCGGCGGTCCCACAGCACCGAGCCTTGCACGGACTGCGTTGCGCTGACCGCCTGGCCGGGCGGCGCGAGGACCGAGGTGACCGCACGCACGGCCGGCAGATACGAGGTCACCGTCAGCGTGTAGGTGAGCCCGGCGGCACTGCGCAGCCAATTCGCGCCTGCTTCGAGGCGCACACCGCGCGCGATGGGACGCGCCGCGAATGCCGACCATGAAACCAGGCCCGCGCGGCGTTCGACCTCGGTCGACGTGCGAAACAGCACCTGGCTGAGAAATTTCCCCCAGCGCGGGCGCGGCAGCGTAAACGTCGCCATGCCGAGGAATTCCCGGTTGGGCTCGGTGCGAACGTAGGGCAAGAGCCGGATCTCGTCGGTTTGCAGCGACATCCCAACACGCGCGCGCGTCTGTCCACCGGCGTCCGTCGTGATATGATCGACGCGCGCATCGAAAAAGAAAAACCCATGACCGGTCCGGGGACGCACGAATCCCGTGAGTGCCCATTGCGCCCGCCGGCCGGGAACGGCGAGCACGGACGCCGAATCGCGCACGAAATGGACATACTCGCCCTCGAGGCGGAGATCGACCGACGGCTCAAAGCTCACGGCGCCGCGCGCCAGCCCAGCGGCGATGACCTCGCTCTGGATCGCCCAATCGTTGCTGGGATTCCCCACGACGGCCGCGTACGGATGCGTCCGATCCGACAGCGAATCACGCCAGACTTGATCGAGTCCACTCTGCACGGTCCAGCGGCGCGTGAGACCATAGCGGAGGTCGAGATTGAGCGTCGCGTCGCACGTGACGGGATGGCCGGGGCAACGCCCACCCGCGACGCCGTACTCGAAGCGGCGCGCGGGAAGCAGCTCGCTTGAGACGCGATACGTGCGATTGAACTGACGGATCTCGCCGAACGGTCCGTACGCGACGAAGTCCACCGGGTTCTCGCCATAGCGCACCGGGAGATCGATCGCGAATCCGCCCGCGGCATCGGCTGAGTCGAAGGCCACGAGGTCACCGCCACGGTACGCCTCGACGGACCACCCAGGGTCGAGACGGCCGGTGTAACGCAGTCCGCCGAGCAGCGAGGGCCGCACAAACGGCGCGTTGGTGACGGCGATGCCTTCCAGCGCGCGCGAGCGCGGTCCGGTGGAAGGCACGTCGCCGAATCGCAGCTGTTTCACCCAGCGGTTTTCGCGCCACACGCCCGTCCACGACGCATCGACGTGCAGGCGACCGGTCTCGGCCGCGCCGACGCTTTGGCCCACCATCTCCAGCGAGCCACCTCCGACATCGGCGCCGAGACCAAACCCATACGTCGAGCCGGCGACCGGATCCGCCGAAGGCGAGAACAACGAGTAGTCGACGACCACGCCGTCCCACGACGGCCGCTGCAGCCCAAGCACCACGTCCGGGCGCAACCCGTCCGGACGGCGCAGGTACGCCTCGCGTGCCGCCTCGCGTCGGAGCCGCCGCGCGATCGGCAAGCTGCTCGGGTCAATCACCGTCGCCGTGAGGTCCGACCAGTCGACGGCAAACATCACGCCGAGCAGGTCGCCCAACCGCTCGCTGCCCACGTACAATTCCGGCGCCTCGAAGCGGATGAACTCGTGTTCGACCTGAACGCGGTGATCACCGTACTGCATCGAATCGGCGCGCGGATCGATCACGATGTGCACGTTCCCAGGGTCGACCGTGGCTTCGAGTCGTCCATCCGGGGTAATGCGATGTCGGACCTCGGCGAGCTGAAAGAATTGCGACAGCGGCAACAGCACCTCGGAGCGGACACGATACGCTTGGACCGTCGTACTCGTGATGCGGCCGATCCGAAGATCGATGACGACAGGCTCTGGCGTGGTATCCTGCGAAGCGGGAGCAGCGTGCAGCGCAGCCAGCAGGGCGAAGCCCCGGACCAGTACCATAGCTACTGGTAAATCAGTGAAACGATTACCGTCCCCTGGTAGATGCCCGGCTTCGCCGCAGCCGCGGGGCTGACGGTACCGCCGATCCAGATGTACATGTTCGGATTGGCAGGGGGCCCGAGCCGGCCGACCGTTCCGACGGCCGGGTTGAATGGCGTTCCGGCGGCGGCGTTGTTCGTGGCGCGGTTCCAACGGGCCGATGTCCCGTTGAAAGCGATTGGTATCGTAGAACCCGGCAGCGCCTGGATGTTCGTCAGGGCAGTCGGGAGTGTGAAGCTGATGATGATGAACGCGTTCCCGCTGCCGGCGACCTGCCACGCGCCGGCCGTGGCCGCCGTCGGCTGCACCGTCGTCGCCACGCCTTTGATCACCGTGCCGAATGCCAAATCGCGCAGCGTCGTGATCGTCATCCCCACCGTAACGACCACCGCGTCAGCCGTAACCGCGGCGGACGGCGTCTGCGCCACTGCGTCACGCGCCAACCCGAAGGCGCACGTCACCAGCAGCGCCAGGACGCGCAGGCGTTTCACGGGACGATGAGCTGAACCGAATCGCGGACGGCCGGGGCCTTCAAAACGACCACTGGATCGAGATCCTCACGCTCGGTCGTCACCTCGTAACGCAGCCAATAGCGTCCCCGCGGGCGCGGTGGCGCGACCACGGTCGCCAGCCGCGGCTCCATCGTGAAGTAAACGCCGATAGGGGAGTTGTACGACGCACGAACGGCGCCCGTCGAGTCGACCAGAGTCTCGCGAATGCTGCCGATGAAGGCAGCGTTGCCACGGCGCTCCAGGCGGGCCCGCGTGATGAGCGAGTCGCCCACGAGCTGCGCGCGCACGTTCGACAACGCCACCGCAGTGGTGACCGGGCCTTTCCGATAGTTCACGCCGATGATCGTGCGGACTTCGAGCTTCAGCCCGACCTGGATCGCCGTCGTGTCGCTGACGCCGGTGATCGGTACGGTACCGGCCTGCGCCGCGATCACAAGGCGGAGCCAGTACTCACCATCGGGCAAGCCGGCCGGCGGGCGACCCAGCAGGCGCACGGTCTGCCGCTCGCGGGGCGCGACCGTGAGCCGCCGCGGGAATGCTTGGATCCATGCCAGGGCAGACGGGAGTGAGGAGTCTGGCGTCTCCACCGTCCGCAAGCGAATCGCGCCGGTGGAGTCGGTCACGGGATACCCGAACAGCGTGGAGATCGTGACCTCCACCGGCTCGGTGCCGGGATTGTAGAGCAGGACGGCGCCGCTACGCAGCCGATGGTCGATGAACACCGCGTGCGGCGCGACCATCACTCCCTGCGCTGCCAGCGTGGCGTTCCCGAGCGCGATCAACCCCGCGACGAACCAGGCGCGCTTCACGGCAGCACCGTCACGGTGAGCGTGAGGGTGGCCGTATACCCACCCGCGCGTTGGTTCGTCGCCGGTTTGGCGGTGCTCCCCACGAACACCGAGCCGCGGCCACTATTCGACAGTGTCGCGGTGAACGGCTGCTTCGGATCAAATCCCACTTGGCTCCCGATCGTCTGAGCTTGCGAATACCCTGCATCGCTCGATCCAAACGTCACCGGCATCAACGCGCCGCCGGGGCCGGTCATGACGAGCGGCAGCGTGAACGACAACAACACCTGACTGCGGTTCGGGCCGCGAATGTCGAACTGGCCGCTGTTGGCGGCATCGGTGCGCAAGACGACGCCCGGGATGCCGGGAAGAATTGCCCCAAACGTCACGCCGCGCACACCGGTGACCGTGAGCGGCCTGCTCTGCGCCCGCAATGGGACACCGAGCAGCATCGCGCCAACCAGAACCGACAGTCCCCGCGTCATTCGTTGATTGCGCCTGCTTGTGACAGCGCCGGCAGAGGAATCTGAGTCCCCTGCCGGCGCGCCATCAGCTCGACGCCAAACTCCCGTCGCTTAGTAAACCACCGTCATGGTGATGCTGCCTGTGTATATCCCCTGTGCCTGATTCGTGGCCGGGGTGACGCGCGCACCAAGCCAGATGAACAGCAGGCCGGTCGCGCTTAGCGTCGCGGGATTACTCGCGCCGGGAACGAAGCCGACCCCGCTGGTCTGGGAGCCGTTGTCGGCGCGAACGCCAGCGTACGTGTCGATGGGCATCGTGTTCGAGCCCGAGGACAGCGTGGCCGGCAGCGTGAACGAAAGCGTCACCGGAGCGCTCGCCTGCCCGGTGACATCGAAGCGGCCGGCATTCAACAGATCTGTCGCCGCCACAGTCTTGTTCACGCCAGGGAAGACGTTGGCGAAGTTCAACTGCTGACCGGCCGCGACGTTAATCGGCGTCTGGACAGTAGCCGTCGCCGTGATGCTGGCGTTGTTCGTCTGAGCCTGGGCAACCGTGCCCGTCAACGCGAGCGCGGCAGCAGCCAGGGACAGCCTTGCGGTGGTGCGCATTTATGACTCCTCGAGGTGTCGAGCTTTTATGCAGCGGGAGTGCCATTCAGCTCCTCCTGCTTCCGGGAGCCTGTAGTGGCAAGGCTTATGCCAGCGCCCGATTTTTAAGCATGCGTCAATTTTTTTGACGATTCACCCACAAATCGGGAAGCGAAAATAGGACAAAGACTTACCGGACGCAAGCGGAATGAGGTGTAAAGAAGGTTCACACTTCACTCATAGCGTGTCGAAGACGTGTCGTGACGTAAGTGATACGTGGACTTTGCCTTACTGATCGCTACGATCGCGGTATGCCGTCTGCATTACCGGTGGGCGTGAACCACAAGATCTCCCACTCGGAGCAGGCAATGCAGCGGATGATCGGCAAGGCAGTCAGCGTTGCGACAGTGTTGCTTGTCGGCGCGACAGTCCTCCCTCGCGTCGCAGAAGCCCAAGCGCGCGGCACGTTGCAAGCGACCGCCACTGTCGTCGATACGCGGACGAGCTTTGCTTCGCTCGATGCCGCCCGCAACGCCGTACAGGCGACGCTCGCGCCGCGCGGCGCCGCGCCGGTTGCCGTTTCCACCGTTGCGCAGGTGTCAGTGCGTCGCGCCGATGACCAGACTGCTCTGGTGGTGACGATCGACTACGCGCGCAACTAGCGCGGTACCGTTGCTCTAGACGCTTCGCGAGACCTCCCCGCATCCTCTAAGCGTGGATAATCTCGCCCACGCGTTGGTTGGCGCCGCCCTCGGCCGCGCCGTCGCCGACCGGCATGTCGCCCGCGCCGGGTTGATCGGCGCCGTCGCCGCGAACGCGCCCGACTGGTGCGAAATCTTCACCGGTTATTTCCACTGGAACCGCGCCGACTTCCTGCTGCACCACCGCGGCATCACACACTCACTCATTGCCGCGCCGCTGGAAATTACCGGACTCATCCTGATCATCGGATTCGGTACCCGCTGGTGGACGCGGCGCCGGGGCGGAATGCCGGCGCCATGGGTCTGGCTCACGGCCTGCGTTGCCATCACACAGCTCAGTCATTTGTTCATGGATTGGCAGGGCTCCTACGGCTGGCGTCCGTTTCTGCCGTGGGACGGTACGTGGTACTATCTCGATTGGGTCGCGATCGCGGATCCCTTCTTCTGGTTAGTGCCCCTGACCGCGCTGGCATGGGGCGCGAACCGTCATTGGCTTCCCCTTTCCGGCACCGCTCTGATCGGCGCCGCGATCACCTTCATTATTATGCGCTTCGTGACGGGGGGTGGGGGCGTCGCGCCCTGGGTGCTCCCGGTGCTTGCCGGACTGTGCCTGATCGCGATCGTCGGATGGATCGCCTACTGGTTCGGACCGGTGCGGCGGCAACGAGCTGCGCTGCTGGCCCTGCTGGTATTGGCGTGCTACTCCACGGCTCAGGGAGTCGCGGTACAACACCGCAAACAGGCGATCCAGCAGAAAGCGCAGCGGCGATTTGGCGTCGGTGCCGGGTACGCGGCGCTGACGGAGGTCGGCCGACCGTTCATCTGGGAAGCGATCTATGCGAGCGCCGATACGGTCGCGAGTGATGACTGGCGCGTTCCGCGCCATGTCGACGTGCCACTCGTCGTCCGCGCCTTGCGGGAAACGCCGAACGGGTATGCGATGAACGTGTTCGCGCGGTTCCTCACAGCCGACGTGGACTCCACCGGCGGGGCGCACCAACCGGCGACCGTGTATCTACGGGATGCGCGCTATGCGCGCGTCGCGCGAAGCGGCTGGGCCGTCCTCAGCGTCCGGATGGAGTGACGTCGCTGAAGGTGAGCCCCGACCCGCGGCGATCCCGCAGAGTGCGACGCGGCAGCGGCGAGCGGCGTTCGATCAGACCGCGACGGTTGGCCAACCCGCGGCGCTCGACGAGAACAGGCGCAGTCTTCAGGCGCCGCTCGACGATGCGCCGCTCCAGGCCGGTGCGACGATCGGGCCGCACGCGCCGTTCCACGCGATGACGCAGATCGGCGTGACGGGAGGACTCCATGTGACCAATCTGTGACGCGGCTCTAATTCGTGCCAGCCGCAGGGCCCCGCTACATTTCCCGCCCGTGCCCACGCCTGTGAATCCTGTGCCACCCGTGGCCGCCGCCACGCCCCCTGTCGGCGTCCTCGCCGATGCGATCAAAGCGCTCGAGCCTGCGTTCCGACTCGACAGCCTGATCGAGCTGTCATCGGAACGGGCGCTGTATCACGCCTGGGATCGCGTGCTCAAGCGCCATGTCGCGATCCGCGTGCAACTGCCGGCGGCTGCCGAGGCGCGCGCCTGGTTCATGCGCGAGACGGAGACGCTCGCCGCGCTGGACCACCCCAGCATCCGGCATGTGTACGCGGCGGGCGAGGTCGGGCCATTCGCCTTCCGCACCTCGAACTGGATCGATGGCGAAAGTCTCGCGCATTCCCTGCGCCGCGGGCCGCGACCGATTCCACAATGCATGTCGCTCGTTCGGGATCTGCTGTCGGCGTTGGAGCACGCGCATGCGCGCGGCATCATCATGCGGCGCATCATCCCCACCACGCTGATGATCGACAGCGGCGGCCGCGGTGTCATCACGGATTTGCGGTATTCGAACTGGTGCCTCCCGTATGTGCAGCCGTCCGAGACGGACGCGACGGCAGTGTACGTCGCGCCCGAGGTGCGAGCGGGAGAGGCAGGCGAGCCGGCGAGCGATGTCTATACCCTGACCGCCAACATCTATGCGGCACTCACGGGACAGGCTCCCGACGCCGATCCCGCGCGCGTTATCCCGCCCCGGGAGATTCGGCCGGCCATCCCGGCGGCGGTGGAGCGCGTGATCACACGTGGTTTGTCGCTGGTGCCGAAGGATCGCTATTACACGGCGACGGAGATGCTCGAGGACTTCGTCAGCGATGCGGGGACGTTTCAGATCCCGGCCGCGGCGCCGGCCGTGTCGGAATCCGGCTTTGAGCGGCGCTTGCGCCGCGCGCTCGGCGACGACTACGAGCTGCTGGAAGAGATCGGCGCCGGCGGATTCGGGCGCGTGTATCGGGCGCGCGATCTCGCGCTCGAGCGCGACGTCGCCATCAAGGTGTTGCATCCGTCGCTCACCGCGGACCCGAGCGTGTTGGAGCGGTTTCGCCGGGAGGCACAGCTGGCCGCGCGCCTGCGCCACCCCAACATCGTGAGCATCTATGACATTATGGCTCGCGCCGGCTTGACGTGGTACACGATGGAATACGTTCCCGGCGCAAACCTCGCCCAGCTGGTGCAGCGTCACGGCACGTTTTCCCTGGAGCAGACTGAGCGCTTATTGGCGGAGGGCTTGAGTGCGCTGGAACACGCGCACGGCCTCGGACTGATTCACCGCGACTTGAAGCCCGAGAACATGCTGATCGAGCCGGACGGACGGCTCCGCATTACGGACTTCGGGCTGGCGCTGGCGCTGCGCGGGGGCGCGCGATTCGGCGGCGCGACGTCGCGGAGCGGCACGCCCCAGTTCGCCGCTCCCGAGCAGCTGCTCGGCGAGCGGGTCGATCAACGGGCCGATCTCTACTCGATGGCCGCGGTGGCATACTTCGGGCTGCTGGGCCGCCCACCCTTCGCGGGCAAGACGCCGGAGCAGATCCTGGCCCGCCAAACCAGCGATGACGTTCCGTCCTTAACCCCGGAGCGCCGGGATGTCCCGCGCGAGCTCGAGGACGTACTGCGCCGGGCGGTCCGCAGCGACCCGAACGAGCGGTTTCATTCCGCGGGGGCGTTCCGCGCCGCGGTGCGGGGTGCGTTGGGAGGATTCTTCCGCCGGTTGGCGGCCCTGTTTCGACCCGAAACCTGACCTACCGCCAGCGGAAAATCTTCAGCGCAATGACGAAGCTGACCGCGCCCCACCCCAGCACGATCGCGAGTGGGGCGCTGAGCGTCATCACGCCGGCGCCGTCGATCATCACGGCCCGCAGCGCATCGTTGAGCGCCGTGAGCGGCAGCGCTTTCACGAACGGAAGCATGACGTCCGGAAAGCGCGAATAGGAAAAGAACGTCCCCGATAGGATCCACATCGGGAGCATCACCAGGTTCATCAGGCCCGACACGCCTTCGATGGTGCGCGCCCGACTCGCGACCAACAATCCCAGTCCGGCAAACGAGAACGCGCCGAGGATCGTGATTCCCGCGAGACTCGCGAAGGATCCCCGCACGACAACGCCGAAAATCAGCCACCCGAAGCCGACCAGAGCGATCACTTCGAGAATGAGAAACACCAGGCGCGACAGGATGAAGCTCAGGAGGTAGTGGCTGCGCCGCATCGGTGTGGCCATGAAGCGTTTGAGCAGCTTCTTCTGCCGTGCCTGCACCACGGAGAATCCGACGCCCCAAATGCCGCTCCCGAGCAGGTTCATGCCGAGTAGCCCGGGAATCAGGAAGTCGATGTAGCGCGAGCCCGGAGCGACCACCCGGTCGTCGCGCGCGGGGGCGGGATCGCGCCGACCCCGGGCGCGCTGCAGTACGTCGTCGACCTCGAGCCGCGCCAACCGGCTCTCGGTGCGCGTGGAATCATAGCGGTACACGACCGGCTCGCCGGGCACCACCAGCAGGGCGATGCGTCCGGTGCGCAGCCGCAGGCGCGCGGCGGCCGTGTCGAGCACGGTCGCGGCGAGATGCGGCGACGAGTCGAGCGTGGCCGCGACGCTCCGATCATTCGGTCCTGCGGCGACGCCGACCTGCAGCTCGCCAGGTCCGGAATTCCGGAACGCGAGGCCCAGCGCGAACGCCAGCACGATCGGGAATCCGAAGACCCAAAACACCGCTTCGGGCTCGCGCGAGAACTCCCGCATCCGCGCGAGCGCGAGTTGAAACATCGGATGGTCACGTATCACGGAGCTGCCGTCCCGTGAGCGCGACGAAGACGTCGTCGAGCGTCGCATGATGGGTGGTCAGCAGCGACAGCTCCATGCCTCGACTCTGCAGGACACCCAGCAGCGCAGGCAGCGTGCGGTGCAGCTGCACGACCGTGAGCGACACGCCGTCTCCCGTGCGGCGCGTCGCCTGCACGCCGGCCGTCGCTCCCAGTGCGGTCGTCAACGCGTCGAGTCGCTCACCCGTGGCGTCGGCGATGGCGAACTCCACGACATGTTCCGCGCCGAGCGACGCGATCAACGCGCGGGGCGTGCCGAGCGCGATGACCTTGCCGTGATCCATGATCGCAACGCGATCGCACAACCGTTCCGCTTCTTCCATGTAATGCGTCGTGAGCATGACCGTGCCGCCCGCGGCGCGGAAGCGCCGGATGATTTCCCACAGCTGGCGCCGCGACTGCGGATCGAGACCCGTGGTCGGCTCATCCAGGAAGAGCAGCTCCGGCTTGCTCACGAGTGCGCACGCGACTGCGAGGCGCTGCTTCTGCCCGCCCGACAAGGTGACGACGCGGGCGCGGCGTTTCTCCTCGAGCTCGACCATGGCGAGCACTTCATCGACGCTGTGCGACTGCTGATAGAACGAACGGAACAGTCCCAGCGTCTCCGCGACGGTGAGCTTGTCGGCGAGCTGCGTCTCCTGGAGCTGGATGCCGAGGCGCTCGCGCAGCGCTCGCCCCGCCGCGCCCTCGCGCCAGGGCGTACCGAGGACCAGGACCTCGCCGCCGTCGGGCGGCGTGAGGCCTTCCAGGATCTCGATCGTCGTCGTCTTGCCCGCGCCGTTTGGCCCGAGGAGCCCGAAACACTCGCCGACGGGAATGGTGAGATCCAGCCCCGCGACGGCGACGACGTCACCGAAGCGCTTCGTGAGCGCGCGGCAGCTGATCGCTACGATTGTTGTTTCTCTTGCGACTTTTCGGGCGGGGCTTCGTGGGCCATCTTGAGCGCCTGATCGAGCTGCATCGTCATGCTGTTCATCCCATCCGCCAGCGCGCGAATCTTCATGTTGAGACCGGCGGCGCGGACGGCGACGACAGCCAGATTTCCCGCCACATCCGGCAGCGTGCCCAGATTCGAAGTGAGTGCGCGCTGGCGCATATGAGACAGCTCGCGCGCAATCGTCCCGCAGAGGCCGTTGATGATCGACGCCTTCGCCGCACGGTTCGACTCGAGCTCGGCGACGAGCTTCTTGACGTGATCAATCGTCCGCACGTACTGCTGCAGCTCCTCGATGCGACGCATCTGATTGGGAGTCTGCTTCTGCACCACGATTAGTCCCGCGGCAACAGCGCGTCCGTGCGCGCGCGGCCGTCCACTACCGACAACGGCGAGATGCCCAGCAGCACACCCAGCGTCGGCGCAATGTCGACGGTGTTCATCCGCCCCGTGAACGTGCCGTGCCGTATCCCGCGGCCCCAGAAAACAATCGGCACGTGGGCGTCGTCTTCGCTGGGCTGGCCATGCATTGCGATCGGCAAATTGGGGATGTCCCACACCGAACCGGGCTGGAGGGTCACGGTTAACACGACGCCCGCATCGGGGGGGATCTGATGGAGCCAGCGCCGCGCGATCGGATCCGAGGCCGTATCGGCGCGCGCGAGATCCGCGGGTTTGATGACGCGGGCTACACCCTGCACTCGCGTGATCCGGGCGGCGAACGCATCGAGCACGCTATCAGTCTTCACGCCGGTCGCGGCGAAGCGACCATTGTCTTCCAGAAAGAGCATCCCCGTGTCGAACGTGAGCCACTCCCGCGGCGTGGCGATGGTGCCGCCCAGGCGATCGAGATCGCGATTCGTCGCCGTGATCACCGAGTCGAGGTTCACGCGGTAAGCGGCCGCGCCGATCTTGGTGCGCGTCCGCTCCGGGAACGACGTGACACCGTGATCGGCGGTCAATACCACGACGAGGTTATCCTTGCCCACGCGATCGGTCAGCCGTTTCAAGAACCAACTCAGATAGCGGTCAACGCGCAGGACTTGGTCGTGAATCTCGCGCGAGTCCGGGCCATAGGTGTGTCCCACGGCATCGGTGGTCGAGAGGCTGACGGCGAGAACGTCGGTGCCCTTGCGCCCGAGACGCAGCGCTTCGACGCCCTCGAGCGCGAACAACAGGGTGAGTGAATCCATCGCGGGCACGCCGGTGATCGCCGCGGCGGCGCGCACGCTGTCGGCGGGCAGCCGATGCGGGAACAGGATATCGTGCCCGCCGTTTTCCCACGGCTCGTTGTCTTCCTCTTTATACGCGCTATCGGGAAGCAGCAACGTCCAGGTCGTGTTTGCCGCCTTGAACGGCAACCGCCGTGCATTGAAGGCCTGTACCCACGTGGGCAATGAGTCCGCGTAGTACCTGCTGGTGGTGAACAGACCGGATTGATACCAGTACACCTGCTGCTTCGCCTGTCCGATAGGCAGTATCGCGCCGCGATCCTTGCGGCTCACCGACAGCGCGCGCGCGGTCGTATCGACCGCTTTCAGCCAGTCGAACAGCGTCGTCCCGCGGAACCGTTTCGGCGACGCCCCGGGGCCGCTCGTTCCGATCAGTGGGGCGGCGGTGTCCTGAACCCCAACAGAATTGCGAATAATGCCGGTATGCGCGGGCCACAGCCCCGACAGAATCGTGGAGTGGCCCGGCGCCGTCTCCGTGACCGCGTGGTCCTGGTAACCATCCGTAAAGACGGCGCCTTCGTTCGTCAGCTGGAACAACCCGCCCGTCAGCTGGGTCTTCCAGCGCGTGAGATAATCGGGACGGAGTTGATCGACGGTAATCACCACGACGAGCTTCGGACGGGAGGGCGCAGCGGCGCTCGAGTCGAGCGGCAGGGCCCACCCGAGGAGCGCGAGCACGACGGCGAGGTTCATGGCCAAAAGGTAGCGGGTCAGGCCGTCGCCGCTACCGGCTCGTGCGGCCGTTCACGAAATGCCAGGCGCCCCGCAACGGCGACCACAGCGGCGGCAATCAGGAACGGGACGCCGTGTCCGAGTTTATCGAATACGAACGTCGCGCCGACGGGTCCGACAATCGCCATGATGCCGCGCAGAGTTTGTTGCGCGCCCATCACCAACCCCAGCTCATGCCGCGGCACACGCTGACTCACGAGCGACGTCGAGGCCGGAAACAGGAGTGCCGTGCCCACCGGCACGAGCGTGAGACACAAAATGAAGACGACCACCGCTGGATACGGCGCGAGGATGGCCGCCGGGAGCGGCATCAGGACCAAACCCAGAAACAGCGAAATCGTCCCGATCTGCATCGTGCGGATTTCCCCGAAGCGCGAGTTGAACCACCCCACGGGCCAGACGCGCATCAACACGCCGACGACGCCGAAGATCGTGAAGAAATAGCCGATCGTCTGCTCGGTCACGCCAAAGACGTCCTTGAAATAGAGCGCCATGACACCGATGACCACGTTGAGCGCGAGCATCCCCACCACATAGATCCAGATGACGCGGTGCGCGGGGGCGGACGGATTTTCGACGATCTCCACCAACGCACGTCGGATCGAGCGCCCGGGCGGGAGCTGCTGGCCGCTGGGCGTATGGGTATGCGCGACCCGCGACTCCGGCAGCCAGCGCCACGCGAAGACCACGCAGAGGAGCATGAGTCCCCCCGCGACCAATCCTGGCACCTCGGTGCCGAAGCCCCGCGCAATGGACCCGATCACAGGCCCGATGAGCACGCCGGCGCTGGTCGAGGCGGAAATCCATCCGAGCGCTTTGGCACGCTCCGCCGGCGCCATGGTGTCCGCGACGTACGCTTGCGCCACGCCCGTCGTGCCGCCGCCGAGGCCCTGGACGAGCCGAGACGCGAACAGCATCCACAGGCTGTTGGCAAAACCGAATACCACGTACGCGATGGCGGACCCAGCCAGACCAATCAGCATCGCGGGGCGGCGGCCGTAGCGGTCCGAAAACTTGCCCCATACCGGCGATGAGATCAGCTGCGCGACGGCAAAGGCCGAAATCAGCCATCCGACCATCCACTCGGGCGCGTGCATGCGCGTGGCGTAGAAGGGCATCAACGGAGCGACCAGCATCAGGCCCAGCATGTCCACGAAGCAGACAGCCATCAGCACGGACAGGCGTTTCATCGTCTCGCCCCCAGGCCCAACACCACGGCACTCACGACCATGAGCACGACACCAAACGCGGCCGCGACGCCGGTCTCATCGAGTCGCAGGCTCGAGAGAATCTCGATCGAAATCGGTCGCGTCTCGAACGTGTACAGCACGATCGAGGCAACGATGTCGCCCAGCGCGGCGACGAAGGCGAGGCTGGCCCCCGCGGCAAGCCCCGGACGCAACTGCGGCAGCGTCACGCGCGCGAGCGTGCGCCAGCGGCCGGCGCCCAGACTTGCGGCTGCCTCCTCGAGCGATGGATCGAGCTGGCGATACGACGCGAGCAGCGCTCTCCCGGTCAGCGGCAGCGCCCGCACGAGATACGCGAGGGGTAGGAGCACCGCCGTACCGACGAGCACGAAGCGGAGCTCGAGCGGCGCGCTGCGGCTGAACGTGATGGCGAGCGCGATCGCGAACACCGTTCCGGGCAGCGCCCAGGGCAGTGTCAACAGGGCTTCGAGCGCCCGTCTCAATCGGACGCGGCGACGGACGATGAACCATCCCGCCCCGAGCCCCAGCACGACGGCGGCAAACGTGCTGACCGCGGCCATCCAGAACGAGTTGAACAACGGCCGCAGCCGTTCGGGCTCCGTGAGCAGGCGGCGATAATTGTCGAAGTTCAGCACCGGCGGAAGAATCTCAGTCGTCCACGCGCCATACGGCACGAGCGATACCAGCAGCAGCGTGAGATGCGGGAGCAGCAGCAGCACCGCAAATCCCCATCCGGCGGCGGTCGTCAGCGCGCGTACCCCGGGACGGCGGATCGGGCGCGGGCGCGGCGCGATGCCCTTCCCTAACGCGACGAGGATATCGTCCCCCTCGGTCCGGCGCAGAATCAGATCTGCGTCGTCATCACCCGGAATCCGCCGCCGAAGATATAGGGCGCGCTGAAGGATCCCAGGGCCGTCATGAATGTCAGGATCGCGGCGCCGACGAGCGACGGGCGCAGCAGCGGCACGACGACCCGCCACAACGTCGCGCGGCGGTCCGCGCCCAGCGCCTGCGCCGCCTCGAGCATCGAAACGTCGAGCTTGGCAAGCCCGGCCCGAGTGAACAGATAGAAGTAGACGTACATCGAATAGGCGTGCACCAGGAGAATCGCCGCTGGACCCTGGAGTCGCCACGGCGCGCGCTCGAGGCCCAGCAGCGCCTGAATCGCGCGCGCGATGAAGCCCGACTCACCATACAGGAAGAGAAACGCGATTACACCGACGAGCGGCGGGAGCACGACCGGCAGCGCGATGAGCGATCCGAGCGTCTTGCGGCCCGGGAAGTCGTACCACTCGAACAAGAATGCCAGCGGAATGCCGATCGCCGCCGCGAGCGCGACGCTGGCGAGCGAAATCCAGATGCTCGCCCACAACGCCGCCCACTCGCCGGGGCGCGAGAGGAAGGCGCGCCAGGCTGTGGCATTCGCGGCCTCGGCCCCGACCACGAGAATCGGATACAGGACGAGCCACGCGAGCAGTAAGGCGAGAGCCAGCGCGCCGAGATCGAATCGCCGGCGGTGCGCGCTCATCGTCCCCCCCCGTTCTCGGGAAAGGTGAGCACGTCGGTCGCTTCCACATACACGCGCTCCCCCACCTGCGCGGCGCCCGGCTCCGCCAGCACTTCGAAGCGCTGGCCGTCATCGCCGTCAACGAGAAAAAAACAGGCGGGACCGGTATAGCGCCGCTCGCGCACCACGCCCGGCAATCCGGCGCCACCAAAACGCAACCGCTCGGGCCGGACGACGACTACCTGAGCGTCCTGCGCCCGATCGCCGGCCAGGGCGCGCGCCGGGCGGCCGCGAAACACGTTGGCGCGACCCACGAAGGTGGCGACGAATAGATTGACGGGCTGCTCGTAGAGCTGTTCGGGCGTGCCGGTCTGCTCGAGATGCCCGCTGTTCAGCACCGCCACCCGGTCGCCCAGATCGAATGCCTCCTCCTGCTCGTGCGTGACGAACACGGTGGTGATGCCGACCCGCCGGATCACGTCGCGCAGCTCGCGCCGCGTGCGCTCGCGCAACGCCGGATCGAGATTCGACAGCGGCTCATCGAGCAGCAGCACGCGCGGCTCGGGGGCGAGCGCGCGCGCAAGCGCGACGCGCTGCTGCTGGCCGCCCGAGAGCTCGTGCACCTTGCGCCGCTCGAATCCCGCGAGATCCACGAGGGCCAACGCTGCCGCGACTTTGGCCTCGACTGTCCCCTGCTCCCTGCTCCCTGTCAATCCGAACGCGACGTTGCCGCCGACGTCGAGATGGGGAAACAGGGCGTAGTGCTGAAAGACCATCCCGAAGCGGCGCCGTGCCGGCGGCACAGCCGTAATCGTCTCATTCGCGACCGCGATGCTGCCGCCGTCCGCCGTCTCGAAGCCCGCGAGGAGGCGCAGCATCGTGGTCTTGCCGCTGCCGGACGGGCCGAGCAGGGCGAGGATTTCTCCCCGCGCGATCTCGAGCGTGATCGGCCCCACCGTCACGTGATGGTCCCAGCGCTTCTCGATCGCCCGGACTTCGAGGAAGCCGGTCAATGACGTTGTCCGGTGCCGCGCACATGCTGGTCCCACCAGCGCATCCACTCGGGGCCACGCTCGGCGAGGAGCTGCCAATCGACATCCGCGACCACCATGCGGCGGCGCACATCGCGCACCCAGTCGGGCAACGAATCGGCGGGCAGATCGAGCCGCGCCGGAAGACGAAACACTTCGCGCGCTGCAGCGAGCTGCATCTCTCGGCTGCCCACGAACTCGACGAAGGCGCGCGCGGTCGCGGCGTGCTTGGCACCGCGCACGACTCCGACCCCGTCCTCAATGGCGACCGTGCCGCTCTTCGGAAAGACATAGCCGATCGGCATGCCGCGGCGGCGGCTGATCAAGACATCGGGAAGATCCCAGATCGTCAGCAGTGCTTCCTGGCGCGCGATCTTCTCGCTGACGAGAGCGGGATTCTGCACGTACTCCTTGGTCTGGCCGTCGAGCCTGCGCAGCCACGCGAAGCCCGCGCCGGTGTCGCCCGTCTGTTTTAGCCCGCGCAGGATGAGGAGTCCGAAGACCGCGCGCATCGTGCCGCTCGCGACGGGGTCGCGAATGATGATCTGCTCCTTCCACCGGGGGTCGAGCAGATCGTCCCAGTCCTGCGGCGCCGCATCGGCGCGGAGCGCTTTTTCCGGATAGAGAATGACCGCCGGCGTCTCATATGCCGCGAGGTAGCAGTCGCCGGCGCCCCGGCCGCGCGCCGTGATTGCGCCGGCCCACTGCGGGGCAGACCCGCATTCGAGCAGCGAGTCGCGCGCGGCCGACGCAAGAATCAGCGAGGGCCCACCGAACCACACGTCGGCCTGCGGATTGGCGCGCTCGGATCGGACGCGATCGTAGATGTCCTGCGATCCCATGTCGAGCCAGCGCACGTCGACATCGGGATGGGCGGCCTCGAACCGATGCTCGAATAACGTGAGGAGATCGCGGCCGTGGGGGCTGTAGATGACCAATGGGGTTCGGTGATCTCGCGAGCACCCGACCAGAACCACCATCAACCCGACCAGCCAGATCCGACGCATTCGTGCGTCGTGCGTCGTGCGTCGGAGATTCGGGCGCACCGCACGCACGACGCACCACGCACGACGCACGGCCTTATGGGACATTCGTCCGCTTCAATCCCAAGAGATTCACGAAGAGCCGATACGCCCCCGGCACTCCCACCGGGAGCTGGCGGAAAAAGCTCAACCCCGTGTACACGTACGTTCCGCGACCGAGCGGCGCGAGGAGCAGGCCGCCTCTGAGCTCGGGCGACGGATTCGGAGGTCCCGGATCGTGCGTCTCGAGCAGCGGCACATACGTCGAGTCCCAATCGTGCGCGAAGTACAAGCCGCGCTCCTGCACCCAGCCGCGCCAGTCGCCGGGCGTAATCTCGTTGGGATAGTGAAAAACCGGGTGCGCGGGATCGAGCTCCCTCACGGGCGCATTCTCGTCGGTCACCCGGTCATGCGGCCGCGCGATGTGCAGCGGATACGGCGCGTAGCCGCCGTCGACAAACGGATACTGCTGATACTGCACGATCAGCAGGCCGCCGTTCCTGGCGTATTCGAGCAGCCGCGAGTTGTTGGCGGCAAGGGCCGGCTCGGTCTCATACGCCCGGCTGCCGATCACGATCGCGTCGTAGCGCGACAGATCGCCGTGCGCGAGGGAATCGGCGTCCAGCAGCGCGAGCGGCACACCGACGGCGAGCAGTGCCTCGGGCACGCGATCCGCCGCGCCGCGCACATAGCCGACGCGCGACAGCGCCGGCAATGCGAGACGCGCGGCGCGGATCTGCGCGACCGAACTGCGGGCCACGGCGCGCGGGCGGATATGCGGATAATCGATGATCTCGAGTCCCCCATCGCGCCGCCGGCCGTCGCTCCCCACCACGCTGGCCCGCGCCTCGTAGGCCCCCGGCTTCAGGCTATCGGTTGGCGGCGGCGCGAGACTGAGGGTCACGC
>WNGC01000847.1_pt1 | contig 22770 bp, 17 predicted proteins | sample 5400051 | NCBI WGS metagenome assembly WNGC01 (sample SAMN13153368, study PRJNA577476) | soil metagenome | isolation source: 20 cm soil or saprolite under grassland replicate 2 | place: USA:California | collected 2016-06-15
GATAGATCGTTTGGTCTAAACGGCCGCAGAAGATAGGGCGCTTCCAGCAACTAGCCTCTGCCCTAGAAGAAAACCTCTGACCCTATAATATCTTGTCGTCGAATTCACGACTAGGCATTGCGGTTGACAACACGTTTAAATTGCTAAGAACTCGCGAGCGAAGAAAACGGCGATTTCTAGGAATGAGTGACGTCCCGCAACCACAGCCTCAACCAGCTACTGAACCGGTTTTCGCCCCATACACGGGCCCATCACTAGAGACAGTCAAATCGATGGTCGCATCGCAATTCCAGGTCAAGGACGCATTTCTAGATGCCTACGGGATCCTGACAATTCTAGTTTCAGCGGAACCGACGAGAGAAAAGTTCAGGAACGTGGTTGAACAACTCAGAACCCAAAATCTGCTTGGAGCAATACGCGCGACCGGAGACACGCTGACAATCAAAGTCTTCCAGAAACCCCAGATAAAACCCTCCCGACGAACCATCAACCTGGGACTGTTCCTAGCTACCGTTGTCACCGTTACCGTTGCAGGGTACTTCCTTTGGACGGGGGGACTTGGGGGATCGCAGACTCTTCAAGCACAGTTCAATCAGATAGTCTCACCCGGAGCCAGTTCCTACGTCGAAGCCGCGACTTTCGCCGTTGGGCTCCTCGCGATAATCGGTCTTCACGAATTCGGACATAAGGCTGCCACAACCTACCACAAGCTGGACGCCACCTTTCCATATTTCATCCCGGGCCCACCTCCCATCGGCACCTTCGGAGCCCTCATCTCTCTAAAGGGTCCACCAGCCAACAGGGACCAGCTGTTCGACTTGGGCCTCAGCGGCCCAGTCGTAGGGTTCGTGGTCACTATGATCATAGGTGCGGTAAGCATGCTATTCGGACCCGCTCTCACACCCGCAAAATTGGCCTCTCTAAACACCTGGAATTCTACCTGTAGCGCACAGCTTGGAGTTGGAAGCTGCCTATCCAACGTAAGCTTCCCAGCTCAGCCCTTGATCTTAGTTCTACTCTCCAACCTGACCGGATACATCAATCCCAACGTAGTATTCGACCAACAACTCTTCTTCGCCGCCCAGATCGGCGCGCTTCTGACATTCCTCAATATCGTGCCTGCGTGGCAACTAGATGGCGGTCATATCTCGAGAGCAGTCTTCGGCCCCAGCGGACACAGGATCGCGACTTTCGCCGGCCTAATCTTGCTCCTCCTTTCAGGTTTCTGGGCATTCGCCCTTCTAGTTCTCGTAATGATGGCGTTCTCCCGCAGAGGATTCGCCGGAGTGGAACCACTTGATGACGTAAGCCCGGTCAGCAACTCAAGAAAACTTCTCTACATTCTCGGGATTGCGATGCTCGTGCTGACCTTTGCAAACTCACCACTATAAGGAAAGGCAGCAAACTCCATCGTACTTTGTAAGCCGCGTGATAGTTGAGACTCTGAAGCACACAAAAGGCAACGAACTACTCAATATTAGTCAGATCGCTGACCGAGCGAAAACCACAACCGAACAAGTCGCACTGGTACTCCGCCCACTGCTGGGGGTTGAAGACCTACCAGGCGCACATCTCGCCAATTCAGCTCGGTTCAAGCTGGCCTTCGAGGCCGTCAGACATGGAGCACTTCAACAGGTGGCTAGGGCTTTGACTTGGCAGGAGTTCGAGGCCTTCACCGAGGACTGCCTACAAACCGTCGGATTCGATACTCAGAAGGGAATCATCGTCAAAGGGGGTTCTAGACGATGGCAGATTGATGTGATCGCGAAGAAGAGTCGAATGATTCTCGCGGTAGACTGCAAACACTGGGAATCTCCAGCTTATTCCTCAAAACTTCGGAAAGCGGCTGAGCATCAAAAGCTAGCAGTTCAAGCGCTTATCCAGCAAATGGCCGCGAAAGGAGAGATCGGGAGAGAGGGGGTCTTGGTCTTACCCATCATCCTCACTCTCTTCGAGCCTCGGTCGCGTCTTACAGCTGAGGCAGTTGTGGTCTCAATGGAGCAGTTTGCCCATTTTCTGGAGGGAGTATCACCCTTCTCGTCGGAACTGCCGTTCATCCATTCACAAGGCGCCGCAAAAGCTCTATCAATTGATGCACGAGAGTCGGAGCCGATTTGAGATGAACGTCGTAGTGGTTGGGGCCGGAACAATGGGGTCCGGAATCGCATACGTGTCAGCCGCGTCCGGTCACGATGTTGTTGTTGTGGAGCAGGACCAGAAGCTTCTCGACTCTGGGATGAGGCGAGTAGGGGAATACGTCGAGAGAGCCATCTCTCGTGGCCACATAACGAAAGATCAAGCTTCAACAATCAACGCAAAGTTGCGGGGTACGCTGGACTTCAATGCAGCGTGTAGGAACGCCAATCTTGTTGTGGAAGCTGTCTTCGAAGATCCCACGGTCAAGGAGAAAGTGTTCGCAACGATCGACAAGTTCTCTCCAAAAGAAGCAATCCTCGCGTCCAACACTTCATCGATAAGCATCACGCGTCTCGGAGGTGCCACTCACAAGCCAGACCGAGTCTTGGGACTCCATTTTTTCAACCCGGTTCCAACGATGAAGCTGGTCGAACTAATCAAAGGGAATCAGACTTCCGAGTCCACCGTCAAGACTGCTAGAGGATTTGTCGAATCGCTCGGGAAGACGGTTGTGCAGTCTCTTGACAAGACCGGGTTCATCGTCAACAAGGCATTGATGCCCTTTCTCAACGAGAGCATCAAACTCCTCGAAGGAGGTGTCGCGTCGAAGGAGGATATTGACAAGGCGTTCGTGCTTGGAACAAACCATCCGATGGGTCCCCTCCAACTATCAGATTTCATTGGTGTTGACGTTGTTTACCAGACCCTGAAGGTTCTCGAGAACGAGTATGGTGCCTGCTTCAAACCGACTCCTCTGCTCGAGAAGATGGTTAAAGAGGGAAGACTAGGCCGGAAGACCGGGAAGGGCTTCTATGACTACTGAAGAGACTCCGAGGATTGACGAACCATCAAAGCGGCTGACAGAGATGATCCTCAAGGGCGAGGATCAAGAATCGGCGCGGATTGCATCGGAAATCGTTGGGGGTAGATCGGAGACGAACGATATCGTCGACGCAATCTCCGAGACAATGAACATCGTGGCAGACCTACATGAAGTCGAGAGATACACGGTCCAGCAAGTCGAAAGCTGCGAACGCGCGGCAGAGAGCGCCCTCAACGCGATAAGGCCTGGACTCAAAGTGGAACAGCGAAGAATCTCCGGCAAGGTAATGGTCACCTCTCTCCATGGAGATCCTCACAGATTCGACAAGACACTTCTCCTGACAATGTTGGAGATGGGCGGATTCTCAGCGCTCGATGGAGGCGAAGAACTGTCTCCAGAAGAGGTTGTTCGAAACGTCAAGAACCTCAAACCAGATGTACTCGCGATTCCACTAGTAACCACATCAGCCGTGAACGATCTCTTGCGAACGCGCTCTCTTCTGGCGAATTCTGGCGTTAAGACCAAACTCGTTACATATGGTAGGGGAGTGGCCAAGCTGCCGAGCGATTCGCAGCTCAGCGCTATGGAAGAAGACTCGCTCAGCATCCTCAGCAGAATAGCCGAGATTCTAATATCTCGCTAAGCTACTTCTTCCTTCTGAGAGCCAGCATGAGATTCCTGGTTCCTTTTACTCTCCAGAGGAGCAGCCCTGAGACCGCGGTTGAAGAGAAAGCGGCTGCAAGCTGGGACACGACAAACTTGACCGAGTAGTCCATTCTGGCTAGCCCGAATGACCATGTGTAGAAGTTGACAGCTGTCTCTTTCAACGATGGAATTGAGTTTGAGGCTGAAGCTACCGCGCCGATAAACCAGCTTGACTCGACGATGTACGGGGTGAAGAGAACAATGGTGAACGGTGTGAGGACGATGGCCGCTGCTTTTACCATTCTAAGCGGGTAGAGTATTCGGCGCACTCGTCGATCAGGACCCGCCATTACGAAAGCAGTGTTTTCGAAGACGCTCATCCAGAGCGTCAGGAGGACAATGGCATTTGCCAAAGAGAAGAATAGTGCGATGGAGAGTGGGATCTTTAGCGCTCCGAACAAAATGGTGAATGCCTCATCCATCATGCCGCGGCTCACCATGTAGTTGAAGTAGAGAACCTCGATAGCAACGGCGATTGCTGCGAAGACGATTGCGGGCATCCAGCCTCGCAGAATCTCCCAGCGGAGAAACATGCGCTTGTATGTGGTAGTGCCCGAGGCCACGGCTTACACGTGAAGCTACGACCAATCTTGACTGGTTAAAAACCCGCTGGCTCGCGTAACCGTATCATTTCCGCTAGAGTTACGGGAGCTTAGTCTACACCCGAACTTCAAATTGTGAACAACGTGCTCTGACTGCACGTTCCGCCTAGATTTCACGGTCAAGAGAAACGCGTGATCGGATGGTTGAACAAAGAAAGATGGATACTGGTAGCCCTTGCTCTAGTACTCACAGCCTCAATCCTCAATCCCGGATACGCGGCGGCCCCGAGCCCGCAAGAAAACGTGAGCCTTTACGCAGGAAACAGGCTCATCATAAGCTCAACCCAGCAAGCCATCAGATCAGTGGTTGTGAGAGGAAACCTCTCAGCCGCCATCGTCTCGAATGTAAACTATCCCGCGGAGAACTTCACCATTACTACGAACTCAACCCAGCTCTACACTCTGAACATCTGGCTCTCATACCCGAGCACCTACACAACCGCGATCACTATCAATGATCCTGTCAGCCGCTCGAACAGCCTCTACACCTCCTACTATGTGTCAGCAGGGGACATGAATCTTACAATATTCGCAGACTTTCAGCCAGCCCCAAGCAACGGGGGAGGAATCCCCCTCACCTGGTCATCGTTCTTCGGCTGGTTCAGCCAGTTCGGTAACGCATTCCCCCTCTGGATCAAGATACTCTACACAATACTCGGAGCACAGTTCACCTTCGTCGGCTACCGATGGATCAAGTTCGAGGATGACAAGAGAAGGATTGAGGGCCACTTGCCTCCACTAGACCGTGGGAACAGGATCTACCTATGGATCGACGTAGCGTTCAGAACACTACTTGCCGGCTTCATCATAAGCCTCACACTAATGCTAGGGGAGACCGTCATCATATCAGTAGCGCAGTACCTGTTCTTCGTCACACTCAACCTCTTCCCCCTCGTCGATCTCTTCTCGCTCTTCTTCGTCGCAGTGCTCGGACTGATCATCTACCTCGCCCGCGAAGGACTCGACAAGTTCCTAGACCTAAAACCCATGATGGAGGATTAGATTTTTGAAGAATCAGCGACGAGTAGCATCGAACGACGACCAACTCTCCGAGTTTCTATTCGGCTCGGTAAGACCTTGGTGGGACCGCCGACCATGGCTGAGACGACTCTTCCTCGTCCCGCTCCGATCAGTCGACAAATCCTACGGTAGATGGAGCAAGGCCAGAGTTTCACCCAGACGATTCCGAAAGATCCAGGAGCGCCTCGACCGAGAATATCCACCGGACAAGTTCTCCCCTTCAAATCTCATCGGCAGGGACAGAGAGTTCAACCTCCTACTCGACTCTTTCAGACTCCATGTACTGCGGCATCCCTCACTGACCAAGTATTTTGGCAGAGAAGAGCTGCCCAAAGCGGTCTGTCTCGCAGGAGACAGCGGAACAGGCAAGACCTTCCTGACCATGGTCTCGCTGCGAGAGATGCTCTTAGAAGGCTATCGGAGCGGAGTCCTCGTGACCCCCGTGATCCTGAAGGGGTCTGATGTCTACTCCGAATTCTACGGGAAGAGTACTCGACAACTCGGCCGTTTTCTCGACTACGCCAGCTCCGTCCCCTCAGTCGTCTACATCGATGAGTTCCAGAGTTTTGGCCGGAAGGTCCGGGGAGAGACAGGTGCTGAGATAGAAGATACCAGAATTCAGGACGAACTGAACCGCTGGCTTGACAAGATCGTCAGCGGAAAGTCCCGGACCATGGTGATCGTAGCGACCAACGCCTACGAGAAGATCCGGGAAGATATCCGTCGACGATTGTCAAAGGTCAGCTTGAATGACGGAGTGACTCGCGATATGCTTCTGGCAGTTGTGAACGACTCGCTGAAGAGAGAAGGATGGGTCAATCTGAAAGCCGACGATCTCCTCGACATGATGGAACGAGAAGTAACCATCAGACGACGAGCTTCGCTCACCCCAAGCGACGTCCAAGAGATCTTCCGCGAAGTCCGGAAATCAAAAGAAGCGCCCCTGCGTGAGAGGATACGAGAATCCATGACGGACCTCAGAACCATCGAACGGCCCAAAATTTCAGCCGGAATTGAAGATTTCGCGGCAGCAGCTCGCAACGTGAAACTCTACTCAGAGCAGGAGAAATCTCAGGAGGTTGTTGACGCGGTCTACGTGATGAAGCCAAAAGTTAGTCGCGAAGACCTCGGTGGCCTTCACGACGTTAAGAACAAGGTCCTCAACCACATCGCCCTCGCTTTCAATCCATCAATGAGAGAGCTGGGCCACCAGTCCAATCCACGATTCTTCCTACTTGGACCCCCTGGAACGGGAAAGACGTTACTAGCCATGGTAGCGGCCGCCGAGAACAACGTCGGCTTCATCAAAGTGCGAGGGGGCGAACTAATGAGTGGTGCAAACTACATGGGAGACCCGGAGAAACGGATTAAGGATCTCTTCGGAATGGTCCGCCAGAAGAGCCCGTGCATCCTGCTCCTCGATGAGGCTGACGCTATCTTCTGGGGAGGCGATCCCTCTAGCAATAAGATACTGGCGCAGGTAAAGGCGGAACTCAGCGAACTCCGGCCAGAAGACAAAGTAGTGGTCATCGCGACCTCAAACAAGGAGCAGCTCATTGATCAGGCCACCCGAGATAGGTTCGAGCCGAACATCTTCTACATCCACCCGCCACTCAACGACACCGAATGGATTGAGGTTGTCGCCATTCACCTCCGGAAGATGCAGCCATACCTACATCCCGAGGTGGACGCTGCTAAGATAACGAAGATGTTCCGGAGACAGCGAATTCTCAGCCCGCGCGGGGTCGCAGAAACCGTCTCCGAAGCCCACCGGCTCTGGGCCTCCGAAATCGCTGCCGCCAGAGGCATCACTGATGCAGGAGCTTCAGAGTCAGCTGTCAACAACATCACCACGAAGTATCAGGAAGATCTTGACAGATTGAAGGAAGTTCTTGCCATCTATCAACAGGAGGGAACGACACTCAATAGAGAACAAGTGAACCAGAACGACTACAAACTACGACTCTTCCACTTCCAGAAGGCAATATCCAGCCTCGAATCCCTAGAGGACAAGGAACATCGAGAAATTGCGGAGGCACTCATCCTCTCCCAACCTCTATCCGGTGTCACGTACGGTCTCTACACGAGCGACAGGGGCTCGGGAGGCATACTGACCATCCAGTGCAATGTTCGGCCCGCTAACTCAGGTGAGAGACACGTATCCGTAACCGGCCAGGCCAGCTCCATGATCATGGGACAGACCTTCGTCCCTGATCACTCCGTGATAGAGAGCGCCGAGAACGCTGTTGAAGCGGTAAAGTCATGGCTATGGTCCCGAACCCGAGTCGACCTTTCCAAATACCACGTGCACTTCCAGATCAGAAGCATTCTAGAAGGAGCGCCGGGAGCAGGAGTGTCGGGCCCGAGTGCGGGCTATGCTATGCTTAACGCGTTGATCTCCGAACTCTCCAACACTCCAATAATTCAGTCAAAGGTCATGACGGGAACAATAGGTGTGAAAATGGACGTGGGACCTGTCGGGGGCCTCGGTGGAAGAGGTCGAGAAGCAGGTAAGCTCGTAGGAATACTGAAGGCTGAGAAGGTGAAGATCACCGACCTCCTGGTTCCCGACTCTAACTATCGCAGTGCAAAGGACGAGATGAAGATGGTGCAAGATGAAGGAATCATTGTTCACCCAATTACTAACGCGCAGGATGGTTGGCCGATTCTGTTCGACTTGACCAGCGAGGAGCTATCGAAGAAGATACGCGCAGCCCTTGTTGACCGAGAATCTCTCGTTGACCTGGAGTCGAACTCATCTCGATTCCTCGGAACTGGACAATCATAACTGGTGAAACGGGGTAGGTTCCGGTCTAACCCCGAAACGTCATTCCAAGTTACGGAACTCTTGTGGGTATGAGCAGTTCCCTAGTCAGATAACTGATTCTTGATGATCAAGGATGAGTCTCCGGACCAAACCAGCGCAACTCAACAATTCGACGAAAGCAAGACCGTCCAAACCAAGCGAGCCGGAGCCGATGGCATACTTAATCTCATTTCGAACTTCTTGGAATCGGCAGGAAACGTTCTCCTAATCCAAGGACCGCCGGGCGCCGGGAAGACGACGCTGGCGCTTGAGCTCCTGCAAAGGGTACAAGCAACTCGCATGGGAAGCACCATGGTTCCGCCTGCTAGGTTCTACGTGCCAAGCCGAGTTCCTCCCAATAAGCTCCGGAAACACTTTCCTTGGATCCACGAAATGCACGACCCTTTCTCAAAAATGACCTCACCCGACAGCTCAATGGAAGGGTCTGCCGAAATACGAGTGTCTGAGGCGGACGATGTTTTCAACAAGGTTCTCACCCTGAAGCGTTCCAGGCTCAGAGGTCTCATGGTCATAGACAGTTGGGAAGGAGCCCTCAGGAACACAAGCGAGGATGGGCGACGAATGATTGAGTCTGCGATACTATCGGACCCCGACGACAACAGAGTAGGGGTAGTACTAGTGAGTGAAGGCGGACGCGTTGGTGACCTGCCGAATCTGGTCGATGGCATTGTGACCCTATCATCTTCAGAGATGGACGGTCGGAGGTTGAGAACGATTGTCATAAACAAGCTCAGAGGACTCAGAGTCAAATCAGATCGGGCACTCTTCTCGCTCGACAAAGGCAAGTTCAAGCTGCTGCCAAATACGCAATTCGAGAGCGATTCTTCAAAGAGGCCACACATCCTCTCACCCGTTCCCCACACGGAATCCTTCTTCTCAACAGGGAGTCAGGACCTCGATAACATGCTCAAGGGCGGGATCAGAAAGGGCTCCTCGATCTTGATTGACGTGAACAATACCGTCCCTACCATGGGAGTGAGACTCCTCCTTAGAATAATCAACGCAAACTTTGTTAATCAAGGAGGGTTCTCCTGCATCGTCCCGTTCAGTACCGTCAGCTCGGAAAACGTCGCAGAGTCCCTGAGACCTATTGTTGGAGAAACTACCTTCAGCGAGAGAGTCCGCATCATGGAATACAACCATGAACTTCCAGAAGAGAAATGGAGGGTGCCGCTGAAAGGGAATCCACTGGATGACTTTACGCTCTTTGGCAAAATTTGGAAAGAGGTAGAGACAGACTCATCGTCAATAATCCTCGCAATAGACCTCGACAAGCTCGTCCAAGTTTACGGGGACAATCTAATGCTTCCTAGCTTAGCAAATCTGGGAGCGAGCATCCGCGATGCTGGTGCTGTCACACTCGCGGTAGCTTCAGAGCCGAACAAGATCAGGGAAGCATTCCTGAGAACAGCGGACTATTACCTCAAAATTGAGAGCATCAACGAAACAATGGTCATCTATGGCGTCAAACCGTTCACAAATGTCTACGGAGTCGAATTCGCGTTCGACCCTGGCTACCCCTCGCTGAAACTTACTGAAATCGTATGATTCAACGGCACGAGTGGTCTAGCGTCTGCCTCGATACGTTACTCCACTAAGAACGTTTGTAATCATTTACTACCTTCAGAAAATTCTTGAAAACATCGGCCCCTTTGAGGGTATGATAAACCTCAGGGTGGAATTGGACCCCGAACAAGTTCATCTTCTCATGCCTCATTGCCTGGACAGTACAATTATCTGAACTCGCAAGAACCTTGAACCCGGGCGGAGCCGCAACTATTTCGTCGTTGTGAGATTCCCAGGCTGTAAACGAGGGCTTCAAACCGGCCAAGATAGAGTCCTCATCCGAGACCGAAACCTCGACCGGGCCGAACTCGGGTTTCCCGGCTAGGTTTGTCGTGCCCCCGAACGTCGTCGCCATGAGCTGATGCGTCACACAGATACAAAGCATCGGAAGCTTGATCTTGGTCATCAAGTTCGATGCCTCTCTGAGCTCACTAGTCAGTCCATCGAGGGATCGGACGCTCTGAGGTCCCCCGCCCATAACCAGTGCATCAACACCCATAGCCTCGAACTTCTCCAGCGGAGTAGACGGAGGCATCAGGCGAGAGTCTACTCCCAGCTCTTGGAGTCTCCTAGCTATCAGGTGATTGTACTGGCCTTTGACGTAGACAACGGGAATAGTTGTCAGGGCTACTCGAACTCTATGGTCGCAGGCGGTTTCGGCGTAATGTCGTAGTAGACTCGGGACGAATCGCCAGTCTTGAGAATTGATTCTGCAATATCTTTCAGAATCTTCCACGGGACCTGAGCAACCGCGGCTGTCATGAAGTCACGTGTTGAGACGGCTCTAATTACGACCGATAATGGAGGCCCTCCCCTCTTCTCCTTGACTAGAATTGCCACCCGTGTCACCTCTGAAAATTTCTCGACGAGGCTAGATTGGGCTACGCGCAGCTTCTCGGGAAGCCACCCGTACGTTTCTCTACTATCCTCTTGTATCTTTATTCCAGCCAATCGGCCGTAACTTCTTGTGTCCCCTTTTACTCCAGTCACTCGATCTTCGAAAACATCGACGCGAGTCTCTGATTTGGGAAGACCCAGAGCCGCAGCCGCCGTCTCGTCCAAACTCTTGTAGAGTGGGTCCTCCGCGAACTTGTTTTCAATGACACCCGCGAAGTACTGGTCGTAGTCGAAGGGGCCAAGTTTCTCCTCAATGACCCTTGTTGCTGATTTGAGAAGCCCCAGCTTTTTCTTAGAAACGGTTCCAATACATCTTACTAAGAGCCCTGGACCTGGAAACGGTTGCCGTTCAGAGAGGTCTTTCGGGATATCCAAATACCGTCCGAGAGCCCGGACTTGGTCCTTATACAATTCTGAGATAGGTTCGACGACCCTAAAACCATAGGTTGACAGAGAATCAATTCCAATCTGCTCTAAGATGTTGTGCTGGGTCTTTATCCCGCCCTGGGTTTCAATCCAGTCAGGCGCAATAGTCCCTTGCACAATGAAGTCACAGCCATTCTTCCGCGCTTCTTCTCCTAAGACCCGATAGAACGTCTCTCGAAACTTCTTTCGCTTCTCCTCGGCCATCGCCTCCCCCTTCGTGGCTTCTAAGAAACGCCCACCCGCTTTGACTAGCTTTACCCTCAACCCTAACGAAGTCTCTTCGAGCCTCGCCTTGACATTCTCGGGCTCTCCCGCTCGCAGGAACCCTGTGTCTATGAAGACTGGGAGAAGTCTGTCTCCGAGCGCTCTTTTTGCGACGAGCGCTGCTACCGTGCTGTCGACGCCCCCGGAAACCGCGGCGATCGCTTTGCTGTCTCCGATCGTTTCTTGCAGCCGGGCCGTCTCGCTAGTCAGATAGCTTGAGGGACGGAATCCTTCAAGCGTCACCGACAACCATTCGCCACTTTAGTCATGATCTCTTTCTGCACAATTTATTGTTTATCAACTACAATTCGCTTCTAATGACTGGAAATCTTGGCACTGGAGGCTCCCCAGATCATTGGCAGAGGCACCTGGTTGGACAAGGTGGCCCTGGAGATTGTTGAGAGAGAGCAGAAACTTGGCCGGCAAGTCGACTTGATGAGGGTCGAGAGCGGATTAGGGGCGTCAGGGGTCCCGCACATCGGAAACTACAGCGACGCGGCACGTGCCTACGGTATCAAGCTCGCGCTCGAGAGCATGGGAAGGAAGGCTGAGCTCATCGCCTTCTCGGACGACATGGACGGGCTTAGGAAGGTTCCCGCTGGTCTTCCAAAGTCGTTGTCGAAATACATCGGATTTCCGGTTTCAAGAATTCCTGACCCTTTCGGTTGCCATGACAGCTACGGAACTCACATGAGTGGCTTGCTGTTGGACGCCTTGGACGAGACTGGGGTGAAGTACAGGAGCGTCTCGGGAACTCACGCTTACAGGAAGGGTCTCTTCAACTCCCAAATCGATAAGATCCTAAGCAACGCTAAGAGGGTTGGCGAGATAATCAAAGAGACCTTAGGACAGGAGAAGTACACAGAGGTTCTCCCATACTTCCCAGTCTGCGAGAACTGCGGCAGAATATACACAACTAGAGCCCTGGAATACTTTCCCGCAAGGCACGCGATCAGATACTCGTGTGATGGAATGGAGCTTCGCGGAGAGACACTGAAAGGGTGCGGACACCGGGGCGAGGTTGATGTGTTTTCAGGAAACGGAAAACTGAGCTGGAAGGTAGAGTTTGCGGCCCGCTGGTCTGCGCTTAAGATAAACTATGAAGCGTATGGGAAGGAACTCATTGATTCCGTAAAGACCAATGACAGGGTTATGGAGGAGGTGCTGGGCGAGCCTCCGCCGTTTCATACTCGCTATGAACACTTTCTGGACAAGACAGGTGCAAAGGTCTCAAAGTCAGTCGGCAACGTGCTCGCTCCACAACTCTGGCTGAGATATGCATCGCCCCAAACATTGTTGCTTTTGATGTACAAGAGGAGTGTCGGGTCCAGAGCGGTTTGGGTCAAGGATATTCCAACCTACATCGCAGAACTCGATGAGCTAGAGGACGTGTACTTCGGGCGCAAGGAGGTAAAAGACCCTAAGGAACTGGCGAGATTGCAGGGATTGTACGAATACGTCTGGCACCTCTCACCCCCGAGAACCCCCACTGCTCACGTCCCTCACAACCTTCTCGTGTACTTGGTCAAAGTAGCCCCGAAAGGCAAGGAGAAGGAATTCGTTACACAGAGGCTGGCTGGATATGGCTATCAAGTCGATGCCAACGATCAGCGTTTTCAGGACCGGTTGGAGAAAGCTATCAATTGGGCAAGAGAGATCGAAACGATAACGACCGGTCCAGTGCAGGTCGAAGGGAAAGAGCGAGAGGCTATTCTTGAGCTGGCAGGCATCATAAATGCGAGCGCCGACGAAAATTATCTCCAGAACTCTGTATTTACGATAGCAAAGAAGCATGATCTTGAGCCAGGGCCTTTCTTCAAGACGCTCTATAGAGTACTGATCGGGTCCGACCATGGTCCGAGGCTAGGCCCTTACATACTAGCAATGGGCAGAGACAATGTTGCTACGGCTCTCGCCAGCGCGGCGAGAATGGCGAGCAAGTAGAATGGAGACCCTAACAACCCGAAACGTCGAGATACGACCCGTAAGGACCGAAGACCTTAGGTTCGTCTACGAGCTCGAAGAACAGTCGTTCAAAGACCCGTTCCCAAACTACTTCATCGACCAGCTCGCAGACGCGAACCCGGAAACGTTTCTTGTCGCCGTCTACAGCGGGGCAATTGTCGGATATGCGGTTGTCGATGACTGGTCTGAATACCAACACCTTGTCTCCATCGCCGTAAGAGCCGGGTTTAGACGCAGAGGGATCGCGCAAGCACTCCTAGATGACTTGTTCGAAAGGTCGAGACCGGGTCCGTTACGTCTAGAGCTGAGGAGAAGCAACCACGAAGCTTTGCAGCTCTACATGAAGAATGGCTTTCGGGAGACTGGAATCGCGCACAGCTACTACACCGACGGAGAGGATGCTATTCAGATGGAAAAATTGATCGAGAAGAAGCCTCAGATTCTGGCACCCGCTTGACTGGCACGCCATCGCTCCCCAAGAAAACTACTCTTATGGTTAGAGCATCGGGTACCAGTTTACCCACAGAATCGTAGCCAGACACATCAGAACCGAGTAGACAACGATCAGTCCTCGGAAGAATCTGGGATGAAGTGCAGAGTATTCGGCTTGTGCCCAGAAAACAGGAGGAACCACCAGAGCGAAGCGTGCGAATGAACGAACTTCGCCTGAGTAGAATACGACGGCGAGAAGGACGAAGGCCCACGTGTAGTATGGGAAAAGCTTGGACGATACGTTCCCTCTGATCAAAGGAATTGCTACGAAGATAACCGCGAGAATCATAGTGACAAAATTAATGGTATACGGGAGTACTCCGTTCGCGATCTGGTAGACTGGATTATTGAAGAAACACAGGATCGTGCACTTAGGCCCCGTTGCCTCTGACTGAAAGGGCGCGAGAATGTTCCCTGTCTGAGTGTAAGCGTACACGCCAAAGGCTGGAACGCTGGCAAGGACTGTGAACCCGGCCAACAATTTCCTGAACTTCTGATCCTCGAAAATTCCCTTCAGCAGAAACGGGATTGCAACGAGAAATGCTTCCGGTCGCGCGAGGCCCGCGAGGAATCCAAGGCCTCCAGCGAGAAGTATCCTCCCTTTTTCAAGATTATAGAGAGATGCAGCAATGAACAGGATGCAGGTTGCTTCTGAATAGATTACCGTGAAGAAGAACGTAGAGGGGTAGACAGCGAGCAGCAAAAGAGTACTACATGCAATCGCGGGGCCAAGCAGTTGCTTGGTTAGTCTTTCCAAATAGACGGCTGCGATTCCTACAGCCACTAAGTTCCACAGGAAACCTGCGAGGACTTCCGCCGATCTGACGTCGAGCCATGGAAAGGCCGGGTAGAGGGCTCTGATTGCAAGTGGGAAGAGTGGCCGAAAGGAATATCCATGCTGAAAAATTGCGTAACCGTCGGTGGCTATGCCAAGATAGTATCCCGAATCCCACCGAGCAAGACCATACAGAACAGGGAGATTCACGTCTCCAATTGGAGGGAGAGACCCCGTGCTATTGCCGAAGACCGTGACCGTGGCGACTAGAAACACGACCAAGGCTCGTGAAGCGACAAGTGGATTCGTCAACCATTTCGAGAATTCATTCCTTAGTGAGAGCACGAGGCTGTCACGGGTCTACATCTGAACGTGAGACGCTGCTCTGAGAGTTCGCGATGTGCTTCGCCCTTCGCACCTGACCATAGAGGAGGACGATCACGGAGACGGGAAGGAGTAGGAAGAAGAAGGCATTGGTGAGATAGCCGTTTCTGCCTTGGAATGGGATAGAGGAGGTTTGTGCCGTTTTAGAATAATAATTGAGGGAAATACTTTCAACCGAAACCCGAGTAAACGTTCCCGAAGCTGCGACCAAGACAATTGCGGCTTTTTCCGTCGGTAGGTTGTCTGAGAAAGACTTCGCACTTTGTGCTGTGATAGCAACCGTGACGGATAGATCGATCGAAATTGTTGAAAGGGTGTACACCGGTCCCTGGTAAACGGACAAGCCGTCTATGAAGTAGGGTACGAAGACCATTCCGTTTGACGCATTGATTGATCCGCGAATCTCAACGCTTCTGAGCGTAAAAGACGGGTTTTCTTTAATTTGGCCCAGGCCAACATAGATCGCGTGGTATGATCCTGACGCTGGAGCGGACAAGAGTGGAAAGTTGAGGAATTCGAGTTTCTTGATCTGCAGTGAAAAATGCGTCGCCTGCGTTGATGCGCTTCGTTCTACATAGATCGTTACACTACTCGTCGAATCATAGACCTTGCCCGTATTCGATTCTAACAGCTGAAACATGTTCACTTGAACATTCTCTGCCTGTCCTGTCCCTTTTCTGTGGCTGAGCGCGTCGGACTCGGCCCAGAGAGGTACCGTAGATCCTGAGCTTTGCGAATAGAAACGGATTCCATAGCTAATACTTGGTGATACATTGATCAGCATGTACATGATGGGGTATGCTGTCAGATTGACTGTCAGTGTTCTGTCAATAGAAAGGGCCAGTGGCTGCGTGCTTGCTGGAAAATTGCCCGTTAGCGTCAATCCATCACTAGAGTAGGTGATTGTCGCGCCATATTGTTGGGCGGTGAGGCTCCAAATTGTCCAGTTATTCTCATTCAGGATCGTCGCGCGGCTACTCTCCGCGTAGGTCGGGGTCTTCAGCGACGTGACGTCGATCGCCCGCGTTCCTGGGAGTGTCACTGACGGAAGTGAAATAGCCAGAACTGGGATCAAAAATACCAATGCGATTATGAAAGCTGTGATCCATGCGGTCTTTCCGTGGAAAGCTACGGGATTAGACACGTGTTCCGGCAAGAAGAATGATCGGATTATCCATAATAGTGTTCCTAATTCAAAACAAAGACGAAGCCCTGTCCGTCTGAAAGTCTCATTCGCCAAGGCCAAACTGGTATTCAATATGGCGGATGACTAAGGGGCGTTACAGGAAGAGCATTGCAGCCAAGAAGGCCCCTATAGCCACCAGTACTCCTAATCCAGACGTCGTCCAGCCACCGCGCACCTCCGCCTCGACATTGCTATTCGCATGTTCGCATCTCGATATCGATCTTGCATCAAAGGAATCCGTACTGATCTACACAACCTGAACCTTTGGCATGAGATATGGACCTTATACTCTGAGTTCTCACTCTATGGAAACGAACAGCTACAAATGGATAGATCAAACCGTTTTGCAGACGCGTCATCATTCCTCGTTGAGAGAAAGCCCAAAGATTAAGTTAGAAAGACAGAGCAATTCTGACAGCCAGACCGATAAATCGGAACCGGGTCTGTGAGGGAGTGGAATGACGCAGGATGTGATCGTGGTCGCAGGTTTGGGTAGTTCTCTTCATTGGCGTTGCACCCGCGATCTGGGTGCGTTGGCTGGTTGATGATGCTCCAGGTTGGGACATGACATTGAGAGAGCAGTACACGATCGGTGGATGGGTTGAGTATCTTCTCGTACTAGTCGCACTTGCTCTTGTCATAATTGGTTCGATCTCCTAACCAATCATCGCACCTCGGAAATTGGACAATTTGTTCAATGCAGGCAGGGTGGTATTCGGCTAGTTCTTTTTGGCGAACCCACGCTCCTTTCCTAGAAAATCGTCCTAGATCTGGGAGAAGCATGCTTATGGTTTTGGAGAAGGAATCTTCTCAGGTAGCGAATCGGTCGATCTCCCTATAGGTTGTGTTGTCGGAACCATTTCTTCCACCTCTTTCCAGATACTCACGTCTTTCGTTTCTTTGATGTAAAGGCTACCAATTACGAGAGTTACAAGAGCAACTCCGATGGGGTAGATCAATCCGGCTAGGATACTACCTGCCGCGACGTTGATGGCAACCACCAAAACGGGAGTGAAACCCCCAAACTCACCGTTGCCCAGGTGGTATGGCAGAGATAGGGATGTGTACCTCGTCCGGCCTGGGAACATTTCAACAAGTAATGCAGCAATGGGCCCATAGACCATTGTAACGTAAATTACCTGAGTCAGTACGAGTAGAGTTAGGGCCGGGGCGTTGAAGCTGGCCTTGTCGGAGAAGTATGTCATCGCTATGTAGAGTGGGTAGTAGGTTGCTGCTGCGAGCCCACATCCTGCCATGATGATTTTTTTTCGACCGATTCTATCTGATAATCGGCCGAAAAAGATGAAGAGTGGAGTGCCGAGGGCGAGAGCCGTCGCCACAATAGCGTACGATGTTACTTTGTCAACTCCTCGAATCGTTTGTAAAAAGAATAGCGCATAGAATTGTCCAGTGTACCATACAACGGCTTGTCCCGCTGTAGCGCCGAACAGAGCGAGAAGAATGAGACGCCAGTCTCTTCCAAGGCTTTCTTTGATCGGGGATGTGGCTGTTCTCCCCATCTCTTTGAGCCTGCTGAAGAGAGGTGTTTCCCTAAGCCGCCATCGAATGTAGAGCGCCGCAGCGACAAGAACGGAGGAGAGAAGGAATGGGATCCTCCATCCCCAGTCATTGAAGGCACTGGCTCCGAGGCCGAGACTCGTCGCCAGAATAACAATCAGTGAGAGAAAGAGGCCGATGGTAGCGGTTGTCTGGATATAGCTAGTCCAGTACCCACGTTTCTCGTCCGGCGCATGTTCGGCGACGTATATTGCTGCGCCGCCATATTCCCCACCTAGGGCAAGCCCTTGTAGCATGCGAATGAAAAGAAGAATTGCGGGTGCTAGAAGACCGATAGCTTGGTAGGATGGAAGGAGGCCTATGATGGTCGTCGCGGATCCCATGATAGTGATGGTCAGAAGGAACGCATATTTTCGGCCGACCTTGTCGCCCAATCTCCCAAAGACAAGGGCTCCGAAGGGCCTTACGGCAAAGCCGGCCGCGAAGGTCCCGAGATAGAGAATGAGCGACGTTCCGAGTGTTTTTGACGGGAAAAACACGGGCGCAAGGAAGACCGCAAGAGAACCGAAGATGTAGAAATCGTACCATTCAATAATTGTGCCCATAGATGAGGCAGCAACAATGTAGCGCATGCTCCGTCCACGGTTGGTATCCGACGAGAAGGGAAACGATTACGTTTCATCACGAGTCTCACTTTCCCAATCATTAGTATTCATTTGTAACTTACCAATTTACCTAGGGAGTCGAGACCCACAGGTAAGCTCCCACCGTGTTCACCCTACTCCGTTCGGAGACATGAAGAGATGCATCATATCATCAAGGATTTCCGAACCAAGGACCAAACCCTTTGGCCTGCCGTATGGGTGCGTAGAGTGAGAAACTTGCCGAAACCAGGATTTACGAATTTGACGATTAGGCGAGACCTCTACGCCCATTTGACCACGGCAGCAAGAGCCCATGGCTCCCCAGGTATCCCGAGTTATCTCAGTGACTTCTCTCGGAAACCCGGAAAAAATCGGTAGTAGTACCGTACTACGAACAGATGGAGTCAAAAACGAGGTTCCTTTCGAGATAGCGGAAGGTGGCGGGCCGGGTGGGATTCGAACCCACGATTTGCGGCTCCGCAGGCCGCCGTCTTGGTCCTGGCTCGACTACCGGCCCTAGAAGAGACATTATTGATTCTCCTTATAACGGGTACAACGGAGAACCCAACTTGAGTCCGAGTTATTTCTCCTCTCCTAATCGGCAACAATTTCATATGTAGAAACGAATGCGGCTTGGGTCAGACATGTTCGCCTGCACGAAATGTCAGAAGCGAGAGTTTCAAATGACGCAGCTGTCAGAAATGAGACTTCTAGCTGAGTGTGCTGGATGTGGAGCGTCCTTTGTTGTGGACTCAGTTAGCGAGAAAAAGTCTCGGATCGAAGCCGCGGACCCTAACCAGCACCTCATTTGGAATTGGAAGAGCGAGCAGTGGGTCCCAGCAAAGAGAGGCTAGGGACTTTTCTCAGACATGGGACGAGAACTTACGCGACTCCGCCTTACCCCTACGCGGAGGCCCCTGGAGGAGTGGCTTCCAGAGTCAGTCCTTCAGGCCCGACGTATTCTGCGTCGGGACGGAACAATCGGTTATCCTGTAGCTGCTCCACTATGTGAGCTGTCCAGCCTACAGTTCTCGCACATGCGAATGTGCAAGTGAAGAGCTCAGGGGGAATCCCGACCGCATGCAAAACGACCGAGGAATAGAATTCGACATTCACATCAATAGGCCTTTCCGGATGCTGCTCACGTAGTAGTCTCCGGGCCGTGTCTTCGACAGTTGTCGCGAGCTTGAATAGTGAGGGATCGACTATCTGTCGAGCAAGCTCCTTTAGGACCCTTGATCGTGGGTCCTCAGTCCGATAAACTCGGTGGCCAAAGCCCATTATTCTGTCGTGCTTCTGAAGCCGATCTCGCAACCAACTCTCGGCGTTCTCGGGGGTCCCGATGGACTGCAACATCTCCCAGACGTAAATGGGCGCACCTCCGTGCAATGGACCTTTCAATGCCGATATTGCAGCGACCACTGCAGAATGCACATCGGTCAGAGTCGAGGCCGCGATTCGAGCAACGAAGGTTGACGCGTTAAGGCTGTGGTCGGCAAGTAGAGTGAAGTATGAATCCAGTGCGTGTACGTGTTCAGGTCTGCCGGGTTTGCTGTTGAGCATGTAGAGATAATTCGCAGCATGGCCTAGCCCAGGTCGAGGGGTGACCGGTTCCTGGCCTTTTCTCAAGCGGTGATAGGTGGCGACGATCGTGGGCATTCGAGCCGTTAGGCCGATGCTAGAGTCGGTCAGTGAGGGTTCATTCCGACTCCCTAGCCCTCCTAAGATAGAAACAGACGTTTGCAACGCTGAAAGAGGATCAGCTACTTTTGATTCTCCCTTCAGAAATCCTACGACCTGATTCGGCAGAGCATGTTCGCGGGAGAACCGAGTCTCCAAGGTGGAAAGTTCTTGCCGATTCGGCAGATGTCCGTACCACAGCAAGTGAGCAACGGACTCATAGGAAACCCGTCCTGCCAGCTGTGTAACATCATACCCCCTGTAAATGAGACGTCCGGCTTGGCCATCGATCTTGGTGAGAGAGGTCGTAGCGACTATGACGCCCTCGAGACCCTTCGGCGCACGAATCATGATGCTTTCGGGACGCTATTGATATCAACCGTAATTAAGGAATACCAAGGAACAATCCTTGTAGGCGGGAAAGCCTTTTTCAACGCCTCCAAGCCGACGCGACCCTCGATACTCTGATGACGGCTAAGACTCACAAGATCGCTGTATTGCCGGGAGATGGAATAGGCCCTGAAGTTGTCGAAGCGACGCTGATTGTCTTGAACGCAGTCCAGAAGGTCATTGATGTCAAGCTCGAGATGCTCAAAGGTGAGGCTGGATTCGACGTCATCTCGAAGTATGGAACTAACCTTCCTCCGAAGACCGTCGATATGATCAAGAAAACCGACGCTTGCCTCAAGGGACCCATGACAACGCCCGAAGAGCCGGGATCGCCACGGAGCGTCGCGGTCACCCTCCGTTCTATGTTCGACCTATATGCGAATATGCGACCCGCTCGTACTCTTCCGAACGTTCCCTCGCTGAAACCGAATATCGACATGATCGTGGTCCGAGAGAACACCGAAGATCTCTACGTCGGAAAAGAGTTCGAAGTCGCTCCTGGGATAGGAATCGCAATCAAGATCAACACGACCAGAGCCTCTGAACGAATAGCGAAATTTGCATTCGATCTTGCAATGAAGCGACGAAAGAAACTCACCTTCGTCCACAAGGCGAACATTTTGAAGCTAACCGATGGGATATTCAAGCAAGCCGTGCTGAACGTCGGTAAGAAGTATCCTGGAGTTGAACTAGAAGACATTCACGTCGACGCCGCAACAATGCAATTCATACGACGACCGGAGAGTTTCGACATCGTCGTTGCAACGAATCTCTACGGTGACATTCTTACCGATGAGGCGGCGGCCCTAGTCGGTGGGCTGGGTGTCGTTGCAGGCGGAAATATCGGAGATCATTACGGCATGTTCGAGCCAGCTGGCGGGTCCGCACCGAAGTACACGGGACAGAACAAGGTGAATCCCGTCGCCATGATTGAAGCCTCTCGAATGATGCTGGATTTCCTAGGAGAACCGGAAGCGGCTGCAAGGGTCGAAAGAGCCACGATGAAAATCCTCGAGGAGGGCAAGGTGTTGACTTTCGATCTGGGAGGGACAGCCAAGACCAGTGATATGGGCAATGCCATTGCCCAGAAAATCCTCGACTTTCACTAGGCCTACATTCGCTCAGCCAGTTTCATTCCGAGCAATCGCGTCACGCATTTGAGCACTATGCCAGTCGCTTCGACGAGGCTCGCCCTCTGCCTCTTCAAGTCTTCATCCTGCAAGTGTGAAATGTCAGACTTTTCGTAGAACTCGTGGAAGCTTTGAGCCAAGTCGTTTGCGTACAAGCAGAGAAGAGTGGGATTAAGCTCTTCAGCTGACCTTGCAAAGGTTTCGGGAAACCTCGCCAGTGCGAGGATGAGATTCTGTTCAGCAGGCGCATAGAGCCTGTTGAAGGATCGTGGTCGCTCCATGGGGCCCAGTTTTTTCAGAATCCCAAGTCCTCGAGTATAAGCGTAGTTGATGAAGGGAGCGCTGTTCGCCTCGAAGTTCAGAGCTCTATCCCAGACGAAGTTGGTGGACTTTACAGATTCAACGGAGAGCATGGCGTATCGGATCGCAGAGACGGAAAGGTTCTCGGCGACACGATACTTGACCTCCTCCGATAGCTCTGAGGACCTCTTGTCAACCTCTTCTTTTGCACGGACTAGAGCCTCATCCAGGAGCTGGTCGAAAGTGACGTAGCGCCCTCTCCGAGCCGACATTCTCTGCCCCTCAAGAGTAAGCAATCCAATCGGGAAGTGGAGGAAATTCATGGCTTGTTTTCTATATCCTAGAACCCACATTGCAACTTTGACCTGGAGCTGTGCGAGAGATTGTTCGACCCCGATCACGTTGATCACGCGATCAGCTTTCTCGAATTTGTACAAACTGTATGCAATGTCCCTCGTTGGATATAGAGTAGTTCCATCTGAGCGCGTCAGTGTTAACGAGGTCACCTCGAACGATTTCGAGAGGCCCAGCTTCTCTCGAAGCGCATGATCGTCCACGGCCTTTGCCGCATCGAGCACCCACGCGCCAGACTTGATGCGCGCGAGGCCGGTCTCTTTCAGTCGGTCGAGAAGTTCTGAAACTCTGCCAGTCCACAGCATGTCACTCTCCCAGTCCCACTGGTCAAAGTGAATGTGGGCTCTTCGAAGGGTCTCCTCGAACCCGGTCAGAACCATCTGGCTGACTCGGCGGATCAAGCTGCGAGTCTCTATGTCGGCCTTCTCGTATTTCCTGATTAACTCATTTATTGACCCCTTCGGATCTGGGTCCTTTCCCATTTTGTCGCTGAGAAGATTGAATTCAGCCGGAAACTTGCTCTGGAGTTCCGCCGCCACCCCTACCCATTCGTCCAGTTCCTTTGTTACCGCCACGATGTCGATGTCGGATGCATTCGTCTTTCTAAGTAGAAGCAGCCGCTTCTTGTTTTCGTCGAGCTCGGCGAGGGTCGACGTTATGGAATATATTTTGCCGAAGAACTCGTC
>WNGC01000891.1_pt1 | contig 22754 bp, 20 predicted proteins | sample 5400051 | NCBI WGS metagenome assembly WNGC01 (sample SAMN13153368, study PRJNA577476) | soil metagenome | isolation source: 20 cm soil or saprolite under grassland replicate 2 | place: USA:California | collected 2016-06-15
TCCCGCCGACAACCACGGCCACGACCACTGAAAAGCCGGTGACCGCAAAGTTGTAATAAAGCTTCCGACGCGGCTCGGTGAACGCCCAGCCGTAAACGCCGAGCATCAGCACACCGTCAGTCGCGTCGACCAACGACATCCCGGCCATAAACAATGCCGGGAACACCAGGATTGATCCGGGCGGCAATCCCTTTGCCGCCTCGCTCGCGGCAATCCCCAGGAGCCCGATCTCGCTTGCGTGTCAAAACCGAGCCCAAACAGAAAACCGAGCGGGTACATGTGCCAACTGCGCGCGATGAGCCCAAACAGGCGCCGGAACAGCCGCGCAAAAAGCCCGCTCCGGCCAAGCACCGCGTCAAGTTGGCGTTGGCCCGCATCGCCGGTCTTTGCGCGTTGGCGGATCGCGCGCCAGACCGTTACCAGCAGCACCGTGTTGAGCGCACCAATGATCAACAGAAAGCATGCCGATGCCGCCATTCCAATCACGCTGCTGGTTTCAATGAGCCCGGGAAAACGCGACTGCACGCTGCCTGCAACGAGCGCGATTGCGCTGCCGGCCACGATGACGACGGTCGAGTGTCCCAGCGCGAAGAAGAACCCAACGCCGATCGGGCGCTTGCCTTCCTGCATCAGCTTGCGGGTGGCATTATCGATCGCTGCGATATGATCGGCGTCGACGGCGTGGCGCAGCCCGAGGCCGTACGCCAAGAGCGCCGTCCCGAGCAGCACTGCATTGCCGGGAAACGCAGCGATCGCCCAAGCCCAGGCACCGAGATTGGCGGCGATCAGAACGGCGTAGAGACAGACGATCTTGCCGCGCAGACCGGCGGCCCGATCGTCGAACAAACGGGCGAGTTGCCGCACTCGGCTAGCCCGCGGACGCGGCTATTCGACGAGTTCGGCTTCCTTGGGTTCGGCCGAGGGCGCCGGTGGCTTTGGCTCAAAGGCGAAGCTCAGCTTGTCCGCATCCTTCTCGGCATAAACCCTGACGGTCCCGCCCTTCGCCAGCTTGCCGAATAGCAGCTCTTCGGCGAGGGGCTTTTTGATGTGCTCCTGAATGACGCGGGCCAGCGGCCGCGCCCCGAACAGCGGGTCGTATCCCTTGATGGCGAGCCAATCCCTCGCGCTGGCATCAAGTTCGATCGTGACATTGCGATCGGCAAGCTGCTCTTCGAGCTGCAGTACGAATTTGTCGACCACCCGCCCGATCGTGTCGGGTGACAACGCCGCGAAGGAGATCACCGCGTCGAGCCGGTTACGGAACTCCGGCGTGAACATCCGGTTGATCGCCTCTTCGTCGTGGCCCGTGCGGATGCCGCTGCCGAAACCGATGGCCTGCTTGGCCAGTTCGGCGGCGCCGGCATTCGTCGTCATGATCAGGATGACATTGCGGAAATCGACGATTTTGCCGTTGTGATCAGTCAGCTTCCCGTAATCCATAACCTGCAGGAGGATGTTGAACAGGTCGGGATGCGCCTTCTCGATTTCGTCGAGCAAGAGGACGCTGTGCGGATGCTGGTCGATCGCGTCGGTCAGGAGCCCGCCTTGGTCAAAACCGACATAGCCCGGTGGCGCGCCGATCAGCCGAGACACGGTGTGCCGCTCCATGTACTCCGACATGTCGAAGCGGGTGATTTCGATCCCCATCGTGCGCGCGAGCTGGCGCGCTACTTCGGTTTTGCCGACGCCGGTCGGGCCGGAGAACAGGTAGCTGCCGATCGGCTTCTCAGGATCGCGCAAGCCGGCGCGCGCCAGCTTGATCGCGGAGACAAGCGCGTCGATCGCCTGATCCTGTCCGAAAACCATCGTCTGCAGATCGCGCTGCAGATTTTTCAGGACCTCGCGGTCGTCGCGCGACACGCTCTTTGGCGGGATCCGGGCCATTGTAGCAATACACGCCTCGACTTCCCTGGCGGTGATCGTCTTGCGCCGGCGTGCCTCTGGCACCAGCATCTGTGCCGCGCCGGTCTCGTCGATGACGTCGATTGCCTTGTCGGGCAGTTTGCGGTCGCCGATGTAGCGGTGCGACAGCTCGACCGCCGCCTTGATCGCATCGGCGGTGTAGCGGACCTTGTGGTGACGCTCGTAATAGGGCTTCAGGCCCCGGAGTATCTTGATCGAATCCTCGATCGTCGGCTCATTGACGTCGATCTTCTGGAAACGGCGGACGAGGGCCCGGTCCTTCTCGAAATAGTTGCGGTATTCCTTGTAGGTCGTTGAGCCGATGCAGCGGATGACGCCGCCGGCGAGAGCCGGCTTCAGCAGGTTCGAGGCATCCATCGCGCCGCCCGATGTCGCGCCGGCGCCGATGACCGTGTGGATTTCGTCGATGAACAAAATCGTGCCGGGCTGCGCTTCGAGCTCGGCCAATACCGCCTTCAGCCTCTCCTCGAAATCGCCGCGATAGCGTGTCCCGGCCAGCAGCGCGCCCATGTCGAGCGCATAGATCGTCGCGTTGAGCAATACCTCGGGGACTTCGCGTTGAACGATGCGGCGGGCGAGGCCCTCGGCAATCGCGGTCTTGCCGACGCCGGGGTCGCCGACATAGAGCGGGTTGTTCTTCGAGCGGCGGCACAGGATCTGGATCGTGCGCTCGACCTCCGCCTCGCGCCCGATCAGCGGGTCGATCTTGCCGCCTTTGGCCTTCTTGTTCAGATTGACGCAATAGGCGTCGAGTGCGTCATGGCTGCGCTTCTGGCCCTTCTCGCCGCGCTCCTCCTCCTCGGCGCCCTGCACGCGCCGGGTCTCGGAGCGGCCCGGCGCCTTGGCGATGCCGTGCGAGATGTAATTGACCGCATCGAACCGAGTCATGTCCTGCTCTTGCAGGAAATAGACGGCGTGGCTCTCGCGCTCGGCGAACATCGCGACAAGCACGTTGGCGCCGGTGACCTCCTCGCGCCCGGAGGACTGGACGTGGATCGCGGCGCGCTGCAGCACGCGCTGGAAACTTGCCGTAGGCTTCGCATCCTCGCTATGGCTGGCGACAAGGTTGGTCAGCTCGTTATCGACATAGGTCAGCACCTCGCGGCGCAGCCGGTCGAGATCGACGCTGCAGGCGCGCAATACCGAAATCGCGTCCTGGTCTTCCGTCAAGGCGAGCAGCAGATGCTCGAGCGTCGCATACTCATGATGCCGCTCATTCGCATGGGCCAGCGCGCGATGCAGAGATTTTTCGAGGTTGCGTGAGAGCACTGCCGCTCCCTTTCCTGGCGATGACAGACTAGTCTTTTTCCAGCGTGCACTGCAGAGGATGCTGGTGCTGCCGGGCGAAGTCCATGACTTGCGTCACTTTGGTTTCGGCGACCTCATAGGTATAGACGCCGCAAATACCGACCCCGCGTCGATGCACATGCAGCATGATGCGGGTCGCTTCCTGGCGACTCTTGCTAAAAAAACGTTCGAGGATGTGCACGACGAACTCCATCGGCGTGTAGTCGTCATTCAACATCAATACCTTATACATAGACGGCTTCTTCGTCTTCGCCTTTGGCTTGACGATGACGCCGGTACCGGGTCCTTCCTCGCCGCGTCTTCCGTTGTCGCTCATATCGATCCGGGCCGATGGCGATAGTCGCCCCTCATGATATTGGCTTTGCCGGGCGTGGGAAAAGACCTTTCCTGGCGGTCGGCTCTGCGCAAAATCGCACCGGCCCATGCGCCTCACTCGCTGCGGTAGGGACGGCTGAGAAGGGCCTCGATCATCGCGTCAATCGCGACGCCGTGATGCAACACGCCCTCGACCGCCGCGGTGATCGGCATCTCGACATCTAGCCGGGCGGCAAGCCGGGCCACTGCCGCAGCGGTCGCCACCCCTTCGATGACGGACCGGCGCGCGCTGAGGGCCTCGCCAAGGCTCATGCCCCGCCCGAGCGCGAGCCCCAGCGTGTAATTCCGCGACTGCCCGGCGGTGCAGGTCAGAACGAGATCGCCGAGCCCAGAGAGGCCCCGGAAGGTATCGGCTTGACCGCCTTTGGCGACGCCCAGGCGAATCATCTCGGATAGACCGCGGGTAACCAGCGCCGCCCGCGCGTTGTCGCCCAGGCCGCGGCCCTCGACGATGCCACACGCGATCGCCAGCACATTCTTGACCGCGCCGCCGATTTCCACCCCGATCGGGTCATCTGACCGATAGGGGCGAAACCGGGCGGTTCCCAGCCTCCCCATAAATGCTTCGGCGAGTTCGGGTTCGCCGCTCGCGATCGTGACCGCGGTCGGCAGATCACGCGCGACTTCGCCGGCAAAGCTCGGCCCCGAAAGAACCGCCAGCGGGGAACCTGGGACCAGCTCTTGCGCCAGTTCGGAGATGGTCTGTAACGATTCGATCTCGATGCCCTTGGCGCAGAGCAATAGCGGCATGCCCGGTGGGAGCAGCCGCTGGAGCCGGCCAAGAACGCCGCGCATGAATTGCGCGGGCACGACCAGGAGGGCGGCCTCGGCGTGGTTCAGCGCGGCTTCGAGTTCGCTCGTCGCGCCGATCGTCGGATCGAGCGCGATGCCCGGCAGATAGACCGGATTTTCATGCCGCTCGTTGATCGCGGTAATGATGGCCGGATCCCGCGCCCACAGTACGACGCTCGCCCCGGCGCGCGCCGCGACCAAGGCCAGCGCCGTGCCCCAAGCGCCGCCGCCGATGACCGCGACTCGCTTCATGCCGCCGTTGCGATCGGGCTAGAGCCGTCCAGCGGCCAGCGCGGACGAACCGGCGCGTCGAGTGTGTCCGCCAGGCCAAGCCGAAGGCGCTCAAGCCCAGCCCAGGCAACCATGGCGCCATTATCCGTACAGAGCTCCGGCGGCGGAGCAATAAAGTCTAAGTCGGCCGCAGACGCCAACGCAGAAAGCTCCGCGCGGAGCCGCTGGTTCGCCGCGACGCCGCCTGCCGCGACGAGGGTGCTGCCCTGCGGATAATGGCGGTGAAACCACGCGACGGCATTTGTCGTGCGATCGACCAAACTGTCACAGATCGCCAGCTCGATCGCGGCAGCGAGATCGGCAAGGTCCTGATCGGTTCGCGGCGGGCATTCCGCGATGGTCTGCCGTACCGCTGTCTTCAGGCCGGAGATCGCCGCTGTGGGCTGCCTCCGCGATGGCGGGTCCGCCGGGATAGCCGAGCCCGAGCAGCTTCGCAGTCTTGTCGAAGGCCTCGCCGGCGGCATCATCGCGGCTTGCGCCGAGCACGCGATATTTCCCAATCCCGGCGCACACCACGAGCTGCGAGTGACCGCCGGAAACCAGCAGCAGCAGATAAGGAAACGTGACGCTGTCCGAGAGCCGGGCGGTCAGGGCATGCGCCTCCAGGTGATTGACCGCAGCAAACGGCTTTTGCGCCGCCCAGGCCATCCCCTTCGCGGCCATCGTGCCGACGATGAGGCCCCCGATCAGCCCGGGGCCAGCCGCGGCGGCAATGCCGTCGAGTTGGTCGACGCCAACCCCGGCTTGGTCGAGCGCGCGGCGGATCAGCTCTTCGATATGATCGAGATGGGCCCGCGCGGCGATCTCCGGCACGACACCGCCATACGCCTGGTGCTCGGGCAATTGTGCGCGGATCAAATTGGCGCGGATGTGCGGCTGCGGGGTGTCGCAAACGACCGCCGCGGCGGTCTCGTCACAGCTGGTTTCAACGCCGAGGACGATCATCAAACGCAGATGGCGCCACTCGGACCTCCTGGCAAGCCTCGCAAGCGCGGTGGCGCGCTCGGGCCTGGACGGGCGTGCGCTCAGGTCGGATCGACAGCCGCTTCGTAAGTCTTCAGAGTCTTGTCGGTCGCTGCCTCGATTTCGAGCAATTTGACGGCGTAACCCCAGAGGTACGCCGCATAGCGCAGTACCGAACGGCAGGTCTTTTCTTCGAGGAGCACGCCGTCATGTACGTAGTGCACAAGCGTAAGGCAGCGATCGCCCCTTAAATCAACATCGACCACCTGGATGTCAGGTTCGCGCCGCGACAAATCGTATTGCTTCGACAAGGCGCTGCGGATGCGGCGATAGCCGATCTCGTCGTGGATCGCCTCGACACGCAGCGAGGGTTTGCTGCTGTCGTCGGCGATCTGAAAGATCTTGAACTGTCGAATAACCGCCGGGCTCAGATACTGCAGAATAAAGCTCTCGTCGCGGTAATTGGCCCAGGCGTGGCGTAGCACCCCAAACGGGTCGCCGCAGCCGGCGATCTCCGGAAAGTACTCGCGGTCCTCGCTGGTCGGCTTCTCGCACATGCGGCGGATATCGCTCATCATCGCGAAGCCGAGGGCATAGGGGTTGAAGCCGCTGAAGCGCGGATCGTCGAACCCCGGCTGGAACACGACGCTCGAATGCGAATGCAGAAACTCGAGCATCGAGCCTTCGGTGATCAGCCCTTTGTCATGCAGCCGGTTCATGATCTCGTAATGGCAGAAGGTTGCGCAGCCCTCATTCATCAGCTGGAGCTGCTTCTGGGGATAGAAATATTGCGAAACGTTACGGACGATGCGGATCAGCTCGCGCTGCCAATCCTCAAGGCGAGGCGCGCGCTTCTCGATGAAGTAGAGCAGGTTCTCTTCGGGCAGCCCGAGCTGCTGGCGCAGCTGCTCGCGCTGCTTCTCGTTGACGACCGGGTCGTCCTTGTCGCCGCCGAGTTGCGGCACGGTGCGCCATAGATCGTTGTAGGTTGCCTCTTCATGGGCCCGCCGCTCTTCGGTACGGCGCTGCTCCTCCGCCAAGTTGGGCTTCGAACGGTGGGCGTAGCGGTTGACCCCATGCTCCTTTAGCGCGTGCGCCGCGTCGAGCACACGTTCGACCGCCTCGGCTCCATATCGCTCCTCGCATTTCGACACGTAGTCGCGCGCAAAGCTCAGATAATCGAGTATCCCGTCCGCGTCCGTCCATTGCCGGAACAGATAGTTATTCTTGAAGAAATGGTTGTGGCCGAACGCGGCATGCGCGATGACGAGCGTCTGCATCGTCATGGAATTTTCTTCCATGATGTAGCAGATCACCGGGTTCGAATTGATGACGATCTCGTAGGCGAGGCCTTGCAACCCCTTGCGGTACAGGGTTTCGTGATAGGCAAAACGCTTCCCGAAGCTCCAATGCCGGTACATCAACGGCAGACCGACCGATGAATAAGCATCGAGCATCTGCTCGGAAGTGATCACCTCAATCTGCACGGGGTAAATGTCGAGACCGAGCTCGCCGAACGCGATCTTCTCGACCGCCTCATAGACCCGGCGCAACGAGCCGAAATCCCAGTTCGGCCCGGTGAAGAGCGGCATTTCGGCCCTGAGTTGCACAGCGTCTGCCAAACCGGTGTTAGGCACGGACGCCCCCCTTGGCAAACAATTCATGGAAAACGGTAAAGATCTGCGAGGGGTCACCCACACGCCGCATCGCGAAATGCGGATGCGCCGGGGCGACTTCGCTGTACGCGCGCCACAAATCGCTGTCGCGCGACAGCCCCGTCAGGCTGCCACCCATTCCGTCGCCAACCTCGACATAGGCGAAATACTGGCAAAGCGGCAGCACATCGCCGCCCAGCAGCGAGACGCAGCGGCTGCTATCCGCGCCGTAATTGTCACCATCGGAGGCCTGCGCACCGTAGATGTTCCAGCGGTCGATCGGATACCGTGCGCGGGCGATCTCCAGCATTTTTTCCAGCGCCGTCGAGACCACCGTGCCACCGGTTTCGCGGCTATAGAAGAACGTCTCCTCGTCGACCTCCTCCGCGGTACTGGTATGCCGGATGAAGACGACATCGACATGGCGATAGCGTCGCGTGAGAAACACATGCAGCAGCATAAAGAACCGCTTGGCGAGGTCCTTCATCGCCTCGGTCATCGAGCCGGACACGTCCATCAGGCAGAACATGACGGCTTCCGTGTTCGGACGCGGCACCCGGTCGAAGCGGCGATAGCGCACATCGATCGGGTCGATATAGGGGATGATCTTGCTGCGCCGTTCGAGACGTTCGAACTCGCGGGTCAACCGCTCGATGGCTTCCTCATCGCCCGCCACGCGCGCCTCTTCGAGCGCCTGTTGCGCCGTCTCGATTTCGGAAAGTTTCGGGCGCCGCAGTGCAATGCGCCGACCCATGCTGTTGCGCAAGGTGCGCGGCACGCTGAGGTTCGACGGTGTCCCCGTGACGGTATAGCCGGCGCGCTGCAGATCGACCGCCGTGGTGTCCTTCAGGCTCTTTTTGACAAGGTCCGGCAGCTCGAGATCCTCAAAGAACATGTCGAGGAACTCTTCCTTCGATAGCGTGAACTCGAAGGCGTCGTCGCCGCTGCCGTCCGGGCTGCCCTCCCGGCCGCCTTGTCCTTCGCCACCCGTCGGACGCGGGATCTCGTCACCCCGGACGTATTCCTTGTTGCCCGGGATGATGTGATCGGTCTTACCGGTACGGCGGTTATGGTGAAAGATCGGCTCGGAAATGCCGCGCGTCGGGATCGCGACCTTCTCGCCGTGCTCGACATCGGCGACCTTGCGCTTGCGCAAGGCCTCTTGCACCGCCGATTTGACCTCGACCCGGGCACGCGACAGGAACCGCTGACGGTTGCTGAGGCTCTTGCCTTTCGGGTTGGGCCGGCGATCGACAACGTTCATCGAACTACCTCCGGCCGGCTGGCGCTGCCCGTGTGCCTAGCCGGCCTTGTTGACCCGCATGTACCACTCGACCAGCCGGCGCACTTGCCGCTCGGTGTAGCCGCGCTCGACCATGCGATCGACGAAATCGGCGTGCTTCTTCTCGGTGTCCGAGTCCTTCTTGCTGCCGAAGCTGATCACCGGCAGGAGATCCTCGACCTGCGAGAACATTCGCCGCTCGATGACCTCGCGCAATTTCTCATATGAGGTCCAGGACGGGTTGCGCCCACTGTTGGCGGCGCGCGCCCGCAATGCGAATTTGACGACCTCGTTGCGGAAGTCCTTCGGATTGGCGATGCCCGCCGGCTTCTCGATCTTCGACAGCTCCTGGTTCAGCAGCTCGCGATTCATCAGCTGGCCGGTGTCGGCATCCTTGTAGTCCTGGTCCTCGATCCAGGCGTCCGCGTAGGCGACATACCGGTCGAACAGATTCTGCCCATAATCCGAATAGGATTCGAGATAGGCCTTCTGTATTTCGTGCCCGATGAACTCGGCATAGCGCGGCGCCAGCTCTGCCTTGATGAAGTTGAGATATCTCTTCTCAACTTCCTCCGGAAACTGCTCGCGCCAGATCGACTGCTCGAGCACATACATCATGTGGACCGGGTCGGCCGCCACTTCTTGTGTGTCGAAGTTGAACGTGCTCGACAGGACCTTGAAGGCGAATCGAGTCGAGATCCCGTCCATCCCTTCATCGACGCCCGCCGCGTCCCGGTATTCCTGGACCGACTTGGCCCGTGGGTCGGTGTCTTTCAGGCTTTCGCCGTCATAGACCCGCATCTTCGAATACAGGTTCGAGTTCTCATGCGCCTTCAGGCGGGAGAGCACGCAGAAGCGGGAAAGGATGTCGAGGGTCGATGGGGCGCACGCCGCGTTTGACAGCTCGCTGTTCTGCAGCAGCTTTTCGTAAATCTTGCGCTCCTCGGTGGCGCGCAGGCAGTACGGCACCTTAATGACCGAGATACGGTCGATAAAGGCCTCGTTGTTCTTGTTGTTCTTGAAGCTCTGCCACTCCGCCTCGTTCGAGTGCGCGAGGATGATGCCCTGATACGGAATGCCGCCGATGTTTTCGGTGCCGGCGTAGTTCCCTTCCTGCGTTGCCGTTAGTAACGGATGCAGCATCTTGATGGGCGCCTTGAACATCTCGACGAATTCCATCAGACCCTGCGTCGTGCGGTTGAGGCCGCCCGAGAAGGAATAGGCGTCGGGATCGTTCTGGCTGTACATCTCGAGCTTGCGGATATCGACCTTGCCGACGAGGCTCGCGACGTCCTGGTTGTTCTCGTCGCCAGGCTCGGTTTTCGCGACGCAGATCTGCTTCAGCCGAGAGGGCTGCAGCCGAACGACGGTAAATTTCGCGATGTCCCCGCCGAATTCCTCGAGGCGTTTCACCGCCCAGGGCGAGATGGTGCCCGTAAGGCGCCGCTTCGGAACGCCATACCGCTTTTCGATCTCCTCGCCAAAGGTGACGGGATCGAACAGGCCGAGCGGGCTCTCGAAGACCGGGCTTATCTCCTTGCCGGCCTTGAGCACGTAAACCGGCTCTTTTTCCATCAGCTGCTTCAGCCGCTCGGCGAGCGACGATTTGCCGCCGCCGACCGGGCCGAGGAGGTAGAGCACCTGCTTGCGCTCTTCGAGCCCTTGCGCCGCGTGGCGGAAGAACCCGACAATCCGTTCGATGGTGTCTTCCATGCCGAAGAAATCGTCGGCAAAGGCCGGATAGACCTTGATCGTGCGGTTCATGAAGATGCGGCCGAGGCGCGGGTCCTGGGCCGTATCGACCATGATCGGATCGCCGATCGCCTTCAGCAGCCGCTCGGCCGGTCCCGCATAAAATGACGAATCGTCCGAGCACGCCCGGAGATAGTCCTCGAGGCTTAATTCAACCTCGCGACGGTTCTCGTAGGTCTGCGCATAAAGTCCGAAGATGCCATCATCGAATCGCATTTTTCACCTCAATCGACAGAGCGTCGACCGCAAGAGCTTTGATCACTCACTCGGTTAACATCGATGCCCGAGAAAAAGGTTCGCGGCGGAGACATCGCGCCGTGATAACGGCGACGCTCGTGCCATCCTTCCCCCCGTTCGTCTCGCCACCGTGCCCCCGCACGGTCGCCGTTCCCTGTTGCACGGCTTGCGATCCACCTTTGGCAATCACTATGCCAAAGCTTTGTGGCAACTCTACGGTCAACATTGAAACCGACAGGCGATTCAACGCTTGTTGCGATGCCGCTGCTTGGCATCGCCCAGGCTCGGTGGGCTGCTCGGAACCCAACAACATCTTGTGGCCCCCCACAGGACAACTCGCAGCATATATGAAGCTGGCAAGAATCCCAACCCTATTCTGCACGTGCGAACGGGGATGAGCGTCGATAATATCTTCTAAACCTTAACGCGTCCTTTCGTCGCAGCCGATCGCGCAAGTGCGCCGCGGCGACGCTGCGATTGCGCGAGGGCCGTCAGCGACCGCGCGGCTTTTCGTTGTCCGCGCTGCTCCGCCCCGATCCGGAATTGGCAACTTTGCCGGCCGCTTCGCCCCCAGGCTGCGCCGTGTGCCGATGCGATTCCCAATTCGCGACAAGTGCTTTCGCAAGCTCTATGGCAAGGCAGGTGTAACCTGCATCGGTCATATGCAGCCCGTCGCGCCCGATCATGGCGGGCGATTCGGGAGGCTGCGCTGCGCGCCAGTGCTGCATCACGGCAAAACGGCGGAATAGCCCGACCCCAGCATGTTGCGCGATTTCCGCAATCAGCTGCTCCATCGCGGCCGTGGCGCGCCGTTCGAGGATCCGCGGGGCGTATTGCAGGTCCATCAGCACGACATCGGCGCCGCTGGCCTTCAGCAGCGCGACGCCACGCCGCAGCAGCACTTCGTCCGATTCGAGATCGTCACGCCGCAGGACCGCGTTGGTCCCTACCTGCCAGATCACGAGGTCGGGATGCTCCGCGATAACGTCGCGCTGGAGCCGGGCAAACTCCTCTTCCGCATCCTCCCCCCCCTTGCCGCGGTTGATGACGCGGATCGCAACGCCGGGCAGGCGCTGCTTCAGGGCGGTCTCCAGCCGGCTCGGGTAATTCAAGCTCGGATCGGTAGCGCCGACACCCTGCGTCGAGGAGGACCCGACCGCAACGATGGTCAAAGCCTTGGCCTGGTCGATCCGGGCGGCGGCGTGGGCGAGTGCGGGTTCGATCCGGGTGAGCGCTGGCGGCGCGGTGCAGGCGCTCGCGCTGTCATTTTCGGCGGCGATTGCGCCGCCGAGCGGGATAACGACCGCGAGTCCAATTATGGCACGGCGGAGGGCAGCAAGGCGGGTCATTGAACGGCAAGTTTGATCGCTTGCGCCAGCTTGCGGCCGATGCAGTCATAGACCCGGGCGGCGAGGCGCGCCCGCTCATCGGCGGCGACCTCGTCGAAATTGAACATGTTCTGCTCGCTCCAATAACGCATTATTTCATAGCGGGGGAAGACATAGACCCCGTCAAGATCGGCGACCCCGTGCACCGCCGTTAGGTACCGCTCGAAGTCGATAACGGTGGCGGTGCTGCGCGAGAATTGCATATCAACCAACATTATGTCGATTGACCGGTTCTTGACCTCGTCGATCCCGGCTTGTAGGGCGCTGGTAAAGTCGTCGACTTCGATGCCGCGAACCGCGTCGCTGATCCCGGTCTCCCAAATGACGAGGATAGGGTCCTCCGGGATCACATCGGTCGCGAACCGCCCGACCATCTGGCGCGTCGACTGGCGCGGCACCCCCTTGTTGACGACGGTGATCGGCACGTCCGGAAAGAGCTTCGTGAGCGCCACTTGCAGCCGGTGCGGATAGGCGAGGTCGGGCGAGCCCGCAGCGGTGCCGGTCGTCGAGGCGCCGCCGATCGCCACGATGTTGACGGGCTCGTGCGCTCGCAGCCGCGCCGCGAGATGCGGCAGCTTGGCGGAGACTTGCATCATCTCGGGCGGGACTTCGCATTCGTGCTCGGCATGGACCGCAGGCGAGCCGACGACGAGCGCCACGAGCACTGCGGCGGATAGGAGCGCACCCCGGGTCATTTCGCGATTCCGTCGCTTGGCCGGCCGGGCGCGGCGACCGTTCGGAGGGGCGGCATGCGGTCGACCATTTTGTACCAGGCGAGCATTGCCGCAGTCAGGAACATGACCGTAATACCGGCTGCATTGGCCGCCAGCTGCATCCACACCCCCCCGCCGTATTCAGTCAGGATGAAATGAGCGAGGACCGACAGGATGATGCCAAGACAGAAGATTTCGAGAGATTGCTGGCCGCACAGCACGAGAGGACGCGCCGCGGTGCTCTGTAGAAATTGCGCCTCGCGTGGCACTCGCAGCGCCACCAGCACGACGAGCGCATAGAACGGCACCAGCCGTAGCGGTGACAGATTGTTTTTGTTGATTGGCCAAAGCTGTTTTAGGAGCAGGCCGGGAAACGCGTCCCACACGCCGTGGATTGTCCAGCTCAGTTTGATCAGAAAAGCCGCGGCGAAGATCACCGCTGCCGCCGGGTAGAGCACGCGCGCGAACGGGAGGCGGGTCTGGCCGCGAATCCGGGCGTGGCCGAGCAGGGCGGCGCTGACAAACAAGAATTGCCATGCAAGCGGGTTGAAATACCAGACATGCCCTTCGGGATAGGCCGGTACCACGATCCCAAAAATCTGCACGACAATGTAGAGCGCCGCGGATGGCAGTAGCACCAGGAGCGGATGGCGCTGCATGCCAATCAGCACGACCGGGAAGATCACCAGCATCAGGATGTACAGCGGCAGGATGTCGAGGAAGGTCGGCTGGAATTGGAGGAGGAGCGCCTGGATTACGGCGACATGCGGTTCATCGAGGAAATCGGCGACCCGCATCTCCTCATTGTACATGGGGTTATTGAAGGTCGTGACAGTGTAGGATACTTCGGCAATAAAGATCACGAACAGGAAGACGTGCGCGACATAGAGCTGCCAAGCGCGACGCAGCACTTGGGCGGTGGCGTAGATCACACCCTTTTCGACGAGCCGGCGCCCGTAGACGAGGGCCGCCGTGAAGCCGGAGATGAAAATGAAAACTTCTGCCGCGTCGAAAAAACCAAATGCCTCGAGTGTAAAATAGCTGAGGATGTTCTCCGGAATGTGATCAATAAAGATAAAGATCAGCGCCAAGCCTCGGAAGAAATCCAAGCGGAGATCGCGTGACGTGGGCGACGCGGGCAAGGCCGATTAAGCTCCGGGAAGGGGGCGACGCCGGGCTAAACGCGCCGGACCTTAGCAAAGCCGGAGCGGGGGCGTCGATGCGGCGCCTAGGCCCAAGTCCCTTGGTTGACGAAGAGCCTTCCCGATGTCGCGCACCCGCGTCGAAAGCTCTTGCCTTGTTAACCGATCTGTGACATTCTGTAACACATCGTAACGCTACGTACCTTTAAGAACTTTCGGCAGCACCTTCCTAAGCACCTTTGCCTCGGCCAGTACCTTCCAGAATTTTACCCTAAACGAGCCGGCTTTTGCCGGCTCGTCTCGTTTTAGCCCGGCCGCAGAGGACAGCGAAACGGTAACAGTCCGCTTCGTCAATTAACATAGATCAGGTGCGGCGCCCGCGCGGGAGCCCCTCGACAACTCGATTAAATTTGAAGCGTTGCTGCTCGACGACCTCGCCGTCTCGCCGGTAGGTTTCCGCGCCAGATGGGGGACTTTCCGAAAGCGATACTCACTCCGCTCCAGCGGCTCGCGCCGCTGGCGCTGGCCGTTTTGCTGCAGGGATGCGCGGCGGCTGGCCTCGCCGTTGTTGGCGCAGGCGCCGGTGTCGGCATGGGGACAGGGGTCGAGCACGAGCTCAACGGGGTCGGCTACAAGACCTTCGCCACCCCAATCGATTCCGTGCATCACGCGGCCCGCGCCACCTTGGCGCGGCTTGCCATGCCGATCACCGCGGATACGCGCACCGATGACGGCTGGAAGGTCAGTGCCAGCGCTGCCGGCCGCACGATCGACATTGAGCTCGAACGCCTGACGCCGCGCACGACCCGGATGCGGGTCGTCGCCGATAAGGGTGGCCTGTTCGGCAAGGACAGCGCGACCTCGACCGAGATCATCCTGCAAACCGCCCAGACATTGCAGGACGACCCGGCGGGCGCGAAAGCGGCCCGCAAAAACCATTACCGGAGGAGCCAGTCATGAAGCTGCAAAGCGCCTGCCTTGTTTTGGGTGCGGCCTTGGCGTTCACCGCGCCGGCCTGGGCCCAATCGAAGGCGATCACGCCGACCAGCACCGGCGTCGAGACAAGCCCGATCGGCACCGGCACTCATCAAACCTCGACGGGGACGGGCACACAGACCATGACAACCGGGACCGGTACGGAAACCGGCGCCGCGACCGGCACGCGGACGACCACCACATCGACCGGCGCGTTCCAAAACCTGTCGCCGGGTGGCCAACGGATCGCGCAGTCGCTGTTCAGTTCGCAGCACCCGCCGAGTGGCACACAGGCTCTGAGCCTGAACCAGATCGCCGCCATGAAAGGCAGGGAAGGCTGGGGACGGGTTTTCAAGGAGATGAAGGCTGATGGGCTCGTGCAAGCGCGCAATCTGGGCCAGGTCGTCAGCGGCCATGCACAGACGGCGGGCACCAGCACCTCGACTGGAACGGCTGGCGGCCGCGGCACAAGCGGCCGGGCATCCACCGTGGTCACCAACGGCGCCGGTCGGGGCATGAGCCTCGCGAGCGCGGGCGGCCGGGGCAGCGGGCGTAATGCTGGCGGCTACTCAACCCATGTCACGACCGGATCAGGCATGTATGCCGGCGGCATGCAAGGCGGTCCCGCCTTTCAAGGCGGGGGCGGTGGTGGTTTTCATGGCGGCGGTGGAGGCGGCGGGCACGGCCACGGCCACTAACCGCAGCGATTGACCTGGCGCCCGCCCATCTGGGCGGGCGGCGGGCTCACTCCAGACCGGGACGCACCCGAAACGAGGCCTCGGTCTTTTCCGTGATTTCGTCGAGCGACACATCGGGCGCGAGCTCGATCAGCTCCATGGCGCCTGCCTTCTTGTCGATCGCGAAGACGCCGAGATCGGTAATCACCGTGTCAACAACACCGGCGCCAGTCAGCGGCAGGGTGCAGCGGTGCAGCAGCTTCGGTTCGTTTTTCGCGGTATGCTCCATCAGCACGACGACGCGCTTGACCCCGGCAACGAGATCCATCGCGCCGCCCATGCCCTTAACCATGCGGCCGGGGATCATCCAGTTCGCGAGATCGCCGTTCTCGGCAACCTGCATCGCGCCAAGGATCGACAGATCGATATGGCCGCCGCGGATCATGCCGAAAGATTGCGCGCTGTCGAAATAGCTTGTTGTCGGCAATTCGGTGATCGTCTGCTTGCCGGCGTTGATCAGATCGGGATCTTCCTCGCCCTCGAAGGGGAACGGCCCCATGCCGAGCATGCCGTTCTCGCTCTGCAATTGGACCGTGATGCCGGGCGGGATGAAGTTTGAGACGAGCGTCGGGATGCCGATGCCGAGATTGACGTAATACCCGTCCTTCAACTCGGCCGCGGCACGGCGCGCCATATCGTCGCGTGACCAAGGCATTGGTCGCCTCCTCTCTCAAGCGCCCCGCTTGCGAACGGTGCGCTGCTCGATGCGCTTCTCGTAGGTTGGATAGTGCACGATGCGCTGCACGAAAATTCCTGGCGTGTGAATCTCGTCGGGCTCGATCTCGCCAGGCTCGACCAGCTGCTCGATCTCCGCGACGGTCACCTTGCCCGCGGTGGCCATGACCGGGTTAAAGTTGCGCGCGGTCTTTCGGTACACGAGATTGCCTTCGCGGTCGCCTTTCCAGGCATGGACGATCGCCAGATCGGCGACAAGGCCGCGCTCCATCACATAAGTGTCACCATCGAACTCGCGCAGTTCCTTGCCCTCGGCAACCAATGTCCCCACTCCGGTCTTGGTAAAGAAGGCCGGAACCCCGGCGCCGCCGGCGCGGATGCGCTCGGCCAGGGTGCCTTGTGGGTTGAATTCGAGCTCGAGCTCGCCCTTGAGATAAAGATCGGCGAACAGCTTGTTCTCGCCGACATAGGACGAGATCATTTTGCGGATCTGACGGCTTTCGAGCAGCAGACCGAGGCCGGCGCCGTCAATACCGGCATTGTTCGATACGATGGTCAAAGCATTGAAGCCGGATTCGCGGATCGCGCCGATCAGCTTTTCGGGGATGCCGCAGAGGCCGAACCCACCGGCCATGATCATCATCCCGTCATGCAGCAAGCCGTCGAGAGCCGCTGCGGCATCGGGGTAAATCTTGTTCGTCATCGAAAGCTCCTCGCGCGACTGGCCGGTGATAGTGCCCGCGGCGGCCGGCTGTCAATTTGGCCGCCGGGACTATTCAGCGGCGAGGCGGCTTGATGACGTCGGGCGTTCGTGGGGGTGCGGCTTCGGGTGCCAAAGGTTTCACGCCGAGCTTATCGCGCGTCGCCTCGGTCACGACACCGTCCACATTTAGGCCGTTCTGTTTCTGAAATTGCGCTACCGCCGCGGCGGTGGCGCCGTCATACGTGCCGCTTTGCGGCGCGGCGATCTTGGCGCCGTTGAGCGAACGCTGGACGGCGCGCACGTCGTCACCCTGCAGCGGCGGCTCGGCCGGGCGCAATTGCCGGGGCTTGCCGGGCTCGGACGTGGATCCTATGAGCCAGCCGCTGACATCGTTGCCATTGATCGTGATCCATTTCGGCGGTGCCGAGGCAAGGTGGAATTTGACATCTGAGTCCGCGCCAGCGGTCCCGAGCACCTTGAGAAGGGGCAAGTACTGGGCGTAGGGGGAGTTGCCCAGCAGCGCGGGCAATGCGTCGAAGCCGCGCACGATAATGTCGGCTTCGGCCGAGTATCCCTTCGGCGAGAGCGGCGAACCCTTTGCGTCCCCGGTGGCTGCGATCCCGACATCCTTGGTTTTGAGCCCGGCTTCGTAAATGCGGAAGACAGGGTTCAACATCGCCGCCGCGCCGATCATCCGCTGCATCGCCTGCTGCGAGTCGGGGCCATCCGCTTCCTTGCGCGCTTTTGCAATTGCTTCGAGGATCGTGCGCAACGGACCTGTCGCGACATTTTCGAGCCCTAAATCGATGACGATGGTCTGCGGCACTTTGGCCGGATCGAGGATTGAGCTCGCGAGTGTGAGCCCGTTTTGGCGGAATGTGATGCGCCAGGCGGCGGTATCGCCCGACAGGCCGGTCAAGGCGCCTCCCAGGCTCGCCTTGACCAAGCTGACAAGCGGTTCGCCGTTAGCGGCGCGGACGGCAAGACCTTCGAGGATCGTCTCGCCTTTCACAAGACTGAACAGGGCGGGCAGCGTCGGCAGCAATTCGAGAAGCGCGTCGGCGCGCGCCGTCGTCGCTTGCTCGCCTTGCTCTCGCAATTCATCCATCCGCGCGCGGAGCCGATTGAGCGCGGCGACATCCGGTCCGGAGGAAAGGGCCGTGTAGGCGATCCGCTCGATCGCCCCGCCGACCGGCACCTCGCTGAGGAAGAATTCGATCTGCTTCAGCTCGAAATCGATCGGGTTCGACCAGCCGCCATCCGCCGCACCGGCGAGCTTCGAGGACATCGAGAGGGGGCCGAAGCTGACCCAATCGCCGGTGGATGCGTGCTCCAGGCGAGCGCCGGCAAACGAGGCCAAGGTTTCGCTGAACCGGTTGGATCCTTCTTCGAGGGCGAGGCTCGCTTTTGCGTCCTTGAGGCTGAGGCTGGTTTTCGTCCCGTCTGCCAGGGTCAGCGTCGATTGTGCCGGGAACACGATGTCGAACTTGGCGGTGGATGGCATTCCGGGCGCCGGCATGCGGCGGATCTCGATGCGATCGAAGACGAGCTCCGCGGGCTTTGCCTCGTGCAGCGTCAGCCGTGCATTGGTGATCGTCGCGACGGCGGCATCGCCCTCTCGCCGCATCTCGAAACTGTCCGAGCCCTCCCAGCTGAGGACGCCATGCGTCGTCGTGCTCAGTTTGTTGAGAAAGCCCTCGATATCGGATTTGAACTGATCGTCGGTTGTCGCCGCGAAGCCAGGCCACAGAACCGCCAGACAGAGCGCCAGACCTGCGGCGGCCGCCCTTAACCGAAATCGCATTGATGCTTCCCTCGATGTGCACCGATCCTAACGATAGCCGAAATCGTAAAACAAACCGGCACGGAACAAATGAGCTGCGGGCCGGTTACCGCAGTATGGCCGCCGAACGACAACTGCCTCTTCCCGGATCGCCCGAGGCTCGCGCCCAGGGCTGTACCTGTCCGACGCCAAATTTCTTGCAAAGTGGGCGCGCCGAGCCGATGCCGCCCGATCGCGACTGTCCGGTGCATGGGCGGGCGGCGATTGCTGGGGATCGAGCCGGCGAACGGGGGCGCATCGATACCGAGGGCGACATCGTCGACGCGGCGAGCGAGCCCGAGTTGCGGAAGGGCTGATCGGATAAAAAAGAGGCCGCCAAAAGGCGGCCTCAGGCTGAGGGGAGGATGCCCATGCGGGCGAGCGCCCGCGAACGGGCGCATACCGGCACCCTAACCAGCAGGTCTGTCGAAAAAGTTAAGAGGTCGGGCCCTCGCCGCCGGGTGGCGGCGGCGCCTTCATCGGCCTGGGTAGCCCCTTCCGCAGAAAATCCTTGCATCGCCGCGAGGGTCGGCTTGAAATTGCGCCGAGGCTGGGGTGCCGTCCGGCATGCCCCCGGGGTCGGGGGCCGACGGCTGAGAACAAACCCACTGAACCTGGCCGGGCTTGCCCGGTGAAGGGAGTCCGTCATTAGCGCGTCGATTGCCGTTCCATCGCACCGTCCGAAGACGGTCGTCATTGGCGCCGGGGTCGTCGGGCTCGGTATCGCGTGGCGGCTGGCACAGGCCGGCTGCACGGTCACCGTGTACGACCGCGGCGACGCCGGGCGCGGTGCCAGCTGGGCGGCCGCCGGCATGCTCGCTGCGGCGGTCGAGACGGAGCCGGGGGAGGAGCCGCTCTTGCCGCTGGCGCTCGAAAGCCAGCGCCTGTGGCCCGATTTCGCACGCGAGCTGGAAGGGGCCAGCGGCATCTCGGTCAATTACCGCGACGAGGGCACGCTGGTCGTCGCGCTCAATCGCGACGACACGGCCCAGCTGCGCCATTCCTATGAATTCCAGAAAGGGCTTGGGCTCGACCTGCAGTGGCTGACCGCCGCCGAGGCGCGACAACGCGAGCCGCATCTGAAACCGGGTACCGCTGCGGCCGTCTTCAGCCCCCGCGATCACCAGGTCGAGAACCGGTTGCTGGGACAAGCGCTGGCGGTCGCCGCGCGGCATGCCGGGGTCGAGCTGATCGAGCATTGCCCGGTGCGCGAGGTCATCGTCGCCGGCGGGCGCGCCGCGGGCGTCGTCACCGAGCGGGGCCGCAATAGTGCCGATGTTGTGGTGCTGGCGGCCGGCGCCTGGTCGCGCGAGATCGCCGGCATCCCGCCCGCCTATCTGCCGCCGGTGCGGCCGATCAAGGGCCAGATGCTCGCCTTGCAGATGGATCCGGCGGCGCCGCTGTTGCGGCACGTGCTGTGGCTGCCGCACGGGTATCTCGTGCCGCGGCGCGACGGACGCCTCGTCATCGGCGGCACCGTCGAGGAGCGCGGCTTCGACACGAGCCTGACCGCGGGCGGTCTCTTCGCCCTCATCGAAGGCGCCTGGCGCGCGATCCCGGCGATCGAGGAATTGCCGATCGCCGAGACCTGGGTCGGGTTCAGGCCGGGCTCGCGCGACGACGCGCCGATGCTGGGCCCGAGCGGCCTCGACCGGCTCGTGATCGCGACGGGCCATCACCGCAACGGCATCCTGTTGACCCCGGTCACCGCCGCCGTCGTCAGCGCCTATATATTGAGCGAACGGCTGCCCGAGATCGCCCGGCCGTTTTCGCCCGAGCGTTTTGCCGGCACTGACCCTATCCGGCCGAGGCTCGCGATCGTCGGCGGGAAGGCGTGATGATGCAGCTGAGGATCAACGGTAAGGACACGGAACTCGCTGCCGCAACCGTGGCCGAGCTCTTGGCCGAGCAGGGTATCGATCCTGGCGCGCGGTTTCTCGCGGTCGCGATCAATGGCAGCGTCGTCAGGCGCGCCGAGTGGCAAACAGCGTTACTTGCGGCGGGGGACAGTATCGAAATCGTGCGCCCGTTTCAGGGTGGCTGAGTTTTTGTTGTAGGATCGTTTGATGGCCGACCCACTTGTCATTGCCGGCGCCACCTTCTCCTCGCGGTTGATCGCCGGAACTGCGCGCTTTCCGAACCAGCAGGTCATGCTCGATGCGCTTGAAGCGAGCGGTGCCGAGATGGTGACCGCCTCGATCCGGCGCATCAGCCTCGAAGGCTATTCCGGCAGCCTGATCGACCTGCTCGGTGACAAATATCGAATCCTGCCCAACACGGCGGGATGCGTGACGGCGCGCGACGCGATCCTGACGGCCGAATTGGCGCGGGAAGCCCTCAACACCAATTGGGTCAAGCTCGAGCTGATCGGCGATCGCGAGTTGCTCTATCCGGATGTCGAGCAGCTCGTGCACGCCGCGGACGAACTCGTGCGCAAGGGCTTTATCGTGATGCCCTATTGCAACGAGGATCCGGTCAGCTGCCAAAAGCTCGCCGATGTCGGTTGCGCTGCGGTCATGCCGCTGGGCTCGCTGATCGGCTCCGGCATGGGTATCGCCAATCCCGCAGCGATCGAGCTGATCTGTTCGCGGAGCCCCGTGCCGGTCGTGCTCGATGCCGGGATCGGCACCGCCTCCGATGCGGCGCAAGCGATGGAGCTGGGGTGCGACGCGGTCATGATCGACACGGCGATTGCTAAGTCGCACGACCCCGTGCGCATGGCGGCGGGGATGCGTGCCGCTGTCGAAGGCGGCCGCCTGGCGCGCCTTGCGGGGCGCATCCCGAAACAGCGCTTCGCCGAGCCATCCAGCCCCCAACTCGGTCTCGTCGGCTCCTGACGGCACGGCTCAGGTCGTCTGCCCGACAAAACCGGGACCCACCTTTCAGCGGCTGAGAGCGGATCATCGTGATTGCGTTGATAGCGTAATGCTGCGCGCGAGCCGCGCGGGTTTGCTGCCGAGGAAGCGCGCGTGATCTTCGCCCTGCCGCTCTATGACGACAATCCGATCCGGGAGGTGCCGGTCGTCACCTACGGGCTGATCGGCATGTGCATCGGCGCCTTCCTATGGGAGCTGGCGCACAACCCGGATGTCGTCACATTCCAGTACGGCATGATCCCGGCGGTGCTGTTTGGGCATGCGTCGCTGCCGCCACGGCTCGCGGTGCTCCCGCCCTGGGCGACGATCTTCACCAGCATGTTCCTGCATGGCGGATGGCTGCATCTCGGCGGCAACATGCTGTTCCTGTGGATTTTCGGGAACAATGTCGAGGATCTGCTGGGCCGCTTCCGGTATCTGCTGATCTACTTTTGTTGCGGCGCCGCCGCAGCGCTGATCCAGGCCGGTGCTGACCCGACCTCCCAGGTGCCGATGGTTGGCGCGAGCGGCGCCATCGCTGGCGTGCTCGGCGCCTATCTGATCGTGTATCCCCGCGCCAATGTGCATTGCTTTGTCTGGATCATCATTTTCTTCTGGATCGTCACCGTGCCGGCCTGGGTCCTGCTCGGTGTGTGGTTCGCGATGCAGCTACTCAGTGGCCTGTCGAGCGGGGCGCGCGATCCCGGCGTCGCGTTTTGGGCCCATGTCGGGGGGTTTGTGAGCGGCGTTGTGTTGATGCTGCTGTTGCGGCCGCGCAGCGTCCTTCTGCTGCACGCGCCGAAGACGCCGGTCTTCGCCAGCGCGCCGCCGAGCGCTCTAAATGGTCGACGCACCTTTCACCAAGGCAGCGTGCCCAGCGCGGGGCGGCGTTATCCAGGCCCGCCGAGCCCCTGGAACTGAGCTTCGGCTTAGCGGATCGGCGGCGGGTTGACCCAGCCCGGCAGGGGCTGGCGGCCGGTCGCTTCAGGCGCGGGCGCGTTAGCGCCGGTCGCGACCTGCGATCCGGGCGCCGGCGGCGGCGAGGGAGGCGCGGTCTCTTGGGCCGAAGGCGGAGGCGGCGTTGCCGGGGCCGTCGCCGCGTTCGAATTTGTCGCGGGAGCCTGCTCAGCCAGTGCCTCGAGCAGGCGGTCACTCACGCGCGGATC
>WNGC01000511.1_pt1 | contig 22713 bp, 18 predicted proteins | sample 5400051 | NCBI WGS metagenome assembly WNGC01 (sample SAMN13153368, study PRJNA577476) | soil metagenome | isolation source: 20 cm soil or saprolite under grassland replicate 2 | place: USA:California | collected 2016-06-15
CTTCATCGCTGAGACGCGGCCGGAAACGACCGACCCGATCAGGATGCCGACTGCCAGCGTGAACGCGACAAATACCGCCGCGAGTATCTTGCGGCGCCGCGCCCAGTTAAAAAGCTCTCTTACCTGCTCTCCCATTTCGGTTGCTCCTCTAGTCCGGCCCCCGCAGCCCTCTTCATCTCAGATGAACGTTCTTCCGCCAGCCCCGATCCGATCAGAGCCCAACTTCCAGAGTATAACACCGCTACTCCGATGGCGTTGCTCCCGGGCAAACAGCTTCGCGAAGCAATAACTGTCCCAATGGCCGGGGGGTCCTTCCGGTTTTTGTATTCCACTCCATTGGACGCAGGAAACCCTAAATTTGTTGTCAACGCGGTAAAATCTCCGATGAGCGTTGCCTTAACCGTTGGCGGTTCAACGACTAAGCCGCGGTGGCGTATCGAGGTGGGAGGGCCGCTGTTAACACTTTCCTCTTTCCTCTCGTCTTACCTCTCACAACGGACATTGGCTCTCGATGGCTTAAAAGTGGGACACAGCATTGACTTTCGGACCTCAAGCATGGAACGTCAGGCTGTGACCGTCTGGCCTGTCGCCGAATCGCGCGAAGACGACTTGCTCGTCAGCGCCGCTCGCGATGGTGATCGCGCCGCATTCGGGCGCCTCTACGACCGTTATGCCCGCATGGTCCACGGCATCCTTCTCGCTCGAGTCCCCCCGCGTGAAGTGGATGACCTCGTCCAGGAAGTTTTCCTCTTGGCGCTGCGACGGCTCCATGCGCTGCGCGATGTTTCTCGCTTCGGAGCGTGGCTGGGCACCATCACGCGGAACCGAGCAAATGACTACTTCCGCAAGGCGATTCCTGTCGAGAAAGCCACCGAGCCCGTTTCCGAGGATCAGGCCGAGAGCCGAACAACCAACCGCGCAGCCGAGCTGGAGGCTGACGTGATTCTGGCCTTGGTCCGTGCCCTTCCGGAGCCTTATCGCGAACCGCTCATCCTTCGACTGGTGGAGGGGATGACCGGGCCGGAGATCGCGGAGCGCACGGGGCTGACGCATGGTTCGGTTCGCGTCAATCTTTATCGAGGCATGCAGTTGCTGCGCGGGAAACTGGCGCAGACGGCAAGAGGCGCATCATGGGCCTAAGGAATAGTTTATGAACGACGATTACTTGTGGGACGGCTCAGGGGAGCCTGACCCGGAAGTCCAAAAACTCGAAACTACGTTGGGGCGGTATCGCCACACTCAAGCTGCGCCCGCGTTCGATCGGGTGACTGAGCTTCGTCCCGTGAAAGTACGAATGCGATTCTTCAATCTCCGTTTTTCATTCCAACTGGCCGCCGTAGCGGCAACGGTCGTGATTGCAGCGACCCTGTTTTATTTCCTGCGGCGCCCGAATGCCCCCGTCGACTCGGGGCCATCGTGGGAAGTGGCGCGCTTGGAAGGCACTCCGCGGATTGGATGGCATTCTCTCGGCGAAAAATCCGGAACCGGAAAACTGGGAATTGGGCAAACTCTTGTGACCGATAGCTCTTCGCGTGCCAGCATCACGCTCGATGAAACCGGCAGCGTCGAAGTTGACGCGGAATCGCGTCTCCGCCTGGTCACAAATGGCCCCGGCCGTAAACGCCTCTCCCTCGAGCGCGGCACGATTCACGCCGTCATCTGGGCGCCTCCCGGTGAATTTGTCGTGGATACACCTTCCGCCGTCGCTGTCGATCTCGGCTGTGTCTATACACTGCACGTGGACGATGCCGGCGCGGGCCTTCTCCGGACCACCATGGGCTGGGTCGGCTTCAAGCTCAACGGCCACGAATCCTTGATTCCCGCTGGCGCCATCTGTCAGACGCGGCCGAAGATCGGCCCCGGCACACCGTACATGGAAGATGCGCCCGCATCTTTTCGGGACGCTTTGTCTCACTTCGACTTTGAATCCACCACGCCAGCCGAGCGCAATGCCCTGCTAGGTATCCTTCTCCTGGACGCGCGCAAGAATGACGCGCTCACTATCTGGCACTTGCTCTCGCGGGTCAGCGATGCCGATCGTCCCGGTGTTTATGACCGCCTCGCCGTTCTCGCCCCGCCCCCGGCAGGCGTAACTCGCGAAGGCATCCTGCGCCTCGATCGGGAAATGCTGGACGCCTGGTGGAACTCCCTCGGCTTCGGCGACATCGACTTGTGGCGCACCTACGAGCGTGACTGGTCTCAGCGCCCGCCCTATGCTAAAGATTAAAGATTGAAGTGGGGCATCGGTCCGGCTTTCATTTGAAACCTTGCGAGAGCAGGGTGTATTCTCTCGCTAGGACTTTCGGAGGCGCAAATGCGCACCACTGCCTACCTCCCCGCGGTTTTCATCCTTGCAAGTTTGCCACTCCCAATATCAGTTCAAGCCCAGAAACAATTAACTCAATCCCCGAGGATTATGTCGGCTAAATCTATCTACTTTGACGACCGGACTGGAGTGGACGCCGTCGCCAAGAGGGCATTGAATGAGATTAAGAAGTGGGGACGATTTCAGATCGTTCAAGACCGTAACATGGCCGATTTAATATTACTGCTTTCCGCCGACCCGTATAAGGGAGGCTACATCATCATGTCAGGAGGGCAGACTGGCACCGTAGACGTTCACGGGAAAATAGATGTCGATCCGATTCCTAATTACAATAAGCAGGCTCCCGTTCGTTATGCGTATTTGACGGTCATTGACCCCAAGAATGGAGAAAATCTTTGGAGCGATTCCCACCGGTGGGGCGGCCTGCTTACGGGTTTCAACAGCGCAGGAGCGCGGTTAGTCAAGGAATTGAAAGAACAAACAAAGAAATAGGCGATTCCAATCTGTTAACAGCTCGCGATCTTAGAGCGTCTTGTCTCCTGAAGCTCGCAGTAATTCGAAAGGAGATTGGAAAATCCATGACACTCCAACCGATCTGTTCCCCGCGGTGCGCCATCGTTCTGGTGGCGGCTGTATTGTGTTTCGCAAACGTCGCGCTGGCAGGTCCGCCCCTGATTTGCCACACCATTGAAATTGGCCAAGCCAAGTCCTTGCCCTGGATCGGCCACAACTGGAACCTCAGCGGTGGTGAAAATTACGACACGAAAAACCTCGTCCGCGACACGCTGGATATTCTCGGGCCGGACACTCCCGTCCTCGTTCGAATGGAAACGCTTCGGCGCGCCACTCTCTATACGCGCAAGGACCCACGCGCAGCGAAAGAACTTCTGGCTCGGCTTCACGCTCGCGCGATTTCTGCGGAATCCTCCGGCCACCCCGACGCGCTGGCCTGGTTTGACGCCGGCTACCTCGCCGAAACTTACAAACAGTGGCTCGGACAGAACCTGCCGCACATGACTGATGGCATGCGAATGGATCCCAATCCAGCCGCAGGTGTCGACGGCTACGCCCTGGTGAAAAAGGCGCTCGCTCTGCGCGGCCCGGACGCACAGATGGAATTTGCCGCCGCGTTGATCACTCTCCCTGGTCCACAGGACGAACACCGCCAGCACACCCAAAGAGCCATCGCCGGCGCCAAGAGCGATCCGCTCCTGGCCCTGAACCTTGCCAGCCATTTCATCGGCCCGCAAACCGAAACCATGTCCCAACTCCTGGCCAAAAGCTAGCGCGCTAAATCGCTTTACTAAAGGACTTATCCGCCGCTCGCGGGCAGGGGCGCAGCATCCCTGCGCCCTCCCCGCCAAAAACGCAACCCGCAAACTAGTTTGCGCTGCAAACCAGATTTCGCCGCTCCCAACTCCCACTTGACATCTCCTAACCCTTCAGGCATAAAACACTTAGCTGCGGTTGCGGCGACACGTGGCGATTTAGGGCAACTTGCTCCACGTAAAAAACTGCTAAAGAGCTTTTCGAGTTTCCCAGAAGATTTTCTGAGACCCTCCGAGCACTTTGGCGCGGAGGGTTTTTCGTTTCTCCTCTCCCTGCTGCCCTAATCGGAATTCCACGATCTGGACGATTGTCATCCTGAGCGAAACGAGGGATCTCAACCGATCTGTCGCCGCGATGTAGCGATTTGGTTGCTCCGTGCGCGCTGCTGCTGGCGGTTTTCACGGAACACTGAATACTGAAGACTGAAAACACAGAGGGATTTGCACCATGTCCACACCTATACTTTACGAACTTCGATGTCGCGAATGCGGCAAGACCTGGGGCAACGTTCCCCGCTCTTTCTGCGAAGACTGCTTCTCCCCGCTCGAAGTTGCCTACGATTACGACGCTCTGAAGAAAATCGCCCGCCGAGAGAATCTTGCGCGCCGCGACTTCAACATGTGGCGCTATGCCGAGCTTCTCCCTCTTCCTGAAGACTTCACTGGGCCAAACGCCGTTGGCGGCACACCGTTGGTTGCCTCGCGCAAACTTGCCTCGCGGTGGGGCCTCAAAAATCTCTATTTCAAAAATGACGCGGTTTGCTTCCCTTCCCTGTCGTTCAAAGACCGCGTCGTGGCCACAGCTCTCTCCGCTGCGCGCCGCTTTAGTTTCACCACCGTCGGCTGCTCTTCGACCGGCAATCTCGCCAACGCCGTCGCCGCGCAAGCCGCGCAGCAAGGCTTCGACGCGTGTGTCTTCATTCCCGCGGACCTCGAGCCCGCCAAGGTGCTCAACACGGCAGTCTATGGCGCGCGCATCGTTCGCATCAACGGCAACTACGATCATGTGAATCGCCTGTGCGCGCAGATCGCCGACCGCTTCCAGTGGGGCCTCGTCAACGTGAATCTGCGTCCCTACTACTCTGAAGGCTCGAAAACGCACGGCTACGAAATCGCCGAGCAGCTCGGCTGGACGCTCCCGGACAACGTGGTCGTTCCCATGGCCGGCGGCTCGCTCATCACCAAGATTGCGAAAGCATTCCGCGAACTGGTCGCACTCGGCTGGGTCGAGCCCAAACCGGTAAAATTCTTCGGCGCGCAAGCAACGGGCTGCTCGCCCATCTCCGATGCGGTGAAGCGCAACCTAGCTCGCTTCGAGCCGCAGAAGCCCAATACCATCGCGCGCTCGCTCGCCATCGGCAATCCTGCCGACGGTCTTTTTGCAATGAAACAGATTCTTGAGTCCGGCGGCTGGGCCGAGGACGTCTCCGATCCCGAGATCGTCACCACCATCAAGCTGCTCGCCGAAACCGAAGGCATCTTCACCGAAACAGCGGGCGGCGTGACCGCCGGCGTCACGCAAAAACTCATCGCGCAAAATCGCATCAAGCCCGACGAAACAACGGTCGTCTGCATCACGGGCAACGGCCTAAAGACCACCGACGCCATCGCCGCAGAATTCCCGGCTACCGAAGCCATCGCCCCGCGTCTCGAAGCCTTCGAAGGTTACCTCGATGCGCAGCTCGGCGCCGCCGCGGCGAGCGCCAAAGCGTGAACAAAGGTGAAGATTCGCCGCAGCAAACTCAGTGGCAGCAATTTCAGTCGCGGCAAACGCAGTGCCGGCAAACTCGGTCGCTGCCTGAAAAACCACCCTACCTCTATCGCTCAAAATTGTTCTTTACTGAAAACTGAAAACTGAGAGCTGAAAACCTTTTCAAGCCAAGGAGAGTAAAACATGCCAGTGACCATCGAAATCCCCACCGCCTTCCGCCGCTTCACCAACGGCGCGCCGAAAGTAGACTGTAGCGCAGCCACCATCGCCGAAGCCCTCAACGAACTCACCTCTCGCTTCCCTGATCTCGGGCGCCATGTCCGCGACGACCAGGGCCAGATCCGCCAATTCCTCAACGTCTACCTCAACGAAGAAGACATCCGCTTCCTCGGCGGCGAATCCTGCACCCTCAAGGAAGGCGACCGCGTCCTCCTCGTCCCCTCCATCGCCGGCGGTTCCACCGAGTACTTGGAATTCCTATGATGCGGGCACGGGGATCCTCTATGGGGCGTTTAATAGCGTAAGGTATCGCCACCTCCATGATTCGAATCCCCAATGGCTATGTACTTCCTCTGTCCGCGGTGATGCTGACCACTGCGCTCTATTTTGTAGAACCTCTACAGCAACCGGGAATCGAGCCAGGATACTGGGATGGTCCCCCACCTCGCTCCATAGAGATCGCAATGGCGCTTGTCGCATTGGTCGGATTGCTGTTTTTCATTTGCTTTGGAATCTGGCATATGCTCCACAATGGCTGGACGAGCACCTGGATTACTGGTGCCGGCATAGCAGCCTGGGGATCAATTGCCTCGATTGCCGTTGTTCTTCGCCTGCGCTGGTTGTTCCGCTCCGTCGGGGAGGATGCTCCCCACCAAACCCGCTAGGTCATCCTGCTGACTTCAACGCCGCAACATTTGGTGCGCCGCCGTGTTCTACAAGTATGAGACCTCGGCTCCTCGTTTACGCTCTCGCTTCCCTGCTCCTTCTCGTGTTTCATGCGCCCGTTCGAGCAATTGTTTCCCTCTTTTCGGACTTCCGCGAACTCTAACGCCCGAAGTGAGGTTCTCGGGCCCACGGCAATACTTGCTTGCACCTCCGCCGCCCTTTCACAATGAATACTATTGTCGGAACTGGACGTGTCTCTCGATCTTTCCGGGACCTGTCGACGGATACCCTTTCGTTCGTAGAAGTTAGCGCTTGACGTGGATTCGTTTGCGGCTTCTTTCACCCACGCTAAGGGGGTCTAGGAAATACCCGTACTTACCCGTACTCTGAACCAGCCACTATTCCGCGTTGCTCCTCAAGCGGAATTAACAAAAAGATGTTGTCGCTGTGACAGCACAAGGCATAGACTCCCGCACACGCCCAATCCGGCCCACACCTTGCATCCGCGTGGTTGTCCTCCGCGGGAACGCAAGGACATACGTAGGTGCAAATGGTTTCCAATCCTAAGGCGAACAAGTCAAATAATAAATAAGGAGGTCGGATGAGACGTACGGGGTGGCCAATCTCAATTGCAGCGACTATTTCATTGCTTTGCTTCGCGCAGGTCAGCGCGGCGCAAAATCAATCCCGGAAAGGGCACGTCGTTATCCCGGAATCCAGCGTGGAACGCGCCGGAGACAACGGGGTCATGGCCCATACTCACCTTCGAATCATGATGCCGGAAGGCGGCGTCTTCACGGGCACGCCGCAACCCAACGAATTGCCTCCGTTCCCCGGCTATTTCTTTGAGACGCCGGCGTCCATCGCCTGCATCTATCGTCTCGTACCGCATTCGAAGCATGGCTGCAATCCCAACGAAACGACGGACAATCCCACCGGCGGCGCTGGCGCCATCGCGATCGTAGACGCGTTTGACACTCCAAACGCGGCGGCCGATCTGGCGGCTTTCTCCGCACAATTCGGTTTGCCGCCTGCTGTTTTTCAAGTGGTCTATGCTTCCGGAACGCAGCCCGCTCTGGATCCGAGCGGCGGGTGGGAATTGGAGGCGTCGCTGGATATCGAGTGGTCTCATGCCATGGCCCCCAATGCCAAAATCTTTTTGGTTGAGGCGAATTCGAATAGGTTCCTCGATCTGTTCCAAGCAGTGCTCGTGGCTTCGAATCTGGTCGCAACAAACGGCGGCGGCGAAGTCTCCATGAGCTGGGGCTCCGGCGAGTTCCTGAATGAGACGAAACACGATGGGAATTTCACAACTCCCGGTGTTGTGTACATCGCTTCTTCAGGAGACAGCCCAGGCACTGGCTGGCCTAGCGCTTCGCCGAATGTGATCTCGGCGGGTGGAACGACCCTCTCGAGGGATCCGAACTCGGGAACGTTTCTCCTGGAGAATACCTGGCAGGACGCCGGTGGCGGCCCGAGCCAAGTTGAAGCCCGCCCGCACTTCCAGGACCGCATCGCGAATATTGTCGGCGACTTCCGAGGCACTCCGGACTTCTCCTTCGACGCGAATCCCAACACGGGTGTCTGGGTGCTGGATACCAATCTGTTCCAGGGTGAGCCGGGCGGATGGTTTATCATCGGCGGCACCAGCGTGTCCTCTCCCTCGCTCGCGGGCATCCTCAACGCAGCCGGTAAATTCGCCGCTTCCAGCCAGGCCGAAAATTCCCTGATCTACAGGCATTTGTTCTCGGACCGCGCGGATTTTCGAGACATCATCTTCGGCAATTGTGGTCTGAACATCGGTAACTTCGCCCGTGTTGGCTGGGACTTCTGCACCGGCACGGGCTCCAACATCGGACTCGCCGGCAAGTAATCGTCACTAAGACCGTTTTCCCATTTTCACACACCGTAAAGCCCCGCCCTCGCGGCGGGGCTTTACTTTTGATTTACTCCGGGAAAAAACTCCCGCCCGTTCCGGCAACACTCGCTGTGTTCACCTACCGACACTCCGCGCTGCTATAGCCAAAATAAGCTCGCGCATGCGGAAATGAATTGCTTCTGATTTAACGGCAGGGCGCACTATCGCCTACGATTTGGGCTCACGACGCGCGCCGCAAATCCCGAGGCTCCCCAGCGCATTGGCCACCAGCGTTAGCGCAGATTTCGCGGCAACCGAGGCGCATCTTCAAACGCACAGCTCCGCCCTCCGCAAGGAACTCGGCTACCTGGACCTCGTTCTTGCCGCCATCCTTCTCGTCGTAATTCCCCATTTTTTCGGCACTGCCATAAAAGCCGGTTCCGCTCACGCCGTTCTTTGGCTCTTCGCCATTCTTCTGTTCTTTATTCCGCAGCCGTTCGTCGTCGCCCATCTGAATCGCCTGATGCCCCTCGAAGGGGGACTTTATGAATGGACTCGCCTGGCTTTCAACGACGGCATCGGCTTCCTCGTGGCGTGGAATCTCTGGCTCTACGTGGTCCTCTACGTCGCCTCCACCCGTTTGGTCACCGTCAACTACCTGGCCTACGCCATCGGTCCCGCCGCCGCAAGCATGGCCACAAATCGCTGGATCGTTCTCGTTACTTCCGTCGTGATGATCGGGCTGTTGATGTTTGTCGCGCGGCTCGGGTTGCGCGTTAGAAAGTGGGTCACGAATGCAGGCAGCTTCCTTACCGTACTTATCATCGCTCTCCTCGCATGTATCCCCGGACTCCGTCGATGTAATCGGCCCGATCCCGCAAGCGCTCCACCGCAGTTCTTATCGGCGCCAATGCCCTGGAGCTTCTGCTCTATCGCCGGGGCTCGCGCGGCCGATCTCCTTCGAACGCCGCCTGAGTTTTCCTTCTCCTCATTGATTCGCTCGGTCCGCATCTTCGCGCCCACTGCACTCGCCCTCAACTCATGCAGACTTTGTTTCAACCCTGTAGGGACTCTGCGCCCGATATCTCTTCTCAAACTCTTCGCGCGTGCACATCGTGCGGATATCCGTAATGCGATCCAGCGCCAGAATCCCATTCAGATGATCGATCTCGTGCTGCAGCAGTTCCGAGAGATTCCGTTCCTCTCCTGCGTGAATTTCGCGCACCGCACCGCTCAGATCCTGATACCCCACGACGATCTCCTGGTGACGCTCCACTTGCATGAAAATCGATAAGAAACTCAGGCATGCATCCCACACTACTATTTTTTCTCTGCTCCGTTCGGTGATCACGGGATTTACGAGTGGCCAGGGCTCTTCACCCGGTAGCCGCAAAAAAATAACTCGCAACTTCGCGCCAATCTGCGGCGCCGCAATCCCGCGTCCGTATCCAGTCGTGTTCCGCCAGTACGCCAGCGTGTCCGCTAGGTCCTCGACCAGCGCAAGAATCTCCGGCACCGCCGGATTTTCTACGCGCTTCGCCACCTCGCGCAACCCCGGGTCCCCCAATTGCAAAATCGTCCGTATCGCCATATCCGTCTTTCTCTTTCTGCGTTAGTCTTTTTTGCCTTTCCCTCGCCCCCCTCTTCTCTGCGTTCTCTGTGCACGCTGCGTTGAAATATCTTACGGTCTTTCCCACCTCCCCGATTCCCCCGCGCGGAAGACCGCCTCAATCACTGTCATGTTCGCAATCGCATCCTCGAGCGGCACTGGTACGTCGATCCCTTCCCGGATCGCCCGCGAAAACGCATCCCCCTGCACCGTATACTGATCGCAAACCGGAATCGTCTCCGTTCGAATCCCTCCGCCAAATACATCGCGTCCATCATCTATAAACATCCGCGTTGGCCTGTCGTTCGGCGCATTAAACGGAATTTCCATCTCGATTCGTCCTTTCGTTCCCAAAAACTGCATTCGTTGATACGGCACCATTTGCATGCTGCACGTGAACACCGTTTGCCCCGACGGAAACTCCAGAATCACCGACGCCAATCGGTCCGTCTTGAAATCCGGATCTCTCTCAATCAGTCCCGCCACCCGCGCCGGCTCCTCCCCAAAAATAAATCTCGACGTCGTAATCGGGTAGCAACCGATGTCCATCATGCCGCCGCCGCCCCAGTCTACTTTGTTCCGCACGTTCTCAGGATCACGGTTGAAATAGCTGAACGCGCCCACGATCGCTCGCAACTCCCCGATCACGCCTTTGTGAATCAGCTCGCGCGTTCTCAGCCATTGCGGGTGCGTCTTCACCATAAACGCCTCGCCGATCTTCACCCCGCAGCGCTCTCGCACAGACAGCAGCGTTCTTGCCTCCGCCACCGTCAGGCTCAGTGGTTTCTCGCACAGCACGTGTTTCCCCGCCTCTGCCGCTTTGATCGACCACGGCACGTGCAAGTGATTCGGCAGGGGGTTGTAGACCGCCTCAATCTCCGTATCGGCCAACAGCTCTTCATACGACCCGTAGGCCTTCGGTATTCCCAGCTTCCTTGCGGCTTCCTTCGCCTTCTTCAGATCTCGCGACGCAATCGCCGTGATCTCGCTCCATTCTCCGTTCTGCATCCCCGGAATCACTTTCTTCGTCGCAATCGATGCCACCCCCAGCACTCCCCACTTCACCTTGTCCTGTTTCACGATCCTCCCCTCCGTTTCACTGCTCACTTTTATCATGCCTCTTTGCCTCCTCCAACTATTCCACTGCCTCTGAAGTCCGCCGGAGTCCAGGGTTCAGCGATCAAACAAACGTGTGCACGCGCCTACATGGCTGCTATCATCGCACCTGCGGCTTGCGCCAAGCGCGGGCCCACGCGACAGAATACCGAAGGAGGATAGGACGCATGCGCAAAGGTATCGCGATCCTTTTATTTGGGATATTTGCTCTGAGTGCACCAGCGGCCGCCAATCGGCTGTGGGGACAAACGGAGAAGAAAGACGTCTTGCCCGATCCCGCCGTTATGGTCGGGGACATGGCGCCGGATTTTACCCTCATGGACACCCATCGCAACCCGGTGTCCCTGCATGACTTCCGCGGCAAGAAGAATGTCGCCCTCGCCTTTTACATCTTCGCTTTCACCGGTGGTTGAACCAAGCAGATGCAGAACTTCCAGCAGAACCTGCAGAAGCTGGAAGCTGCCGACACCCAAGTATTGGGTGTAAGCATGGATAGCACCTTCAGCAACGCCGCGTGGGCAGAAAAAATCGCCGTCACTTTTCCCCTGCTGAGCGACTGGGGAGGGGACGTCACCCACCAGTACGGACTTTACAATCCCAAGTACAAAGCAGCTCGCCGCGTCAACTATCTGATCGACAAAAGCGGCAAAGTCGTCGAGCTGCAAATCGACAACGATGCTGTCGACCCAACGAAAATCGTGACGCTCTGCGAGCGCCGCAAGACCAAGGAATAATGCTCCCGGTGGGCGCGATAAACGCTCTTCACCAACCGGAACAGTGCTCTTGCTTTGAGGCCAAGCGCGTTCCCTTGGGCCCTTTACTTTTTTTCAAAATTCGTTCCATCTCCGCCAGCGTGCTGCGGACAACCCCTCAATCGAAGCGCCTCCGCCTTGGTTCCCTGTCGCGCGCTTGGCCCCGCCATGCTCGGATTACGCAAGCGCCGACTCCAGTCGGACTTAGGAGTTGCGTACTTCCTTCCACTCCACTCCACGCCGCGCCGCGCCGCGCCGAGTCCGCCTCCCGGCCCCGATGCCCTCGGCGGTGCCACAAAAATATTCCTATCTCTGCCCCAGCGGTTTGCAATACAATCACTTGCGTGGGATGATTCATCTTCGCTCGAAGGATTCCCTGTTGGCCTAACCCCTCCCGGGCGGCGTCCTCCGACGGAAGCGCTGGCTTGTGGGGTATTCATGCGGAGCCACAAAGGTTTCTCTTTGATTGAGTTGCTACTCGTTGTGGCGGTGATCCTGATCATCGCGGCGATCGCCGTGCCCAATTTTCTCAAGTCCCGCCTCCGCGCCAATGAGGCTTCCGCAGTAGCCTCCCTCCGCGTGATCAACACCGCTGCTGTTACCTATTCGATTACCTATCCCGACATGGGTTTCCCCGCGCAGTTGACTACTCTTGGTGGTGCAAATCCCTGCTCTGCCTCTTCTACGCAAGCCTGCTTGATCGATGACAGTCTTTCCCAGGGCAACAAGTCCGGTTACTCCTTTGCGTTGACAGGTGACGGAGCCGTTCCTTCGGTCTCCTACATCGTCACAGGCGCGCCCCAAGTAGTCGGCGGGTCGGGTCAGCGCATGTTCTGTACGGATCAGACTAGTGTAATCCACTATGATCCCACCGGCTCTGGTTGCACTATGGCCAGCCTCGTCGTGGAATAAGTTTTGCCACATTCTGAAATCCACCTGCCCAGTATCTTGAATATCCTGATAATTCCCGCCTCTGTCGGCCGTCCTTGCGTTTTATTGTCCGATGCGCGTCAATTCAGCGAATCCTCCGCCAAAGCACCATGCTCCGAGAAAAGGACGTGGCCAGTACAACTGAAGGTAACGAAGTGGTGGACTGCTTAGTGGTCGTACATGAAGAAGCTGCCGCGCTTGTAAATGCATGCTAGAGGGTTGCCCATCGATGAAGAAGCGGCACCCCTAATGTCCTCTCGGACAGTGGACAGGTTTGCGCGGCCTGGCCTTCGAAAAGCAAAATACAGGGTTGACGCCCTACTCTTCAAAATTTAATCTGTCGCGAGTCGCGAACCAAGCCCCACGGTTCGGACTTGCTACAAGTTCAGGTTCCAGTCCGGACTGCAGGGCCTGTCCGCCGCTGGGGGATTTTGGCGGCGTTACGTCTCCGCAGGTCGGCCCAAACGCTAGCTTCAGGGGGACTCTTGCGAAAACAGAAGGGCTTTTCTCTAATCGAGTTGCTTATCGTCGTGGCGGTCATATTGATCATCTCCGCCATGGCCGTTCCCAACTTCCTTCGTTCCCGCCTCCGCGCCAATGAGGCCTCCGCAGTTGCTTCGCTCCGCATGATCAACACCGCCGCAGTCATCTATTCCATCACCTATCCCGACATGGGTTTCCCGGCGCAGTTAACCACCATAGGTGGCGCGAATCCTTGCGCGACAGCCTCTTCGGCGCAGGCCTGCTTGATCGATGACACCCTTGCCCAAGGCACGAAGTCCGGTTACTTATTCGCGTTGATAGGTGACGGCGCCGTCCCTTCGTTCAGCTTCATCGTCACGGGCACGCCCCAAGTCGTCGGCGGGTCGGGTCAGCGGATGTTCTGTACGGATCAGACTGGCCTGATCCACTATGATCTCACCGGCTCCGGTTGCACCAGCGCCAGCCTCGTCCTGCAGTGACGTTTCCTGATCGTCCTGGCTCGCTGGGTCTGGTCCGCTCCAGTTGGCAAATCGTCCTCAAATTCTAGTGCAGGGACTGTGATTCGGAAGTGCGCTTCTGGCTGTGGCAGGATTTACCTCAAAACGGTCGGCAAGGCTCGCGGCATCAACTACCTGATCGCAAGAGCGGAAAAGTCGTCGAACTGCAAATCGGCAACGATGCCGTCGACCCAAGGAAAATTGTGATGCTCTACGAGCGCCGCAAGACCAAAGAATAACGCTCCCGGTGGACGCGACCGAAGGCCTTTTTCCAGCTCAGGCGTCGGCGCGGCTCCTCCTGCGATCTCTAGGTCGGTGCCCGCTGCGCGCGGCTGGAACAAAACTTCCTGCACCGTCTTGCACGTTGGCAGCATCAAATAGAAACCCGCGACGGCTTGGCGGGGCCCCTTGCTTTTTCACGCTCCGGCGGCGAATCGGAAGCGGAGAGCCGACACCGTCACCGTTAAGCCAATTCCCGTGTTCCTCAGTTCAAAGGAGGAAATCGGATGGAAAGCTCAGCCGCAAAACAGCAACCTATGGCAGGAGGTAGTATGGCCGCTGCCGAACAAACCTATTTGCGTACCGAACTGGAACAACGCCGCGAGCGCCTTCACGCGGCTTTGCATTCGCCAGCCGCCGATGCTTCTCTTTCTCAATTGCTGACAGCCGTGGACACCGCGCTGAGCCGCATCGATCAAGGAACATTTGGGCTCTGCGAGGAGTGCCACGACAAGATTGAAGCGGAGCGCCTGCTAGCCGATCCGTTGGTGCGGTTCTGTCTCGACCATCTTACGAGCGCTGAACAGCGTGCTTTGGAGAGTGATCTTTCCCTGGCCGCACGCATCCAGCGTGCTCTTTTGCCGAAATCCGGCCTGGCGCCAGCCGGCTGGGACGTGCGCTACCACTATCAACCTGCCGGAATGGTCAGCGGCGATTACTGCGATCTTTTCGAAACAGACGGCGGCCTGCTCTTTATGCTCGGGGATGTTTCCGGCAAGGGTATTGCTGCGTCGATGCTCATGAGCCACCTTCATGCAACGTTTCGCAGCCTCGCCGAAGCCGGTCTCCCGCTCGATCGCATGGTGGAAAACGCCAACCGCATTTTCTGCGAAAGTACTCTCGCGGGGCAATTCGCGACTCTCGTCGTGGGACGAGCTGCCCACGATGGCTCGGTCGAGTTCGTCAGCGCGGGCCACCTTCCTGTGCTTCACATCCATGGTGACGAGGCAACGCCAAAGGATTCCACAGGAGTGCCTCTGGGGATGTTCTGTAACACCCGGTTCCCTGTCCATCGGCTCACCCTGGTTCACGGGGACACTCTGTTCCTATATACCGACGGTTTGACGGAGGCACGGAATCGCGCAGGTGCAGAGTATGGTCTCCACCGAATCCGCACGCTGGCGGCACAGCAGACAGGGATAGAATCAGCGGGGCTGATCTCTCAATGTCTCGAGGACCTGCTGATCTTTGGGGAGGGTTTGAAGCAAACCGACGATTTGACGCTTCTTGCCGTTCGGCGTGCAGAGTAAGCCGACCCTGTCGGATAAGGATTCTTCTCCGTCCCCTCAAAGTTTGGTCGCTTTCTTCACTCTTTCTACAAAGTGTGTTTCAGAATTCTTTTGCAATCAAAGAGATGCGCACTCTTCTAGAAACAACCGGGTGTACGCCGTCTCTTTCCAATTTGAAACTGGCCCATCAGGACGTCCCCGATTTCTCATTCGCCGGAGTTTGCGAACCGGCTGGGAAGATTTCCCTCTCTTTCTCTTCAACTTTCAACTGCCAACCTCTCCCCGAAGTCCCCGAAGCTCCTCCATTTGCCTCCCACTCCAGGAGTGCTAGAATCCGAATGGAAACCCATGACACCTGACAATTCACGCAAGACGCTCTACCAGAAAATCTGGGACTCCCACGTCGTTCGCGAAGAGCCCGGCCAACCGTCCATCATCTACATCGACCGCCATCTCATCCACGAGGGCACCTCGCCCCAGGCATTTGCCGGTCTCCGCGCCGAAGGCCGCAAGGTCCGCCGCCCCGATCTCACTTTCGCGGTGATGGACCATTCCGTCTCCACCACCGACCGCACGCTGCCCATCCTCGATAACGATGCCAAGCTCCAGTTTGAGGCGCTCGAGAAAAACTGCCGCGAATCCGGCGTTCGGCTCTTCGACATGAACAGCAAGAATCAGGGCATCGTGCACATCATCGGCCCGGAACTCGGCATCACGCTGCCCGGCCAGACGCTCGTCTGCGGCGATAGCCACACCTCCACGCATGGCGCCTTCGGCACGCTGGCTTTCGGCATCGGCACCAGTGAAGTCGAGCATGTCCTCGCGACGCAGTGCCTCGTTCAGTCGCGCTCAAAGACACTCCACATTCTCGTCCACGGCAAGCGCCCCCGAGGCGTCACCGCCAAGGACCTCATTCTCGCTATTATAGGAAAAACTGGCATCGCCGGCGGCAACGGCCACGTTGCCGAATACGGCGGCGAAGCCATTCGCTCTCTTTCCATGGACGGACGCATGACGGTTTGCAACATGACCATCGAAGGTGGCGCGCGCGCCGGCATGATCGCGCCGGATGAAACGACTTTCGCTTATCTCGAAGGCCGACCGTTTGTCCCGCGCGGCAAAGCGTTTCAGGAAGCGGTCGATCGCTGGAAGCTACTCAAGACCGACGACGGTGCAAGATTTGACATGACCGTAGAGCTCCACGCCGAGCAAATCGCTCCGCAGGTCACCTGGGGCACGAATCCCGGTATGGTCACCAGCGTCACCGCGCGCGTCCCTGATCCGCACGACTTCAAGGATCTGAACGATCAGAAGGCCACCGAAAGCGCGCTGAAATACATGGGGCTCAAGGCCGGCACACCGATCGTGGATATTCCCGTGGACCGCGTCTTCATCGGCTCGTGCACCAATTCGCGCCTCGACGATCTCCGCGCCGCCGCGCATTTTGTCGAAGGCAAGCACGTGGCGAAAAACATCAAGCAAGCGCTGATTGTCCCGGGATCGCGCGGCATCAAGTCACAAGCCGAAAAAGAAGGACTCGATAAAATTTTCACCGCAGCCGGTTTCGAGTGGCGCGACGCCGGCTGCAGCATGTGCATCGGGATGAACGCCGACGTCCTGCCGCCTCACGAGCGAAGCGCCAGCACCAGCAATCGCAATTTCGAGGGCCGCCAGGGCAAAGACAGCCGCACGCATCTCGTCAGCCCGGTGATGGCCGCCGCTGCCGCGATTGCCGGCCATTTCGTCGACGTCCGTTCCCTCGACGACGTTTCCTCCGTCGAGTAGCCTGGATGGACGATGCCGGTGGACACGCGCGGTTTGAATCAGGGGCACGTAGGCAAGCGCATGCGCGTCGAGCTTGCAGACGGAGAATTGCTTGAAATTCATCTGCACGAGCTGACCGTTTGTGCCAAGCTCGAGCCTTGCTGCGGTATTACTTACATCTTGATTTCCACGAATCGTTCGGATGGAAAACGAGACGAGGGCGCCGCGTATTGGACGGCGTTTTGCGAAATTGAGAGATTTCAAGTTCTGGGGGACTGAATCGCATGCAACCGTTCTCAACTCACACCGGCATGGTCATGCCGCTCGACCGCGTCAATGTCGACACCGACCAAATGGTGCCGAAACAATTCTTGAAGGCGCTCACGCGCGAAGGCTTTGGCCGCATCCTCTTCTACGATTGGCGCTATCTCCCCGGCGAAAAACCAAATCCGGAATTCGTTCTGAACTTCCCGCGCTACAAAGGCGCATCGGTTTTGCTGGCGCGCGCCAATTTCGGCTGCGGCTCCAGCCGTGAGCACGCCCCCTGGGGCGTGAAGGACTACGGCTTCCGCGTCGTCATCGCGCCGAGTTACGCCGACATTTTCTACAACAATTGTTTTAAAAACGGCATCCTGCCCGCAACACTCACCGAAGAGCAGGTGGACGAGATCTTCAAGCGCACCGAAAGAGAAGAAGGCTATTCGCTGACCGTCAACCTGCCGAACCAGACCATTGCCGACAAACACGGCCTCATCTTCAAATTCGAAATTGGCTCCTCCCGCAAGGAAGTTTTATTGAAGGGCCTCGACGACATCGGCACCACCCTGCAACACGCCGCCGAAATCGACGCCTACGAAAAATCCCACGCCGCCACCGCTACGATGTACGACACCGTCGACGTTAAGAACTACTCGAACGGCCGGTGAATCGCTTGAACCTTCAACGGGCATCAAGACGGTCGCGAGTCTGAATCAAGCGGCGCAAAAAGTAAAACCGAGACGTGGCCCGGCACGTTGTTGGACGACTCCAAACGTCGCAGCCCACAGGAGCGAACAGAACGCCAGCGGCAGATCCGCGCGACGGCGTCGAGATATTCTGAAAACTCGGGAAAACAGGTGCCCCGGTGTAATGGAATTCACGCACGATGTGTCAGCGACAGGGCGTTACAAAATGAAAAAGGGGAAGGCCGGATTCAGCCTTCCCCATGAAACAGTTGGTTTAAAAGCGGACGCGTAGATTGATCGCCATTTGCCGGGGGGTGTTGGCCTGTCCCTCGAGCGCCCCCCAATCGGGTGGCGAGGCCATGGTCATGATACCCGTTCCGGCGTAAGTCGATCCGGGATCAATTAACTGGTTATGGTTAAAAACGTTGGTGAAGGTAAACCCTACTTCCGCGCTGAAACGCTCGTTGACCTTGATATTCTTGTTGACGGCGAAATCCACATTCCAGTACGGCAAGCCACGGAGAGTAGTACCTGCCCCACCGTTGTGACCATCGTCCAAACCCAGGATTGGGTTACGGAAACAGTTGAGCGCGGCAGCCGGATCCTTAAATATATTGTCACCAAACCCACCGGTACCGACGCCGCCCGAGCCAGCAACGCCATTATGCCGCGAGTTGCCGAAGTTATTCGGGCAGATGAGAACGGCGCTCTCAAAGGCGCCGAAGTCGGAGCCATCCGCTTCGCCAAAGGACTGGCTACCGCCGTAGATCCCATTACCATTGCTCGCGGGACTAACCATAAGGGGCAGGCCCGAGGCAGCAGTGAAAATGGGCGCGAATCTCCATCCGCCCAGGACGCGTCCAATAGCTCCCTGCTGGCCTTTGTAGAAGGGCGGCTCGTAAACGAAGAAGATGTTGTACGTGAATTTGCGGTCCCAACCCTGACTACCGTAGCCGCGGCTAATGTTGTATGGATCCGTAACGGTGAATTGGCTGGTGGCCTGAACCGTCGCTCCGGTTCCCAGCGCCTTGCCCCACGTAAAGTTCGACTGCATGGTCAGGCCGTGCCAATTCGCCATTTTGTAGGACACGAACAGGGCATTGTAATTCCCATAACCTATGCTCGTGTTGACGCCGATCCCGGAGGAGAACTGTCCCTGGGCGCCGCACGTGGTGGGGACAGCCGGCGTGCCGCAAGCCAGGGGACCGCCCACGATGGGCGTGTTCATCATGGTGCGGGAAAAGTTGAACGCGCCATTGTCCAGATCGCTCCACAAGCTCCAGACGTTCTGGCCGGAGAGGTTGCCGGTCCCGCCGCAGGTGGGGCAGGCAGTTGATTTAGGAAGGCCTTCATTGAACGCCACGGCCGCCGTGCAGGACGCAAAGCCGGAACAATAGGCAGAGCTAGATCCCCCGAGAGCCGTCTCAAAAAACGGTTGGGGCGTCACGGCTGCTAGGTTGCCGGCACAGTTGCCGCCGGCGAGTCCTGCGTTGCCTCCGCAATATTGCATGACCGCGGCGGCATAGGCCTTGTCGAACCTCTGACCGCCCACGGTCATCATGTACGGAACAGCGTTGATGTTCACAGGCTGATACTCGTGAGTGATCCTCCGTCCGATGTAGCCCACTTCCAGTATTGTCTTCTGGGTCAACTGACGCTGGATGGTGAGGTCGAAAGAGTCGCTGGCGTTGGGCCGGAAATTGGGATCCAAAGCCTCGCCGGCTCCGGCGGCAATCGCGTTGACGCCCGGAAAGTCCGGTTGCGGTAGAGTCGGATTGGCGGCCGGAATGGGGGCCGTCAGACCATCCCAGCCGCCTGCCGTAGGACCAACGCGGAAGACATTGTTGGGATTGGTGGTGCCGGTTGTTCCACACGATATATTCCCATTTGCTGCGGTGGCTGCGGGGTTATACGGGGCGAAGCACTGCACCGGCTGGATGAGGCCGGTGCCGAGCAGCGGCACCAGGACCAGGTCCACGCCGTTTAAGCGGCCGAAGATACGGCTATAGCCGCCACGAACGACCGTCTTGCCGTGCCCGAAGGCCTTACCCAAAATCCCCTCAGCGAAGTTGGGATTCCAAGCCGCAGCGATGCGCGGGCTAAAGGAGCCATAGAAGGGGTTATAGGGGTACTTTAGGCCACCGGCAGAGTTGCCAACCAAGGCAAACCCAAGTGTGGGATTGTACACCTGGCCCTGCAGAGCGGCGGTCTCGCGAGACTTAATGTAGGCTTCCGTACCAACCAGCTGGTTGGCCGAGTCCACCAACTCAACCTGTTTCCCATTTGCTTCGACCGGGGGCATCTCCAAGGTCCACCCCAAGCCGTAGGTCAGGGTGAACGTAGGCTTTATGCGCCAACTGTCGCTGAAGTAGACGTTGTAATAGGGAATGGTACTCTGGTCGGATGCCGGCGTGAGGGGGGGATTCAATGTCAGCGTCGGGCCCTTGCGGGTGTAAGCGATTTGCGTGAGCTGGGTCGCGCCCAAGACCATGGCGTAGTCGCGGTCCCACGCCGCTGAAGTCACACCTGCAGGTCGAAAGCCCGTCATGTTGAGACCGGCGGCGCCCGTAAGACCCGTCTGATACACGGGATAATAGTTAATCCCGCCGCCGTTGTCAGTGCGCTGGTGAGAGTTCCAGTTGCGCTGGTAGGTTCCCCCAAACTGAACGATGTGGCTGCCCTTCAACCACGTGGCGTCGTCGCGAATCATGCTGTCATGGCCATTCCAGAAGCGGGTACGCACGCTCTGTGTGTTCACGTTGTACGGGGCGAGCACCTGGGTGCTCGTTTCGCCCAAGGGTTCCAAGGCTCCCCCTAACCCAGTGATCTGTGGCGGAGCACCGGCCGTACCCCACGCCCAGTAGTTCCGCAGATAGCTGTAGTGGAAGTCGTTGGTGAAGTTGTTGGTGACGTTGGTGGTCAGTCCGGCGGCAAGGAACCAGGGCACCTGCGGACGCGACGACAGGGAACTAAGCCCGTTGGCACTAAGGAGCGTCTGATTCGTAGTGGTTCGGATCAGCTTGAAGTAGCGGTAGCTGCTATAGAAATGCCACTTGGAGCCGAAGTCGTGGTCCAGGCGAGCAACGCCGAAGTTGTCGGACTGGGGAACGCTATAGTTACCCCTGAATCCGCCAATATTCCCGAGTCCGGCGTCATTCAGGTCGCAGCGGGAGAGTCCGCACGCGCTTTCATTAGGCAGCGGCATGGTCGACCAGAGCTGCTGCATGATGGGGCTGATCCCCAAGTGGCGAGGATCGAGCCCACTTGAGGGATATGTGACGCCATTGAACGTCACGGGGGTTGGGTTCAAGTTGTAGTACGTGGGGGTGCCGTCCACCTCATTCGGCTGTCCGCAGTTCGAGAGGCACGGCGTGAAATACAGCAGTCCCACGCGCATGGAATCGCTCGGCACAGCGCGTTCTCCGGTCGCTGAGTTCGGCCAGCGGAGTCCCTCATAATTGGCGAAAAAGAAGGTCTTCCCACCCCAAATGTCCTTGGGAATGAGGGGTCCGCCGCCGGCGACGCCAAAGCGGCTGAAATGGTAGCTGGGGATGGGCGTACTCGTTGCGTTATTGTCGTAGGTGTTGGCATTAAAGTTATTGTCCAGATACGTCTCGTAAGCCGTGCCGTGCCAGCTATTGCCCCCGCGCTTGGTCACCATTGAGACCTGGGCGCCAGCCGAGCTGTTGAAGTCCGCGGTTTGGTTGGTGGTGCCGACCCTAAACTCCTCAATGCTGTCGGACGGTGTGGGCATCACGCCGGTGGGCCCGCCACCCGCATTTCCAGTGACGGCCGCGCCGATCAGGCCGCCAGTGGTGTCACCGGCAAAGCTGGGCGTGTAGATGTTCATCGAGCCATCCATGTCGTTGGTGTTCTGGCCGCCATCAAGGGTAAAGGAGTTCTGGTCATAGACCGCTCCGGCCACGCTGCCATCGGGTGCGACGCCTGGCTGCAAAGTAACAAATGTGCTGGCATCGCGGCCGATGCTGGGCAGCGAGGAGAGCATGACGCCTGAGACCGTGTTGCCCACCGTAGCATTCATAGTTTGCAGGTCGGCGTTTGTAGCAGTGACCTCCACAATCTGAGCAACCGAGCCAACTTCCAGGGCCACGTTAAGCGTGAGCGTGGTCCCCACACTCACGACCTGATTGGTGAACTTCGCTAGGCGAAATCCCGTCTTATTGACCGTCAGGTTGTAGGTACCCGGCGGGACGTTAATGAAGAGGTATCGACCCGCCTCATTTGTTGTTGCCGTTCGCGAAGTGTTCGTCCCGATATCGGTTAAAGTAGCCGTGGCACCGGCAACCGCCGCGCCCGTGGCGTCGGTAACTGTGCCGTCAATCGTACCCGCGGAGGCCGCTTGAGCAAACAGCGACGACGGAGTCAAAGCAAGTAGACAAGACAAAGCAACCACTACCAAAACCATTCGCTTGCTTAGCATTCAACTACCTCCTGAAAGGACCGGACTGGTACTTGAGACCGTAGACTTGCGGAAGTGCCGAGCCCGTGAATTTCTTTGAAGATTTAAGATTGTTGGAACGCCCCATAAAACGAAACCCACCGACCACACTACTTATGCAATCAAACTTGCAAATACCTGGCCATATGCCCCGACAGACGCAAAACGAATAAATTGAACGGATTACGTTTGCTTTATCTAAAGTTGGACATGAATTTTGTCTATGTCTATCCATATTTCTATATGAACTTCTATAGACCAATCTTTGGATTTGACCTCTAAACCATGTCTACTCGAGCAAACACACCACACTTTTTCCGGGGAGCTCGCTGAATACTGACTGCAGTTGTCCTTGGGCAACGACTTGCAATAACAGCAAACTAAGAGGCTATATAGTGCGGTCAAGCCCACGTTGTCAACACCTATCTAATAGATTTTAATGGATTAGCGACCTAAGATTCATGTCAGCCAAAGCTGAAGCAACGCTAGACTACCTACAATTTACGGTGTGTGGGTGCCAGAAAAAGCAGCATTACAGCTGGT
>WNGC01000981.1_pt1 | contig 22700 bp, 21 predicted proteins | sample 5400051 | NCBI WGS metagenome assembly WNGC01 (sample SAMN13153368, study PRJNA577476) | soil metagenome | isolation source: 20 cm soil or saprolite under grassland replicate 2 | place: USA:California | collected 2016-06-15
AACATTGTTGCACGCCGAATGCCGTATTCCTTAGCCACGCCAACCGCCGTCTCGACCTTGGCAAGTTCGCCGGAAATTACAATTTGTTCCGGCAAATTAATATTGGCGATATCGACATCCTCGTCGGCAGCCAGTCGCCGAACGTCGTTCTCCTGGCCACCGATCATCGCGGCCATACCGCCAAGCGTTGCCGCACAGGCTTCGTCCATGAATTCACCACGCTTCTGCACAAGTTTCAGACCGGCCGCGAAATCGAACGTGCCCGCTGTGGCGTGCGCAGTCATTTCCCCGAGAGACAGGCCAGCTGCACAATCGATTGGAAAATCACCAAACAATTCGCGAACGACGGCCAGCGCCGCCAGTGAATGCACGTATAAAGCAGGCTGGCAATTCGATGTCGTCGTCAGCGTCTCCTCCGGCCCATTCCACATAATGTTACTCAACTGCCGATCGAGGATTTCATCGGCTTGTGCGCACAAGTTGGCGGCAAACGGAAAGTTCTCCGCCAGTTCGCGTCCCATCCCGACGCTTTGCGCGCCCTGGCCCGCGAAGAGCAGTGCGATCTTTTTCGACATCATCTTCTAGTTAATCGCGTTCCGTCACGGGTGCGAGCGCGTTCTGCTTCCGGGGAGCACAGGCTGCCAGCCTGTCGTCGTCGGCAGCTTGCCGACGACTCCTTCAACGCACCGTAAGAATTCCTCGAAATAAACGTTCGATGCGCTTTTCGGCAGGCTGCCGAAAAGGACAGGCTAGCGGCCAATAATGTTCGGCAAGCGATGTGCTTTTGCAACGAAGGTGCAGTGTGGTGGGAGTTGTGTGACACAAAAGAGATTGAGCACTGCGCAATTGTTAGGCGCTGGACTGCGCGTTGAGGAGACAGCTTCGCCCTGGCGCGGCAGCGGAAGGAAAGAACCCTCTGCGCGCTTAAATCCTTTTTTCTTCCAGTCCTAGCGCGGCGCTGAGTTCATCCAGCGTCGCGTAGCCTAGGAGATAAAAACGGATCATTTCCATGGCTCGTTTACCGGGCCGGCGTCCGCTCCTGCGCAGCAACAGCAGCGCGGCGATCAAGGCACAGTAAACTTGCAAGGCCACACCGCGCTGGCTCTCTGCCAGCCAGTGGCGACAGCCTAGGATGCATTTGAGCCATTTGAAAAAGAGTTCCACTCGCCAGCGGCTGCGGTAGATCAAGGCCAGCAATTCGGCGGTGAGTTCTTCGCGAGCTTTGTTACTCACCAGCAACAACTCGCCCCGATCGCTCTGCACCCGCACCAGACGCACCGGCGCTTCCTGGCGCCACCGACCCACTCCCAAGCGCACCAATCCATCGAAAGTGACGCTGAGCGCTTGGTCGGCTGCGCTCAGTGGCCACTCCTCCATTACTTCAAAACACGCCTCCTGCCGCAACCGCAGCAGATAAGAACAACCCGCCCGCTCCAGTTAACTAAACAGCGCGTAATCTTCTGCGTAATAGCGGTCGCCCACGTAAAATTCCCCAGCCGCCAACTGCCTGCGCAGCACCGCTCGCTCGCAACACCGCGCACTGGTCACCAACGCTCCCACTGGCTTCTCTTCCAGTAAATTGAATTTGAGATGCAGCTTGAGCGCGCTCTCCTTGCCGTGTTGATAACGCCACAGTGCCCACGCCATGCGCGGCAGCGCCCGCCACAGGGTGCCGTCAACGACCAAAAGCTGCGCCCGATACGGCTCCAGCCGTTTGTCCTTCTGCTGAAAGCCTCGCGACTGCTGCTCGGCCGCCAACTCCGCAAACACACTCTGCAACAATGCCGGATCGACCACCGCCTGCGCTTCCGAAAAACTGCCCAGGCTTACCGGGCCAGAGCAAATTTCTTCCCGCACTCGCCGTAACCGGCTCGCGGCGCATAGACCCCGCATTGAATCCACCACCGGGTTGAACAACCCGAAAAGCAACAGACTCAGATAATCTTTTTGCCCCAGCTTGCGCCGTGGGTCGCTAAAGGTACGCGGCTCTTTTCCCACGGCAGCCGCTTTCTCCAAGCGCCACTCAAATTCCTCGATCAAGCGCCAGCGCGATAACTCCTCTTCCCTGATCTCGTGCTTGCCTCCAGCACCCATAACGGCGCAATCCAAGCATCACTGTAGCTAGAGTACAAGGAGAATTTGTTCCAACTGACCTTCTCAAGCCCTCAACCCCGGCAGCAGCAAACTTGCCGAACACTATTGGCTGCCAGCCTGTGCTCCCCGGAATTTGCGCTTGCGCAAGCACTCCCACTCGCCAGCATAAATCCTTTAGGATTGTAACTCTTTAAGTTTGTAACTTTTTCCATGCCTTTTACGACGCGTGAAATTGAATCGCCCGATGCGGTGACGCGAGTCGCTGCAGCCGACGCCGCGCTGCGACAGCCGGCTGAGGACGACATCGGCGAGAAAATGGTGCTCAACATGGGGCCGTCACATCCGGCGACGCACGGCGTTTTACGGCTCGTGCTGGAGCTCGATGGTGAGATCATCACCAAGGCGACGCCAGACATCGGTTTTTTGCATCGTGGCGACGAGAAAATCGCTGAGAACATGCAGTACAATCAGTTTGTCCCTTATACAGACCGGCTCGATTATCTGGCGCCACTCTCAAATAATGTGGCCTACGCGCTGGCAGTTGAAAAACTGATGGGGTGGGAAGTTCCAGCGCGTGGAAAAGCGATTCGCACGATTTGCTGCGAAACATCGCGGATTTCCTCGCATCTGATGGGTCTTGGCGCCATGGCCCTCGACCTCGGCGCGATGACCGTGTTTCTCTACACTTTTACCGAGCGCGAAAAACTTTATGATCTGTTCGAGTTGCTCACCGGCGCCCGCTTCACCACGTCGTACACTCGAGTGGGTGGACAAATCCGCGATCTGCCCGAGGGCTTCATTCCGCAACTGGAAAAATTCCTCGACGATTTCTGGCCGAGCCTGAACGAGTGCGACAGGCTGCTGACCCGGAACAAAATTTTTGTCGATCGGACCAAAGACGTCGGTGTGATATCCAAAGAGCGCGCGATTGCGTACGCCATCTCCGGCCCTAACCTGCGCGGAAGCGCGATCGACCACGATTTGCGGCGCAAACACCCGTACCTCGATTACGACAAATATGATTTCGACGTGGTGATCGGCAGCGCGGGCGATTGTTACGATCGTTATCTGGTGCGGATTGAGGAAATGCGCCAGAGCGTGCGGATCCTGCGCCAGGTGATCGATAAACTCCCAACCGGACCAATTAATGTCGCAGACTGGAAAAACATGACTCCTCCGAAAACGCGGGTCATGACAAAAATGGAAGAATTGATCCATCATTTCATCGTGGTTACCGAAGGGCTCGATGCGCCGCCGGGGGAAGTCTACTTCGCGGCGGAAAATCCCAAGGGCGAGCTTGGCTTTTACATCAACAGCAGAGGCGGCGGCGTGCCGTATCGGTTGAAGATTCGCGCGCCGTCGTTTGTGAACCTCAGCATCCTGCCGGAGCTTCTGCCAGGCTGCATGGTGAGTGATGTGCCCGCCGTGCTGGGCAGTCTGGACTTCGTCATGGGCGAATGCGACAGATAAGGGGCAATGACGAATGACGGATGCCAAATGACGAACGACTGAGAAGCATGAGAACCTGCACGAATAACCACGACAGCTGCCCAACATTCGAGCTTCGTCATTCCTTCGGCATTCGTCATTTGTCATTCGTCATTTTTTCCGCGGCTCGCCTCGTGCTTGTCCTCTTGGTCATGCTCTCCATCTCTTGCAGCGGGAAGCGCATCACAAAGTCGAATGTCGATCAGGTGATGGAAGGCATGTCGAAAAAGCAGGTGGAATCGATTCTGGGCCCGCCCACTTCGCTTAATACCGAGGATTTCGTGATCACGAAAAAGACAACTTACATTTACCGGCAGGGCAAGGACACGGTCACAATCGTTTTCAAGGACGACAAAGTGCAGTCGAAAGACAGCACGTTGTCCGATTAATCTGCTGTAGCGGATTACTTTCCCAAGTGACACACTCGACGAGCATACGCATTCCCGCCGAGCTGGAGCGGAAAATGCAGGAAGCGATCGCGCGTTACCCCAGCGATCACCGGAGAAGCGCGGCGATGCCGCTGTTGCATTTGTGGCAGGAACACTTCGCGATCAATATTCTCGAGCTGGTCACCTTCTACCCGATGTTTCGGGATAAGCCAGCGGGCAGAACCCACATCCGCGTCTGCCGCACACTCAGTTGCGCCATGGCCGGAGGCTTTGAGTCGATGGAAGATTTGTGCACAACTCTTGGTATCCAACGCCCGCCTGTCGGCGATGGAATGCACAATCCGATTAGGATCAGCGCCGACGGAGATTACAGCGTCGAGTTTGTCGAGTGCCTGGCAAGCTGCGGCACCGCGCCAGTGTGCATGATTGGCGAACAGTTGTATGAAAACGTCGACGTGAATTCGATCGCCGAGCTGCTAAACAAGGAAGGGCGATCTCCAGACCGCCCACCCACAATCGGCGGACTAGAGACCGCCGCTCCTTGGTGGCCCCCCCACCCCCTCGAACACCGCTTGATTTTCAAAAACATCGGACGCCCGGATTGGACCACGGATATCGACTGTTACCTGCGCGATGGCGGCTATGAACAGTTGAAGCAAGCACTAACGCTGTCGCGCGATGACATCGTCAACAAGGTCAAAAACTCCGGCCTGCGCGGCCGCGGCGGAGCCGGCTTTTCCTGCGGTCTGAAGTGGAGCTTTATCAAACCAGACGAAAAACGGCCGGTCTATTTGATTTGCAACGCCGATGAATCCGAGCCGGGCACGTTCAAGGATCGCTACATCATTCACGAAGATCCGCACCAACTGCTCGAAGGAATTTTGATTTCCTGTTATGCGCTTAATGCGCGCACAGCATACATCTACATACGAGGCGAATTCCCTGAAGGCGCGAAGATTCTCGAACGCGCCATCGAAGAGGCGCGCACACATAATTTTCTGGGGAAAAACATTCTCGGCTCGGGGTTCGACGCCGAGGTTTACATTCATCGGGGCGCCGGTGCCTACATTTGCGGAGAAGAAACTGGCCTTATCGAATCGCTCGAAGGCAAGCGGGGTTATCCGCGGATTAAGCCACCGTACTTCCCAGCAGTGCTAGGCCTCTACATGTGCCCAACCATCGTTAACAATGTCGAGACGCTCTGCCACATTAAACATATCGTTGCCATGGGCGGCGTGGAATATGCCCGCCTTGGCCGGCCTAATAACACCGGCACTCGCATTCTGTGTGTAAGCGGTGACGTGCAGCGGTCAGGATACTTCGAAATTGAGGTCGGCGCCGTGACGATGGGCCAGTTGATTTACGAGATGGCCGGCGGCTTGAGACCGGGCCGAAAGTTGAAGGCCGTGATTCCGGGCGGCAGCTCTGCGAAAGTTTTGCGCGCCGATGAGCGATTCAAGCTCAAGCAGAAGCAATCCGACGGATCGACGATCGAACGAGACATGTCGATCGATGCGATCCCAATGGATTTCGATTCGCTAACTGCTGCTGGGTCGATGGCCGGTTCCGGCGGCGTGATCGTGCTGGACGATTCGCGCGATATGGTCTGGGTACTGAACAACATCAACGAGTTCTATGCGCACGAGAGCTGTGGCCAATGCACACCCTGCCGGGAAGGCTCACTCTGGATGCAAAAAATCACTGACCGCATGTTACGTGGCGGCGGCGTTGTGGAAGATCCGAAGACGCTCAAGACCATTGGTGACAACATCGCCGGACGCACCATCTGCGCATTTGGCGAAGCGTGCGCGTGGCCAACGCAAAGCTTTGTTGAGAAATTTCCAGAAGAATTTGCTGCGCGTGCAAAGAAACCAGCGCCCCCACCCCTTCCCCCGGAATACACGCCCAAAGAACTCATCGAAGAAGAAGAAATCCCGACCGTCCCCATGGCGCACGATCCTGGATGGGAAAAAGCCGGAGCCAAAGGTACGATCTAGATGAAATCTCATGCTCGTGATCGTGATCGAACTTCTTCGATTATGAGCAGGAGCACGATTACGAAAAGGTAAAATGGCCGATCAAACTCCATTCCCGCAGTTGCTGAACGTCCAGATTGATGGCGAGTGGCATCAGTTTCCCAAGGGAACGCGCGTGATCGAGGCATGCGAGCAGGCCGGGAGTTATGTGCCGCGCTATTGTTACCACAAGAAGCTCACCTCGCCGGGGAATTGCCGGATGTGTTTGATCGAAATGGGTTTTCCCCGGCTCGGGCCGGATCGGAAGCCTGACCTCGGCGGGGATGGTAAACCCATCATAAATTGGATCCCACGTCCGCAAATTTCCTGTGCTCAGGACGTTTCCGACGGAATGGCCGTCCGCACTAATTCGCCTCTGGTGAAAGAGTGTCAGCGCGGCGTGATGGAATTTCTCCTCATCAATCATCCGCTCGATTGCCCGATTTGCGATCAGGCGGGTGAATGTCGTTTGCAGGAGTTCAGCGTTGATTACGGGGATTCGAAATCGCGTTTTCTCGAGAACAAAGTTAAGAAACCGAAAAATGTGCAGATCGGTCCGCGGATCACGCTTGATGACGAACGCTGCATTCTCTGCTCCCGCTGCATTCGTTTCTGCCAGGAAATCGCACACGACGATGTGCTGGGCTTCGTTGATCGCGGCAGTCACACCGAGCTAACAGCGCATCCGGGCAAGCGATTGGAAAATAATTACTCTCTTAACACCGTCGATATTTGCCCGGTCGGCGCTCTCACTTCGACGGATTTTCGTTTCAAGATGCGCGTCTGGTTCCTGAAGGAAACGAAGAGCATCTGCACGAGTTGCGCCACAGGGTGTAACACCGTCATCGGCAGTCGTGAGGACGTGATCTATCGGCAAACACCGCGAGAGAACGATCACGTCAATTCCTGCTGGATGTGCGATTACGGGCGCCTCAACTTCAAATATCTCGAAGCCGAAAACCGTTTGCTCGAGCCGCGGATTCGGCTTGAGGGAAAACTGGTTTCTGCGGACTGGCCAACGGCAATCGCGCAAGCAGCGCTTCAGTTGAAACAGTTTGCCGGCTCCGAAATCGCCATTATTGCTTCCGGCCGCACGACCAACGAGGAGCTTTGGCTCACGTCTCAATTAGCGACTTGCTTAGGAGTCCAGCGGATCGACATTGTCCCACGGCGCGGACACGGTGATAAGATCTTGCTCAGCAAAGATCGTAACCCGAACACAAACGGAGCGCGCTTAATTCTTGGATCGAAATCCGAACCCGGTGCGAAACTCATCGGGATTGCCGACGCCGTGCGGTCGGGACAAATCAAGGCGCTGGTGATTTTGAAAGAAAACGCGATGCATTTGGGTTTACCGGTCGAACAGCTCGCGCAGCTACCCGCGTTAATTGTGATGAATATTTTGCCGAACGAGGTGACTGAAAGAGCGACTGTTGTTCTGCCCGCGTGCGGTTTCGCCGAAAAACGCGGCTCAATGATCAACGGTAAAGGCCGGTTGCAACGACTGAATCGCGCCGTGCGGCCGCCCGGAAATGCGCGCGATGATTGGGAGATCTTGCGCGATTTGCTTCAAGCAACAGGCGGTGGCGATTCACTTTCCTCCGTTGATGACGTTTTTCGAAGGATCAGCGAAACAGTCCCGCAATTTGCCGGGTTGACTTTGAATAAACTCGGCGACCTCGGCGTGCACATTTTGGCAATTGAAGAATTACCGCCGATGCATCCCAGTGACGAAGAAGCAATCGAGGAAGCGATCGCGATTCAGGCAAGACGCCGCGCGGTCCGTCCAGCAAGCGTATGAACTGCCGAGGTCACGAGGTGCTTCCTGCGAGGCATTTCAGGCTGTAGCGTGCGCTGTCCTCAGCGCAGCCTGTGAGGTGGCGACATCGCACGCGTTATCCGCTGAGGACAGCGGACACTACAGCATTACGGCAGCGAAAAAGATCGCAGCGTTGTAAATCCGCAGCTGTTGCAACACAGTAAGATCGAGATGGATTCTTTCTTCATCCTTACGTCGCTTCTAAAAATCGTCGGAATTCTCTTTGTAGTAATTCTGCCGATGGTTTCCTACGCGGTTTACGCCGAGCGGCGGGTAAGTGCATTCATTCAGGACCGGCTGGGACCAAATCGCGTGGGTCCAGCCGGTCTATTCCAACCCATCGCGGACATGTTCAAGTTGCTGCTGAAAGAAGATTTTACCCCGCGCAGCGCAAACACGTTTTATTACTGGCTGGCGCCGTGTCTGGCTGTGATGCCGGCCATCATCACAATCGCGGTCGTTCCGTTTGGCAGCACTCTATTCGGCGTCCCGATGATCATCGCGGATGTGAACGTCGGAATTCTGTTCGTATTCGCCATCGCCTCGCTTGGCGTTTACGGAATAGTGATCGGCGGTTGGGCATCGAATTCGAAATATCCGTTCCTCGGCGGAATCCGTTCCAGTGCGCAAATGCTTTCGTACGAACTTTCGCTTGGCCTCGCTGTGGTTCCGGTCTTTCTGGTTGTCGGAAATTTACGCCTGACCAGCGTGGTGCGTTATCAGATCGAGCATGGTTGGTTCATCGCGCCGTTTGTTGGCGATTGGATGAATCCGTGGAAATGGCTGATCGCTGTTCCCATGATCATTTCCTTTCTCGTATTCATGGTCGCGATTTTCGCGGAGACAAACCGGCTACCGTTCGATCTGCCAGAAGCTGAGCAGGAACTTGCCGGCGGTTACAACATCGAATACAGCTCAATGAAGTTCGCCTTGTATTTTCTCGGCGAATACGCCGCGATGATTACCGCGTCGGCCATCATCGTTACATTATTTTTTGGCGGCTGGCATTTTCCCGGAATTCCCGACGGCTCGCATGGATGGATCTTCGGCCTGATCAACATCGCAGTCTTCTTCGGGAAAGTCGCGATCATGATTTTCATTTTCATGTGGGTCCGCTGGACGCTGCCGCGTTTCCGCTGGGACCAGCTAATGCGGCTTGGTTGGCTCTTCTTCTTCGAAATCGCGTTGGTAAACATTTTCCTCGTCGCGGCACTTTTAGCTTTCATCCGTTAAAATCTGCGCCTACGGGAAGTGATACATATTGACATCTTATCATCAAACATCATGATGACTTTATGAGAACAACCTTGACGCTCGATCCAGATGTCGCGACCAAAGCGAAAAAAGGCGCCGCTAAGCTTCACAAGCCGTTCAAGGAGGTCATTAACGCCGCTTTACGCGTGGGCTTGGATGAAGTGTTGAAGCCGCCCCCTGCCAGACCATATCGAACCAAGGCGCGCCCGCTCGGACTTCGACAGGGCTTTAGCTATGATAACATAAGCGAACTGCTCGCGCGAGCTGAGGGAGAAGACCATTCGTGATTCTAGTTGACGCGAATATTCTACTGTACGCGGAGGACAGTCTCTCGGAGCACCACCACGCTGCGCGGAAGTGGTGGGATAAACAGTTAAGCAGCCCCGATCCGGTGGCGCTGTGCTGGCCTGTACTCACGGCTTTCGTTCGCATTGTCACTAACGTCCGATTACACAAACGGCCGCTTACCCTGAGAGAGAGCATCGAGCGCGTCCAAAGCTGGCTCGAGCAGCCCTGCATCCGTATTCTCACACCAACCGAGCAACATTGGAGTTTGTTCCAGCAGATGCTGCGAGCTGGCAACGCTACAGGTAACCTTGTCTCCGACGCGCACCTGGCGACGCTAGCTGTGGAACACAACTCCATTCTGGCTTCCACCGATGCCGACTTCGCCCGCTTTCGAGGTCTCAGGTGGCGCAATCCGATCCCCTGAGAATAATCGCGTTCCGCGGTGGACAGTATACACCATGAGCGGGCGTCGAAATTTGGATGCAAAAGCGATCCCAGGAGCCATTGTTGATCTCCGAATCGATTTAACCCTGTACAACACCGTTGAGGAATTCATGGCCGTTACTGTTCCACGACCGAGATTGAACTGGCGCGAACGATTTTATCTGCCCGCTGTCGTCGCCGGACTCGCCATTACATTTAAGCACTTCAAGAACATGCTGCTCGGACGCACCAAGGTCACGATGCAATATCCCGAGGAAAAACCGGACAGCAGTCTGCCGGATCACTACCGCGGTGCGCCTGCATTGGTTAGAGATGAGGATGGCCGCGTCCGCTGCGTCGCGTGTCAGCTCTGCGAATTCATTTGTCCGCCGCGCGCGATCAAGATTATTCCCGGCGAAATCCCCTCAAAAGATCGCTTCGCCAAAGTCGAGAAATATCCCGAGCAATTCGATATCGACATGATCCGCTGCATTTTCTGCGGGATGTGCGAGGAGGTTTGCCCCGAGCAGGCGATTTTTCTGCGGAAAGATTATGCCATCACCGGCTTCACGCGCGCGGAAATGGTGCATCACAAAGAAAAGCTGCTCGAAATCGGCGGGGTTATCCATGGCGTGGTTTTGAAATGGAATGAGAAGAAATAAAGAAATGTCGTCCCGAGCCGCGCAGACGGCGAGGGACCTCACACTGGGCGAAACGATCACGCCGTCGTCGGTGGATATTAGATTTCAATTGTGAGATCCTTCACTTCGTTCAGGATGACAGAGTAATCGGCGGAGTGATGCATGACGTCGTGTTGAAGTGGAACAAGAAGAAATGAGCCGCGTTGGAATAATGGACTGTTGGAGTAATGGAGTGTTGGCAAGAAGCGCAACTCCATTACTCCATTACTCCATTGCTCCATCACTCCAATAACCGATGTCTCCATTCCTCTTCTGGATTTTTGCACTAATGACGCTGATCTTTGGCGCAGCGGTTGTCATCAATCGCAATCCCGTTGCCAGCGCTCTCAGCCTCGTTGTCTCGTTTCTTGGACTCTCGGCGCTGTTCGTGTCGCTCGACGCCTACTTTGTCGGGATTATTCAGGTGCTGGTTTACGCGGGCGCAGTAATGGTGCTTTTCCTTTTTATTATCATGCTTCTTAACCTGCAGGCCGAAGAACAGCGCCGAATCAATCGACTCGCTGCCGGCGGCGGCGTGGGAGTGGCGCTTATTCTGCTCGTTCAGATCGTCTTTACGATCCGGTATTTCGAACCTGCGCGACGGACTTTTCCGCCGCTCTCGGCATCGACGATTGACGATGTGCGGAACATCGGTGCGCTGCTTTTTCGCGGTTACAATCTGCCGTTTCAAATCGTCGGTGTTCTCGTGCTGGTGGCCACGATTGGCGTCGTCCTTTTAAGCAAGCGCGAGCCTCGATAGGATGACTACACTTGGTGATTATCTCCTCGTAAGCGCCATTCTTTTTTCAATTGGGTTCGCCGGAGTGATGGTCCGGCGCAATCTCATCATCATTCTGATGTCATTGGAGTTGATGCTTAATGCGGCAAACTTGTCCCTCGTTGCCTTTTCGCGATTCCGAGTCGGTCCAAGCGGCCTGCCCAATTACAACGCGCAGGTGTTTGTCTTTTTCATCATAACGGTCGCAGCGGCGGAAGTCGCGGTGGGCCTTGCCCTCCTCGTCGCGCTGTTTCGTGCAAGGCAGACAACGAACGTCAAAGACATCAGCAGCTTGAAATTTTAGCGGTCCCACGAAACACACGAACATCAAAATGACGAAGCACGAATGACGAATGACGAAACAAGCCCGAATACTCAAATGACGAAGAGCCGGTTTGGATCTTTTTCGGCATTCGGATTTCATCATTCTTTCGATATTCGACATTCGTCATTCGTCATTGTTCGCGGGCAATAATGTAATGAACCCACTCCTGCCTTGCCTCATTCTCCTTGCCCCGTTGCTGAGCGCGGCTGTAATCACGTTATTTACGCTTCGATGGAAAACATTGAGCAGCGCGATCTCAATCGCCGCGGTGCTTGTGAGTTTTATCTGCAGTTGTCTGATCTTTGCACACCGAACTGTCGCCGCGACTGAGTTTACATGGATCGGTATCAGCGGCGTCTTCCACGTCCCCCTCGGTCTGACACTGGACCAGTTGAGCAGGACTATGGCCGTGCTGGTTTCGGGTATTGGCGCGGTCATTCACATCTACTCGCTGGGTTACATGCGAGATGACGAAGGCAAGTCCCGCTACTTCGCGGCGCTCTCGCTCTTCATGTTCGCGATGCTCGGCATCGTCTTCGCAAACAATTTCGTGATGCTTTTTATTTTTTGGGAATTGGTCGGCTTTACTTCTTACGTCTTGATCGGCCACTGGTTCTATCGCGACGCGGCTGCGGATGCGGCCAACAAAGCATTCATCACCACGCGCATCGGCGATTTCGGCTTCATGATTGGAATCCTCATGGTTTGGATGGCAACAGGATCTATTGTTTTCGCTGAAATCGCGCCGCGGATGTCGACGTTAGCGGGTCATCCGCTCTTTCTGACAACCGTCGCCCTTTTGATTTTCTGCGGGGCAGTTGGAAAGTCGGCCCAGTTTCCGCTGCACGTCTGGTTGCCAGACGCGATGGAAGGTCCGACGCCTGTTTCCGCATTGATCCATGCCGCGACCATGGTCGCGGCAGGTGTTTACATGCTGGTTCGTGTCGCGTTCGTTATTCAAGGTTCGCCGACCGCGCTTCTAGTCGTCGCGTGGATCGGCACAATCACCGCAGTGATGGCTGCGTTAATCGCAACACAGCAGAACGACATTAAGCGAATTCTCGCATACTCCACACTCTCACAACTTGGTTACATGATGATGGCCGTCGGTCTTGCCTCGAATGATGCAGCCATGTTTCATCTGTTTACCCATGCGTTCTTCAAAGCGCTCCTCTTTCTGGGCGCCGGCTCAGTTATTGTGATGCTTCATCACGAACAGAACATCTGGAAAATGGGAGGGCTTTCCAGGAAACTTCCAATCACATTTGTTACCTTTCTTGTGGGCGCGCTGGCGTTGATCGGGTGCCCGCCGTTCAGTGGATTTTTCAGCAAAGACGCAATCCTTGCGCTCGCCTACGAACGTAACCGTCCGATTTTTGCAGTGGCATTGTTCACAGCGTTCCTGACGGCTTTTTACGTGATGCGCCTGCTCGTGATCGCCTTCTTCGGGAAGCCACGTAGCGATATCGCGCGCGAAAGCCGCGAATCACCACCGGTGATGACGGTGCCATTAATCGTGCTCGCGTTCATGGCGACCGTTGGTGGATTTGCATTCTTCGCGCAAAACTTCCTCACACTCCCAGCCGAAAGAGAAGTCGCAATCTTTGTTCCCGCGCTTGCGATCGTTGCTTTGATTCTCGGAAGTGGGTTGGCGATTGCTCTTTACCGCAACCGGGCTACTGACCCGGTGGATCTCGAGCTGTTGCGGCAAAAGTTTTATTTCGACGAGTTCTACAACTGGCTGATTTGCTGGACGCAGGAGCTTCTCGCACGCGTGGCAGCTTTCTTTGATCGATGGATCATCGATGCCGGCGCGGTGGGCGGAAGCAGTCGCGGAACTTGGGGCGTCGGCGCTCTCCTGCGGCTCGTTCAAGTTGGAAACCTGCAAGCTTACGTCTTCCTGTTTGGTCTGGGGGTCGTCGCTATCATCTACTTCGCCGTTTTCCACTCCTGAAATTTTAGCCCACGAAACACACGAACTGGCAATGACGAATGACGAATAACCGAATGACGAATGACGAAAAAGCGCTCTCGGCGCTGTTGGAAGAGTTCGTCATTCGGGTTTCGTCATTCCTTCGTCATTGGTCATTCGTCATTCGTCATTTTTACTAATGGTTCTTTTTATCATTTTCTGCCCGCTCGTAGCGGCCATCTTAATCATGGTCGGCGCACCCGCCCGCAAAACGGCATTAACCGCGTCGGTTTTGACGTTTGCCGCGGCGCTGTATCTCCTTGCGACTTTTGGAGACGGCGAACACGGCTTTCAACACGTCACCTCATTTACGATATCTCCGGAGTGGCGACTGAACTTCACGACTGGCATCGACGGCTTGAGTCTGATAATGGTGCTGCTTGCTACGATCGTCACGCTGGCCGCAATCTGGTTCGCCGGGACTATCGAGAGATATGAGAATGCATTCTATGCCTGTCTCTTGTTCATTTCCAGCGGCGCAATCGGCGCGTTTACGTCAATCGATTTATTTTTCTTCTATGCATTTCACGAGCTAGCGCTGATTCCCACGTTTTTATTGATTGGAATCTGGGGAAGCGGAAATCGAGTCTCGGCAGCCTGGAAAATTACAATCTATCTCGCGATCGGCAGTTTCATTTTACTGCTTGGCCTGATCCTGCTTTATCAAAGCGTCCCGTTAGGTTGGCGCAGCTTTGACATTCGTGTATTAACGGTCGGAGCTTCTATGGGTCTAATCCCAGCAGACGCACAACATCACATCTACCTGCTGTTGCTTGTCGGCTTTGGAATTCTCGTTTCGCTTTTCCCGTTTCACACATGGGCGCCGGAAGCTTACGCCTCTGCTCCAGCGCCGGCGGCAATGTTGCATGCAGGAGTGCTAAAGAAATTTGGACTGTACGGCCTTTTGCGTCTGGCCATTCCGCTGCTGCCTGAGGGCGTGCGTCACTGGACTGGTCTGCTTGTGGTGCTGTTGCTCGGGAACATCATTTACGTAGGGCTGGTTACAATCGCCCAGAAGCGGCTCGATTGGATGCTCGGTTACTCAAGTGTGATGCACATGGGATACATCTTCCTCGGGATCGCTAGTGCCACGATTCTCTCCACGACTGGCGCTGTGGTATTGATATTTGCTCACGGTCTTTCCATCGCGCTCTTGTTCGCGATCGCCGGAGAACTGCGCCAGCGAACAGGCACATTGGCTTTCGACGAACTTGGCGGTCTTGCCAGGATCATGCCCTTCGCCGGGCTCGCCTTTGGATTTGGCGCATTCGCTGCGATCGGTCTTCCCGGGTTGGCGAACTTTGCCGGCGAAATCATGATCTTTTTTGGTTCGTTCAAACACGGCTGGACCATGGAGAGTTTTCACATTTTTCAAATCGCAACGGTGCTAGCGCTCTGGGGAGTGGTGATCTCAACGGTTTACATGCTGCGCGCCTATCGCAAAACGTTTATGGGCACGGTAAGCGAGCAGTGGAAGCAACTTGTCGAGCTTCGACCGACTCTGCGTGTGCCGGTGACCCTGCTGGTCGGTGCGCTTATTTGTTGCGGATTTTTTCCGCAGACGTTTGTGCGAATGGTCGCGCCGACGTTCCGCACTTATCTCACCGCAAACAGGTGATGAGGATCACGGCGCCAGAACTGGAGATTGCGGTGCTGGTGCTCGGGATGGTGATCCTGATGGTCGAAGCGTTCGCCATCAAAATCGACAAACGAATTCTAGCCTTCATTGCAATTACCGGTCTCGCGATAGTTTTTGTGGCGAGCTTCTTCGTGGCTCCATTTTCCTCGCCCAATCAAGCGACAGGCTTCTGGAGCTTTTACACTGCTGACCGGTTATCGATCTTCTTCAAACAGTTCGCGCTGCTGACGACGATCCTCGTGCTTATCATGATGATCGACTACGCCCCGGTGGTGCACAGTTCCTTTCCCAGTGCGCAAGGCGGAGTGGGCGAGTTTTTCGCAATCCCAATCTTCACCTGCGCCGGACTGATGTATCTGGTGTCGGCGATTGATTTCGTCTTCATCTTTGTCTCGCTCGAGCTGGTCACGATCTCGTTTTATGTGCTCGTCAGCTTTACCCGCCGAAATCCGATTACTCTCGAAGCGGGCACAAAATATCTGGTGCTCAGCACAGTCTCCACGGCGTTTCTCGTGTATGGAATCGCGTGGCTTTTCGGGGTGACCGGCCAGACAAACCTACACCAGATCAAACAGGCGCTGGCAAATCCGGATGTCGACCCCGGCGCAGCGCTGCTCGGCATGGCATTTGTTCTCGTCGCGCTTGGTTTCAAGATTGCTGCGGTGCCGTTCCAAATCTGGGTGCCGGATGTTTATCAAGGTGCACCCACGCCCGTGACTGCGTATCTCTCCGTTGGTTCAAAGGCGGCGGGTTTTGTTGTGCTCCTGCGAGTTTTACTGCCGTTCCTGACGCTGCCGCAAACGCAGCGGCTGATCGTTCTGATCGCGTTGCTCACGTTGATTTACGGAAATCTCGCAGCGCTGCCGCAGGCGAACCTGAAACGCCTACTTGCTTATTCCAGTATCGCGCATGCGGGCTATCTGCTGATCGGAGTTGTCTGTTTCGATGTCCGCGCGGTTACTTTCTATTTGGTGGCTTACTTGCTGATGACGCTCCTCAGTTTTGCAGTTTTGATAATTGTCGCGCAGCAAACCGGCGAAGAGATTTCAGATTTTGATGGACTGGCCAAACGTTCGCCATTTCTCGCGTTCGCAATGCTGGTCGGGATGGTCTCACTGGCCGGTGTCCCGTTTACCGCGGGATTTTTAGGCAAGTTTTACATCTTCTATGCAGCAGTTTTGCAGCGCCAAATCATGCTGGTCATCGTCGGCGTGCTCACTGTGGGCTGCGGATTCTATTATTATCTCAAAGTTGTTCGCGCCATGTACTGGCAGTCAACGCCGAACCCTACCAAAATACCCGTGAACGGGCTCTCGCGCCTAGCGATCAGCGCCTTAGTCATCGCCACGATCTGGCTGGGCGTTTACCCGCAGCCGATTTTTGACGCCTTGAAGCGTTAACAAGGAACGACTGCTTGGGCCGCCGTCGAACCGTGAGCGTGACGGCTGGGATGCCCTCACTCCTTGGAAGCTTAATCGCTCAACTCAACATTCCAGTAAGCGAGATCGACAAAGTGCTTCCACAAGTCGTGCTGCGGCGTGGAAAACGTAATCTGGACGAACGGCCGCCATTTTGGCCGCTTGGGTTTGCGGATGAGACTCATGTGCGCTTCGCGCGGAAGCCGGTTGCCCTTGCGTGTATTGCAGGCGATGCAAGAGCAAACCACGTTTTCCCATGTGGTCGTGCCTCCGCGATCGCGCGGCACGACGTGATCCAGATTGAGTTCGCTTCGATCGAAAATCTCACCGCAGTATTGGCAGGTGTTCTTGTCGCGCTCAAAGACATTGTGGCGCGTAAACTTTACCTCCTTCTTTGGAAGCCGGTCGAAAACCAGCAGCACAATCACCCGCGGGATACGAATCTTAAACGAAATGGTCGTGACCACTTCGTGGTCGGGCGCATTCGCCGATAGATCGCGCCAGCTTTCGAAATCGTGCGTCAAGAAATTGTTGGGCTCGTCGGAAGAGACAATCTGTGCGTGACCCGCATACACCAGCGCAAACGCGCGACGGGCCGAGCAGATATTCACCGCCTGCCAGAGGCGGTTGAGCACCAGAACCTGACTGGTTAACGATGTATGCAAGTGTCTATATAATGGAGCTGCGTAATCGCCCGCGTTTTGCGGACTTCCGCGTAAATTTGCGCGACGGTACCACTGGCATTTTTGCCTGTCAACGGGAGCGGGCTTTGCGCATGACGCTGCGCGGCATGTCGTGTAAGATTCGGGTCAATGAAAACTGCTGAGTTGAAACGGATCGCGCAGCGCCAACCATTTCGTCCCTTCGCCGTTCGTTTATCAAACGGTGCCCGCTATATTTCTAATGACGAACGCAATTTCGGCGCGCCGAAAGATTTTCACGTGATCGTTTTCTTCGGCCAAAAAGATATCGTCGTTATCGATACAGAAAACATCGTTAAGGTTTTCGAGTAGTAACGACGACGATTGATTCCCCATTCGGTTGGCAGTTACGAACTCAGACACTTCGTTGTAAATTCGTGTTTATTCGTGTCCACATGTCCCGCTGTAGCCTAGTGCGAAGGCGGATTCGTGCTTAGATGAAAGCGCAATTCCCAACTGAGCAGACTGAGTTTGGAGAATTTCACCGACAGGAGGATGCCTTCCGCGAATGGGTCTCGGATGATGGATCGAGCCCTTACCCTGCCGAGGCTGATCGCTATCATCTTTATGTTTCGCTCGCGTGTCCCTGGGCGAGTCGCACAATTATTTTCCGAAAGTTAAAGGGACTCGAGCAAGTGATCGGCATGACAATTGTCGACCCAATCCGTGATGAGCGTGGCTGGGCGTTTCGCGATCCATCCGGCAAAATCCCACCGGGCGTGCCGTTTGAATCAACCGATCCGATCAACCGGTTTCAGTTTTTAAGTGAAGCTTACAAGGCAACCGATCCAGATTTCGACGAGCGCGTCACTGTGCCGGTGCTCTGGGACAAGGAAACCAAAAAGATCGTGAACAATTGCGAGGACGACATCTGTCGCATGTTCAATGATGTATTTAATGAGTTCGCCCAAAATAAGAACGTTGATCTTTTCCCGAAAGACATCGAGGCCGAACACGCGAAGCTCGCCACTTTTCTGCACGACAATGTAAACAATGGCGTTTACAGAGCCGGTTTCGCTACGCGCCAGCGGCCCTACGAGATTGCGTGCCGCAGACTTTTTGAGGCGCTCGACCAACTCGAAGAGCGTTTGTCCAACAGTCGATACTTATTCCGGAACCGTGTTGTCGAGGCGGACTGGCGGCTTTTTTGCACGCTAATTCGGTTCGATTCGGTCTATCACGGCCATTTCAAGTGCAATCTGCGCCGTATTGTCGACTATCCCAATTTGCAGGGTTATTTGATGGACTTGTATCAGCAGCCTGGGATTGCCGACACCGTCAATCTCGATCACATCAAGCGTCATTACTACATGACGCATACGGAAATTAATCCGACCCGCATTGTTCCCCTCGGTCCCGTGCTTGATCTGGGGAAACCGCACAATCGCGAACAGCTAACCTAGTGTGATGCGTCTACATTAGCGCGTTAATTCGCCTCTCCCTTCCCAAGGGAGAGGGTAGGGTGAGGGTTTTACGGCTTTGACTTCTGCGCTCTTTTCAGAACCCCTCACCTCAATCCTCTCCCCTTACAGCAGGGGAGAGGCGGGAAGAAACGCGGCGATTATCTGAGCCTTTATACGCAACTTGCGGCACACTACACTGGGGGGATTTCAATTGGCCATTTGGCGAACGTGATGCCTGGCTCTCCAGAATGCTTCGATCTGTTCTAAAGTGCGCCCTCTGGTTTCTGGCACAAAGTAATAGGCGAAGAGCCACGACGCTACCGAGGCAATCGCATAGAGCAAAAACGTTGAACTCGCACCGAGTTTCTCGACCAATGTCAGAAACGTAAGCGAAACGATCAGGTTCGAGGCCCAGTTGAACGTGGCCGCCGTGCCCTCAGCGAGGCCGCGAATTTTTAGAGGATAAATCTCGGCGATCAAGAGCCAGAAGATCGGTCCGAGGCTGATTGCAAATGAGGCGACGTAGCCCATCAGGCAAATCACAGCGATCCAAGCGAGCTGTCCTGATGGATTTGAAACGCGGAAACTCAATCCGAGCACGCCAAGCGTGACGATCATTCCGGCGATGCCGGCGAGCAATAGCGGCCGGCGCCCGACGCGGTCAACCAAAAACATCGCGAGGATCGTCATGCCGACATTTACGATGCCGACGCCCACCGTCGCCAGAATTGCTCCGGACGCAGAATTGAATCCAGCAGCCTGAAGAATTTTCGGCGCATAATAAATCACTGTGTTGATGCCCGTTATTTGTTGGAAGATGGCGAGGCCTAATCCGACAACAAGAGCAGGCCGGACTTGCCGGCGCAGCAAATCCGTCCAGTGCCCGCTTTCACCTTGCTGCGCCAGGCTCGCCTTGATCTCTTCGATTTCGAGGTTGACGTCGGCAAGCCCTCGAATGCGCACGAGAGTACTGTGCGCGACCTCATGATGACCGCCACGAACGAGCCAGCGCGGAGTTTCCGGCAGAAAAAACATACCGATGCCGAAGACAAGCGCTGGAGTAACGGCCAAACCAAGCATCCATCGCCAGCCTTCAACACTGGCAAAAGCGTAATCGGTCAGATACGCAACGACGATGCCGATGGTGACGGCGAGTTGAAAGAGCGATACAACCCAGCCTCGCGCATGCGGAGGTGCAACTTCGGACAGATAGACTGGAACGTTTGTTGAGGCGAGACCAATTGCCGAACCGAGAACGATGCGGCTGGCAATCAGAATCGCGGGAGATGGCGCCAGCGCGCTGGCGAGCGCGCCGATGCCGAAGATTGCCGCGGTCACAAGCAAGACCCTTCGCCTGCCGAAACGATCGGCAGCTTTTCCACCGATGATCGCGCCAATGGTCGCTCCCAACAAAACGCCACTGACAACGATTTCCTCGGCTGCAGTCGTGAGGCCAAATTCGCGTTTGATAAAAATGAGCGCCCCGGAGATGACACCGGTGTCGTAGCCAAAAAGAAGACCGCCCAAAGCGGCGAATGATGCCGCGATATAAACGAACCTCGCGCCGCGCAGGTGTGCGTCGCTTTGTGCGGCGATCTCGTTATCGGCCATAATTTCCGATTCTACACAGCCACACGAGTGCGAGAAGTCTGCGTCTGACGAAACACCAACTCGACGGCGTCTGACACAGACGCCCTACAATAAATTCCACGATTTGAGCGGCATCTGTGAGTTATAGGGCGTTTCTGTGAAACGCCGGCAAATAGCCTTTGCCACCGCGGTAATTCTTCATAGAGTCGTGCGCTTCAGCGCAGCCAGATGATGAATCTCCTAGCCTTAAGCATTCTCAACTCAGGCGTACCACTGTCGATGGTATGCGCCGTGATCGGTCTTGCGTTCGCGTTCTTTTTGATCGCGGCAGTGATGCGAGCACCGTCGGGAAATGAACGGATGCGCGAGATCTCAGCCGCCGTGCAGGAAGGCGCCAGGGCGTATCTGAATCGGCAAGTTAAGACGATCAGCGTGATCGCAGTGATCATTTTTGTTTTGCTCTTCATTTTCAAAGATCACTCGACAGCGATTGGATTTGTAATCGGCGCTTTCTGCTCGCTTGCGGCCGGCTTCATCGGCATGCGCGTCGCAGTGCTGGCAAATGTCCGCACAGCGCAGGCTGCGGGTCTCGGGCGGCTCAACGCATTGCGGATGGCTTTTAACGGCGGCTCGGTAACTGGTTTGCTCGTAGTTGGGCTCGCATTGCTCTCAGTGGCGATCTTCTACACGATCGCCGCAAAGCTGACCGGAAGCGACGCGGCAATACGCAGCCTGGTGGGACTCGCGCTGGGCGGAAGTCTCATCAGCGTGTTCGCGCGATTGGGCGGCGGAATTTACACAAAAGCAGCAGACGTGGGCGCCGATCTGGTCGGCAAGATCGAGAGCGGCCTTGGCTGCGGACGTTTTCGAAACTTACGCCGTCAGTTTAGTCGGCGCCATCCTGGCGGGGCTGCTGACGCTTGGAGGAAATCCAGCTGCCATCGTCTATCCGTTCGTGCTTGGTGGAATTTCTGTGTTGGGGGCAATCTGCGGAATTTTGTTTGTGAATGTGGCACGCGGCAAACCGGCAGCCGTGTTGATGGGCGCGGTAATGACCAACGCGCTGATCTCTGCAATTCTATTTTGGCCGGTCACGCGTAACCTTTTCCCGGGGGGAGTAACCATCGCCGGCGTGTTGCGGTCCCCTGCGCAACTCTATTTTGCCTCGCTTGTTGGGCTTATCATGACTCCGGTCATCGTCGCACTCACCAATTACTACACTTCATCCCATTTCCGACCGGTTAAAAAAATCGCATACGCATCCGAGACCGGGCACGCCACGAATATCATCGCCGGGCTCGCGGCCGGAGAACACGCTACGGCGTTGCCGGTGCTGTTCATTGGGCTGGCGATTCTGGCCACTTATCACTTCGCCGGGCTCTATGGAATTGCGATTGCGGTGATGTCGATGCTCTCCATGGCTGGAGTCATCATATCGCTCGACTCATTTGGCCCAATCACAGACAATGCCGGCGGCATAGCAGTCATGGCGCATTTGCCAAAGGAAATTCGCGCCGTAACAGACGAACTCGACGCAGTTGGCAACACCATGAAAGCGGTCACCAAAGGTTATGCCATCGCTTCGGCCGGATTGGCAGCACTCGTTTTATTTGGGTCGTATGTGCAGGAGTTAAGTGCACACCTCACTGCTCGCGGCGGAGTTTTTTCTTACCAATTCTCGCTCGCCGAACCAAAAGTGATCGTCGGACTTTTCATCGGCGGACTCCTGCCATTCGTCTTTACGGCGTTTAGCATGGACGCGGTGGGCAAGGCAGCCGGCGCGGTCGTCCGCGAAGTGCGCCGGCAATTGCAAGCCAAACCGGGAATCCTGACTGGCCAGGAAAAACCCGAATATGGGACCTGCGTGGACATCGTGACGAAGGCGGCTTTGCGAGAGATGATCGTTCCAGCATTGTTGCCGCTGGTTGCAGTCGTCGTGGTAGCGAGTATCAAGCCGCTGGGGCCGGTCGTTTTGGGCGGGCTGCTCGTTGGCACAATCGTGACCGGTTTGTTCATCGCGATCGCAATGACATCGGGTGGCGCCGCCTGGGACAATGCGAAGAAATTTATTGAGGAGGGAAATCTCGGCGGCAAAGGTTCTTTTGCTCATGCCGCAGCAGTCACCGGCGATACTGTCGGCGATCCTTACAAAGACACGGCCGGACCTGCGATCAATCCGATGATCAAAGTCGTCAATATTCTCGCGATCTTGATCATCCCCATTTTCTTTTAGGAAAAGTTGAGCAACTGCCTTGGAAAAAAGAATTGGCGTTTTTGATGTAAGTCTGCTTTAAAGGAAGGGCCCCCATCCCCCACCTAAATGCCTCGTGTCTTAATCATCGAAGACGACGCCGAGAACCGGCGCGTAATGGCAGCGCTTTTCACGCGCGACGACTGGAAGGTCCTGGAAGCAAAGGACGGTGA
>WNGC01000512.1_pt1 | contig 22674 bp, 22 predicted proteins | sample 5400051 | NCBI WGS metagenome assembly WNGC01 (sample SAMN13153368, study PRJNA577476) | soil metagenome | isolation source: 20 cm soil or saprolite under grassland replicate 2 | place: USA:California | collected 2016-06-15
TGGGGGATCTCGCCCAGGAGAGCACGTGCCGCTTCTCCATCACGTAGGCGGGCCCCGTCCGGCGCGGGCCGGCACAGGGGGGACAGGCATGGCACGGCGGTGTCCTGCGCCCTCGAGACGGTGGGCCCGGTTCAGCGCGGCCGCCGCGGCGCTCCTGGCCGCGTCGATGATGATCTCGGCCGGCGCCGCGCCGGGCGCATCCGGTCCCCGGATCTACGTGAGCAATGAGTTCGGGGGCAGCCTGACGGTGATCGACGCCGCCGGCGGGCGGGTGGCCGGCACCATTCCGATCGGGCCGGCCGGGACCGCGCGCCCGAGGGGGATGGCGCTCAGCCCGGACGGTTCGACCCTGTATATCGCGGTCACCGATCCGTGGCCCAACCGCCGGGAATCGCCGTACAAGTTCATCTGGGTGGTCGACGCCGGCACGGGGAAGGTCCGGGCCAAATACCCCTGCGGATCGGACCCCGAGCGGCTGGCGGTCACGCCCGACGGCAGGTCCCTCTACTGCTCCAACGAGGACAACGTGACGGCCACGGTGTTCGACCTCGGGACCGGAAAGGTCATCGCCGCGATCCCGGTGGGGATCGAGCCCGAAGGGGTGGGCGTGAGCCCGGACGGCCGGTGGGTGTACGTGACGGCCGAGACCAGCAACACCGTCACGGTGATCGACACCGCGACCCGACGGCCGATCAAGAACCTGCTCGTCGGCGAGCGTCCGCGGGTCGTCGTCTTCGCCCCCAACGGCGCCCGCGCCTATGCCTCCGCGGAGACGGCGGGAACCCTCTCCGTCATCGACCCGGCCCGGCACGAGGTGATCCAGACCATCGAGCTGGGCCGCGACAGCAAGCCGGTCGGCGTGGCCGTCGCCCCCGACAGCGGGCGCGTCTACGTCGTGGGCGGCCGCTGCAACTGCCTGTTCGTCATCGACGCGTCGCGCGGCGCGGTCATCGCCTCCGTCACCCAAAAGATGGGGCGGCGGCCGTGGGGGGTGGCGGTCGCTCCCGACGGCAGGAAGATTTATACGGCCAACGGACGGTCGGATGACGTGTCGGTCGTCGACGCCGCCTCGCTGCGCGTCGTCGCCACCATCCCGGCCGGCCGGGGCGCCCACAGCGTGGTGGTCGGCCATTAGCGGCGTCGCGCCGGCTGTCGAGTGCGTCGGGCTGACGCGCCGGTTTGTGGGCGTGGCGGCCGTCAACGAGATGTCCCTGCAGGTGGGGTCCGGCGAGCTGTTCGGGCTCTTGGGCCCCAACGGGGCCGGGAAGACGACGCTGCACCGCATGCTGACCACGACCCTGCTTCCGACGGCGGGCACCGCGCGCGTGGGCGGCTGCGATGTCGTGCAGGAGGCGCCGCAGGTGCGCGATCTCATCGGGGTCGTCTTTCAGGAACCGGCGCTGGATGATCGGCTCACCGCCCGGCAAAACCTGGAATTGCACGCCGTGCTCTACCGCATCCACCCCCACTGGCTGCCGTCGCGCGTGCGCGAGGCGCTCGCGTGGGCGGAGCTCGCGGGCGATGCCGATCGACCGGTCCGCACCTTTTCCGGAGGCATGAAGCGGAGGCTGGAGCTGGCGCGGGCCCTCATGCACCGCCCGTACGTGCTATTCCTGGACGAGCCGACGGCGGGCCTGGACCCTCAGGGGCGCCGTCGCCTCTGGGATCAGGTGGCGGGCCTGCGGGAGGGCGGGCTCACGGTGTTCCTGTCGACCCACAACATGGGGGAGGCGGAGGGCTGCGACCGGGTGGCGATCATCGATCACGGACGCCTGCTGGCCGTGGGGTCGCCGGCGGAGCTGAAGGTGCTGGTCACCCAGCGGTCCGATGCCACTCTTGAGGAAGTGTTCCTGGAATTGACCGGGCGCGCCCTGCGGGATGAGGAGGCCACCGCGAGGGACCATCTATTGGGGTTTGCCCGCCGCGGGGGTGAACTGACCCGGTGATCCAGGGGGCGGCCCTTCCGGCCCTGCGATATCCCCCGGCCCGCTTCTTCGACGCGCGGATCGTGCTCGCGGTGTGGCAACGGGAATTGCTGCGATATCGCCGGGACCGGACCCAGTGGTTCGGGGGCATCTCCCGGACGGTCTTGTGGCTGGTCATCCTCGGCTACGGGATCGGCTCATCGTACACGAACATCGAAGGCTACACGTACACCCAGTACATTCTGCCCGGCGTGGTCACCCTCAACATCCTCTTCGCGTCCATGCAGTCGGCGATCTCGCTGGTTTGGGATCGCGAGGTCGGGCTGATGCGGGAGATCCTCGTCTCCCCGGCGCCGATGCTCTCGGTCGCCCTCGGGAAGGTGTTGGGCGGGAGCACGGTGGCCGTTGCACAGGGGACCATCGCGCTCCTGTGCGCCCCTCTCGCCGGCGTCGACCTCTCGGTCGCGCGGGTGCTGCTCGCCTGGGCGGTGATGTTTGCGATGGGCATCCTGCTGGTGTCCATCGGCGCCGTCATCGCGTCGCGGATGGCCACCTTCGAGGGATTCGGAAGCATTTCGAACGGCATCGTCCTCCCCCTGTACTTCCTCTCGGGGGCGGTCTTCCCGCTCCGCGGCATCGTCGGGCTGGGGGGGTTCCTCGTGGACCTGCCCTGGTGGCTCCGGGCCTTGATGTACGCCAACCCCGTGACCTATCTGGTGGACCTGCTGCGGGGGGCGCTCCTGGACTTTCAACAATTGACGCCCTGGTTGGATCTCCTGCTGGCCGCCGCCCTCCCCGTCGCGGCGACGCTGGCGGCCGTGGGCGCCATGTCGCAGATGCGGCGTGTGAAGTAAACGTCGCTGGGATCCGCCGGACGGCGCCAGGGATCGTCCGCCAGCGCCGTCCGGCTTGAGCGAGGAAGGGGTTATCGCGTCGCGGCAGCGACTCTCTTCGGTTATCCCACTGTGAGCGAAAGGTCCAGCCTCCGCTGTTCCACGCTCCCCTTGAATTCGTCGTGGCAGTGCACGATGACCGGCCAGGCGCCCGGGACCGCGTTGGGAGCGATGCGCCAGGTCCAGCTCACCCGCCCCGCTTTGTCTGCCCGCTTCGGGAGCGCCAGGTTGGCTTCCGCGGCTCGGGTCTTGTAATGCACGAGCAGCATGCACTGCGTGCGCGGGTCCGTCTGCACGGTCACACTGGCGTTCCCGCCGGGGCGGACCGGCGAGGTCAGCGCGACGAGCGTCAGCGGCAGATCGCGGGCCAGGCCCGGCTGCACAAAGAAGGCGCAGATCCACAGGGCAGATACCAGAACCAGAGACACCGTCGCGCGCATCACTTGCCTCCCCTCGATGACCTTTGTTCCACTCCTCGGTTCGATCGGCCTTCGACTGGCTCTTTTCGGTACACGGGCGCGCCGGGATCCCCGTCCCCGCGGCCGAGGGCCTCGGTCACCAGGTGGCGGTGGGGTGAGTAGGTGCAGACGGGATCGGTGACCGCGGGGTCCCCGGCCAGCAGATACGCCTGACACCGGCAGCCCCCAAAGTCCTCGAAGCGCCTGGGGCAGCTGCGGCAGGGATCCGACATCCACTCGAACCCCCGGAAGCGATTGAAGGCCGGCGACTCGAACCAGATCCAGCGCACCGAATGCTCCCGAACCGACGGGGGATCCAGCCCCGGGATCACGGACGCCACCGGGCACGGCAGGGCCGTCCCGTCGGGGGCCACGGTGAGGAACATCCGCGCCCATCCATTCATGCACGGCTTTGGAAACTCGGCGTGGTAGTCGGGAATGACCCAGAGGATCTCCATCGTGTCGCCCGCCCGCTTCCGAAACCGGGCGACCTCGCTCTCGGCCGTCTCGAGCATCACTCTCGTAGGCAGCAGCTGGTCCCGGTTGCGCAACGCCCATCCATAATACTGGGCGTTCGCCAGTTCGACCCTCTCCGCACCCAACGAGGCGGCCAGCTCGAGCAGCCCGGTGACCTGGTGAAGATTGTAGCGGTGCAGCACGAAGTTCATCCCGAGCGGCAGTCCGGCATCCCGGACGTGCCGGGCCGCGTCCATCTTGCGCTGCCAGAACTCCCCGCCGGCGATCACCCGGCTGAGCTCGGGGTCGGCCGCCTGGATGCTCAGCTGGACCGCTCCCAGGCCCGCATCCTTGAGGGCCTGCGCGCGGGCGCGGGTGAGGCCGACGCCGCTGGTGATGAGGTTCGTGTAGAGCTCCAGCTCCGAGGCGCGTTCCACGAGGGTCGCCAGATCGGCGCGCGCCAGCGGCTCTCCCCCCGACAGATGGACCTGCAGCACCCCGAGGTCGGCCGCCTCGGCGAGGACTCTCAACCAGATCTCGGTCGGCAGTTCATCCGCGCGCCGGGTCAGCTCCAGGGGGTTGGAGCAGTACAGGCAGTGGATCGGACAGCGGTGGGTGATCTCGGCGAGCAGCGAGACCGGCGGATCTAGGGAGGGAGGACCCACTCGACCCACCTCTTCTTGACGGCCTCGCCGAGAAACTCAGCGACATCGCCCCCGAGCTCGGCGCCGGGGTACTTCCGCTGCAGTGTCTGAATGAGCTCCGAGCCCGTGCGCCCGCCGTCGCAGAGTTGGAGGATCTCGGCCGCCGTCTCGCTCAGGATGACCGCCCGTTCCGGCAGCAGGAGGACGTGGCGCCCCCGGACCTGATCAAAGCGCAGCCGTGCTTTGGGGAGCAGCCGTGGCCTGCCCGCCTCCATCAGTCCCGCATCGACCCCGGCATCGGTCATCGGCGCCACCCCGGTGCTTCGTTCGCGGTCACGCGGGAAACGTCGCGGCCACGGCGTCCAGGAAGGCCCCGAGGATGTCGCACTTGGTGGCGACGGCCCGGAGGACGCTCTGCTGCGCCTCGCACGTGCGGGCGTGCTCGAGCACGACGGGCAGGGCGTAGGCGGCGTCTCTCGACCCCTGAGTCACGCGGGACCTGAAGTACTGCAGCCCCTCGGGATCGACCCACGGGTAGTGTTCCTCGAACGCCGAGATCCGCACCGCCATGATGGACGGCGCGGAGAGCTCCGTGAGGGAGGAGGCCATGCCTTCGACCCAGGAGTGATCGCGGACGAAGGTGACGTAGGCGTCACAGGCAAACCGGGCGGCGGGCACCAGGAATCGATGCTCCAGCAGGTCGTCGCGCCTGAGGCCCACAGCCTCGCCCAGCCGCAGCCAGGCCTCGAGGCCGCCTTCGCCGGGGCGGGTCCCGTCGTGATCGATGATCCGCTGGATCCACTCCCGCCGGAACTCCCACGGGAGCTTGGAGAGCAGGACGGCGTCTTTGACGGGAATGACCTGCTGATAGTAGAAACGGTTGGCGGCCCACCCGCGCAGCTGCTCGGGGGAGAGCGTGCCCTCGTGCATCCGCTGGTTGAAGGGATGCCGGTCGTGATAGCGCTGCGCCAGCAGGTCGCGGATGCGCTGCTCGAACAGGGCCTTGGGCCACGGCTCCGTTACAGCGTTAGGGCCCATCCGTCGGTGGCCACCTCCAGGCCGAGGGTGCGAATCCACGCCCGCGCGTCGGACGCCGGATCGAGGAGCACGTTGGTGTTGTTGAGGTGGACGTACAGCTTGGTGCGCGCCGAGAGTTTCGACAGCCAGAGCGCCGAGCCTTCCTCGCCGCCCACCGGAATGTGGCCCATCGCCGTCGCCCCCTCCGCGCCGATCCCGAGGCGGCGCAGTTCGTCCTCGCTCCAGAAGGTGCCGTCGAAGAAGATGACCTCGGCCCCCCGCAGATGGTCCCGCAGGGTGTCCGACAGCTCGCCGACGCACGGCGCGTGCGCCACCCGCCGGCCGGAGGACAGATCCGTCAGGATGAGTCCCACGCCGACGCCCTCGGCGGCGCCGGCCGTCCCGCCCAGATAGCGCGGCAGGTGCCTCCCGGTCTCCACGAGCCGCACTTCCACCCGCGAGGCCCCTTCGCTGAGCAGGAGCGGAGCGTCCAGGGAGAGCTCGCGCACGCGGATCTCGGCGTACCGCCGCAGGGCCGGCAGCAGGCGCAGATCGTCTTCCAGCATCCGCGCCACCGGGGAGGTCGCGTACAGCGTCCACCCCGTGGCCTCGCGCAGGTGCAGCAGCCCCAGCGTGTGGTCGAGCTCTCCGTCGGTCAGGATCACGCCGCGGATGGGGGTCGAGCGGATCCCCGACTGGGGATGGAGTTCCTCCCATCGCGCCAGCTGCTGCGTCACATCGGGAGTGGCGTTGACCAGGTACCACTCCTGCCCGGCCGGCGAAAACGCGAGGGAACACTGGGCGAGCGGCGCGATCAGGCTGCGCCGGGCGGCCAGGCAATTCGTGCACCGACAGTTCCATTGGGGGACGCCGCCGCCGGCGGCGGTGCCCAGCAACCGTACGCGCATCGCTTAGGAAGGGAACGGATAACGCTGGGGCCGGTTCTCATCCGCCGAACCGGCCCCAGAGCCGAACGTCAGTTACTTCGTATAGACGTACGCGGTGACTTCAGCGCAGAGCGATACTTCCTCGTACGAGGGCTTGATCCACATCCCCAGGTCACCTCCTCCGCGGAGAATGTCCTCTCTTCTTTTTTGATCCAGCGGCGGTCTCCTCCTGCAAACTTGTGTTCGCCATCGACATCATCGAGTCGGCCCGTCGAGAGAAGGAGACGGCGGAGCCCGACAGAAACATATCTCCTGTCCCAAGATGTGCCCCGTGATGCGTGATGTTTCTTCCAACCGTGGCCAGGATCGTACGCCGGCTGGTGGACGGTACCCGTCTTCAAGCTCACGCAAGTCAATTAAGGAGGGCGCGATGAGACGACGCATGGCGGCTTTGGGGTGCGCACTGGTGCTTGGGGTCTCGCTCCTGCTCGCTTCTCCTGGGGGGCCGCGTCATGCGGCGGTGCAGGCCCAGGGGATGATGCCTGACGGACCGGCGCTTCTCGCCGCTGCGGGCAATGCCAGAGAGTGGCTGATGTACGGCCACGACTACACCAACGACCGCTACTCCGCGCTCGACCAGATCAACACGTCCAACGTGTCGCAGCTCGTCCCCCGCTGGATCTTCCAGACGGGCATCGTCGCGTCGTTCGAAACGACACCGGTCGTCTCCGACGGCGTCATGTACATCACGACGGCCTACAACCATCTGTTCGCGCTCAACGCCCGGACGGGGAAGCAGCTCTGGCGGTACGACCATAAGCTGGGCGGGACGGAGATCTTCTGCTGCGGCCCGGTGAACCGGGGCGTGGGGCTCGGCTACGGCATGGTGTACATGGCCACGCTCGACGCGCAGCTGGTCGCCCTCGATGCGGCCACCGGCAAGGTCGCGTGGGCGAAGCAGGTCGCCGACCCGACGCTGGGCTATGCGATGACGATTGCGCCGCTCGTCTACAAGAACATCGTGATCGTGGGCACCTCGGGCGCCGAGTACGGCGTCCGCGGATACCTCCAGGCGCACGATGCGAAGACCGGAGCGGTATTGTGGCGCTTTTATCTGACCCCCGACACGGGGTGGGAGGGCAAGTGGGCGACGACCACCCCGGAAGGTGACCCGCTGCACCGGGATATCGCCAAGGAAAAGGCGGCCTGGCCCCAGTACCAGGACGCCTGGAAGCGCGGCGGCGGCTCGACCTGGGTGACCCCGGCGGCCGATCCCGACCTGAACATGATCTACTTTGGGGTCGGGAACCCGTCCCCCGATCTGGACGGCGGGATCCGGCCGGGCGACAACCTCTACACGGAGTCGATCGTGGCCGTCAATGCGGCCAACGGCACGCTGGCCTGGTACTATCAGGAGGTTCCCCACGACGTGTGGGATCTCGACCAGACGAGCCCGCCGCTCCTGTTCGATGTGACCGTTGGGGGCCAGACCGTCCACGCAGTGGGCGCCGCCGGCAAGACCGGGTGGTTCTACATCCTCAACCGGCAGACCGGGGAGCGGATCTTGCGCAGCCAGGAGTTCGTCCGCCACGAAAACCTCTTCGCCCAGCCGACCGCCCAGGGGGTCCGGATGCTGCCGGGCGCGAACGGCGGCGCGGAATGGTCGCCGTCCTCCTACAGCCCGCAGACGCAGAACGTGTACATCGCGGCGCTGGAGCAGCCGATGACGTACGCGGTCCATTCCGTTCCGTACCAGAAATCCAAGCTGTGGTTGGGGAGCGCGTTCACGAGCATCGCGTCCGAAAAGCAGTTCGGGACGTTTACCGCGATCGACACCAACACCGGGAAGGTGACCTGGCAGAAGAAGGTCGACCAGCCGATGATGGGCGGATCGTCCGTCACCGCGGGCGGACTCGTGTTCACGGGCGAAGGCAACGGGAACTTCGATGCGTTCGACGCCAAGACCGGGGATCAGCTCTGGCAGTTCCAGGCCGGGGCAGGAGTCAACGCGGCGGCGATGGCGTTCGAGCTGGACGGTGAGGAATTCATCGCCGTCGCCGCCGGCGGGAACTTCCAGATCAGTTATCCGTATGGAGATGCGTTGATCGTGTTCGGGTTGCCGAAGCACTGACGCCCGAGGCTCGGGATCAGCGGCCCGGGGTCCGCGGCCGCCGCGCACCCGGCGGCCGCACCCCGGGCCGCGCTGTTGGAGGGGACGAGATGCGCCATTACAGAATTGTCTGGCTGGCTGCGGGCGCGGCGCTGCTGGCCGGTGGGGTGCTGGGGGCCGGAGGCCGGTCCGCGGTGGTGTCGGCGGGCGCGCCGCCGTGGATGCGCGTTGACGCGGCGCACAAGCTGGCGTCGTTCACCGTGACGGCGTCCCAGGGGGGAGCCAACGGCACGCTCAACTTCAACGGCTACGCCAACGGCCGCGTGACGGTCACGGTCCCCGCCGGGTGGCGGGTCCATATCGACTTCGTGAACAGCGGCGCGGGGGCGCTCCCCCACAGTCTCGAGGTGATCCGGGACACCGGCAAGATCCCGCCCCAGGGGATCGAGCCCCCGGCGATCCCCAAGGCCGAGACGGGAAACCTGATCGCCGGCGTCCCGCCCCTGCAGAAGGACACGGTTGATTTCATCGCCGCACCGCCCGGCCGGTACCTTTGGTTCTGCGGAGTGCCCAGCCACGGCATCTCGGGCATGTGGGACCGGTTTGACGTGACCCCGGGCGCCGGCATGCCGGCCGTCACGATCAAGTAGGCGGCTAAACCAGCCGGCCGCCGCGCGCGCCCGCCCGTCGCGCGCGGGCACCGGCGGCAGAGGGGGCGCAGCGTGGCAGGGATGACGCGCGGGACCTGTGTGCTGGGTGCGGTCCTGGTGGTGACGATGGTGATGGTCTCGGCGACCGGGGCCGTCGAGGATCCCCACGGGCTCGGATACGACGGCCGCGACTGGGAAGCCATGCCGCAGGCGGCGCGGCTGGCCTACGTGGCGGGGTTTCTCGCGGGCGCGACGACGCAGCAGGGGGTGGAGCGGCACCGGGCGAACCCGCGGGTCTCGGTCGACGCGGCGGTCTCCGAGATCGTCCGGTCGCACACCAGTACGTTTCCCTTCGGCGTGAACGTGTACGCCAGCGATCTTCAAGACTACTACTTTCGGTACACGCTCTCGACGAAAGTCTATCAGGCGATGCTGGACGAAAACGCGAAGATGCTGAGGCGGCCGTCGCCGAGATAACGCGTTAAGATCTTCTGCCGGAACCAGGTCCTCAGGAGCGGAGCGTGGCCCGGACGTCGGCGAAGGCCGACCGCGCGGCCTGTAGAGTCTGGGCCACGTGCTCGGACGTGTGCGCCGCGCTCACGAACCAGCGCCCGCCGGGAACCGGCCGCACGCCGTGCCGGACCAGGGATTCGATGAACACCGCGTACGCGGCGGCGCCCTCCATCCGCGCCGTGCGCGGATCCTCGATGGCGCTGCGGGGCGAGATCCACACGTGGAACACGGGACCGGACCCCTGCACCAGCACCGGGACGCCGGCATCCGCTCCGGCCTGCCGCAGGCCGTCCATGAGCGCGCGCCCGGTGCTGGCGATACTCGCGTAGATCGCGCCCCCGCCCGCCGAGAGAGCGTCGAGGGTGGCCCGGGCCGCCGCCATCGCCGGCGGGTTGCCGTTGTACGTCCCGCCGTGCAGGACCCCGCCGGCGAGCACCTCCATGAGGTCGCGCCGGCCTCCGACCGCGCTCAATGGAAATCCGTTCGCGATGGCCTTGCCGAACACGGTGAGGTCGGGGGTGATGCCCAGCAGCGCCTGCGCCCCGCCGAGGGCGACGCGGAACCCCGTGATCACCTCGTCGAAGATCAGCACGGCGCCCTCGGCGTCGCACCATGCGCGGATCGCTTCGACGTATCCCGGCTTGGGCGGGATCACGCCCGTGTTGCAGAGGATCGGTTCGAGGATGACCGCGGCGATCTGCCCTCGGTAGAGGCGCGCGGCCGCGCGGACGGCGTCCGCATCGTTCCAGGGGAGCACGATGAGGTCTTGCACCGCGGCGAGGGGCTGGCCGCGCGTGCCCGGGATCGCGGGCGCCGCCGGCCCTTCCGGTTCCGGCCGTTCCCCGACGTAGATCGTGTCGAGCCAGCCGTGGTAGTGGCCCTCGAACCGCGCCACCTTCCATCGCCCGGTGGCCGCGCGCGCGATGCGGAGCGCCGCGTGCACCGCCTCGGATCCTGAGGAGGTGAAGCGGACGGCCTGGACCGACGGGACCGCGGCGGAGATCCGCTCCGCCGCTTCGGCCTCGAGCGGATGCTGCCCGGCGAAGACGAGACCCCGCTCCACCGTCTCGACGATCGCCCGGGTCACCGCAGGATCGGCGTGCCCGAGGATGACCGGCCCCATGCCCAAGACGTAATCGATGTAGGTCCGGCCGTCCACGTCTTCCAGGATCGCCCCGCGGCCCCGGGTGAAGGTCAGCGGATAGGGCTTCTCCAGCAGGCGGATGTTGCTGTTGACCCCTCCGGGGAGCACCCGGCGGGCGCGCTGCATGTACGCGGTGGATTTGCCGGCCTCATCCATGCGGGCATCCGTTCTCCGGCACTTGGGGGATTCCTGATGCGGGGTATTCGCATAGGCGCGCGGTGCCGGTAGAGGCTCGTTCGCTCCCCGCCGCCCGCGCCCCTCTCCAGGGCGGGGAACATGATCATCGTGGCGGCGCGGCCCGGGGTGGAGAATACGACGTCGGCGGGGGCCGGGTTTTGATTACCGAGCGGTGTCGATTTTGGGACCCCTCGGTCGACTATGACGCGGGAGAAGAATAAAGAGGGCGGGCCCAAGAGTGGATCCGGCGGCCCGACCCGAAACCAGAATGGAGGTACGACGATGCAGGCTCAGCCCCACGGGTTGACAAGGGCTCTGCTGGCCTGCGGCATCATCGCAGGTCCGTTGTTCTTCGGTGTCGCCATCATCCAAGCGTTCACGCGGTCTGGGTACAACATTCGCCAGAATGCCATCAGCCAGCTGAGCCTCGGAGACCTGGGGTGGATCCAGATGACGAGCTTTCTCCTCACGGGACTGCTCGCGGTGGCGTGCGCCACCGGAGTGCGGCGCAAGCTGAAGGGACAGAAGGGCGGAACAATGGGAGCGCTTCTCATCGGTACCTTCGGGTTGGGGCTGATTGTGGCCGGCATCTTCCCACCTGACCCGTCATTCGGCTTTCCACCAGGCGCCCCCGCAGGGCCGGCGCCCATGCCCATGAGCGGCCACGCGACGCTGCACGCGCTCGGCTTCTTCGTTTCAATGCTTTCGGCCATCATGGCCTGTTTCGTGTTTGCTCGACGGTTCAGCAGCCTGAAAGAGCGCGGGTGGGTCCTCTACTGCGTTGCCTCAGGTGTTGCCATACCAATTCTCATTGCCTTGAGCATCCTCATGATGAGCTGGGCTGGGGTGATTGTTGCTCTAGCCGGAGCCGTAGTCTTTGGGTGGGTATCGGCGACCGCAGCGGTGCTGCGCTTGGAGATCTAAGACGGGCGCCCTACCGGCGCGCTGCGAATTTCTCGGTGGCGCGGATCAGTCCCCCGGCGATCGTTGGCAGGCCGCCTTCCCACTATGATCCGTTATCCGTGGCGTTTCGGAGGCGTTCCTTCCTCGCCGCGCGTCAGGTCGGAGGTGAGCTGAGCGATCCGCGTTCGAAGGTCGTCCCGGATCTGCCGGAATGGGACCAGGTCTCGCTCGCGGGGATCGGGCAGCGGCCAGTGCAGCGCGCGAACGCCCGGGATGACCGGACACGCTTCCTCCGCGCAGAGCCCGACGATCAGCCGGACATCCGGCCCCATCGCTTCGGCGAGGCCCTTGGGGCGGCCCCCGGAGATGTCGATGCCCACCTCCCGCATCAGGGCGATCGCCGCCTCGCTGACCCGGGGGCCCGGCTCCGTCCCCGCGGAGCGCGCCCGCCACCCGGGCGGAGGGGCCGCATTGAACAGCCCCTCCGCCATTTGGGAGCGGGCCCTATTGCCGACTCAGACGAAGAGCACCGTTGGCATGGAGCCTCAATTAGGGCTTGTCCTTCTGTCCCGCCGCCGGAGCCGTCTTGCTGAACGTCTGAATCCGGTCGGACTTGATGCCCGAGAGGACCTGCGCCCGCTGGGCGCCGGTCAGGTTCGCGTTCGCCCATTCCGTCACGGCGGCCACCCACGCCCCGCGGGTGGGAAACGCGGCGGAGACCGCATTCCCCGTATCACTCAGCCATCCCCCGGAGGTCAGGCGCATCGGCGACACGCTCTTGCCTGCCACCGCCCCGTTGAGATTGCATCCGCCGGAGGCGCATGAGTAACGCCCGAGGATGAACAACCGTCCACCCGCGTACAGGGTGAGCGTTCCTTTGGTCGATGTCCCGACGATGTTCCCGGTCACCGAGATGCCGCCGAATCTGCTCCCGATCCGTACCTCGTCTTTGTGCCAGGCTGAACCGAGCGGCGAGGCCAGAGTGAGGGCAAACGGCAGAGCGCTCGGCTCCGCGAACGCGGGCAGAGCGAAAGCCGCGACGAGCAAAATTCCGAGTAAGACATGGCGCATGGAACCACCTCCGGGCTGTCTGATGAGGGGCCGGTATTCCATGAAGAATATACCCAACTTGCCTGAAAACGCGCTACCGGGGCTTGACCGCAATCTCGCACCGGGTGGTCTGCTGCCAGGTCTCCCCGGAGGCCAGATCAATGGACCACGAGTGCAGCAGCACCGCGCCCTGAAAATTCTGCTCGAACCCTCCCTCCGACTTGGAGATCGTGAAGAGCGGGAAGCACCAGACCGCGGCGGGGACGGACAGGTCGAAGGTGAGCGCCAATCCCGACCACCCTTCCGTGACCGTCACGCGGCGCGCCTCCGGGAGCGTGCCGGGCTCGTGAAGGGAGACGCGGCGCCCCGCGGCTTCGGCCCGGACGTCTTCCGGGGAGCCAAACACGCCCAACGCCCACTCCTCGGCCAGGACCGCCCGGAGCGGAGCGGCGCCCTCCCATCGCATCCGGATGCCGTGCCGGAGGCCGTGCGAACCCGCCCCCGCTTCGATGGTCCGCTCCACCGCGATCCGGCCGCCGCCGATCTGGGCTTCCCGGCGCAGGTGCACAGCCGCGCACCCCGCCTCGACGTCGAGCTCCCACGTGTGGGCGTCCGCCGGCAATCCGCCCAGGTCGTCCTGCGCGTCGCGCCGGAGTTGGTCCAGCGTGGTCCCCCGGGGCACCAGGCGGATGCGCAGGCTGGGCCGCCGTGTCCGGTCGTAGACGAGGTGCCGCTCGAGGCCGGGGTGCTTGACCCGCACCCCGCTCGTGTGGATCGACTCGACCCCCTCGGACGCCGCGCTGCGCACCGTGCCGGACGCGACGGCGGTGAGCAGATCGGCGTGATAGGCCTCGGGCCGGCGGGTGAGCACGTTGCCGAGGTGGCGAGGCACGGGCCGGTAGTCCCACTCTACCAGGCTACCGCCCCTCCCCGGATCGACGGTGAGGGCGAGCACGTCGGTGGCGAGCCGCACCTCCGTGTGGCCATCCCCGTCCAGGTCGGCGGCCTCGCCGAGCGCATAGGGCCCGGGGTCGCGCGCGGCGGCGTCGGCCAGGGCTTCGGCGGCGATGAGGTGGCTGAACGCGGCGCCGCGGATGTGCGGGAGGTACACGCCCCCGAAGACGCCGTGCCAGTACGGGCAGTTGCCTTCGCCGGCCCAGAGCTCCTCGAGCGCCCGCGTCTGCTCCCGCCCCGGCGCCATCGCGTGGATCTTCGCGCCCGCGCGCAGCGCCAGCCGGTGGAGCGTGTTGACCTCGGCGTACTTCACGAGGAAATGCCGCCAGAATCCGCCGCGGACGAACGGGAGCACCTCCGCGAAGCGGCCGCCTTCGAGATCGTGCTTGAGGCGTGTGAGGCGCGCGAAAGCCTCGGCCGGGAGCGCCCACTCGGCCATCTCCTCGTAGGTGGCCGTCGGCAGATAGATCCGCCCGGCGGGGCCGTGGGACCGCCGGTACTCGCCCGGGGGGGTGACCCGGATCCACGAGGCCGCTTCGAGGGCCTCGAAGAAGCGATCGACCCACCCGCGTGTCCAGCAGTGCTCGTAGGTGCCCGGCCAGAGGCCGAACTTCTCTCCGTCGTCCCCCATCAGCGCGAGATCGAGCATGTCCTCGCGCCCCTCGGCGCGCACGTCGCTCTCCGCAAGCGTCCGCAGATAAGCGAGCACCTCCTCCACCGCCCCCCAGGGAATCAGGTAGCGCAGCCGCTTCAGACTCGGAAAGATCGCGAGCGGCACCCCCGCCTCCTCGGTGAGGTAGTAGCCGAGCAGCTGCGGCTCCGTGAGCCCCACCGCGTGGAAGTGGGTATCGTCCACGATCGTGTACCGGACACCCGCTTCGCCGAGCGGACGGGCCAGGTGCGGCTCCCAGACCCGCTCGGCGAGCCAGAGGCCCTCCGCGGGGACCCCAAACTCCACGGCGATGTCGCGGGTCAGCTTCTCGATCTGGCCGCGCTTGTCCGCATCGGGGAAGATCGCGAGGATCGGTTCGTAGTAGCCGCCGGTCAGCATCTCGACCTGCCCGCGGGCGGCGAGGGTGCGGATCCGCTCGAGGAGGTCCGGCCGGTGGGGTCTCAGCCAGTCGAGCAGCGGCCCGGAGTAGTGGAGCGCGAGGCGGATTCGGGGATGGCGTTCCAGGGCGCCGAGCATGGGCGCGTACGCCCGGTCCGCCGCCTCGGCGATGACGTGGTCGAAGTTGCCGATGGGCTGGTGGTTGTGGATGGCGAGCGACAGAACAAGGGGATGCATCGGGGTCAGCCGGCTTCGCCGTCCCCGGCGCCACCGCCGCCACCGGCGGCCATCCCCTCGGCCGGGGCCAGGTCCAGCACGCTGCCGCCCGGCATGTAGAGCACCACCAGCGCGAGCCCGAGCAGCACCGCCCCGAGACCGAGGACGAAGGTGGCGTGGAGCCCCTGGGCCAGCGCCTGGCGGAACGCCTCGTGCCCGGCGCGGGTGAGGTGGGCCTGGACGGCGGCATCGAGCGCCATCTGCGGATCCGTGATCCGCGGGAGCCCGGCCCCCGGGGCGCCGCCGAGCGTCCGCATCCGCGCCGCCAGCACCCCGACCAACACGGCGCCCTGTAGGCTGACCCCGATCGCGCTCCCGATGTTCCGCGAGAAGATGTTGATCGAGGTCGCGATCCCGCGCATCGTGCGGGGCACCGCGTTCTGCATGGAGATCATGAAGATCGTGGCCGTGAGGCCCATCCCGACGCCCAGCACCGCCATCGAGGCGAAGACGTCCTGGACGAGCGCCTGCGGCTCCAGGCGCGCGAGGCGGGCAAAGCCGGCCGCCAGCAGGATCATGCCGGCGGTGGTGACAGGCCGGTATCCCCACCGCAGCGCCAGCCGGCCGCCGGCGATGCTCCCGAACGTCCAGCAGAGCATGAACGGCATCAGCGCGATGCCGGCGGTGGTGGCGCTCGTGCCGATCACCCCCTGAACGAAGAGGGGGATGTAGACCACCGCGCTGAACATGCTGGCGCCCAGCAGGAAGCCGCCGGCCGATCCCACCGCGATGACGCGGTCCGCGAAGAGGCTGAACGGGAGGAACGGCTGCGGGGTCCGCTGCTCCACCCGGATGAAGAGCACGACGAGCGCGGCGAAGACGGCCGCGAGCCCGGCCGCCGCGGGCGACCACCACGGGATGGCCTGCCCGCCCCAGAGGAGGAGCAGCATCAGGACGGCCGCCGCGCCGGCGAGGAGGCCGATCCCGGCGTAGTCGATCCGCCCCGCATGCCTGGCCGCCGGATCGGTGAACGTGATCATGATGATCGCCGTCGCGACCAGTCCGGCCGGCAGGTTCAGAAAGAAGATCCACCGCCAGGACGCATGGTCGGCGAGGAACCCGCCGAGGAGCGGGCCGATGATCGCGGCCAGCCCCCAGACGCCGCTGAAGATCCCCTGAATCCTGAGGCGCTGCTCCACCGGGTACAGATCGGCAATGATCACGAGCGCGATCGGCAGCACGGCCCCGCCGCCGATGCCCTGCAGCAGGCGGAACAGCACCAACTCACCCATCGAGCGGGACAGCCCGCAGAGCACCGACGCGCCGACGAACCACAGGATGCCGGTGAGGTAGATGCGCTTCCGGCCGTAGAGGTCGGCGAGCCGGCCGAAGATCGGCGTCATCACGACAAAGGCCAGCTGGTAGGCGGCGAACACCCAGGAATAGAGCGCGAGGCCTCCGAGGGCGCCCGTGATGCTGGGCATCGCCGTGCCCACCGCCGTCTGGTCCATGGCGGCCAGGAACATGCCCAGCATCGCGGCGATGGTGACGACCACCCGGCGGGTCACGAGAGTCCCCACCCCAGGCGTCCGGGGACCATGATCCCGCGGGGATCGAACTGCTCGCGTAGCCGCCGCATCAGGTCGAGCCCTCCCGGCGGAGCGCCCCAGAGCGGCAGGGTGGGCTTGAGGGCGGGGGGCGCCACCTCGACGACCGCATAGCCGCCGGCGGCGGATGCGCCCGCCGCGCACGCCTCGACGAGGGCCGGCCCGCCCGCAGCGCCGCCGGCGGCGTAGAGCAGGCCGACCCCCGCGTGGGCCAGGATCTCCACGGGACCCGAGGCGGCGGGCGTCGCTTCGGCGCGCGCCGCCACGTCGGCCCAGGCCGCGATCGGCCCGCCGGCGCGGCAGACGACCCCGCCCGGGTGCGTCTCGGGCGACGGGAACTCGGCCACCGCCGCCCACAAGGCGGCGTGCGCGGCCCCATCCAAGACCTCCATCCGGCCGCGAGATCCGGCGAGGCTGCGCATCTCGCTCACATGCCGGGTCCGGCTTTCCGCGAGCCCCTCGGTGAGCAGCAGCACCCCCCAGGCCCCCGCGTCGGGGAGCGCCATCCCGGCGGCGCGCGCCAGCCTGCGGAGAGCGGCGGGGTTGGCCGCTTCAAGGGCGGCGGGCAGCAGGTACGAGCGCATGATCGCGGTCGTGAGATCCTGGGCAGCCGCGCGGTCCGGCACGGTGACGAAGACCGTCTGACCCTCGCGCGGGTGCGGGGAGATCTTGAACGTCGCCTCCGTGATCACGCCGGCCGCCCCCAGCGAGCCGATGAAGAGTTTCGTGAGATCGTACCCGGCGACGTTCTTGACGACCTTGCCCCCGGCCTTGATCACCTCTCCGGTCGGCAGCGCGACCCGGATGCCGATCACCATGTCGCGGATCGGGCCGTACAGCAGCCGCCGCGGGCCGTTCCGGTTGGCGGCGATGATCCCCCCGACCGTGGCGACCGACATGCCCGGGGGATCGAGCGGGAGCCACTGGCTGTGCCTGCCGAGCTCCGCCTGCAGATCCCGGAGGCGCGTTCCGGCGCGCACCGCCACGACATAATCGGCGGGCTCGTAGTCGGTGATCCCGGTGAGGCGCGTCGTGTCGATGACGAGGTCGGCGCGGGACGGCACGCCGCCCAGGTGCTGGTGCGCTCCCGCGCCGCGCGGCAGAACGCCGGCGCCCTGTTCGCCCGCGGCGGCGAGCAGGCTCGCGGCTTCCTCGGCCGTGGCCGGCCGGGCCATCGCGGCGGGGCGGATGCCGTCTACGGTATACGCGACCAGGGCCGCGGGATCGTCGAGCAGGTTGTCCGGCCCCACAATCTCCCGCGCCCGGCCGGCGAGGGCGGCCGTCATGCCCGAGGTGTCCCCCCCGCGCGGCCGCCCTCGGCCGCCGCATAGGCCTGATCGAGGAGGTCGATGAGGTGGCGGACCTGCATCTCGAGCCCATGAGCGCGGATCCCCGAGGCGATCTGCAGCATGCACCCCGGGTTCGGCGCGACGACGAGAGCGGCGCCGGTCTCGCGGACCGCGGCCATCTTCTCGTCGAGCACCTGGCGCGAGTAGCCGGGTTGGGTGAGATTGTAGATTCCCGCGCTCCCGCAGCAGCGATCCGACCCCGGCATCTCCACCAGCTCGATCCCCGGGATGCGGCGCAGCAGGTCCCGCGGCTGCCGGCGAATGCCCTGGCCGTGCGCGAGGTGGCAGGGGTCCTGATAGGTCACCCGCGCCCGGACCTCGCCGAGCCGGCCGGCGAGCCCGAGATCCGCCAGGAACTCGCTGACGTCCCGGCAGAGGCGGCTGTACCGCGTCGCCTTCGCCGCATACGCCGGGTCGTCGCGGAAGAGCACATCGTACTCCTTGCTGGCGCTGCCGCAGCCGGCCGAGTTGATGATTACCGCGTCGACCCCGGCGGCGAGAAACGTCTCGATGTTCCGGCGCGCCATCGCGCGCGCCCGATCGCGCTCGCCGTTGTGCAGATTGAGGGCTCCGCAGCAGGTCTGCGCGCGCGGGACGACGACCTCGCACCCGTTCCGCTGCAGCACCCGGATCGTCGCCTCGTTGAGGTCGGCGAACAGGACGCTCATCACGCAGCCGCTGAGGAGCCCGACGCGCGCCCGCCGCGGCCCGATCGCGGGGAAGACGTCCTGCCGGGGCGCGAAGAACCGGTGGGGGATCGCGGGGAGCAGCGCTTCCATCTCCGCCAGGCGGCGCGGGATGAGGTGGAGCGCGCGGGCGGCGGTGCGGAGCCCGCTCCGCTGGTAGAACCGCATCAGCGCCGCCGCGAACCGCAGCCGGCCGGGGTAGGGCATCAGGTGGCGGAGGGCGAGCCGGGTCAGGCGCCTGGCGAGGGGGGATCCGGTGGGGCCGATCTCCGCCCGGGCGGCCTCGATGATCGTGCCGAACCGCACGCCGGAGGGGCAGGCCGTCTCACACGCCCGGCAGCCGAGGCAGACGTACATGTGCTCTTCGAACCGCGCGTCGATCGGGATCCTGCCCTGCGCGGCGGCCTCGACGAGATGGATCCGTCCGCGGGGCGATTCGGTCTCCACCCCCAGGATCCGGTACGTGGGGCAGTGCGGGAGACAGAAGCCGCACTGGATGCACCGGTCCAGCTCGGGGACCGCCAGACGCGGGATCGGCTGCGCGGCCGGCACCTCCGGGGGAGTGGTTCCTATCGCCACTGAGCGCGCCCTCCTCGTGTCACGAATGCCGGTCAGATCCAGAGTCCGGAGGCGCTCAACCGCGGCGGCCGGCGGACCATCAATTCCCCGCACGAGATCGGCGTGGGAAATATCTTGAACGGGTTCATCAGGTCCTCGGGATCCCACGCGCGCTTCAGCCGGCGCTGGGCGGCGAGATCGGTCTCGGAGAAGATCCACGGCATGTAGTTGTTCTTCTCGAAGCCGATCCCGTGCTCGCCGCTGAGGCTGCCCCCCGCCGCGACGCAGGCGGCCAGAATCTCCTCGCTGGCCTTCATCACCCGCTCGGTCTCCCCGGGGGCTGCGGCGTCGTAGGGGATGAGCGGGTGGAGATTCCCGTCCCCGGCGTGGAAGACGTTGGCGACGCGGATGCCGTTTTGGCGGGCGATCTCCATGACCTGGCGCATGATCGCGGGGAGGCGGCTGCGGGGCACGACCGCGTCGTGCAGGTAGTAGTTGGGCGCCAGCCGTCCCATCGCGCCGAACGCGCCCTTGCGGGCCGCCCAGTAGAGGTGGCGCTCCTCGTCTGTGCGCGCGGTCCGTACCTCACGCGCGCCGTTGCGCCGGCAGAGGGCGTCGATGGTCCTGGCCGAGGGCGCGAGGACTTCCCGGACCCCCTCCACCTCGATGAGGAGCACGGCGCCGGCATCGAGGGGGAGCCCGGCGTGGACGGCCGGCTCCACGGCCTCCACGGTCAGTTGGTCGATCATCTCCAGCGCCGTGGGACCGATGCCCGAGGCGATGATCTCGGCGACCGCCTGGCTCGCCTGCTCGATCGTCGGGAAGATTCCGAGCATCGTCAGGAGCCCCTCGCGGCGGCGCATCAGCCGGACCGTGACGGCGGTGACGATGCCGAGCGTGCCCTCCGACCCGACGACGAGGCCTGGGAGGTCGAGCCCGGGCTCGTCCGCGCCGCGGCCGCCGAGCTGCACCACCGACCCGTCGGCCAGCACCAGCTCGAGGCCGAGCACGTGGTTCGTCGTGACCCCGAACGCCAGGGTATGCACGCCCCCGCTGTTGTTCGCCACGTTTCCGCCGACGCTGCACGCCGACTGGCTGCTGGGATCGGGCGCAAAAAAGTACCCGCGCGCCTGCACGGCCGCCGTGATGTCCAGGTTGATGACGCCGGGCTCGACGACGGCGTACCGGTTGTCCAGGTCGACGTGCAGGATGCGCTTCATCCTGGCGAGCGACACGATGATGCCGCCGATCGGGGTGATCGCTCCCCCCGCGAGCCCGGTGCCGGAGCCGCGGGCGATCAGCGGCACGCGGTGGCGGCGTGCCACGGCGACGATCCCCACCACCTCGTCCCGCGACAGCGGGCAGACGACGAGGTCGGGCAGGGCGGCCATGAAATTGCAGCCATCGTACTCGTAGGCGATCAGATCAGATGGATGGGTGAAGACATGGTTGGGCCCCGCGATCTCCTGCAGGGCCCGGGCAAGGGCGGTCCGATCGTCGATGCTGCGGCGGAGCTCGGCGAGCTGCACGGCGTCAGTATAGCATAATGGTCCGCGTGCTCGATCGATAGCGCGCGGCCCCCCGTTCGATTCGCGAGATCATCCCAACGATAGAAGGCTCGAGGGGCGCTGAGACGGTAAGTTGGCGGCGGGCTTCAATGAGCTCGCTGCGTGCCGGGACGTGCCGCTACGAGCAAGAGGGGTGGATCATGCAGACGTTGCGGTCGCAGCCGGCGAGGACCCTGCGGGCAGGCCTGACCAAGCGCATCGTGTTGGGCCTGCTGCTGGCGTTTTTTGCCATCGTCGCAGGATGGGCGCTCTCTCCAATGATCGGCGCCGACCAGGCCACACTGGACTTCATGTATCAGCCCTAATCGGTCCCCAGCGGGTCCGCGTTAGGCGCCGGCCGCCGGCTCAGTGAGGAACCGGCCGATGGCTTCTATAGAAGGAATGAAATAGTAGGCGCCGGTCAGCGGCGTCGTGTATCGGGTCAAGGCATCCCGAACGCCGTCGACGGTCCCCGCCATACTCTCCAGCATCCTGCTCAGTCGTCCCTGCTCGGCGCTGAAGCCGACGAAGATCGTCCCGTGGTTCGTGACCGTGCCGTAGGGCATGTTCCGGCGGAAGATATGGCCGAACACGTCCTGGTCGGTCCGCGCGACGTGAGACTCCGGCGGCTTCGGATCCAGTTCGCTGCTGTCCTCCTTGCGCCGCCCGATGATCCGCTCTTGCGCGACGACCTCCAGGGACTCCCAGCGGGTCGCAGCGTGGACCCATTTCTGAAGCAGCAGGATGGTGCCGCCCGCGCCGGGCGCGCCCTCGGGAATCACGAGCACCTTTGCCGCGTCCAGCAGGCTCGGATTTTCGGTCCCATCGATGAAGCCGGTGAGGTCGCGGTCATGGCGATAGGGCCAGCTGGACGTTTCTTCGGCGACCGATGCCAGGCCGGCCAGCCTGGCCATGGCCTGGCGCGATTCATCAAAAATGACGTCGTAGGCGCTGCCGGAGAGCCAGAGCACGGCATCGTGCTGGGTCCCCGGAATGACGTAGCCCTCAGCCCCGCGGATGTCGCGGTTGAAGCCGGCCAAGTCCCGCGGCGCCCCATCGGGCACCACGTCACGCCACAGTTCGGGCCGGAATCCCGACACGAGATTGACACCGCCGATCGTGGTGCGCGGTTCTCGAAAATTGGCCAGCGCGGTGACGAGCTCGTGGGGATGTTTCCCAGGCGCCAGATCGAATTCGAGGTAGGCGTGAGAGGCGGTCCCGAGCGCAAAGATCCCACTCTGGGGCGTGCTCATGCGGCCAATCTCCCAAGACACGTCCTGAGGGAACGCCTCGTGGGGCGGACCCGGACGGCGCGACGGGTCTGGGCCCCCACGTAGGCGACGCTCGCCAGAACGCCCAGGCCGGTCGCCGGCCACCCCGCCAGCGTGTTCACCACGAGGAACGGACCCAGCGCCATGTGCGTGAGCGCGACATAGAGACCCGCGGCGCGGGCGAGACACCCCACCGCCCACGCGAGCGTCAACCGGCCGAGCGCCGCGCGCACCGGCAACGTCAGCACGGCCTGCGCGTGCTGCCGGATGATCCGGTCGATGACCGAGGGAAGGAGCGGGCGGCGGATCGCAACGGACCCCAGCAGCCCCAGGCCGTCGATCAGGTTCTCCGCGACCCCGCCTCCCGCAAAGACGACGGGGCTATTCGCGGCCAGGGCCACAGCGACCTGGCCCGCCGTGAACACCAGCCCGTAAAGGACCATCGGGTCCACGAGGTGGTACCGGATCAGCGCGTGAACTTGCAGGCAGGCCGCCCACCCGCCGCCGGCCCACACCGCCGCCGCCAACGACCCCTGCCGCAGGCCGAAATAGAACAGGAGCGAAGGAACGGCGGCCGTGGACACAAACTGCCGAATCAGCTTCCACTT
>WNGC01000945.1_pt1 | contig 22650 bp, 18 predicted proteins | sample 5400051 | NCBI WGS metagenome assembly WNGC01 (sample SAMN13153368, study PRJNA577476) | soil metagenome | isolation source: 20 cm soil or saprolite under grassland replicate 2 | place: USA:California | collected 2016-06-15
GCGCCGCGGCGGCCGGTCGCGGCAACAGGCCGGGGCCCAGGGCGACAAAGGCCGCCGCGATCGTCAGTGTCGCAATCTGTCGCATGATGTGATCCTCCCTTCGATTGGTTGCTTTGCCAAGAACCCCTCACCCTGTCCCTCTCCCCGCGAGCGGGGTGAGGGAACCCGGCGGCCATGCCGGATAAAAAACCCCCGACCGCCATCGCGTCGCAACCTGCAGCTCCCCTCTCCCAGCCTGGGGGGAGAGGGTTGAGGTGAGGGGCAAAATGCGTCACTTCGCCAGCACGATCTCGACGCGCCGGTTCTTCTGCCGGCCTTCCGGATCGTCGGAGCCGTCCGGCTTGTTGTTGGGCGCGACCGGTTTGCGGGCGCCAAACCCCTGCGGCGCCATCTTCGACCCGTCGACCCCTTCTTTCTGCGCCAGCCATTGCCTGACGGATTGGGCGCGCCGCTCCGAGAGTTTTTGATTATAGGCGTCGCTCCCCTTGGCGTCGGTGTGCCCCTCGATGCGCACCGCGCGGCCTCGTCCCTTGTCGCGGATGATGTCGGCGACCTGATGCAGGGCGCTCGCCGCATCCTGGCGGATATCGGCCTTGTCGAAATCGAACAGCACATCGGCGGCGAGCTCGATGCGGATCTCGGTGGCGGTCTCCTTGATGTTCAGCGCCTCGGTCTTGCCGGCCATCTCGACCGGCTTGCCACCGAGATCGACAACCGCGAACCGCAGGTCCTGGACCGCGAAGTTGAGATCGGTCATTCGGGTAACAAGATCGACAATTCGGATGTTGAGGTCGGGGGTGCGGCCGGTGACGTCGCTCGGCGTCTGCGCCTGGGCGTTTCCGCAGTATGTGGCCAGCGCCAGCAATGCCGCGGCGATCAGCGATCCTCGCACGCGCCTGATCCGCTCAACGGGAGATCGGCACGTCGTCCATCGGGATGAAATGCGGCACGACGACCCCGATCTTCTGAACCGAATCCGGCGGCGCCGGGAACTTGGCCCACAGATTGGCGCTGCTCTTGGAGGCAACGTGTTCGAGGTTCCGGCTGCACAGGCAGTGTTTGTCGGCATCCTTGACGACCAGGTACTTTTTCTTGTTCGCGGCATCGATCAGATAGATGCCGTCGACCGAGCCGCCTTCGCCGTTGTTCGGATCCCTCATCGTGTTGTAGTTCAGCGGCGTGTCGGCTTCGTTGAGGACCGTGAAGCGGAGCGTCGCCACCCCGTTCGCGACTTTCAGGTCCTGCACCGCCAGCCTGATCCCAGACGCCTCGCCATCGGTCGTGGCGACCGGTTCGGCGGCGCCGGCCGGCCCCGAGAACGCCAGCCACAACCCCGCCAGCACGGCGGCGATCATTTTTCCCCGCATCTCCCCTCCCCTTGGCATTGTCGCGCCGTCTGTCGGCCGCGAATTCTGCGATGCTAATGAATTTGGCAGTCGGGGCAAATTATCCCGTGGGGCTAGTGTGGTGGATTTGAAGTTCCCATCATCTGGGTGGCGGGCGCGATTGGGAACTTCAAATCCAAACCACACAGCTTTTCAGTGAGTTGCTAGTGTGCTTTCGAATCCGAAATTCGCTCCGAGCGCATCCCCAGATCAGGCGAATTTCGGATTCGGCACACTAGGGCGGTTCAATGCCGCGCGGCGGCGAATTCGGCCTTGGCGAGCGCCCGCTGCAACGACATCCGCTGCTGCACTGAGAGGAGATGGCGGGCGCGCGGCACGAGCAGCTGTCCCTTTGGCGCGATCGCCAGATGCCCGCCCGCGACAAGCCGGCGGAACTCCAATAGGAGTCGGTCGAGCCCGCCGCCATTGAGCGTCCAGTTGCGCACCGGCCCGCTGTCGAGGTGGAAAAACCCCGAGCGGGGATACCAGCCGACGCCGCCGCGCAGCATCGAGCGCGCCGCCTGCATCGCCTCCTCGTTGCGGCTGTCGAGCCGGATGTCGAGCGCCCGGCCGTAGATGTGCTGGCTGTTGTCGGCGACGCCAAAGGTCGTCTTTGCCAGCATCGCGTTGGTCTCGCGCGTGCGGTAGGCCGACAGGATCGTCGCTTTTGTCGCGCCCACGGCATCCATGACGCCGGTGAGAAAATCGAGGACGCCGACATCGATCGCGATCGTCTCGCCCGAATGATGGTCGCGCAGGAACACCGATAATTCGGCCATCGCCTCCTTGATCGGCCCGATATCGTCGCGGAACGGCCCGTCGAAGCTCTCGCCGGTATGCGCGTTTGTGAGCCTGAGGCGGCGCAGCGGGGCCAGCGCCGGCACGGCATACGCCGGAAGCGGAGGAGCTGTCCACCCGGCCGCCAGCGCACCGGTCAGCCGCGCGAGAAACACCCGCCGGTCCATGCCGCTCACTTGTTCACGATCATGAGCCTGGAACGCGACTCCCCAGACGTCATCCCCGGGCTTGGCCCGGGGATCCACGAGTTCTTTCGTGGATGGCCGGATCAAATCCGGCCATAACGAGGAGGAGCTTCGGAGTTACGCGCGCTTGGCCGGCGGGTCGACCGGCACGGTGCCGATTTCGCCCGGCACCGACACTTCGAGGATCTCGAGGTCGTCCGAGGTGCGCAACTCGTTGTGGTGCAGCCCGCCCGGAATATAGACCGAGTCGCCCGCTTCGAGCCGGCACATCTCGCCGTTCTCGAATTCGAGCTCGACCCAGCCCTTTAGCGCGTAGACGAACTGGTGGTCGCAAACATGGTAGTGCCAGCCGGTCGGCTGGGTCATGCCGGTGATCGCGGTGGTCAGCTGCGCCCGCATCGTGCCGTTGCTGGCGTCCTTCACCCCGAGATCGCGATAGGCGAAAAAGTCGCGCCGGCCCGGCACCATGACCGGCTTTTTCGCACTGGAATAACCGGCCTTCATCCCTGGTTTGGCGCCTGATTTGGTGCCTGGTTTGGTGATCGTCGAGACGTCATTGGCCATCGGAACCTCCTGCTCATCGGGAGCCGCTCGATGCGATAGGCCATCGTAGAAGAGCCTCAACCCCCGGGCAAGCCGGCTCACGCCTTCCAGAATTGCTTCGAGGCGAGGCGCGCCCCCTCGGCCATCGCCGCGAGCTTCGCCCAGACGACATCGGGATCGACCGCGGCCTGCCCGACCCAGGTGCCAAAGCCGCAATCGCTGCCGGCGATGACATTGTCGCGCCCGACGAGGTTCGCATACCGCGCGATCCGCTGCGCCACCAATTCCGGATGCTCGATAAAGTTCGATTTCGATTCGATGACGCCGGGGATGATCGTCTTGCCCTCGGGCAATTTCACCCGCTCGAACAAGGTCCATTCATGGGCGTGGCGCGGATTAGCGGCCTCGAACGAGATCGCGCTCGGCCGCGCCAAAAGCACCATGTCGATGATGTCGGCGAGCGGCACGTCGCAATGGTGCGGCCCCTCGTAATTGCCCCAGCACAGATGCATGCGCGTCTGCTCCGGCGGCACATTCGCCAGCGCATGATTCAGTGCCTCGATATGCAGCCGCGCTCGCTTGCGGAACTCCTCGAGCGGCAGATCGGCGTATTGGATATGCCGCCCCATCGCGAGATCGGGGCAATCGATCTGCACCGTAATGCCTGCATTCGCGATTGTTTCGTATTCGTTGCGCATCGCTTCGGCGATCGCGAACAGATACGCCTCCTGGTTCGGGTAATACTCGTTGCGGAAGAACAGCGAGATGACCCCGGGCGAAGCCGCGCTGAGAAACGCTCCGGCGGTCTTCACCCCGCCGAGCGCCGATTTCAGATGTGCGACATCGGTCTGCGCCGCCTTGGGGTCGGCGACCGCGATCGGGCCGGTGCAGGCCGGTGTCTTGCGGCGCGACCGGCCGGGATCGCCAAAGACGCGCTGCGCCAGCCGCGGAAACTCCGCGAGATCCTGATAGACAAAGGTGTTGCTCGTACCGCCAAACCCGCTGAGGCGGTCCTTGACATAGGTCGCATAGCTCGGCTTCGACATCTCGCCGTCATTGACGAGGTCGATGCCGGCATGCGTCTGTTTCCTGACGATCTCCGCAACCGCGTCGCGGATGCGCGCCTCGAGCGCCGCGCGGTCGACCGGCACGCCTTCCTCCTTGGCGAACATCGTGCGGATCAGATCGTCGGGCCGCGGCAGGCTGCCGGTATGCGTCGTCAGAAACCGCTCCGCCCCATACGCCATTGCTAACTCCCGGTAATGGGCGTGTTAGTCCGCCCATTGAGCTGGATCGATGCCGTAGCGTCCTTCGACTGCTCGCTGCGCTCGCGCTCAGGATGAGGTAATCCCGTTAGGGCCTCAAGAAAATCACCTCATCCTGAGCAGCGCTGCGGCGGAGCCGCGGCGCGTGTCGAAGGACGCAGGGACGCCGATGCAGCGGATCTACCCGAACCGGCTCGCAGCAAACGGCGCGATGTCGATCGATGCCGCCCGCCCGCTGACGAGATCGGCGACGATCTTGCCGGTCATCGGCGCCGCGGTCATCCCGACATGGCCATGCCCGAACGCGTAGAGGACATCCGGCGAGGCGCGTGACGGCCCGATCACCGGCAAGGAATCCGGCGTCGCCGGGCGGTGTCCCATCCACATCGAGATCCGCTCCTCGGCATGCTCCTTCGCGAGCCCCGGCAGCATGCGGCGGCCCTGCGCCAGCAATATCTGCGAGCGCCGCCAATTAGGCGGCGCGTCGAGCCCGGCCAATTCGACCGTGCCGGCAAAGCGCAGCCCCGTATCCATCGGCGTCGCGACAAATTTGCCATCGGCATCGGCGGTCGGGATGCGCGGCATGATCTCCGGGTCGCGGATCATCAGGTGATAGCCGCGCTCGGTTTCGAGCGGCACCCGGTCGCCGAGCGACGCGGCGAGCGGCTTCGAATAGGCGCCGGCGCAGACGACCGCCCTATCGGCCGGCTGGTCGCCGCGGTCGGTCGCGATTGCCGTGAGCCGCTGTCCATCGAGCCGGAAGCCGAATGCCCGCGCCGGCACGATCTCGCCGCCCTGGCGCAGGAATAATTCGACAAACGCCGACACCAACCCGAACGGATTGCTCGTATGGCCGTTCTCGCGCACGAGGAGGCCGCGCACATACTCGCGCGACAGCGTCGGTTCGAGCTGGCGCAATTCGTCGGCGTCGAATTCGACGACCTCGACGCCGTTGTCGCGCCGCAATGCCCAGGCGAAGCCGTCTTTCGCCAGCGCTTCGGCCGAGCGGTAGACATAAAGATGCCCGCGCTGATGCACGAGAGTGTCGGCACCCGCCATCTTCGCCAATTCGCGCACGAGCGGCACGGTCGGCCCGACCAGGGGCCGCATCGCGCGCGCCTGGGCCCTGACCTTCTCCGGCGTCGCCGAGCGCACAAATCGCACGAGATAGGGCAGGATTTGTGGCAGATAGCTCCAGCGCACACTCCGGGCATTCCCGCCGGCGTCACCGACGACCCGTTGAAACAGCCGGCATTGCCAAAGGAGGCGCCTTCGCCGGGATTGCCTGGCTCAACGAGAAACACGCGGTGCCCGTCGCGCTGCAGCCACAGTGCCGCGCAGAGCCCGACAATCCCTGCCCCGATGACCCCGACCTGCCGCCCGCTCTCAGCCGCCATCGCCGCCCCCTCAGCCCTTGTCAGAATGCCCGAAGAGGAATGGTGGCCCTACACCAAAGAGCGCGGCTCTCGGGGCGCCTTCGCGGAATTGTACCGGCGGCGATTTCGTTTGTGGCAGGCAGTTCTATGGAGGAACCCTCGATGCGCGTGTCAGCTCTTCTTGTCGCCGGCGCTCTGGCTCTGGGCGTCTCTGCGGTGTCCGCCAACGCGGCTCCCGCGGTTCCGGATCTCGGCGTCACGGCCGGATCGGCAAACATCGTTGAAGCCGCCTTCGGTTGCGGGCGCGGCTTTCATCCCAACCATTGGGGCCGCTGCGTGCCGAACCGCTGGAGCTACAACCGGGGCTGGAATGACCGCTATTACGGCGGCGGCTACGAGCGGCCCTGGCGTCATCGGTATTATTACGGCTACTAAGCCGACAGCCTCACACGACGCAAAAGCCCCGCGCGGATCGGCGCGGGGCTTTTTGCTGCGAGAGCAACGCGGGCGGATCAGCGCCTCGGCATCCAGTAATCCGGCGCGCTGTATTGGTTGGAGGGCCCATAGGGCCCGTAAGACGCGGCCGGCGGCCGGCCGTAATAGGGCGAGGGCGTCGTCGTTGGATATTGGGACGAAGTCGCCGGGTATTGCGGCGCCGCCGCAACAAACCCCGAATCCTCCGGACCTTGGCCCGTCAGGATCATCACGCGCCGGCGGTTGTCGAGCGTCACCGACGCGAACCGCTTGAAAAAGCTCTGGCCGAGCAGCGCGTGGCTCAACCCGGGCGACACGGCGGCGATGATGTCGCGCGCGACTTCGTTTCCGATGCGCAGCTCGCGCAGCCGGATCCGCGCGGTCTGATGCAGCGAGCGGTCGGCCAGCTCGGCGATGCTGACGCCGACGACATCGGCTTCGCTGACGCTGCCGTTCGCGACCAGCCGGCTCAGCGCCGCGCGCGGGATGACGACGACCGCCGATCCGGGGTCGACGAGAAATTGCAGCGCGACCGAGCGGTTGATTTCGCCGGTAACCGTGTAGATTCCGCCGCTTTCCCCGAGTGCCACTTCTGCCGCGCGCGCCGGCGCCGCCGATGCCGCTATCGCGACCAGCGAGGCCATCAGGATCGTCACCATAAAGCGCATGCCCGCCATCCTCGTCTGAGCGCCGCGCCAGCGTAAAAACGCGGTCGGCCGCAGGTCAACGGCCGGTACCGGCGAGGGTTCGCGGCTTAGTGCCCCGCAACGCGAAATTTGTCCTGACGGGGCCGCCCACGATCCACGGGCGACACTTGTTGCGCCAGCGGCCCAAAGGGGAGACGATGACCCATCATCGGCTCCAGAACTCGGGGAATCTCGGTCTAAAACGGGCAGCGCGCCGACAAATCAAGCACCTTCAGGAGAAGGAAACATTATGGCCCTGGTTCCGGATGCTCTTGCCTTCCAGCAGAGGCTCGAAGGTCTCCCTGTAAGAAAATGCCAAGCGGGCGAGACACTGTTGTCCGCCGGTACAGCGACCGGCAGGTTGCTTATTCTCAAAAGCGGGGCGGTTGAGGTCGTCAAGGATGGGGTACAGCTCGCTGAAGTCTCGGCGCCCGGCGCGGTGTTCGGGGAGTTGGCTCTCCTCATGGATCAGCCCCATACCGCCGATGTGCGCGCTACGGAGCCATCCGAGTTTCATGTCGCCGATGCGCATATGCTACGCACCGGGGATTCGGCGGTCTCCCTCTACGTGGCAGCAATCCTTGCACGGCGCCTCGACGCCGCTAACCGAGCCCTGATCGAGATCAAGCATCACCTTCAAGCCGGCGAGTCTCGGCGCATGATCGGCCAGATGGTCCAGAAGGTGGAGCAGTTGCTGACATCGGGTGGTGATGCCGGGTTGGTCTACGCCGGCTACCCTTACGATCCCTTCGCAGGTGAACCCCGGCGCTGATTGCATCCGGGGCGAAGCTTTGCCGGATTATGCCTTGACCGACCCAGCCGAGAGCCATGAGCTTAAAAGAGCACGACAAGCGCACGTTCATCATCGACTCCGCCAACGCGTACACCGCCCGACAGATATCAAAACGCGAGTTCCTGCGCCGCATGGGCCTCGCCGGCATCGGATTTTCGTCCTTCGGGCTCGCCATGCTCGGCGGATATCGCCGTGGCCGGCGCGGCTTTGAGATTGTGTCGCCGGCCCATGCGGAGGGACTGCCGGACAATCAGGCCAAGTGGCTCCAGGAGGTCGGCAGCAGATATCGCGGGACGAAGATTCGGTTTACCTCGGAGGCGACACCGCCCACCGTCGTGCTCAATCAGATCAAGAAAGAGTTCACCGATCCCACCGGCATCGAGGTGGAAATCGAAATCGTGCCGCTGGAACAGGTGCTGTCCAAGGCCACGCAAGATGTTCAAGGCCGGCTCGGCGCCTATGACCTCTACTATCTCGATCAGTCATGGGTCGCGGCCTTCGCGCAGGACTGCATCGATCCGATCCAGCTCTACAAGGACAAGCCTGAACTCGCGATGCCGGATTTCGACTTCGACGACTTCTGCCGTCCTTTGGTCGAAGGCGCGGCGCTGGTCGATGGCAAATGGATGGGCATACCCTTCGATATCCCGATCTTCATCCTGATGTACCGCAAGGACCTGCTGGATAAGCACGGGATCAAGGTGCCGACGACCTATCCGGAATTCACCAACGCTGTGAAGGCGATCACCCAGGCCGAGAGCGCCGATGGTGTCTTTGGCACCGGGCTGCAGGCGAAATTCGGCCATTATTCGCTGGAATGCGACTGGAGCCAGGCGGTATGGGGCCATGGCGGCTCGGTTTTCGGACAGAACAAGCGGTTCTCCGGCAATGACGAACAGGGGATTGCCGGTCTGAACTGGTATCAGGAGCTTCTGAATTATGCGCCGCCGAACTCGACCGCCGCGACGTGGGACGGCCAGTTCGAGATGATGCGTTCGGGCAAGGTGGCACTGGTGCAGAGCTGGAGCGAGCTGTTCCCGGGTCTGGACGCCAATAATTCAAAAGTGCCGGGTCTCTGGGAACCCGCGAAACCCTTGACACCGACAGCGTTGCGCTCACCGGCTGATTGCGGCTTCAACGAGAAGCCGAACGCAGGACATCAGGGCGGTTCGCTGCTCGCCCTGTCAAAGTACTCCAAGAACCGCGAGGCGGCCTGGGTCTTCATGCAATGGGGCACCTGCAAGGCGACCATGACGCGCTGCACCTTGGCCGGCGGGTTCGCTCCCACCCGCAACTCCTGCTTTATGGATCCCGCGGTCAAGGCCAAAGCCAAGGTGATGACGGGCACCACGCGTCATCTCGACATCGTGCAATGGACCATCAACAACGCCATCGCGACGGAACCGCACTTCCCGCTCTGGATCGGATACGCCAATAACGAACTGCCGACCGCGATCGGGAAGCTGCTTACCGGCCAGGATTACGGCGGCGATGCCAAGAAGTGCATGGACGAGGTCGCGAAAATCATCGACGCCAAAAGCAAGGAGGCCGGCCTGTTCTAGTGCGAACAGGCGGCGCGCGCCTGCAGACTTGATGGACGCCAATCGGGTGCCGATTTCGGGTTTCGTTCGTCCGTAAGCCCGTGATAAGTGCTTGCCGCCGCTTATGGGGAGAGGTGCCGGAGCGGTCGAACGGGGCGGTCTCGAAAGCGTCGTCCTCGTTGCGGCGAACCGAGGTTCGAATCCCTCCCTGGGCCGAGAATCCCGGCGACTATGTCCATTGACGTTTTTGGAAAAAAACGGGGATCGCAGCGCGACGCATGATCAGGAACATCACCGTGACCAGCGCGATCAGGCCGAGCGGCATTCTTCCGAAATCGAAGTTGTCCTGATTGATCCAGAAGGCGCCAAAGGCTGCGAGAACGATGCCGAAGAGCGCCAGCAAGGTCGCCTGTTCCCGTCTCAGTAATCCGTCGCGCAACTGGTCTCGGGCAACAAACGCGACCGGGATCGCCAGAGCTGCCATGTCGTAGCTGAAGGCGTATGGCGTCGCGATCAATGCCGCAGCCGATACCGCCGCCGCCTTCAGATCGTAGCTGGCCGATGAGCGCCAGACGCGCCAAACGATTACCGCGACTGCGAGTGCGCCGGCACAATGCAGCAGTATGGCGAAAACGCCGCCACCATGGAGCTCACGGACCAGGCCGTAGATCGTCTGGATATGGCCCCAGTTGGCATCGGCATCGGCGGCGCCGCCGGCAAGGAGGACAACATCTTTTTGGGCCAACAAGCCGGTGGGTAGCATTTCCCAAGCACCGATTCCGAATGCCGCGGCCGACAGGACGGCCAAGGCTACGACCGTCACCGCGGCGCTGGCGATGGCGCGCCATTGCCGGGCGGCGATCAGGGCTACCGGCAACAGGATTCCGAATTGCGGCTTATAGCTGAGGCAGCCGATAAAGATACCTGCGAGCACCGGCCGCCGCTGCAGGCACAACAGTGCAGCTCCGAGCAGCGAACCGGTTAGAAAGCCGTTCTGCCCGGCGAGGAAATTCCACGCGGTGAACGGAGATGCCAAAACCAGCGGGATCGCCGACGGCCGCGGCACGATGCGGTAGACGACGATGAGCAGGGCGGCGAGTGTGAGGATATCCCAGGATAGGAACGCGTACAGGTACGGCAACGCACCGAACGGCGCGGCGATTAACAGCATGATCGGCGGGTAAGGCCAGTTCGGGTAAAAAAACGGCCTTGTTCCGAGAAGCTGCGCCTGGATTTTGAGGAATTGCGCCGAATCGTACAGCCGGGCCGCTTCTCCGCGCACCGCCTCGATGCCGGCCACCCAAATCGTCGCAAAGTCGGTATAGACCGGTGCCCCAGCGATATCGAGGATCCACGAGCCGGCCCGATAAAGATGCACAAAAATCACGGCATAGATTATCGCCAGCGCATAGCCGCAGGCTTCCAGCCGTGCCTCTTCGAGAAAGCGGAGCGGACGCGGTCTGGCGGGAGTGCCGGCATGTGGCGTGAAGTCCATCCGTTTTCAGCCTGAACTCAATCCGTTTTTCAGTCGATGAAACCTGAACCACGCGTTCTCGGGATTCAAAGAGCGGTTCGAGACGCCGACGCTGGCAGTGCCTCGAAATCTTCATGCGGCGGCCGCAAGCTGCGCAGGGGGTCCGGAAACGGCATCGTCGGCATTGGCTGGGCTGTGCAGGGGCCCGATCGCCGCGCGACGCAGGTCTTACCGAAACACGCTAGCGTCGTAAAACCCAGCTCTACCGGCGGCACAGCCGTGTAGATCAACGTGTCGAAACCCCGCGCCGTCCTGGTGAGCTCTCTCTCATCTGCCGGCCAATACATCCTCACGGGACGATGTAGGTACGTGTAGCCGCCGTAAATCACCCAGTCCCGACCCTCTGCTCCATAAAGCCCTACACCGCAAAAGGCAGGCATGTGCCTTACGTAAGCGGCGGCGAGCAAACTATCGTGAGCCCGTGAGCGCAGCTCGATCATTGTCTGGCTGGTCCAGGCTTTAAACATCAGGCTCCCCGAATAGGCGAACAGCAGCAAGGCGCACAGGGTCGCGGTGAGCCGACTTTCGATGCCCTGTCTGGCGAGCCACTCGACAGCCCATTGCGTAAGCTGCGCCAGTCCTAATCCGGCAAGTACCGTGATGAACACAACGGCCGGATAGATGAAGCGATATTCCTTGTGGGCGAAGCCGGAATGCACTGCGACAATAACCAGCGCGGCGGCGAGCAGCGCAGGTAGTCGCCTCGCGCCAAGCACGGCCGCAATGAGCACGAACAGCCCTCCGGTGCCCCAGAGGCCGAACTCGCCGAGCAGATAATAATTCCACGGTTCGGTGCCGAAATCCGCGCTAACACCGTCAAAAATGTTGAATAGGAGGTTCCGCCACAGCGAGGCCAGTGGATAGCCAAGCGACACCCAATCGAGTGCCGCGCCGAACGCGCCCGCGAGCAAGCCGCCCGCAATCAGCGCCGGCAGCCGCGAGCGCCAGGAGGCAGGGCTTGCCCATAGCGCAAGGACCAGCACCGCTGGCGCCATGTGGATGCGCAACAGGCACGCGAAGCCAAGTAGGGCTCCAGCAGCGAAGAGACGCCGCCGCGCCCGGCTTCCCTCGCCGGTCTGCGATAGAAAAAACGCGATAACGAGCAGGTGAGCGGCGATTGTCTCACTGAGCGCACGAGCGCCAAAATAGACGAGTTCGGGGGCAATCCCGACAAGAGCGGCGCCGGCGAAAGCGGCTGGGAGCCCATACCACCTGCGCGCCCACAGAAAGCAACAGATCACGGGCGCGCTCGCCAGAAGAGCGAGAACAGCGGCGATGGCTGGCAGGTAAATATCCGGCCCATCGCTGATCAGCCGCGCCGCTTCCATAAGGGCGGCAACAAAGCCGGGCAACAGCCACGAGCGCATCCCGAGCTGAAACTCCCACGTCACCAGGCCGTAGCCGTAGACGAGGCGGTGTGCGGGTTCGAGGGTTTGGAAAATTTCATCGCCCCAATTGAGGCTCGGCTCGACGATGATCGGTACAAGCCGCAGACCCACCGCCACGGTCACCAACACAATAAGCCCGGCAACAGCGAGCAGTCGCGCCGTCGGCCAGCAATTCGGTACCGAGCCAGACCTCGCGAGCTGTGGTGGGCTGCTAAAATCGACCATGTGTAGCGGGTTAGCGTCCCGCGCTTTCGATTTGGTTAACCCTACCTCTCGGTCAGTGTGTACGAGGTGACAGAACAGGAGCGCGCTTGTCCTCGTAGCGCTCACTCCTGTCGCACACCCGGCGCTTGTCGTTCACGGCTCATCACGGCCGCCCCTGGCGGGGCTGGTGGCGGCGGCGCGAACCTGACACCATTCGGGACCGAATTGCTCGACGGATACCAGCGTATCGCGAAGCAGGTATCTGAAATGGCTGCCGAGAACTTGGCGGCATTCGGTCGGCGAGCGCTACGAAGGCATTCGGGATAGGAACCAGCCTCCCCGGATCTCATCTCTCATCGGAGGTCGGACGGTTCTGGCCGGTAGCCGGTGGGAGAGGCTGCGGAGTTGACGGAGGCGGGATTACCTTGGAACTAGCTTTAGATCAATTTGCGAGAGGTTATCGCCCTCGACGGGGGCGATGTAAAAAACACTCACCGTTCCGTATTCGGCCACCAGTGCGGCCCGGTGACCTCCCTCCTCATTATGTAATGCAGTGATGACGGCGACATCGTCGGGCTCTGTCACCAGCCAAGAGACATGTTCTGCGGAAAGTCGGTCGAACCAATCTCCTGAAATTCTGCTGAGGTCCATTCTGGACGCGAATTTCCCTTTTCCGAGGCCGTATACGTCGTCGTCCGCGGTATCGGCAGGATACACCGAGGATTGAGTCGGCAGACCACCCCAAATCGCATACGGTTCCGAGTTCTTCACACCAACGTACAGGACCTCCGCAGGCTGCATGTGTGTTCTGAGAAAGTTAACAGCTCTGGCGCTGTCGACATCAACGGGATATTGCTTTGAAATGTATGGCCTAATCATTTGCATCGAAAAAGCGGGCCTGTGTTTTGGGCTGATAGCCAATAGAAAATAGAAGGGGTAAACCACACCCAATCCCGCAACAGCGATTGCCAAAGCTCCGAAAATCAGCCTTCTCACCGAGGTAACAGCCCAATCCAGCAAACCGGCCAAAAAAATGCCCGTTCCAATCGCGAGCGCGATTGAGGTCACGGCAGCAAACTTCGTAATGTCCCAGCTATACCCGTAGCGGAGCCCGTTAACGGCGATCAGAGATGTCCCTGCAAGACCTGCTAAGAGCACCCGCTCACGATGAGCGCGACACAGGCCGAGGACACCAAGCACAAGAGGGAGGCCAAAGCTCAGCAAATTCCATTCGATTTGCTCGAGAACGGCGTTATTACCCGGATATTCACGTAGATAGAAGCCAGTACCTAACACTCCGCCCGCTGAAGGATATGATGCCGAGTCAAAGAACCCCCCAATAAGCTTCGTACCTAGCACAGCTGCGGCGAGGCCGAAGAGCACCGTCACGGCGGTCCGACTACCCGAGCGCACAAACTTCCAAAAATCTGCGAATCCAAATGCGATGACAGTCACAACAAACAACACCGACTGGGCCAGCGAGAGCAGCAGTAGCGAACAAACCAGGGCCCCCACTCTCCACACTTGGTTATCGGTTCGGTCCAAGGCGGCTCGCTGCAGCACCAGCAAGCAGAAGATCACGATACCAAGACCCCAAGGATGCTGAAAAAAGTAGGAAACGAAAGGAGGATTAGTCTTGAGCCCGTTAACCGTGCAGGTCGGACACAACCCGGTGGAAAACGAGACCGCCAGGGCGACCAGCAGGCCAGCCCGCCTGCCACCAACGTGCTCCCCGACTCGCCACAGGAGCAAAAACATAGTTGGCCAAAGCGCCAGAGTCAGAATATCGATTGCCTGGTCGATGCGGATGCGCAGCAAACCCGTGACAATCGCAGCCGCAAGATCGAAGCCATAATGATAACGTAGCGGCAGGCTCGGCTCATAAAGATAACGGGGTGGATACGAGCCGTTTTGCAAATGCGCGATAATCGCCTGGTGGCCGCCAAAATAGGTTTCATCATGGAAATTGAGCAGTATCGTCGGCAACACGATCGGTAAGGTAGCTAGAGCTGCAACTCCTAGTCTGCACCCTAGCTCTGAACCTCCTCGTATTCGGGGAGGGAATTTTTGCCAATGATGACCAAGCCAAGCGTAACCGCCTGCGCCAATACCGATCCAGGCGCCTGCAAGCCCGAGATTGAGCGATCCGGTAGCCAGCGCGAGAAGATGTGTTGGTAATAAGGCGAGTACTAACCCGATAGCTCCGACGGTGCAAAGAGGCCGGTCGTCATTTGGGAACAGAAACTTGTTGACGGCATATGCGGCAAACCCAATTCCAGGCAAAGCGAGAAGTAGGAATGGCAACCAGCTAGGCTGCGGATTTTCAATCATCCGTTAAACTCGCTTCCAGCGCTCTCGGGAAACACCGAACAATGTCGGTGTAGGCGTTCGAGAACCTGGAATATCTCGTCGGGCAAGTCGACGCTTGGCAACGACGACAATCGGAATGAGGCGAAGCGCGATCGCGAACTGCAGGGATTGCGAACAGCGCCAGCGCTGGTAACTGCCGCTCCTTGGGCCACGACCGGCGCGGAACCGCCGCGCCGCCCTCCGCGATTTCAGCCTGCCTCGCTGCGATCACTTCGTCTCCGCGCCCGCGCCTGGACCCGCTCAATACCTGTTGGCCTACCGAACGGCATGCGCGGAAAGCATAGGGAGGCAGCCATTAGGGCAAGGTTAACCATCGTGCCGAGATCCTGCGCATAACCGCGGACGAGCGTGTGGCGGGTGCCGTTCGGTGTTGGCGCGCGAACGACCGCAGGACGAGGAGATTCGGTTGTACGAATACGATGGCGACTTCTACGATTTTCTATCGTCCTTCGCCCTCGAATCGGCGCGACGCGTGGTGCCGCGCCTGACCACGCCTCTGCCGCTTCGCAGCGTCGTTGATTTCGGCTGCGGGCAGGGCGCATGGCTGCGGGCGTGGTTCGAAGCCGGCGCCGATGTCATGGGGGTCGATGGGCCCTACGTCGATCGTCGGCGCATGCTGATCGATGCCGCGAATTTTCGTGCCGCCGATCTCGCTAATCCGATCGATCTCGGCCGCCGCTTCGATCTCGTGCAGAGCTTGGAAGTCGCCGAGCATCTGCCTGCCGTCAAAGCTGAGAGCTTCGTCGACACGCTCGTCGCGCATGGGTCGCTGGTGCTGTTCTCGGCGGCGCTCCCGGGCCAAGGCGGCGAGAATCACGTCAATGAGCAACCGCTCGACTATTGGCGCGATATTTTCCGAAGCCGGGGCTACCTGCCGGTCGATTATCTGCGGCCTCTGATCACCGGCGACCCGGCGATTCAGTCCTGGTACCGCTACAATATTCTGCTCTATGTCGAGGCGGGCCGCCTCGGTTTATTGCCCGAGGCGCTCCGGGCCTATGTCGTTCGCGACGGGGACGCGCTGCGCGATTACCGGCCGCTGACATGCCGGCTGCAACAGGCGCTTGTGCGTCGGCTGCCAGTGTCGACCGTGAACCGGATTTCGCGCTTCAGGGCCGCGGTCGCGGTGCGGCGGAACGCCGGCGCAGCGCGTCAGCCTATGCCCGCGCCGTGACGCCGACCAGCAGGATGCCGACCCCAATCAGGCCGATGCCGATCCATCGGACCGGCGAGATCGGCTCGTTCAGCATCAGGCTCGCCGCCGCTATCACACCGATGAACTGCGCCGCGGTGAAGGACTGAGCGACGTTGAGTGGAATCCAGCGCAGCAGGAATGCGTAGAGCAGACCGCCGCACCCGAACAAGACCAGCCCGGCCACAGACTTCCAGCTGAGCACTCCAAAGATGATCCGATCAGAAGCGGGCGCGCTCGCGCCAAGCTTCAGCATCAGATTGGCTATGATCGCGAAGCCGATGACGCCCGCGAGACCGATCGTCGATCTGACATTCAATACCGTTGGCCCCCCGCCATGTCGTCCCGCGGAACCGGCCGGGTGCCGATAGCGGACCAGGACATCTGATTGACGCTCGCGACCTGGATATCCACGAGCCCCGCCTGCCCCATCAACTGCAAGACCTGCTCCCGCGGCCAGTAATGCGCGATGCGCGGTAGCATCTGGTCAAACACGATTGACCGCAGGTGCGGGAAACGAAGCCGCGCCAGCAGCTCAAAGTACTTGCTCGGCCGCAGCCCGCAGCGCAACAGCATCCAGAGCAGAGCCGCGGGATAGAGCGAGAAGTGGTGAACCAGGCTCACCGGCAGATGGCGAAACAGCGCCTTGCGCAGCGGGTCGAGGACCGAGACGAGCCATTCATTGCCTTCGCGGCCATAGACCCAGATCAGCACACGGCCGCCCGGCCGCGCCGCCCGCACCATCCGCCGCAACGCGTCCGGCGGATTCTCCAGGTGATGAATCACCCCGATCGAGAAGACGAGGTCGAAGCGGTTCTCGAACGGCAGATCATAGGCGCTCGTGCGCACAACCTGCATGTTCGGAAACGCCGCCAAGTTGCGGCGGGCATTCGCCAGCGACCGCTCATCGATATCGACCGCGACCCCTTCGCGCGCGCCATAGATCATCGGCCAATAGCTGTTGCGGCCCATGCCGCAGCCGACATCGAGAAAGCTCAAGCCGCGCCAATCCGCAGGCGAGAGATGCACCGCCCAGCCGCGGAATTGCTCCTCGTATTCCGGGAGGAGGTCGCCATAAGCGCCCCATTCATAGCCGAACCGGTCGGGCGATCCGGCCTGATCACGCCAGGTCTGGTCGACCATCAGCGACATCTCCTCTCTTCTCGGCTAAGCGAATGCCGGGATTTTGATCGGGCCGATCGGGGCTTGGGCCGGCCGGCTCGCCGCGACCGTGAACAGCATGAAAAGCGCCCATAGTTTCTTGCCGTGGTCGCACCGGCCGGTCTGGTGCTCGTCGAGGAAGCGCTCGATCGCACCCCGTTCAAACCAGTCTGCTACAGGATTGGCGCGTGACAACAGCACGTCATGGCAGCGTTCCCGGAACAAGGTGCGGATTAGCCCACCGATCGGGATCGCGAAGCCGTGCTTCTTGCGCTCGACGATCGCCGGCGGCAGATAGCGGCGGGCGATTTGCTTGAGGATGTATTTTCGGGTGCGGCCCCGCAGCTTCAGCGACATCGGCAGCGAGCAGGCGTATTCGGCGAAGCGGCGGTCGAGAAACGGGGTGCGAACCTCCAGGCTGTTGAACATCGATGCGCGGTCGGTCTTGGCGAGAATGTCGTCGGGCAGATAGGTGACGAGAAACAGATGCATCAGCCGCTCGAGTGGCGACAGATCGCCGGCTTCGGCGGCAAAGCGGTCGATCGGCGCGAAGGCGGCATCGAGCCCGCCTCCAGCGAGGACCGATGTCCGCCATAGGTCCGGCAGATCATGCGGGGCGAACGGCGCCATCCACAGAAATGACTGGCGATCGGGTGCCGCGCCGAAACCGTGCGACAGCTGGCGCAGCAGGAATGGCCAATTCATGTACCCGCCATCGCCCGGAAGCGCGGCGGCGATCGTCTCGATGAGATGACCGAGCCGCGTCGGAATCCGACGCATGGCCGGCGCGAAGCGCTGAACCGGAAAGTTCGGGTATCCGGCGAAGAGCTCGTCGGCGCCGTCGCCGCCGAGCGCGACGGTCATCCGTTCCCGCGCCGCGCGGCACACGAGATAGGTCGGCAGCAGCGACGAATCGGCAAGCGGTTCGCCGAGCCTCGCGGTGATCGCATCGCAGGCGTCGAGGAGATCGCGCTCGCCGAGCTCGACGATCTCGTGCCGCGCGCCGAGATGCCGCGCAACCGCCGCGGCGTGCGGCGTCTCGTCGAAGCCGCTGCCGGCGATCCGGACGGTAAAGGCCGTTGTCTCGGGCGAGGCCTGCATCGCGATCGCGGCAACCAGGCTTGAATCGACGCCGCCCGACAGAAACACGCCGACCGGAACGTCTGCGATCAGGCGGCGCCGCACCGAATCCCGCAGCAATTCGTCGAGGCGATCAGCTGCTGTCTTCGCATCGACGACACCGGCCGATGCGGGATCGAGCCGCGGCCGCCAGTAACGCTCGATGCCGATCCGGCCATCCCGGAAAGTCAGGATGCTCCCGGGTTCGAGCTTTGCGATGCCCTCCCAGCCGGAAGCGGTGCCGGGAACGTATTCGAATACGAGAAACCCGTAGGCGGCGCTTCGGTCGGGTGCAACCGCGCGAAACGCCGGATGGCAACGCAGCGCGGTTACCTCCGACCCGAATACCAGCTCGCCATCGGAGAGGCCGTAATAGAGGGGCTTCTCGCCGAACCGGTCGCGCGCCAGATAAAGCGTGCCGGACGCGCCGTCGCGAAAGGCAAAGGCAAACATTCCGTCGAGCCGCGCGATCGCGCCGGCGACTCCCCACTGGCGGATCAGCTGAAACAGCACTTCGGTATCGGAATTGTCGCGCAGCGGAATCCCGGCGGCGCGCAATTCGTCCTGTAGCGCGCGATAGCCATAAATCTCGCCGTTGAAGATCAGCGCGTCGCCCGAATCCGGATCGATGCGCGGTTGCGCCCCGCCGTGCGGATCGATGATCGCGAGCCGGCAATGGCCCAAGGCGATGCCGCGATCGACGAAGATGCCGCTGCCGTCCGGACCGCGATGCGCCAGCGCCGCGATCATTGCGGCAACGGTGCGCCGCGCCTCCGGGTCACTGCCGCTAAAACCCGCGATGCCGCACATATCCGTGGCGATCGACGCGGGCTACCAGCGCTGCGGCGCGACCCGCAGCCGGGGGATCATCGCGTGCTGTACGACGCGCCTGACCTTGTAGGGCGGCTTGCCACAGGCCTCGAAATAGGTGCGCACCTGCACCTCGGCCATGATGCCGAGCAGCAGGAACAGAATGCCAGAAAGGCCGATCGTCGCTGCGAGCAATGGCAGCGGCGTCTGGATCAGCGAGACGTCATAGGCATATTTCAGCACCACCGCCCAGCCGAAGCTCCCGAATGAGAGCAACAGAAAGGCCATCGCGAACTTCCCGAAGAACTGGATCGGCCGGTCGAATGCGCGGTCGATGAAATAGAGGATGAACAGATCGAGCAGCACGCGAGCAACGCGAGCGAGCCCGTATTTCGATTTGCCAAAGCGGCGCGGGTGGTGGCCGACCGGTAGTTCGGCAACCGAGGCGCCTTCCCAGGCGGCGTAAATCGGGATGAAACGGTGCATCTCGCCGTAGAGGCGCACATCCTCGACGACTTCCCGCCGATAGACCTTCAGCGTGCAGCCGTAATCGTGCAGCTGCACACGTAACACGCGCGAGATCAGCCGATTTGCGAGAATCGACGGGAGCCGCCGCGACAGCGCGGCGTCCTCGCGCGCCGTGCGCCACCCCGAGACCACATCGAAGCCCTCGTTGAGCTTGTCGAGCAACCGGGGGATATCGGCGGGGTCGTTCTGGCCATCGCCGTCCATCGGGATGATGACGTCGCCGGAACTGCTCTGGATCGCCGCCATCAGCGCGGCGGTCTGGCCGTAATTGCGCGACAGATGCAACACCCGGACCCGCGGGTCCTTCGCGGCGAAATCGTCAAGGCAGGGGCCCGACCCGTCGGTCGACCCGTCATTGGCGAAGATGATCTCGGCCGATTTGTTCAGCCGATCCAGCGTCTCGACCAGCGCCACATAGAGGGAAGGCAGCGCCTCGACCTCATTGTAGACCGGGATGACGATCGATAAATCCATACGGCCCTGCCGTGCGGCGGCGGATAGAAACCCCGATCGAGCCACAAAAGGGATAATTTTCGGTTATTAATGATCCCCCGCGCCAAATCGCGCGCGGGATCGCCGCAGGCGGGAAGCTGTGCCGGAATAGTACAGCTGATCCATGACCAGCTGGCTCGCCCGAACTCCGTTTCCGTGACAACGCCCCGGACAGTCCGGATTGATCGAACAAGTTCTCCGGGCATTTTTTCGACCTCGGCTCCGTCCTCTCTGCGATGGCGGCCCTACTGCGGTGTTGCCACCGGTGCAAGGCTTCGTAAGAATTTTTTTACGGTATTGCCCGCACGCTGCCACTCGTGAAGCCGGGCGTTTCCCGTCCGAATGTCTCTGATAGGACGATGAAACCTGCTCGGTTTTATTGCGGTGTCTTCCTGGTCACCGCCTCGGGCCTGATGCTTCAGATCGTTCAGACCCGCATTCTCTCGGTCGTGCTCTGGTACTACCTCGCCTTCCTGGTAATCAGCATCGCGATGTTCGGCATCACCGCCGGAACCGTGTGGGTCTATCTACGCCGTGGCCAATTTTCCGAGCGCACCCTTTCGCATGACCTGACTTATTTCACCGCCTTGCTGGCGGTAGCCATTGCGCTGTGTGGCGCAGTGCAGACGACCTTGGCGCCGGTTGATTCAGTCGTCGGGACCCGACTCTTCGTCTGGTTCGAGTTGGCTACCTGCCTCACCCTTCCCTTTTTCTTGTCAGGCGTGGTGGTGAGTCTGGCGTTGACCCGCAGCCCGTTTCCGGTCGGGCGGGTTTATGGCGTCGATCTCGCGGGCGCGGCCGCCGGATGCCTTGGCGCGCTGATGCTGCTCAACCTGACCGACGGGCCGAGCGCCGTACTGTGGGTTAGTGCAATAACGGCGCTTGGCGCAATTGCATTTGCTGGATCAGGGATCGGCGGAAAGCCGGCGACACGGCTGCCTTTTGCCGTGCCGCTCCAATACATCAAGGTGATCTTTGTCGTGTTGGTCCTGGGGGCGGCATTAAACAGCACAACCGGCCAGGGTATCGAGCCGCTGGTCGTCAAGGGGAAGCTCGAAACCACGGCCGATGCGCCGCTTCTCACAAAATGGAATAGCTTCGCGCGAATCTCGGCCAGCGACATTGGGGTTCGGCCCGCCGGTCTGTGGGGCCCATCGCCGACTTACCAATCGGCAGATTGGCCGATCGAGCAACGCCTGATGAACATCGATGGCGATGCCGGCACCTTGGCCTTTCGCTGGGATGGCAATGTCGCACGTGCGGGGTTCCTTAAATACGATGTGACCAATCTGGCGTATTTCCTGCCCGGCCATCGCCGGGCCGCGGTAATTGGCGTCGGGGGCGGGCGCGATATGCTCAGCGCTCGCGTGTTTGGCGTGCCCGACGTTACCGGCGTCGAGATTAATCCGATCCTTGCAAGGCTGCTGACCACCGAACCGGGGTTCGCTGACTTTTCCGGGATCGCGAACCAACCCGGATTCCATTTCCATGTCGATGAGGGGCGCAGCTGGTTCGCTCGCACCTCCCAGAGTTTCGATGTCATCCAGATGAGCCTGGTCGATACCTGGGCGGCGACTGGCGCCGGCGCTTTTACCTTGAGCGAGAACGGGCTTTATACCGTCGATGCATGGACGATTTTTCTGGGCCGTCTAACCGACAACGGCGTTTTTACCGTCAGCCGTTGGTATTCGCCCAGCGATGCGAACGAGACCGGCCGCTTGGTCAGCCTGGCTGCTGCGACATTGTTCAAACTCGGTGTCACCGAGCCGCGGCGGCACGTGTTCCTCGCCGCATCCGGCAGCATCGCGACACTCATTGTGTCGCGTTCGCCGTTCAGCGACACCAATTTGGCGCTACTTGATCGCGTAGCCGCCGACAAGCAATTCAAGATCCTGCTGTCCCCAGATCGCGATCCCACAACATCGATGCTCGGCCGAATAATTGTCAGCGGCAACGCGCAGGAATTGCAGCGATTGACCGCCGGCCTGCCGCTCGACTTGACTCCCCCGACCGACGAACGGCCGTTCTTCTTCAATCAGCTGCCGCTGTTTGACCCTTGGCGCAGCATGACGCTGGCGCTGCACCAGCGCGGAACTGGCGTGGCTAGTGGCAACATCAGCGCAATGCTCACCCTGATTTCTGTGTTCGCGATGTCGTTGTTGGCAGTGCTGCTGACTATAGTATACCCGGTGCATCCAGCGATCGCCGATGTCGGCCGGCGGCTTGCGACAGCGGGTACAGCCTATTTCCTGCTGATCGGCGTCGGCTTCATGTGCGGTGAGATGGGGCTGCTGCAACGCCTCAGCGTCTTCCTCGGCCATCCGATCTATTCGCTCAGCATTGTGCTGTTCTCGCTGATCCTCACGACCGGTGTCGGCAGCCTTTTATCCGACCGGCTACCGCTCGACACGAGGGCGCGTTTTGTCCTGTGGGGACTGGCAACGGCCTGCTATCTGAGCGCGCTTCCGGTATGTCTTCCGGCCGTGCTGCACGCGGCCGAGAGCGCGCCGCTGGCAATGCGAGCCGCGCTCAGTGTTGCGGTGATCGCGCCGGCGGGCGTGCTGATGGGCTTTGGCTTTCCGACAGGAATGCGCTTCATCAACGCCGTCAATCCTACGCCAACCCCTTGGTTCTGGGGCATCAACGGCGCCGCCGGCGTGCTCGCCTCGTCCTTCGCGATAGCCATCAGCATAGCCTTCGGCATCTATGTAACATTCTACGCCAGTGCGTTGTGCTATTCGTTGTTGATCCCGGCCGGGCTCCTTATTGGCTTCCCCCAGCGAGCAGCGGGACTCACAGCAAATAG
>WNGC01001683.1_pt1 | contig 22614 bp, 23 predicted proteins | sample 5400051 | NCBI WGS metagenome assembly WNGC01 (sample SAMN13153368, study PRJNA577476) | soil metagenome | isolation source: 20 cm soil or saprolite under grassland replicate 2 | place: USA:California | collected 2016-06-15
TAGGAATTTGCTTTTGGGGGTTGGCCACTGAGCACTCAGAATTACCCCGACGACCGGTGCGAGCCCGCGTTCCAGAGCCTCAAGCGGCTAACTCAGAAAACAGACTGGCCCCGTACCCCCATCTTTGGGGCAGACAGTATCCGATAAGGTGGCGGCAGGTCACCTCGTAGGCGGCTTGCAGACAGGGCTGGACATTTGCCCCCCAATTGCGGTAAGAGGCTTTTAAATTCGCGGATCGAAGATAATCTCTTTTATCGGAGGATGTCTTTCAGGAGGGGCCTGGGACTCTTCCGATAGACCTAGGTGTTCACTCTTAAGGAACTGAGCAGTTTCTCCGAGAGCTTTTTGGCGCTACTACTTGAGAGAGCAGTGTGTAACCCGTAGCTCGTGCGGACGGGCCGTAAGCGCGGTGCGATCTTTCACCAACGCGCACGCCCGCCGCACAGCAATACGTTATGCGTTCATGATGTCATTCAACGTTCTGGCATCTGTCCTTTCGATCTTGACAATTAGCCGTTCAACCACGCTCCTGGCTAAAGCCAATCGATATTAATTATAAGGAGGGACTCATGATCGCGATCATCGTCAACGGCAAGCGGCAGCAAGTCGATGTCAGTTCCGATACGCCCTTACTCTGGGTGCTGAGAGAAAACCTCGGCATGACCGGCACCAAATTCGGCTGTGGCATAGCGCAGTGCGGCGCCTGCACGGTGTATCTCGATGGAAAGCCGATCCGCTCTTGCATCACGCCGGTAGCATCCGCCAGCGGAAAAAAAATCACGACCATTGAAGGGCTATCGGCAGATGCCAGCCACCCGATACAGAAGGCCTGGATCGCCGAAGACGTTCCGCAGTGCGGCTACTGCCAATCGGGGCAGATCATGTCGGCATCGGCCTTGTTGGCAGCGAAACCTAACCCCTCCGATGTCGACATCGACGCGGCCATGGCGGGGAACATCTGCCGCTGCGGAACGTATCAGCGCATTCGCCGCGCTATCCATCGCGCCGCAGCCATGATGGCGCAAGGAGGTGCAAGATGAGCCAGATTATTAATTTGAGCCGTCGCGATTTTCTCAAAGCCGGCGTCGCCGGCGGCGGGTTGGTCCTTGGGCTTTATCTGCCCTTGTCTAGGCGTCTAGCCGTTGCGGCAACCGAGTCGGCGGAGCAATTTTCTCTAACTCCGTTAGTGCACATCGGTGCGGACGGCAGCGTCACGATCGTCGTCGGTCAGCGCGACTTCGGTTCCCATGATCATTGCCGATGAGCTGGAGGCCGATTGGTCCAAGGTCCGCTTTCAACAAGCCCCCGCGGATCCCGCGTTTGGCGATCCGGAGCGTGGCGGCACGCAATCCACCGGCGGCAGCCGAAGCATTCGCAGCATGTTGATGTACTGGCGCCGCCTGGGCGCGGCCGCCCGCGAAATGCTGATTGCTGCCGCGGCCAAGGAGTGGGGCGTTCCAGCGGAAGAATGCCGCGCCGAACAAAGCGTGGTGATCCATGGATCGAGCGGAAGAAAATTGACCTACGGCCAGCTTGCCGAAAAGGCGGCAATGCTTCCGGTGCCGAAGGAGCCCAAGCTCAAGTCCCCTGAGGAGTTTCGTTTCATCGGCAAGGAAGTAGCGCGCTTGGACACCCCGGACAAGGTTTCGGGGCGTGCGGCTTACGGCATCGATGTCAAAGTCCCGGGAATGCTCATCGCGACCGTGCAGCGCTGTCCCGTCTTCGGGGGGAAAGTGGTCAGCTTCGACGCGACGAAAGCCAAGGCGGTCAAAGGCGTGCGTCATGTCGTGCAGATCAGCTCCGGAGTCGTGGTCGTGGCGGATAGCTACTGGGCCGCCAAAAAAGGGCGCGAGGCGCTGAGAATCACCTGGGATGACGGACCGAACGGGCAACAAAGCAGCGCGGCGATCACTCAACTCTACGCCGAGACCGCGAAACAGCCTGGGCCGGTGGCGCGCAAGGAAGCCGACGCGGAAAGCACGTTGGCGGCGGCCGCAAAGAAAGTCGAAGCGGTTTACGAAGTGCCTTTTCTTGCCCACGCCACCATGGAGCCCATGAACTGTACGGCGCACGTGAGAAAAAATGACTGTGAGATATGGGTTGGAACGCAGAACCAGACGGGTACTCGTGCGACCGGCGCGCGCATCACCGGCTTTTCACCGGAAGCCGTCAAAGTCAACACCATGATGCTGGGCGGAGGCTTCGGCCGACGCGGGCAACAGGATTTTGTCGCCGATGCGGTTGAAACCTCAAAGGCCGTGAACGCTCCCGTCAAGGTTATCTGGTCGAGAGAAGACGACATTCAACATGGTTTTTACCGGCCGGCGACCTATAACGTTTTGCGCGCCGCGCTTGATGAGCGCGGCACGCCGACGGCCTGGGCGCATCGAATTGTTGGACCCTCCATCAGCGTGGAACGGGGGCAGAAACTGGAAAACGGCATTGACCCCTCGATGGTGGAAGGCGCGGCGAATATCCCTTATGCGATTCCAAACCTGGAAGTCCAGTACATATACAAGAACGTCGGCATCCCGGTCGGTGTCTGGCGTTCCGTCGGTGCGTCGCAAAATGCTTTCATCACTGAGTCTTTCATCGATGAGCTCGCCGCCGCGGCCAGCAAAGATCCCTTCGAGTTCCGGCGTGGTTTACTCACCAACGCGCTCCGGCACAGAGGAGTTTTAGAACTCGCCGCCGAGAAAGCCGGTTGGGGGACGGCGCTGCCGCCGGGGCGCTTTCGCGGCATCGCGGTGGCATTTTCTTACGCCAGCTACGCCGCCGAAGTCGCCGAGATCTCAATCGCGAAAGACGGCAAAGTGCGTGTCCACCGGGTAGTTTGCGCCATCGACTGCGGCGTGCACGTAAACCCTGATCAGGTGGTAGCGCAGATGGAGGGCGGCATCGTCTACGGTCTCAGCGCCGCGCTTTATGGCGCCATCACCATCGACAAGGGCCGCGTGCAGCAAAGCAACTTCCACGACTATCCCGTGCTGAGGATCAACGAAATGCCGGTCGTCGAGGTCCACATCGCTCCGAGCAAAGCAGCCGCGGGCGGAATCGGAGAGCCGGCGGTGCCGCCGCTCGCCCCGGCTGTTGCCAACGCCATCTTCGCCGCCACCGGCAAGCGCATTCGAAAACTGCCGATTCGCCCCGAAGAGTTGCAAAGTAGCTGACCCAAGGCGACAGGCGTAGGACGAGACAATAGGCGTAAAATTTCGTGTTCGGGTTTACCCTCACTAGCATTGTGCACGGGGCGTCGTCGGACGAATTCTTTAAAGGCAAGGCGGTCAGGCTTGTGGTTGGGGAACTCAGCCGGAGGGGCGCAGGACGATTGGGCTCGTTTTGTAGCGCAATATTTGGGGAAACATATTCCCGGAAATCCCGATATCCTGGTGCAGAATATGCCCGGCGCGACGACCGCTATAGCGGCCAATCATATCTACAACATCGCCAAACCCGACCGGCTGACCCTTGGGCTGATTAAATGATAGGAATTGCTTTTGGGAAGGAGTGGATTAGGGTCTGGCATAACAACACCAATGATTACAATCCTTGTTTCTGCACTCCGAGATCCTTTTCTTCGCGCGTAAAATCCCAAGGCCAGTGAGTGTCCCCCTTGTCCGCTTCGGCTAATCCAAGCAATTTTTCTCTTTGAGCTTTCCGGGAAGGTAGCTCTTGGTCAGGTACTGAAAATCCTTGTTGGCGAGCGCGTCGTTATATGATCTTCATATCCCAGCCGAACATCTTCTCATCGGGCCTCATCTTCCTTCCACACCAGATTCTTCGCCGCGCCGTAGATATCTATGCTTTCTTCGCGATAAAATTTCTTCCTTCGTGCTCTTAGCGTCCTTCGTGGTGACAACTATGTTTTCGCTAGCGCGGGACGCCGCGTGTGCCAGTCCGTCGAGCTCTGGTAGGCGAACGCAGCATTCAAGACAGTCTGATCAGCGAACCATCCGCCGACAAGTTGCAGCCCGATCGGCAGGCCTTCAGCGTTGATCCCGCATGGAAGCGAGCAGCCTGGCAAGCCGAGCATACTGGGGTAGCGAAGGAGATTTGACTGATTGTAGCTCGCATGGCGGGTATCGTCGCCATTGCCCTTTAGCCCTTCCGACAAAAGCGGCGCAACTCTACTTGTCGTCGGCGAGGCGATAATATCTACCGTTTTGAACGCTGCTCGTAGCGCCTGGCGAATATGGTGTCGCGCGCGCTGGACAGTGAGGTACTCCGAGGCGGTGATGGTCATGCCCACCGCCAAGCCCCGACTCACGTGAGGAACGAAATCATGATAGTGCTCCCGAAACCAGCGACGGTTAATCCCAGCGCTCTCGGCGGCGCTGGTCATCATCGAGGTCATCGCCGCGTAGCTGATCTCGGGAACGTCTAAATCGACGACATCGCTTTCCAAGCCGGCAAGGACTTTGAGCGCATCATCAAATGCGTGGCGTACGGCAGGGTCCACGCCCTCCAGAAAACGTCGGAGCACACCCACTCTCAGCCCTCTCACCTTCGCTTCGAGCCGAGACGCGTAAGCCGGGCTTTCTTGACATACGCTGGCCGGGTCCCGTAGGTCGAATCCGGCGACGGCGTCGAGCCCCAGAGCGATATCTTTCACTGAACGCGCGAAGAGCCCGACATGGTCCTGGCTCCAGGCGCCTCGGAACGAGCCGTGCCGGCTAATGATGCCGAAGGTAGGTTTAAAACCGACGATGCCACAATACGATGCCGGGCGGCGCACCGATGAGCCCGTCTCGGTGCCATAGGAGAGCGGCCCTATGCATGATGCAACGGCAGCCGCTGAGCCGCCACTCGACCCTCCCGCGATACGCTCGAGGTGCCACGGGTTGTGGACCGGGCCGAAATGGGAGAGTGTCGATGTGCCGCCATGGCCAAATTCGTCCAGGTTCGTTTTTCCTAAGATGATCGCTCCAGCTGCTCGGAGGCGTTCCACCAGGGCTGCGTCCGTCTCAGGGACCCACTCTGCCAAAATCTTTGAACCCCCCGTGGTGCGCACCCCGGCCATCTCAAACATGTCTTTGATACTCACGGGAACGCCGTGAAGCGGGCTACGATAGTATCCGCGAGCAATTTCTTCATCCGCTTTCTTCGCGTCTGCGAGCGCTTGCTCGGGAAGAACGGTGATGAAGGCATTGAGCTTATCGTTCAGCAGCTCCAGACGCGTCAGAGCGGCTCTCACTGCCTCTGACGATGATAGCTCGCGCGCGGCAATAAGCCTGGAAAGGTCGGCCGAATTCAATTCAAGAATATCAGCGGGAGCCATGATCAAATCTTTTTGTCTGCAGGCTGGACTTGCAGCGCGATCCACGGGGTGCCTTGACTGAACTCTTCCAGTTCAGCCACCACCCACTCAAGATCCTCGATCTCGGTGGCGATGGATTCGAGATCGTCCGGAGAAAGACTCAGTCCCTCTAGCAGCGCCAGTCGGTGGGCAACCTTATCCGTATATTTCATTCCGGTCTCCTTAATAACGCCATCGCGGGACAGAAATCAGGGTCAAATCGTCGCCTTTGCATCGACTAGCGGCAACCACGTTACCGGTGTCGAGTCTTGGACACACCGAAAACCTTTCACTTCGTTCTTCCACTCCGGCAAATAGCGGTGGGTGCAGTCGCAGGAATTGCCCGGGCCGCAGAGAGCTTTATAGATCTGCCCGCCTAGATCAACGTCGGTGGAAGTCCACTCCCAAATATCCCCACGCTTCTTTAACTTCCCTCCTTCGCACGTCGACTTCCACTCATCGACCGTCGGCAATCGTCTGCCGACCCAGCGACAGTACGCGGTCGCTTCGTGGAAATTCACCAGGACGACGGGATCGTTGTCCGTCCCGGCGAGATAGCGGCCATGGACCCAGTACTCCGGCGGAGGATTGCCGGTTGCAAGCACAAACTGAAGGTATTCGCGATTGGTTACTTCATTGGGATCTAAAGCCACTGCGGCGAGGAAATAGACCGGGAAGAAAAACGCCCAGAGGTGACCCAATACGCGCGTATTTTTTGATTTCCGGCTTCTCGACGTTGGTTGTTCGAGTATCATGTTCCAGAGGGTCCGTAGGTCGCTTGATCAACATTCACACCATCATCTGTAGAGATGTGTCAGTCTGCCGCGACCGTCGAATTCGCTCTGCTGTCGCTCTCACTTGAGAGCTTGGTGCAGGAGAGAAAAATCGACTAGCTGAGATACGTTGACGTTCGTGATGCCGGCCTCGGCTAACATACTTGTGACGAGCGCATTCAAAGTAGACTCGTCAAGGGTGCCATTCTTCGTATAATTGTTTATTGACATCCGGTAAATATCGGCCGCCATCTCGCGATCTATCTTTAACCAACTCATCATCACCTGCTGCATGCCCTCGGGATTCTCTTGCATATACCTGAGCGCCTGCGCCATCGCCTTCAAGAATCGTCTCACCTGATCCGGCTGCTCGCGCAGCTTTTTGATATTCACTCCAACCCCGCCGGCGAGAAGGGCATGATAATCGGCGGCGTTGACGAGCATCTTGAGACCGGCCTTTTTCGCTCTGAATGCTTCACCGTAATCCATCATCGAGCTGTCGATCGCGCCCGATAGCATCGCGGCGATTCGCGTCCCGGTATCGACCACGCGGTAGATCACGTCTCGATCAGGGTCCAGGCCATGTTGTTTGAGGATGAACTTGGCCGAAATCTGCTGCGAACCGAGCAGCCCGGGCACACCCAACGACTTTCCTTTGAGCTCGCTTACGGACTTGGTTTCAGGGCGCACCACCAGGCCCCAGAAGGGTCTCATCGTAGCAAGAAAGACGATACGCACCGGCAGACCGCGAGCGGCCGATACGAACGTCGAGCCGGCCCTGAGCGTGTAGTCGATGTTGCCGCTCGCCAGCGCGGCGCGGTCGACCTCCGACCGCGTCAGGAGGTACTTGATGTCGAGATTCTGCTCGCGCAGAAAACCCCTTTGGCGAGCAACCTCGGCGGGGAGAAAAGTGACAGTGGGGCCGGCATAGGAAGCGATGATCTCTTCCAACGCCAACGCCGGTTGGGACGATAAAAGCGACAAAGCGGCTTGTAGACAGAATAGCGTTGCACTGCTTCGAATAAGGGCGCGCCTGATGCCGTGCATAAACACTTCCTTCACCCAACGCTTTGAGCACGGGCGGCGCTCATGGAGAAAAGAATCGCCCGTTTATCGATTCTTAAATTTCCCTTGCTTTTTTGTGCAACCATTCTCAATGGGCGAGGTCTCACCCCACCAAATGTCTGCTGAAAAATTCCGTCGCTTTCGGCCACGACAAGGCCGCGGCGTGAGGCCGGTAATTCTTCGAACCGGAATTCGCGAACGCGTGCGCCGCGCCCGCATAGGAATGGAACTCATGAATTTTTCCCCAGCGCGTAAGTTCCGCGTCGAGTTTGCGCATGTCTTCAGGTGATGGATTTTGATCCTCCACCCCGAAGTGCCCCTGGATCGGGCAACTGATCTCGCGCGTGCGATCGAATGGCGAAGGTCCGTCTCCCATCGCCGTCATCGTGTTACCCCCGTAAAACATCACACCGGCTTTGAGGTCTCGACTGGCGGCCGACATCAAATAAACCAGCCGCCCGCCCATGCAAAAGCCTACGATGCCCAACCGTCCGCCATCGACCTGCCGGTGATTTTTCAGGAATCCGATGGCAGCGTTGATATCGTTGATGATCGTCGTGTCGCGCAAGCGCGCTTTCCGTGTCGGACCATCGTCTTTACAGTCAGGACCGTCGCGGTGGTAAAGGTTCGGCGCCACCGCGGCGTATCCCTGAAGCGCCAACATGTGGGTGGTGTCTTGGATAAAATTTTCCAAGCCCGACTGGCCGTGAACCACGACGAGCCCCGGCACCGGCCCGCCGCTCGCCGGCACGCCCAGATAAAGCGGCATGTCACTCCCATCGACTTTTGCGCTTTCCCAAGTGCTAGCCATTTTTCACCTCCGTTATGAACACGGCGCCATCCTTATTTTCCCGCCGAACCACCTCAACTAAACACAGCCCCTCATTGCGCGTCAAGCTACTATGGTGGCGCCGAAATTCGCAATAAGATTTCGGCGTCATTGCGGCGGAGCGCGCGGGTGCACGCGAGAGCCGGAATCCAGGAAACTGAACAGACACTGGATTACCACACTTCAGCCTGAGGCTGATCCCTCCTTCGGCGGATTCCCGGTAATGACGAAGGGGAGGCGCCGACTTATTCAACGGACTTAGTTAGGAGACAGGAAACTAGAAGTTCTGCTGAAGATCAAGACAAATCACTGACAATTTTGTCACGCTGTGTAAATATTGTCGCGACCCGGTTACTGCCATTGGAGGAAAAGATTGGATTTTGTTGAGTTGAGTTGGTGGCATGGGGCTTGCGCAGGACGTTCGCAACGGAGAGGTTGCCATGAGAGTTAATCGCGCTCTCGCGATCGCATTAATAGCTGCTTCAGTTATCTTTCCCGCCTGCTCGGCTTCACGACTTCGCCAAAAGGTTGGCGCTGGAAACGCCGAAATCCAACTGGCAAATCAGGCATGGCACGCGGCTCGCATCCGTTTGGATTCAATGTGCCCCCATGCGCCGAAAACGATGGACGAGGTTACTCAATCTCTGGAACTTGACCAAAAAAATGATTGTTACGCGCGCTTGGCGAAGGACACCCATGCGCCAACGCTTGATGATTGGCATTGGCGTTGGTTGCCCCCATATCAAGTCGTCATCGCCGTGTATGACGAAGAACTGCGCAAGCACGTGATACCGAGGCTCTACGAGGAGTACATGTTGGGGCTAACGCGTTACCTAGCGGAGAAAGCCGATAACGACGAGATCACCCCGGAGCAATTGAGGCATGCTTTTACTGCCGGCTGGAACTGGTTGCGGGGCAAGATACAGGATGAGCCAATCCTAATGAAGCACAACGTACGATCGGCAGAAAATGCCGATGCAACCACGCGAGAAAGGGTGACCACTGTCGCCGGAAGCCTGGCGACAGTAGCAACGCTGGCGCTCATAGTTTCAGCCGAGGATAGAACGTTCCAACCCGCACCGGCCAACTGCTATGCCTATTCCACTGCAGAGCGTAATTATAAAGTAGATTGCTACTAGCCAGTAATGTCGCAGTAAAACGCACAGCCGTTTCCGGTCCTCAACCTAGCCGCTCCAAACGCTCGGTTTGACTGAACGACGTCTGCAGCGCAGGTATTACTTCCTTGGCGAGAGTCTTCACCTGTGCGTCCAACGATTCCTTCGGCCCGGATGGCCGCATGACGAACTTGGTAGCTCCGGCATCGATATACTCTTGTAGCTTTCGCCGAATCTGTTCTGTCGTTCCCAGGGCGCAATATTCTTGCGGCGCGAGATCCTGTCGCCTGCGAATCGACGGGCCCGCCGTTCTCTCGGCCTCGTCGCTATCCGCCGCAATGAAGTAAGGGATCAAAACTCCATAATGATCTTCGGGCACTTCTCGGCCCGCCTCCGCCGCGTGCTTGCGAATCGTTTCAATGCCGGTGCCAACTTCCTGAGGAGTGCAAGAAGAGACCAGCCACCCGTCGGCAAGTTTCCCCGCGCGCCGAAGCGCCGCTTCGCTCCGGCCCCCGACCCAGAGGGGCGGCCCGCCTTTTTGATGCGGCCGCGGCAGCAACGTGAGGTCATGCACCGAGTAGAATTGTCCGTCGAAGTTAACATTTTCCTCGGACCATAATTTCTTCATTAAAATAATCGCTTCGTTTCCCCGCCTGCCGCGCTCCTCTTTACGCACCCCCGCAGCCTCGAAGTCGCGTGAATCGTCGCCGCCCAGGCCGACGACCAAGAGCAGCCTTCCTTTACAGAGATAATCTAAAGTAGCGAGCTGCTTCGCTAGCAGCACGGGCTGTCGGGTCGGCAGCACGAGAGCGCTGGTGCCGAACTTTATGTTGCGCATGCGCGACGCCAGATAAGCCATGAACACGATGGGATCGAGCGTAGGCCGCGGGGCGACGATGCGGTCGCTGACCCAGACAGAATCAATGTTCCAGCGCTCGCAGTCGTCGATGAAACTCAACAGCGCTTCAGGATTGTGGTTGTCGAAAGATGAGTCAGCGAGGCTAATGCCGATGCGAACTTTCATGGTCATCGAACTATCCATTGTCTGAAGCCACTGTCTTTGTGACTCACTCAGATAGGCTCCCTTCGCCCCCTTGACGTGGGAGAACTGAAAGGGTGATCAAATGTTGCGCGTATCACAATCTGCCGCCATAAAGGCACCTCCCATCTTAGTCGTCCCCTGTCTTAGGGGGAAGAAACACTACTACGCCCAGAACCCAGCCGACGTTAGCCGCATAACTGCCGTACTGCTGGGTCGCGCATTACAGATGCGGCATGAGCTCTTTGGCACAAATCTCCAAGTGCTCCATTTCATCGAACATGGGATTGAAGACGATGTGCTGGGCGCCGGCGCGGACGATCTGTAGAATCTTTTCGATGCATTCATCACGGCTTCCCCAAATACAGACACGGGGGCCGAGATCGGCATTCTTATAACGCAACCCGAACCACTCGCGCAGGCGACGCTCGGCGCGGTCCTTGTCGTCATCGACGGCCAGATAGATGCGTTTGGCGATCCCGAAGGTGGACGGATCGCGCTTCGCCTCTGTCAAGAACTGTCTGATCATGGCCGACTCACGAATGAACGCAGATGAAGACGACGAGCCGGCGCCCATCCAACCATTGCCATACTTGACGGCGCGCCTCAGCGCATTTTCGTGGTGTCCGCCAAACCAAAGCGGCAAATGAGGTTTTTGGATCGGCTTCGGTTCCATCGAAACATCTTTGAAATTCCAGAAGCTTCCCTGAAAGGTCGCCTTCGGTTCGGTCCAAAGCAGCTTCATGACTTGCACCGCTTCAGTGAAGCGCGTCACTCGTTTCTCACGCGAATAGCCGAAGACCTCTTCGTGCGATCCCAGATGGCCTCCCCCGAGGCCGACGCCGAGAACCGCCCGGCCACCACTCATGCAATCCAAGGTCGAAAAACTCTTGGCCAACTGAATCGGATTGCGCAAAGTCAATAGCACAACGGAGATGCCCAATCTCAATTCGGTCGTAACCGCGGCCACGTAATTCAGAAGGCTCACGGGCTCTAGCATGGCGAAGCTACCTATGATGCGCTCCTGTAACCAAAGACTGTCATATCCCAGCGTCTCCGATTTGATAACGAATTGACGAATATGTTCCACGTCCACTCGTCCGTCGAAGAACACCTGAGGAATCTCTATGCCGCAAGGGATGTGATCTGAAGCCATTTCTTCCCTCCGAATCTTCCCGGCAGGCCTCCATTTCAAGATATTCAAGGCAACGCTGAGAAAATCTTTATCATCACTCTGACTATCATTCTACTCATTGACCTTGACAGTCCAGGACGCGCGAAGATAGAAGAGAAATCATTCCGTGCTGCTTGATGATCATCTTCGGCAAAGGGAGGACGCTATGAACCGATACTTGTCAAGGCATATTGCCGCCGGGCTCGCCGGATTATTTCTTCTCGCCTCAGCCGCGAGCCATGTCGCCGCTCAGACCCGCGTCTCCATTGGAGTCACGGAAACCATCGAGACCCACAACCCTTACGGCGACAGCGTTTCCCTCCTGTACGGCATCTGGAGCGAGATCACCGGCCCCTTTTGCACTTACAATTACGAGAAAGGGGACTTCGAGGGAAGGTTGGCAGATCGTTGGAAAGTCCAAAACCCGACGACGTGGCTTTTTTATTTGAACCAGAACTACAAATTCAACGATGGCACGCCGGTCACCGCGGACGATGTGGTCCACTCCATGATGACGCGGGTCATCAACGATCCTCAATCCAAGCAAAAGGCCTCGGTCGCCGGTCCGATCGTCAAAGCCGAGGCGGTGGACAAATACACCGTCAAGTTCACCACCGATCAACCGGCCGCGCCGCTCCTGGGTTTTGTCTGCGACCGGCTGATCGTCACCAGCAAAGCCGCGTACGACAAATACGGCAAAGAGGCGGCCGACAAGGAACACATGATGGGCGGAGGGCCGTACCGGCTTAAGGAGCTCATTCCCGGCCAACGAATGGTGATCGCCAAGCGGCCGGATCATCCGGAAGCAAAAAAACGCCCGGACGCGCCGGACGAAGTTGTCTATCGCGTCATGCGAGAAACCGAACAACGGGTCGCGGCCTTGTTGAACGGCGAAATCCAAATCGCCCAATTCATCCCGCCGCACCTCCGCCAACGGGTGGAGAAATCGGCAAACTTGAAAATTGTCGGCACGGATTCCGTAGAAATCATGTTCCTGGCCATGCAGCCGAAACCGCCTTTCGACAAGAAGGAAGTGCGCCAGGCGGTCTGCCATGCCATCAATCGCGACCAAATCATCAGCACGCTCCTCGAAGGCTTCGCTAGCCGACTCGACGGTCCCATCGGGCCGGGTCAGTACGGCTACGATCCGAACCTGAAACCGAAAATGAATTATGACCCGGAGAAGTCGAAAAAACTCTTAGCCCAGGCTGGTTATCCGAATGGCGTCGATGTGCAACTGCAAACGCCGGTGGGGCGTTACACCTTGGACAAGCAATTGACCGAAGCGATGATCCCGATGCTGAACGCCGCCGGCTTTCGCGCCAGGTTGCTGACTCCCGAATGGCCGACGCTCTGGGCGAACGTGCAGAAAGGCACGGTTCCCTTCTATTACATGGGGCGTGGCTCGGTGCAGGATCCGAGCGCCGCTCTGCACCAATACTTTTACACGGGCGAGACGCCGCGGATCGGCTATTCCAATCCGAAGCTGGACAGTTTTTTGGACAAGGAGCAGGCCGAGTTCGATCCCAAGAAACGCAAACAATATCTCTCGCAGGCTATGAGCATTCTCACCGAAGACGCTCCCGCCTGCTTCCTGTGGCGCCATAAGCTCCTCTGGGGTTTGAACAACCGCGTCGATTACAAACCGTTGCCCGACGCCCGCATCTTCGCAATGGATATCAAGACGAAGTAGCGACTGACCGAATCACGCTGACACGCCGGTGGGGGCAGGCTTCAAATCTATCTCTACGGAGACTGACAACCCATGACCAGCTATCTGACGCAACGAGCGCTCGGGACGATTCCCGTTCTATTGCTCATCAGCCTGGTCGTCTTCCTGCTGATCCATGCCGCTCCCGGCGACCCGACCTTGATGCTTCTTGGGGAAGAGACCAGCGCCGCCGAAGTGGCGAAGGCCAAGGCTCGGTGGGGGCTGGATCGCCCGTTGCCTATTCAGTACTTGAGATTCATCACATCCGCCGTGGCCGGTGACTTCGGTAAATCGTTTAAATATGCCGAGCCGGTGAGCAGCGTCATCAAAACCCGACTCCCGGCGACCATCGAATTGGCAATCGTTTCGATCATCATCGCTACTCTCTTGGCGATCCCCCTGGGCGTGTGGGCCGGGTCGAAACCCAACTCGTGGATCGATAATCTCGGGACAAGTTTCGGGCTGTTTGGCATTAGCATGCCGAGCTTCTGGCTCGGCATCATGTTGATCCTCGTCTTGGCCGGGATTTTGAACATTCTCCCCACCTCCGGCCGCAGCACGTACGGGGTCGCCGGACCAGAAATCACCGGCTTCTACCTGCTGGACAGCATTATGCAGAAAAATTCGCAAGCGGCCTGGGATGCGCTCACGCATATCTTCATGCCGGCACTCGCCCTCGGTATGAATATGTTGGGGATTCTTATGCGAGTCACTCGCTCCGCGGTCCTGGAAGTTATGAACGAAGAATACGTGGTGGCGGCGCGGGCGAAAGGATTGGCGGAAAAAAACGTCGTATGGCGCCACGTCACGAGCAACGCGCTGATTCCGGTCATCACCGTCGTCGGGCTCGAACTCGGGACATTACTGAGCGGGTCGATCATCGTCGAGACGGTTTTCGCCTGGCCGGGAAGCGGCAGTTTACTGATCACCGCGCTGAACGCGCGCGACTATCCGCTGGTGACGGGACTGGTCATGACTTACACCGTGGCGTTCGTGATCATCAATCTGATTATCGACGGGCTTTATGCAGTCGTTGACCCTCGAATCCGTTACTAGCCAGAGCCCGGGTCTGCTGACCCGGTTGCGCCCGTGGCTCCACGTCAAAGCCTGCACGGGAAGTCTGATCGTGTTGTCGTTTATCGCCGTGGGAATTTTCGGGCCGGCGGCGGCGCCGCTCGATCCCAACAAACAAGAGCTCACCGCGATGCTCAAAGCGCCCCAAGGGATCGGCGCCGCTCATGTTCTAGGAACCGATAATCTCGGACGGGATATTTTGAGCCGAGTCATTCACGGTGCCCGCGTTTCCCTTCTCGTCGCGTTCGCGGTGGTGTTTGTCTCGGGTCTGATCGGTATAAGCCTCGGCGCGGTCTCGGGTTACTTCGGCGGCAAAGTGGATTTCCTTATTCAAAAGCTCGTGGAGGTCGTCTGGGCTTTTCCGCCCCTACTGCTGGGCATCACCATCATGGCGTTTTTGGGCCAAGGCCTGTTCAATTTGATCCTGGCGCTCGTGGCGCAACGTTGGATTCCCTATTGCCGGGTTGTGCGGGGCCAAGCCTTATCTTTGCGTGAGAGAGAATTTGTCGTGGCCGCACAGTGCTTGGGCGCGACGCATCATCCTCCGCCATATTATTCCCAACCTGGTTCAAACGTCATTGGTCATCGGCACCTTCGCCATGGCTTCGTCCATTATCGCGGAAGCGAGCTTGAGCTTTCTCGGCGTCGGCGTACCGCCGGAGATTCCCACCTGGGGCACGATGCTGGCCGACGCCCGCATTTACATCAGCACCGCATGGTGGCTGCCGCTCTTTCCTGGCCTCTGTATCTTTATCACCGTCCTCGGCATCAATCTTCTCGGTGATGGCCTGCGCGACATTCTCGATCCTCGCTTGACGCGAGCCGGGCCGGGAAGATAATTTCTCGTTTCAAGTTTCCGGTTTCACCAACATCGGAGAGTTTGTTACCTCCTGGGTCATTGTCATTCTATTCATTTCCGACCCTCACTCTAACCCTGCGCGGGAGAAGGAATGGATGAGGATGAAAGAGCGGGAGGGTAACACGACAAAATAACCAAATTAAAATCGTTTCTGTTAATTTCTGTGCTGTGAAGCCCGATTGTTGACTCCTGAATTCCGACTTCTCCATTCCGACTTCTGGATTCTGCCTTTGTTTCTATCCCTGTCTCCTTTCACATTTGATTCTACCTACGACTCGTGTAGATTAAGAAAAATGCGTAGAACCAAGATCGTCTGCACCATCGGCCCCGCCAGCGATTCTGAGAGAGTTCTGAGAGGTCTCATCCAGGCTGGCATGAACGTGGCGCGTCTTAACTTTAGCCACGGCGACTATTCTTTTCACAAACGGATGATTCAAAAGATCCGGCAAATCGCCCGACGATTGGACACGCCGGTAGCCATCTTGCAAGATCTGCCGGGTCCCAAGGTTCGCATCGGCGAAGTGGCGGAAAATCGCGTCCGGCTGCAGTCGCGCCGCCCTTTTGTTTTGACCACGCGAAAGATCTTGGGCTCCGAGCTCGCTGTGTCAGTGAATTTTCCCGGCTTGACGCGGTCGCTGAAGAAAGGCGATCCGATCTTGCTGGGCGACGGTGAAATCGAGCTCGAAGCCGTGCAGATCGGCAAGCGCGAGATAAAATGCAAAATCATCGTCGGCGGCATCCTGGGTTCTCACAAAGGCATTCATTTTCCGCGGAGCAGCTTGAATATTCGCTCGCTCACCAAACGCGACAAACAGGATCTGACCTTTGGGATTGAAAACAAAGTGGATCTCATCGCCCTCTCTTTCGTGCGCAACGCGGACGATATCATCCATGCGCGGCGGGAGATAAAGCAACGCGGGGCCACCCTCCCGATCATCGCCAAAATCGAAAAACACGAAGGCTTGGATCACATTGATGCGATCTTAAGCGAAGTGGATGGGATCATGGTGGCCCGCGGGGATTTGGGTCTGGAGATCGCGCTGGAAAAAATTCCGGCGATGCAAAAGATGATGATCCGAAAAGCGAATCTTTTAGGAAAGCCGGTCATCACGGCTACCCAAATGCTCAGATCCATGGTTCAAAATCCACGTCCGACGCGCGCGGAAGTCGCGGATATTGCCAACGCCGTGCTGGACGGCACCGACGCATTAATGCTATCCGAAGAATCCGCGGCCGGCGACTATCCCGTGGAAGCCGTCAGGGTGATGGCGGAAGTGGCTGAGGAAACCGAGCAGATCCTGGAGCCGAGATATCAATTCGCCGGCGGTAAAAAAAGCGTGCCCGAGGCCATCAGCTTCGCGGCGATTTCGCTCGCGCGTGATCTTCAGGTGGAAGCTTTCCTGATTCCGACGTCATCCGGAAGCACGGCGCGCATGATCGCACGCTATCGGCCTTCTCATCCGATCATCGCTATCAGCCCGGATCCGCAGACTGTGAAAATGCTCTGCCTGGTTTGGGGCGTCTATCCGGTGGCGGTGCGCGGTTTTCAGAGCACGGACGTCATGTTGCGGGTCGCGCAGAAAAAAGCGCTCCAGTTGGGCTTCGTCAAACGCGGCGACCTCGTGGCCATTACCGCGGGTCTCCCCCTACATCAAGCCGGGACAACCAACATGATTACGGTGAAGCCGGTTGAATAGCGCTGGCCTTTCGCCTGCACAACCCATGTCCGACCCTTCCCCATCACTCCAATACTCCATTACTCCAGCACTCCTCTTCCTATCTTCCACCTTGCAACCCCTGCACGAAATGGGCTAGAAAAGATCACGTATCCGATGGAGGTGAAATATGGCCGACCTATTGAAAGCCTTCGAGGAAGAACTCCAGAGCAAAAACTTCAAAGGTTATTGGCAAAATCAGCAGGGCGACGTCAAGCGCGAACCCGTGCCGTCCTTCGAGCCCTGCCTATGGAAGGGAAAAGAGCTTTTCGCCGCCATGGATAAGGCCGGCGAGGTGGTCGGATTGGACGTGTCATTTCGCCGGGTGATTCAATTATGGAATCCAGCTCTCAAGAACGGCACGTCGCGAACCTTGGTATTGAACCTCCAGCTGCTCAAGCCCGGTGAAGATGCCTTATCTCACCGGCACATGGCCGGAGCGATCCGGTTCATTTTGAAAGGCCACGGCACCCGGCTTATCGTCGAAGGGGAATCCTTTGAAATCGGTGAAGGCGATTTCGTCACCACCCCGAGTTGGACCTGGCATGACCACGAGAATCACGGCGGCGAGGCTATGATGTGGCTCGACGGGCTGGACGCGCCGCTGGTGAGATTATTGGAAACGGATTTCCACGAACCCGACGCGCGGAAGAAACAGCCGGTTACAAAACCGGACGGATACACCTTGGCGACGGTCGGCGCGCTTCGGCCCTCGTGGGTCCGGCCCAATTCGGTGCAGCCTCCCGCCTTTTGCTACAAATGGGAGGAGACCGAAAAGGCGCTCAGCAAGGTCGGCGAGCAACCCGGCGATCCTTATGACGGCATCGTGTTGGAGTACGCAAATCCTTTGAACGGCGGACCGACGCTACCCACCATGTCCTGCCAGATTCAAATGCTCCGCTCCGGCGAAAAGACCAAAGGTCATCGGCACACCAGCACGACGATCTACCATGTGTACCGCGGCAGCGGCGTCTCCTACGTCGGCGATCAGCGCTACGAGTGGGAAAAAGGCGATTCCTTTGTCGTCCCTCTCTGGAATTACCATCGCCACGAGAACACCTCCAAAGATCCTGTGGTGTTTTTCGTCATGTCCGATAAACCGCTCATGGATGCCATCGGCCATTACCGCGAGGAAGCGAAGGCGGAATGAATCTCCCTGCAGCCCCGCCAGCTTTGTCGATACGTCACGGCTTCAGGATCTCGAGCGGGAAGGATTTTTTCAGACGAAGACGCGATAGAGATCAGCAGCGATTCAAGCGCCTTTGCGCTTTTTTAGCTCATCGATGAGCTGAGGGATAACCTTGAACACGTCGCCGACGACGCCGAAGTCGGAGTATTGAAAGATCGGCGCATCGAGATCTTTGTTGATAGAGATAATGAACTTGGAAGTCTTCATTCCGGAAAGGTGTTGGACGGCACCGGAAATTCCGCAGGCGATGTACAGATCCGGCTTGACGGTCTTGCCGGTCTGCCCGATCTGCATGGCGTAAGGCACCCAGCCCGCGTCCACCGCCGCGCGGGTGGCGCCGACGGCGCCACCGAGCGAGTCAGCCAGCTCTTTTAACATCGCGAAGTTTTCTTCGCCCTTGAGCCCCCGACCACCAGAGACAATGGTCTTGGCGCCTTCCAGCTGCGGCCCTTCACGTTTCACCGTCACCCGCTCTTTCATGTGGACTTTGCGGAGCGCTTCGTCGGAAGTCGCTGGCACTTCTTCAACGGATAAAGTCTGCTCATTGACTTTGGGCTCGAAAGATTTAGGCCGAACCAACAGCAGTTTCGTTCCTCGACTGACTAAAGTGCTGGTGTTTTGATAACTCGCGCCGAGCGCGGGAATCGTGGCTTCCACGCTTCCGTCTTTCAGCTCGAAATCGCCGACGTCCGCGATCGCGCCGCAATCGAGTCTCGCGCTCAAGTTAGCCGTCAGGTCACGTCCCGTATAACTGGAAGCGAACAGCATAGCCGCAGGATTATGTTTCTGGATCAGTCCAGCGACTGTCTCCGCCGCCGGGAGGGTCAAATAATCACGATAGATTGGGTCGGTGGAACGGTAGATTTTGCTTGCGCCATACTTGGCGAGTGTTTGGGTCGCGTCCTCAGGAGCGGGGCCAAGAAGCACCGCCTCGGCTTTACCCTCCCGCGCCGCCTTGGTGAGCATCTCGAGGGTGGTCGGGGTAATTTTATCGTCGCTGAGCTCCGCGTAAACCCAAATAACGTCTGCCACTTAAATCACCTTGATCTCAGCAAGAAAGTCAGCGATCTGCTTGCCACCTTCCCCTTCGTCGGTCACAACTTTACCCGCCTCTCTTTTCGGCGCCCGACCGATCGTCAAAACCTTTTCTCTCGCCCCTTTCTCCCCCACTTGATCCGGCGCCAAATCAAGATCCGCCGCGGTATAAACTTTGATCTCTTTTTTCTTGGCGGACATGATCCCTTTGAGTTGCGGATATCGCGGCTCGTTGATACCGCTGCTTACGGCCACTAATGCCGGCAAGGTCGACTCCACGACATCGTAACCGGTCTCGCTCTGCCGCCGGATCGTTATTTGGTTGCCATCGACCGTGATTTCCTTCGCGAACGTCACCGGCGGAACGCCGAGGAAATGCGCGATCTGCCCGGGAACGATCCCGGAATAACTGTCGCTGCTCTCCGTCGCGCAGATCACTAAATCGAACGGCTGTTTTTTAATCGCCGCAGCCAGAATTTTGGCCGTACCGAGAGTATCAGAGCCCGCGACGGCATCGTCGAGGACGTGAACCGCGGAGGTCGCGCCCATCGCCAATGCGCTGCGAATCCCGATGGTGGCATCACTGATGCCCATGGTGATGAGCGTAACCGTGCCGCCGTGCTTCTCGGTTAGCCTAAGCCCTTCCTCGACGGCACTCGCGGCGGCGGGGTCAAGCTCATGGGTAACGCCCTTCCGCACCATCCGCTTGGTGTTGGGATCGATTTCGATCGTCACCGAACTGGCGGGAATCACTTTACCGCAAACGATGATATTCAATGCCTGACACTCCCGTAAATGAACTCGCTGGTTTCAAATACGACAAAGGCGCCGTCACGAATCAAGGCGCCTCGTCGATACGGAATCCTATTTGCCGATTAAAGATTCGTTGGCAAAAACTTACGCCAGCCACTCCTTGACGTTGCCTTCCATCACAACGTCCAGAATTTCCTTGCAATCCGCGATCGCTTTGTCGACGGTTTTCGCATCGTCTTTGAGGTGCGGCATGGCCGAGCCGACTGCGCTCTTCAGGGCTTGGATAAACTCTTTAAACTGCTGATCGAGAGCTTCCGTGTTAGGCGCTGGTTGCATAGTTTTTCCCTGAGCTACGTATAGAGTCGCCCCTTGTTGGGGTCGGGGAGCTGAAGACCCATCTTCAAAATCAGGGCGTCGATCTCGTCCTTATATTGCTGGCGCGCCACCGCATTGGGCCGCCGTTTCAAACCCCAGTACATGTAGCGCTCCGAACGATACGACTTGCTGTTGCCGAACATGTCGAGACCTTTGGCGTACCAGTAATCCACCGCCTTTTGAATTCGTTCTTTGGACTCGCCGCCTTTCGCGGCAAATTCGGCTGTCGCATTGGTGCCAAAGTCGACGTGCCCTTCTTCCTCTCGGATAATGTCCGGATCTTCGACTACACGGGCAAGCGGCAAATACGTGCAATCAATGAACTCCTCGAGCTGAAAACGACCTACCCGGTCGATCAAAAAACCAAAGACAGAAAAGTCCTCCCAGGTCTTAATCTGGCCACGAAAGGCTTCCACATATCTCTCTTTATTTGGCCAGCTGAGCGTGTAGGAAACGTCGACCCCGATATCGCCAGCGAGGCGGGCCATTTTTCTAAAGTGATCCATTTCCTCAGCCGCCGTGCGGGCCACAATGAGCTGATCGAGCTTGGTCGGCGCATTCGGCAAAATATCCTTGACGTAAAGATTGGGACCGCCAATTTCGCAATCCGCCTGAATCGCCAGAACACGGCGCAAAAGATCCTGATATTCAGGGTCCTGCTTGTCAAAATCTTTTAGCTCTATTTTATCGGTAAACATCGAGCCCTCCTCTGGGTTCCGCTCAGCGCTAGGTTACGTGGATTTTTTAACAAAAGAGCCCCGATAAATCAATAGTGATCAGGCGTTCGTTCGTCTTTACTTAGCTCCATTTGTACTCTAGACTCGCTTCACTCATTGGATGAGGAGTTTTCGTGCGTACGACAGACAGCCTGGCGCTATTGACGGATCTCTACCAATTGACCATGGCTCAGACCTACTTCCAGAGCCAAAGGTTGGACCCCGCGACGTTTAGCCTTTTCATCCGCTCCTATCCGCCTAATCGGGGCTACTTCGTCGCTGCCGGGTTGCAAGACGTCTTGGAGTTTCTTGAGCAATTCGCAGTGGATTCCACGGGCATCGACTATCTTCACTCGCGCCGCCTGTTTGCCGACGATTTTCTTGATCTTCTGAAAGGCCTGAAATTCACGGGCGACGTATGGGCCATCCCCGAAGGTCGTCTGGCTTTCAAAGACGAACCCTTCCTCGAAGTCACGGCGCCGATCATCGAAGCTCAAATCGTGGAGACGTTTATTATCAATCAAGTCAATCTTCAGTCGCTCATCGCCACCAAAGCCGCTCGTTGCGTGCATGCGGCGGGTGGCCGGGCTGTGGTGGACTTTGCCCTGCGGCGCGCCCACGGTATCGATGCGGGCATGAAAGTGGCCCGCGCAAGCTACCTTGCCGGTTTTACGGGAACGAGCAATGTAAGGGCCGGCCAAGAATATGGTATTCCCATCGTCGGAACCATGGCTCATTCCTTTGTCTCCAGTTTTGAACAGGAGATGGACGCTTTTCGCGCTTTTATAGCGAGCTTTCCGAATAATTCGATCCTGCTCATCGACACTTACGATACCCTCGCCGGCGCGCGCAAAGCCGTGGAGATCGCCAAGGAAATGGCGGCGAACGGCCAACAGCTTCAAGGCGTGCGAATCGACAGCGGCGATCTCAAAAAGTTGGCCATCGAAGTTCGAAGGATCTTCGATGAAGCCGGCCTGAAATCCGTCAAGATCATCGGCAGCGGCGGGTTGGATGAATTTGATCTCGCGGATTTCACGGTAGCCGATGTGCCTTACGACAGCTACGGAGTCGGAACCAAAATGGGTGTATCCGCCGACGCCCCCTGGTTTGACATAGCCTACAAGTTGGTCGAATACGGCGAGCGGCCCGTGTTGAAGCTCAGCACGGGCAAGGCCTCTTGGCCGGGCAAGAAGCAAGTGTTTCGAATGCGCGATGAGCGAGGCCAATTACAAAAGGACGTCATTGCGCCGCGCGAAGAAAACATCCCAGGCGCAGACCCGTTGCTGCACAAAGTCATGGCGAGTGGGAAAGTCGCTGTCCGCTGCCGGACCTTAGAAGAAATCAGGGACAATTTTATGGCCGAATTCAAAAGACTCCCCGACCCGATCAAGGCGATCCGGAACCCGGCCTCCTACCCCATAGAAATTAGTCCACAGCTGACGAAAGTCAGAGAAGAAAAACAACAGAACCGCGGAGTAGAGATTCAAAGCTAAAACTTTATCACCGCAGCACCCCATGCGAATCCAGCGCCGAATGCATTCAATAGCACGATATCACCTGGGCGAATCCGGCCTTGCCGTTTCGCTTCATCCAATGCCACGGGGACCGAAGCTGCCGAAGTATTACCATACTTCTCTAAATTGACCACAACATTCTCCATCGGCACACCAAGCCGCTCCGCCAATGCAACAATGATTCTGCGATTGGCCTGATGGGGAATGATCAGCGAAACTTGATCGACACTGACTCCCGCCTCATCCAACGCCTGGCGGCTGATTTCTTCCATGGAGCGGACGGCAATTTTAAAGACTTCTTTGCCGTTCATCGTGATGGTGTGCTCGTTTCTCTCGACGGTTTCCGCCCGCGCTGGTTTGAGCGAACCGCCAGCGGGAACAT
>WNGC01000980.1_pt1 | contig 22554 bp, 22 predicted proteins | sample 5400051 | NCBI WGS metagenome assembly WNGC01 (sample SAMN13153368, study PRJNA577476) | soil metagenome | isolation source: 20 cm soil or saprolite under grassland replicate 2 | place: USA:California | collected 2016-06-15
CCAGCGTAGGGTCAATTGCCGCCCGGGTCAGACGGCCGCGGCGGCAAAGCCACCACGGCCTCTAGGTCGGCATCGCAAGCGACGCCTTGGCAGCGGACGATCTGAAGCTTCCGGCGTAGGGTCAATTGCCGCCGGGGTCAGACGGCCGCGGCGGCAAAGCCACCACGGCCTCTAGGTCGGCATCGCAAGCGACGCCTTGGCAGCGGACGATCTGGGCCTTAGTCCTCGTCCTGGGCGATCACGCACACGACCTGGCCGGTCGTGACGGCCTGGCCCGGCTCGACGGACAACTCGGTGACGACGCCGTCGCGGTGCGCCGTGATCTCGTTCTCCATCTTCATCGCCTCGACGATGCAGATCACCTGGCCGGCGCGAACCTCGTCGCCGTCGGCCACTTCGACCGCCAGCACGGTGCCCTGCATCGGCGTCACGACCGCGTCCTTGGCGGCTCCGTGGTGCGCGCCGCGGCCGGTTCGCTCCCGGCGGCGCCGCGCTAGCTCCGCGAAGGGCGGCTCAGGGACCAAGGCCTTCACCTCGTAGAGGCGCCCGTCGAGCTCGACGCTCGAGACGCGTTCTCGAAGCCTGCCGTCCGCAGAGGCCGCTAAGGTTGTTTGCTGATGAGACAACTGCTCAGCTCGCTCGGCAAGCTCCTTCGATTCCACGACGCCATGACACGTTTGTCCTGCGATGAAGCACGCGTGCTCGAGCAGCGCCCGGTGGAAACCGAGCAGCGTCGTGACGCCGCCGATCTGGTACTCGTCGAGCGCGCGCAGCATCCGCCGCCGCGCGTGCTCGCGGTCGACGCCTTGCACGACGAGCTTCGCGATCAGTGGGTCGTAGAGGCCGACGACCTCGCTGCCGGCAGCAACCCCCGAGTCGACCCTGATGCCCGGGCCCCCCGGCTCCCGGTAGCTCGTGATCCGCCCGGGAGTGGGCAGAAAGCCGTTCGACGGATCCTCGGCGTTGATCCGGCACTCGATCGCGTGTCCGGTCAGCCGGACGTCGTCCTGGCGCAGCGATAGCGGCTCCCCGGCCGCGATGAGAACCTGCTCGCGCACGAGGTCGAGGCCGGTGACGAGCTCGGTGACGGTGTGCTCGACCTGGATCCGCGTGTTCATCTCCAGGAAGAAGTAGTTGCCGTCGCCGTCGAGCAGCCCCTCGATGGTGCCGGCACTGCGGTAACCGACCGCCCGGGCGGCGTCGATCCCGAGGCGGCCGATCCGGTCACGGAGCTCGTCGCCGACCGCCGGCGAGGGTGTCTCCTCGACGAGCTTCTGGTGACGGCGCTGGATCGTGCAGTCGCGTTCGCCCAGGTGAATGACGTTGCCGTGCGCGTCCGCGAGGATCTGGACTTCGACGTGCCGCGGATCTTCGAGGTAGCGCTCGACGTAGACGTCCGGGTCGGAGAAGTACGCCTCGCCCTCGCGGCGTGCGGACTCGTACGCGCGGTCGGCCTCGTCCGGGCCGGCCACGACCTTGAGTCCCTTGCCGCCGCCGCCGGCCGACGCCTTGATCGCTATCGGCCAGCCAAGCTCGTCGCCGAGGCCTCGGACGTCCTCGGCCGACTCGACCGGCGCGGTCGTGCCGGGCACGATCGGCACACCAGCGGCGCGCATCGTCTCCCGGGCGGCTGTCTTGGAGCCCATCACGTCGATCGCCTCCGGCGGCGGGCCGATCCAGACGAGTCCGGCCGCCTGGCACGCCCGCGCGAAGTCCGCGTTCTCGGCGAGGAACCCGTAACCGGGGTGAACCGCTTCGGCGCCCGCGCGCGCGGCCGTCTCGAGCAACCGCTCCTGGTTGAGGTAACTCTCAGGCGCTGGGCCGGGCCCGATCAGGTAGGCCTCGTCTGCGGCGGCGACGTGCAGCGCGCCCCGGTCGGCCTCCGAGTAGACGGCGACGGTTCCGATTCCGAGCTCCCGCAGGGTGCGGAACACTCGAATGGCGATCTCACCGCGGTTGGCGACCAGGATTTTCGAGAACACGGCCATGCGCTACGCGTGCGTAGTGCGACGGCGTCCGGGCGCCTCGTCCTCACCGTCGAGATTCTCGGCGATGCCCTCGGTGCGCCAGCGGCTCCGATAGGCGGGCGGCGGCACATCCCCCGCCAGCAGACGCCCGAGCGCGAGCGCGATCGCTTCGCGTGCCTCGGGATCGGGCTCCGGTCGGGCGATGAAGTCCACTCGTCGGAGACTAAAGGCGTTCGCTTGCGACGCCGACCGGGAGGACGTCCCGGCTTTGCCGGGGCGTCCGTTTTATCCCGGTTGGCTGAGCCCGTGACGTTTGAGTCTTTCCGGTTGGCTGAGCCCGTGACGTTTGAGTCTTTCTGGGCGGTTTCTAAAGGCGCTCGTTGGTCCTGACGATACGAACAAGCGGATGAGCCGCATCCTTGCGACCACCGCAGTCTTCGCCGTGCTTGCGGCGCCCGCCGCCGCCCAGAACCAGGGCGGCGCGCAGCCTGTCTCCTGGGCGCAGCCCCAGATCAAGCTCGTGGTCTCGCACGGCCTGATGGCGAGCAGCATTCAGACCTTCCATCCGAACGACCCGCTCACCCGCGGGGCGCTGACGGCGCTCGTCTCCGGTCTTGGTTCCGAGCGGCCGACGGCGACCACGGCGTCGACCGCCCCCGTGACGATGGCCCAGCTCGACTCGACCCTTGTCCGAGGGCTCGGTCTGAGCGGAGCGGCCACCGAGTTCGCCGCCGCAGCTCGGAGCGCGGGCCTGACGCCGCCGAGCCGTTTCGGCACGGAAGTCGTCGCGCGCCTCCTGGGGCTGCGCACGAATCATCCGGCCCAGCTCGACTCGCTCGAGCTGCTGCCGAGCCAGCCGGCGACGCGGGCCGAGGCCGCCTACTCGGCGGCGCAGATCCTCAATTTCCGGGGCTGGGAAACGGAGCAGGTCCAGCAGCTCGCCGACACCTTCACGCTACCCACCCTCTCCGCCTGGCAGACGCGGATCCTTCAGACGGCGGTTCGCTTCATCGGCTACCCCTACGTCTGGGGTGGCACCAGCGAGAACGCCGAGGCGCCGTTCGGAGTCCAGACTCCAGGCGGTTTCGACTGCTCCGGCTTCGTCTGGCGCGTCTTCAAGCTCCAGGTCTACCCCGGCGGCTCCGCGCTCGCCGGCACGCTGAAAGGTCGGACGACCTTCGCGATGAGCGGCGAGGTGCCGGCGGCGAAACGAATCCCGTTTGCCCGGCTGAAGCCGGGCGACCTGCTCTTCTGGGGAGCCGCCGGCCCTCGGTCGAAGCCTGCGCAGGTCGACCACACCGGGATCTATCTCGGCAACGGTTGGTTCATTCACTCGTCGGGCTACGGCGTCGCGCTCGCCCAGCTTTCAGGCTGGTACAAGCAGCGGTTCGCCTGGGGCCGCCGGCCGCTCGTCGAAGCCGGTCTCGGCACCTAGAAGGCGCAGGCAACCGCGATCCCCCGTCCGGGTGATGGCCCGGCGGGCCGCGAGAGAGACAATCGCGTCGTCTAGGAGATGGAGGTCTCCCATGCTGAAGTGGAATCCGCGTCTTCGCCTTGTGTTCGTCGTCGTCGCGTTGCTCGCCCTTGCGCTCGCGCTCGGCTGGGCAGATGCTGCCAGCTTCCTCGAGTGGTAGTCGATTAGCGATGAGCGAGTCGGCAGCCGCCAGCCGCAGCCTTTACCCGGTCGTCGCTCCCGTCTGCGCCGTGGGTCTCGCCACGGTCGTCGCTGCGACCGTCTCGTTTGTAACGGCCGCGCACGGAGCAACGGTTCTCGCCGGGCTCGCCGCGTTCCTCGCCGCCTCGCTGCTCGCCGATCGCTTCCCGGTTCCGGTAGACGACCTTGACGCCAACGGGGTCTCATTGGCGTTCGTCTTCGGACTGTCCGCGATCGTGCTCTTTGGCTGGGCGGCCGGCGTTCTCGTCGTCGCCGCGACGCCCGCGGTCATGCAGCTCCTGGACCGCAGGCCGCCGGTGCGGATCGCCTACAACTCCTTCGCGTTCGCGCTGACGGCGGCGAGCGCCGGACTCGTGATCGCGCCCATTGCCGGCGACTCACCGGCCCGCACTGCGGCCCGCGTACTTGTCGCGACTTGCGTCTGCTACCTGGTCAACGTCCTTCTGATCACCGCTGTGGTTGCACGCGGGACGCGCCGCTCTTGGGGCGGCCTGATCGCCTCGAGCGTTCGGAAGACGATCCTGCCGTTCACGCTGATGGGCTCCGCAGTCCTGACACTCGTCGTGCTCTGGCAACGAGCGCCCCTGCTGTCCCTGGCCCTCGTGGGTCCGCTGCTCGCGATCCAGCTCTACCAGCGTGCGCTGCTGCGGGCGTTGCGGGCCGTCCGACTCGCGCTCACCGATCCGCTAACGGGTCTCGGCAACCACCGCCACTTCCACGAACGCCTTGCCCGCGAGCTCGAGCACGCGCTCCGCTGCGGCAGGCCGCTGGCGCTCTGCCTCGTGGACATCGACGACTTCAAGCGGGTCAACGACCACTTTGGCCATCCAGCAGGCGATCGGGTGCTCTCCCAGGTTGCGACAAGGCTCCGCCAGAGCGGCGAGGCATTTCGGCTCGGCGGCGACGAGTTCGCCGTCCTCTTGCCGGGGTCTGAGGACGGGCAAGCATTGACGGCTGCGAACTCGATCGTCGAGCGGATCTCGAGGCTCGATTTCGGCCAGCTTGGGCCGGTCACGGTCAGCGCCGGGATCGCCCTGGCGCCTCAGCACGCGCGGCAACGCGACGAGCTGCTGCACCTGGTCGACACCGCCCTCTACCGGGCGAAGGAGGAGGGCAAGAACCGGGCCGAGGTCTACCGTCCGGACGTGGTCGAGCTCGCCGAGCTGAAGCGGCTCGCGGGCGCCCAGGATCGGGCCGCGCGGCTCCGAGCTGCCGCGAGTCTTGCGAATGCTGTCGATGCGAGAGACGTCTACAGCGGAAATCATTCGCAACGTGTCGCCGAGCTTGCCGTCCGGCTGGCCGCGCGCATCGGCCTCTCCCGTGAAGAAATCGAGCTCACACAACTTGCGGGAAGCCTTCACGACCTCGGCAAGCTGGCTCTTCCCGAGAACCTGCTGCGGAAGCCGGCGCCGCTGACGGAGCCTGAGTGGTCCGTCCTCAAGGAGCATGCGTCGCTCGGCTCTCGAATGCTCGAGAGCCTCGGCATCGGTTCGGTAGCGGAGTGGGTGCTCCACCACCATGAACGGTGGGACGGCACCGGATATCCGGACGGCCTCGCCGGAACGGAGATCCCGCTTGGCGCCCGGATCCTCTTTGTCGCCGACGCGTACGACGCGATGACGTCCGGCGGCCTCTACGGCAAGGCGTGCTCGCCGAACGACGCGATGAGCGAACTCGTCCTCTGCGCCGGCACCCAATTCGACCCGTCGGTGGTCGAGGCGCTCGCCGCTGAGCTCGACCAGGCCGCCCCCGCAGCAGACGCGCAGCTCCACCAAGCGATCGCTGTTTAGGAGGCTTGGCGAAATAGAGGCTGTGCCACCAGGGTGCGAGCGCTATTCCGCCAAACCCTCCTAGAGCGGGATGTTCCCGTGCTTTCGAGGCGGCCGGCGCTCGCGCTTCGTCAACGCGGTCTCGAGGGCGTCGATCAGCACAGGCCGGGTGCGGCGCGGCTCGATCACATCGTCGACGTAGCCGCGTTCAGCCGGGCCACCTCTGCGGTCGGCCACGCGAAGTTGAAGTCGGCGCGGATGTGTTTCGAGCTCATGACGTCGTAAGCGCCGCCGTACGCCTTGCGGGTGATCACGGCGAGCTTCGGCACAGTTGCCTCGCAATAGGCGTAGAGCAGCTTCGCGCCGTGGCGGATGATCCCGCCCCACTCCTGTGCGGTGCCGGGTAGGAATCCGGGGACGTCGACGAACGTGACCAGCGGAATGTTGAACGCATCGCAGCTCCGGACGAAGCGCGCCGCCTTCGTCGAGGAGTCGATGTCCAGCACGCCGGCCAGCGCCCGTGGCTGGTTGCCGATCACGCCGACGGGATAGCCGTTGAGCCGCGCGAAGCAGCAGACGATGTTCTCGGCCCAGCGCTCGTGCACCTCGAGGAAATCGCCGTCGTCGACCACGCGGGAGATGACGCTCTTCATGTCGTACGGCTTTGCAGGATCGTCGGGAATCGTCGAATCGAGCTCGGCGTCCTCCCTCCCGGCCGGGTCGGTCGGCTCTGCATAGGGCGGCGGGTCGACGTTGTTCTGCGGCAGGAACGACAGCAGGTAACGGGCGTCCTCGAGACATGCCTCCTCGTCGGGCGCGATGAAGTGGGCGACGCCGGACTTCGCCGCGTGTGTCGCCGCGCCTCCGAGCTCCTCGAAGGTCACCTCCTCGCCGGTCACCGTCTTCACGACGTCGGGGCCCGTGATGAACATGTACGAAGAGCCCTCGACCATCAGCACGAAGTCGGTCATCGCGGGGGAGTAGACGGCTCCGCCCGCGCACGGGCCCATGATCAAGCTGATCTGGGGGATGACTCCCGAGGCCTGGACGTTGCGCCAGAAGATCTCGGCGTAGCCCGCGAGCGAGACAACGCCCTCCTGGATCCGGGCGCCACCCGAGTCGTTGATCCCGATCAACGGGCAACCGAACTTCGCGGCGAGATCCATCACTTTGCAGATCTTCTCGGCGAAGACTTCGCTCAATGACCCGCCGAAGACGGTGGAGTCCTGCGAGAAGACGAAGACCCTTCGGCCGAAGATCGTGCCGTAGCCGGTGACGACCGCATCGCCGTAGGGACGCCGCTCGAGCATTCCGAAATTCGACTCGCGGTGCCTGACGTAGCGATCCAGCTCGAAGAACGAGCCAGGGTCGAGCAGTCTCTCGACGCGCTCGCGGGCGAGCAGCTTCCCTTGCTCGCGCTGGCGGGCGACCGCGCTCTCGCTACCGGCGTGCCGCGCCTGCTCGCGCAACTCGGCCAGCTCCCGCAGCTTGGCCCCGGTCGAATCGGCTTCCGTCGCCACGACGCGAGCGTATCCCGACCGAGAGCCGGATGCCGCGAGTCCCCGTTCGAGGGAACTCGCGCCGGGCGCGAAGTCACCCTCCTGGGGGAGTCGTGATCAGGCCCCTCCGCCTAGCGTCTGTTTGAGGCCTGCGGCGGCCCAAGGAGAGAATCTTGCGGCACTCGTACATCGATCGTCCACGACGCATTCGCGCGCCACGCGCGACTCCCCCTTCGCGTACCCGGTTCCTGCCGGCTGTTGTTGCGCTCCCGGTCGTGGCCGTTCTCTGGGTCACGGTCGGTCTGCCTGTGCTTTCCCAGGTGACAGGCGCAGGCGGCAGCAACCGGCTCGCGCGAAGCGTCGTCTTCGCGGCGCAGGCAACTGGTACGGGCGGCGGAACGGGAGGCGCATCCTCCGTTCCGCAAACCGAGGCGGCAACGATCGTCTCCGAGAAAGTTCTCGCCGCGTACCACGCCGAGGTCGCCAAGCGCGCGCGGGCTCGTGCGCGCGCCGCCGCGAAAGTCAACGCGATCGACGCAAAGCTCGCACTTCCGCAACCGGCGCGCTCGGCGCCGGCTCCCGACTTGGCAACGCTTGTGACCGCTGATCAGCCTCAGGCTCCAACGAGCCAGCCAGCGGAGACTCCACCAGCTAGGGACACCAGTCCGGGCGCGGGCAACTCGCCCGGCTCAGGAGGCTCTAGCGACAACGGCGACACGACCGATCCGGGCAGCGGCGACACCACAACGACTCCGCCCGATTCCGGAGACACCGGCGGCTCGGATGCCGGCGGGACAGGCGACACGGGCCATACGGGCGGGACCGGCGATACGGGCGACTTGGGTGACATCGGCGGGAGCACCGGCGGCAGCAAGGCGCTGCCCCCGCCTCCGCCTCCGCCTCCGCCTCCTCCTCCCCCACCGCCTCCGGCGCCCCCCGCGCCTCCGCCTCCCCCTGGATCTCCGACCCCTCCGCCATCCGCGCCGAGCACCCTGCCGGCACCCGCGGACATACAGACGACCAGCGGCGGCGGCCCACATGGCACGCCTGCAGCCGGTGATGCGATCGTCTACACGTTCGCAAGCGCGCCCGATCCCTCACTGATCCTGACGGGCTGGAACGGCTCGGCGACGACGGTGACGCTACGGATCAGCAACTACGCGAAGAACGACTTCGTCACGATTCTCAACGGGACAACGGGAGCTCCGCTTTGGGCACTCGGCCTCGTCCAGTTGGGCAACAACTACACCAACACGCAGACCGTCACGGCGGCGGGCTCGACGATGACGCTGAGCGGCAACGTGGTCACCGTCGTCCTTGGCACGCCGACGGGTAAGTCGTTCGACCAGAAGAAGGCCGGGACGATGGTCTGGACGGCGCCCAGCGGCACCGCGACCGAGTCCGGCGCTGCAGACAACGAGTTCTAGCCGGCGGCCCGCGAAGGCTCAAGGCCGGAGCGTTGGACGTCGATAACTCGGGAAGATGGCGCCCGCGGCCCCTGCCCCGAGTCCCGGCCACGATCTGCCTTCCGGCGGCCGGCGGCGCCGCGGTCAGCGGGGAATCTCACGCCGAGCTCTCCTCCAGCTCCTGGCCGGCGTCCTCGTGGTCGGCGTGATCCCGGTGATCGCGACGGTCCGAATCCTCGGCACCAACGCGCTCCAGAACGAGCGCGCGCGGGCAGACAGCGCGCTTCGAGCCGAGTTGCAGGCTGCAAGCCAGGAGCTCGGCCAGCTGGGTGACGACGCAGCGAATCGCGCTGACGACCTCGCGCGCTCGCCGACGGTGCAGCATGCCTTCATCGCCCACGACCGCGCCACGATCAAGCGAATCGCAGCCGACTCCCCCGGCGTGCTCTTCTACCTTGGCCGAACGCGCGTCGCCGGCACCCGCCCGCCGGTCGCGTTGAGCCGCTCGATTTCACTCACCGTCAACGGCCACAGGGTCGGGACCGTCGTCGCCACCATCGCGTTGAACCACAAGCTCGCGGCTCGCTTGCGCCAGGCCGCATCGCATGCCCAGGACGACCGCCTCTTGATCGTGCACGAGCGGACGGTCGTCGGCACCGGTCAACACGTGCAGCTCCGCGGACACACGGTTGAGATTGGCAAACAGAGCTACCGCGGACTGCTCACGCGCGTTCCGAACGCGGTTGGGATCAGCCTATTCGCGCTCCGGCCGAACGAGACGATCAACGCCAGCGTCCAGCCCTACCGGCGCCGCATCTTCTACGCGGCTCTTGGCTCTTTCGCTCTGCTCGTGCTCGTCGCGCTGATGTTTGCTCGTCCGATCCTGAACACGCTCGGAGATTTCCGCCGCGTCGCCTCGCAGGCCGCGACCGACGCGCTGACAGGTCTTGCCAACCGGCGCTCTTTCGACGACGAGCTCGCGCTCGAATGGCGGCGCGCCGAGAGAGTCGGCGACTCGCTCGCGCTGCTGCTCATCGATCTCGACAACTTCAAGAGCATCAACGACGAGCTCGGCCACCAGGCCGGCGACGCGGTTCTCAAGCGCGTGGCCGCAATTCTCGATTCCGGCGCCCGACAAGTTGACCTGGCGGCGCGCTACGGCGGCGAAGAGTTCGCCCTGTTGACGCCCGAGACAGACATAGTCGGCGCAAGGAAGCTCGCCGAGCGCCTGCGCTCCGCCCTCGAGGCGGCGACAATCAAGCTTCCCAACGGCACCGAGGTAAGTGTGACCGCGAGCTTCGGCGTCGCGGTCAAGGGCGAGCTCGAACGCGCCGAACAGCTCGTGACCGCGGCCGACGAAGCGCTCTACGAAGCGAAGCGGAACGGCAAGAACCGCGTCGTCATGGCCGATCCGCGGCCCGATGCCGCCGCTGCGACGACCGCCTAGCCCTCGAGAGGCACAATCCCGCCATGCGAGTCTCGGCGAAGGTCGATTACGCCTTGCGCGCGTGTGCCGAGCTCGCCGCCGCCGGCGAGGGCCCGGTCAAGGGCGAGCGCCTTTCGCAAGCGCAGGAGATCCCGATCAAGTTCCTCGAGAACATCCTGCTCGATCTCAAGCACGCCGGCCTCGTACAGAGCCAGCGCGGCGCCGAGGGCGGGTACTGGCTTTCTCTCCCACCGGACGAGATCTCGCTCGCCGAAGTCATCCGCGCGGTCGAGGGCCCGATCGCGAACGTCCGCGGCCAACGGCCCGAGTTGGTCGAATACGGCGGCCCGGCCGCACCGCTGCAACAGGTCTGGGTCGCCGTACGCGCGAACCTACGGGCTGTCCTCGAGGTCGTCACGCTCGCGGACCTCGCCGCGGGACGGCTGCCCGACGAGGTCGCGGCCATAGCCGCCGACCCCGACGCCTGGCTTCCGCACTGACTCCTTATTAACGCGTGAAGACGGTTTGGCGGCTGGGTTTCGCGTAGACGATCGTGCCGCGCTCGAGCTCGAGCGCCTGCGCCTCTTCCTGCGTCAGCTGCGCGAGCAGGTGCTGGCCGTCGTCGCGGACTAGCTCAGCCCTGACCTCGAACCCAAGATGGACGACCCGCTCGACCATCGCCTCGGTCCCATCGCCGTCGGGCTCGAGGCTGAGGCTGATGTCGCGCGGCCGGACGAAGGTGTCGCCGATCTTGTTGACCGGGCCGACGAAGCTCATCACGAACTCGTTGGCCGGCGAGTCGTAGAGCTCGCGGGGCGTACCCACCTGCTCGACCCGGCCGTGGTTGATGACGACGATCTGGCCCGCGACCTCCATCGCCTCCTCCTGGTCGTGCGTGACGATGATCGTGGTCACGTGCACCTCGTCGTGAAGGCGGCGGAGCCAGGCGCGGAGTTCCTTGCGAACGCGCGCGTCGAGCGCGCCGAAGGGCTCGTCCAGCAGCAGCACCTCGGGGTCGACCGCGAGCGCCCGGGCCAGCGCCATCCGCTGCCGCTGGCCGCCCGAGAGCTGCGCCGGGTAGCGCTTCGCAAGGCCTTCCAGCTGCACGAGCTCGAGCAGCTCGTGGACGCGGTTCTCGATCTCCGGCTTCGGGCGCTTGCGCACCTTCAGACCGAAGGCCACGTTCTCCCAGACCGTCATGTGCTTGAAGGCCGCGTAGTGCTGGAAGACCATCCCGACCCCGCGCGCCCGCGCCGGCTGGTGAGTGACGTCGTCGTCGCCGAGCAGGACCTGACCACCATCGGGCTCCTCGAGGCCCGCGATCACGCGCAGCAGCGTCGACTTGCCGCTGCCGCTCGGGCCGAGGAGCGCAGTCAGCGAGCCCTCGGGAATCGCAACGGAGACGTCGTCGAGCGCGACGAAGTCTCCGAACTTCTTGGTCACCTCGACGACCGTGATGCCCATCAGCCTGCTCCCTCTCTGGGTCGGAACATCCGCATCGCCAGAACGGTAGCGAGCGCGATCAGCGCCAGCACGACGCACGCGGCGAACGCACCTGTCGTGTTGAAGCCTTCGAACTGAGACTGTACGTAGAGCGGCAGCGTCTCGGTCTTGCCCTCGATCCGTCCCGAGACGATGCTGACGGCGCCGAACTCGCCGATCGCGCGCGCGGTCGTCAGCACGACGCCGTAACAGACCGCCCAGCGGATCGCGGGCAGGGTGATCCGCCGAAAGGTGGTGAACGGGGCCGCGCCGAGCGTCTCGGCGGCCTGCTCCTGATCCGTACCGATCTCCCGAAGGACGGGCACGACCTCACGAACGACGAACGGCAGCGAGACGAAGATCGTCGCGAGGATCATCCCGGGGAGCGCGAAGAGGATCTTGATCCCGTGCCCCGCGAGGCCACCAAGCCAACCGCCGGTGCCGTAGAGAAGGTAGAGCGAAAACCCGACGACGACCGGCGACAAGGCGAGCGGCAGGTCGACGACCGCGTTCAGCAGCCCGCGCCCCGGGAAGCGGTGCCGGACGAGCGCGATCGCGAGCACGACGCCGAAGAGCGTGTTCAGGGGAACCGCGATCGCCGCGATGATCAGCGTCAGCCAGAGTGCGTGCAGCGCCTGTGGATTCGTCACCGCCGCCCAGGCCGGGTGGAAGCCGTGCTCGAAGGTCCGGTAGAAGACGAGGCCTACCGGAAGCAGGAGCAGCAGTGCGAGGTAGCCGAGGGCACCGAACCGCAAGAAGTATCTAGCGGTCATGCCGGGTCCTCCAGTGCCGTAAGGCGCCGATCGCGAGTAGGACGCCGAGCGAGATCAGGAGCAGGACAACGGAGACAGCCGCGGCGCCGGCCGGATTGTCTGACTCGATCTGGCCGGCGATGTAGACGGAGGACACCTCCGTCTTGAAAGGGATGTTGCCCGAAATCAGCACCACCGATCCGAACTCACCGACGGCGCGGGCAAACGCCAGCGCGACGCCGGAGAGAACCGCAGGCAGCAGATTCGGGAAGACGATCCGGCGAAAGACCGCGAGTCGCCGGGCGCCGAGCGACTCGGCCGCCTCTTCCATCTCCCGATCGAGCTCGAGCAGCACGGGCTGCACGGCCCGCACGACGAACGGCAGCGTCACGAAGAGGAGCGCGAGGACGAGCCCTGCCCGCTGGAAGGCCACGTCGACGCCGAACGGGCTGTTCGGCCCGTAGAGCTCGAGCAGGACGAGCCCGGCCACGATCGTCGGCAGCGCGAACGGAAGGTCGATGACGGAGTTAAAGAACCCCTTTCCCGGAAAGGAGTCGCGCACGAGCACCCAGGCGATCGCCGTGCCCGTGAGCGCGTTGAAGGCTGCGACAAGGAAGGAGACGCCGAGGGTCAGCTTCAGCGCAGACAAGGCCTGCGGTTTAGTGACCTCCTGCCAGAACGTGTCCATTCCTTCCGACCGCGAGCTCCAGACCAGCGCCGCGAGCGGCACGAGCACGATCAGGCTCAGGTAGCCGATCGCGATTCCGCGCGCGAGGCCGCCGCCGGCGCGTCCGAGGACGGCGCCGGCGCGGGAAACGGAGACAGCCGCGCTAGTGGCCAATCACCTTCACCATGATCCCGTTGCTGTGATCGAAGAAGCGGTACTGAACCGACTTCCAGCCACGCAGTCCGAGCGCCTTGGAGTTGATCGTGAAGAGGCTCTTCGGCTGCTTGAAACGGTACTTCGCGCTCGACGCGACGGACTTCAGCACAGGCCTGTAGCCGGCGTCTCCGAAGAGCTTCTGCGCCTTCGACGACCAGAGGAACTTCAGGAAAGCCTTGGCCTCCGAGTGCTTGAGGCCGCTTTTCGTGAGCGCGACCGGGTTCTCGATCAGAATCGTCTGCTTGGGCAGCACGTACTCGGTGTGCACGCCCTTCTTGTTCGCGTAGATCGCCTCGTTCTCGTAGGTCAGCAGCACGTCGCCCTTGCCGCTCGCGAACACCTGAGTGGCCTCGCGGGCGCTCTTCGGCAGCACCGAGACGTTCTTGAACAGCCTCTTGAGGTAGGCGATCGCCTGGCTGTCAGTCTTGCCTTGCGCGCGCTGCGCGCCATAGGCAGCCATCACATTCCAGCGGGCGCCGCCCGAGGTGAACGGGTTGGGGGTGATCACCTGGACGCCGCTCTTCGCCAGGTCGGCCCAGGTGTGGATTTTCTTCGGGTTTCCGTCGCGGACGACGAAGACGACGACCGAGTCGGTCACAATCCCGTGGTAGGGGTTCTGATTCCAGTTGCTCGGCACGATCCCCTTCTTGACCAGCGTCGAGACGTCCGGCTCGAGGGAGAGCGCGACGATATCGGCGCTGAGTCCGGCCGCGACGGCACGCGCCTGGTCGCCCGACGCGCCGTAGGACTGATTGAAGGAGACGTTTTTCCCTGCCGTGGTCGCCTGGAACGCCGGGATGATCTTCCCGTACGCGTCTTTTGGCGTGGAGTAGGCGACGAGGCTGAGCGTCGTGCTAGCCGTCGCGGCCCTCGCGCCGACGACGATTCCGGCTGCCAGTACTAGGATCGGCAGGAAAGAAAGCGAAATACGCCTCATTCATTTCTCCTTATCTATCTGGTTTCTCGACTGAGATGCTGGACAATACGCACAACCGCCGGACACCGTCAAACTCGAACGTAGAGTGGCGTCCGTGCAACCGCTCGACCGCTCGACGATCTGGCCGTACCGAGACGGCGAGCCCGGCGACTTCTACTACCAGCGTTACGCGCATCCGACGGGGGTCGAGGCGGAGCGCGCGCTCGGTGAGCTCGAGGGCGGCGAGGCGCTGCTTTTTCCTTCCGGCTCTGGCGCGATTACCGCGCTCGTCCTGGCCGAGCTCGCTCCCGGCCAGACGATCGCGCTGGCCGAGGGCGCGTACTACGGGACCGGCGCGCTTTTCCGCTCACTCGAGCGCTGGGGCCTGCGGTTCGTCGAGTTCGACCAGACCGCCCCGCCGCCGGCCGGCGCCGACCTCATCTGGCTCGAGGCGCCTTCGAATCCGTTCCTGACAATGCCCGACCTCGAGGCGGCCACCGCTCATCCCGGCCGCGTCGTCGTCGACTCGACCGCCGCGACCCCCGTCTATCTCCGGCCGCTCGAGCACGGCGCCGACTACGTCGTCCACAGCGCCACGAAGTACCTCGGCGGCCACCACGACCTGCTGCTTGGCGCGGTCGTTTGTGCCGACGAGGCCGCCGCAGGCCGGCTCCGCGAGTTCCGCGGCCGGACCGGAATCGTTGCGACGCCGGACTCTGCCTGGCTGCTGCTGCGCAGCCTGAAGACACTGCGGCCCAGGGTCGAGCGACAGACCGCCACCGCCGCCGACCTCGCCGAGCGCCTTCGCCGGCATCCAGCGGTCGAACGGGTGCGTTATCCCGGCTTCGGCGGGATGCTCTCGTTCGACATCCGGGGAAATGCGCCGCGCGTCGAACGGTCGCTGAAGACGATCATGAATGCGACCAGCCTGGGCGGTGTCGACTCGGTGCTGGAGAGCCGCAGCCGCTGGGAAGGTGACCGCGTGCCGGAGAACCTGCTCCGCCTGAGCGTCGGGCTCGAGGACGTCGACGAGCTCTGGGCCGACCTCGAGCAAGCGTTGTCGAACGCTTGAGCGACCGGCCGACCATCGTCTTCTTCCCGGAGGGCGCCTACGGTCCGACGAACAACTGTGTCGGCATCGGGCAGGTCCTTGAGGCCCGCGGAGCCCGGGTCGTGTTCGTGGTCGAGGAGTCATTCGCGGGCACGCTCGAAGCCCAAGGGTTCGAGGAAGCCTTGATGCGACTCAAGCCGCCGGCGGAGGTCGAAGAGGTGCCGGGGCAGTTCTGGAAGGACTTCGTCCGCGACACGTCGCCCGAGTTCAGAAAGCCGACGATCGAGCAGCTCGAGGGCTTTGTGCTGCCCGTCTGGCAGGAACTGGTCGACGGCGCGCGCTATGTCGACGACCGCCTGCGAGAGCTCTTCGGGGAGCTCCGGCCCAACGTGATCGTCGAGGACAACGTCGTCGGCTTCCCGGCCGTGGTGGCCGCCGGTGTGCCGTGGGTGCGGATCGTCTCCTGCAACCCGCTCGAGTTGAAAGACCCGGCGCTCCCGCCGACGTTTTCCGGTTATTCAACCGGCGATCGGTCAGGGTGGAACGAGTTCCGTGCGCGCTCCCGCGAGCTCCACGAGCCGCTCCAGCAGGAGCTCAGCGAGTTCTGCCTCGAGCGCGGCGCTCCGGCACTGCCCGCCGGCGAGTTCATCCACGAGTCCCCGTTTCTCAACCTCTACCTCTATCCGCCGGAGGCCGACTACGAACGCTCCGTACCTGTCGCTAAGACGTGGCAACGGCTCGGATCATGCGTCCGAGAGCCCGACTCGGTCTCCGGCCTCTCTCCGCACCGCCAGCCGATCGTCTACCTCAGCCTCGGGAGCCTTGGCTCGGCTGACGTCGGCCTCATGCAGAAGCTGATCGACTCTCTCGGACAGACGGATTACTTCGTCATTGTCAGCATGGGGCCGCAGCACGAAGAGCTTCGCTTGGCCCCGAACATGAGCGGCGAGGAGTTCCTGCCCCAGCCGGCGATCCTGCCCGAGGTCGATGTCGTGATCACGCACGGCGGCAATAACACCGTTACGGAGTCGCTGCACTTTGGGAAGCCGATGGTCGTCCTGCCGCTCTTCTGGGACCAGCACGACAACGCTCAGCGAATGCAAGAGTTGGGACTTGGCCGACGACTCGATACCTACGAGCATGAGCCCGCTGAGCTGATCGAAGCGATCGAGACGTTGCTTGCCGACCCGATGCTGCCCGGCCGCCTGAGCGGCATCTCAGCGAGGCTCCAGGCCGACCCCGGCACGGTCAAGGCAGCAAACCTGATCGAAGGCTTGGTCTAGCGCCGTTCGACGACTTCGTCGATCAGGCCGTACTCGAGCGCCTCGCGCGGCGTCATGAAGTTGTCGCGCTCGGTGTCACGGGCGATCCGCTCGAGCGACTGACCTGTCTGCTCGGCCAGAATCTCCTCCAGGCGGCGCTTCATGCCGATCGCCTCGCGAGCGCGGATCTCGACATCGGAGGCCTGCCCGCCGAAGCCCGGCGTCCATAACTGGTGGATCAGGATCTTCCCGTTCGGGAGCGAGCTGCGTTTCCCCTTTGCCCCGCCGGCGAGCAGGACCGCGCCGATCGACATCGCGATTCCCACGCACATCGTGCGCACCTCTGGCCTGACGAACTGCATCGTGTCGTAGATCGCCAGACCCGAATAGACGTCGCCACCGGGTGAATTGATGTAGAGCGAGATGTCCTTTTCCGGATCCTCCGCCTCGAGGTGAAGAAGCTGGGCGTTGACGACGTTCGCGACCTGGTCGTCGACTGCCGAGCCGACGAAGACGATCCGCTCGTCGAGCAGGCGGGAGTAGATGTCGAAAGCCCGCTCTCCCCGGCTGGTCTGCTCGATCACGGTTGGCACGTACGGGCTCATGCCGCGACCGGCTCGTGGACAGTCGCCGGCACGCCGGCGATCTCGACAGGGACGCCGTAGACCGCCAGACCGGCAGCGACCGCTTCCGCGTCGGCGAGCGTTGCCGGAACGTAGAGCGCGAGTGGATAGGCGGTCGCCGCGCGCCAGCCGAGCTCACCTTCGAGGCGGTCGCCCCAGAGGAGCGCGCGGCCAAAGACCCGGTCGCCGCCGACGGCGAGATAGTGGCGCCACTGCTCGAGCGACTTCGCGACATGGATTCCGCACTCGCACAGCGGGTCGGGCGCTTCGTGTCGCGCGCGATAGAGCTTCTTGCAGTCCGCGACGGCCGGTCGGCCCGGCGGCCAGAGGCTGCCGTAGAGGACGCTGCGCAGTCGTGTCCGTTCCTCGCTGTGCTCGACGCGCCAGATCTTCCAGCCCACGACCGGCTCGGTCGCGTTCGTGACTGCTTCTACAGGAGCTCCGATTCGCACGATATCTAGATATCAGATGGATATCGCGGCGTCAAATGGCGGAAGAGGAGCCGGAGGCCGGACTCGAACCGACGACCCACGGTTTACAAAACCGTTGCTCTACCAACTGAGCTACTCCGGCACGCCTTCATGGTAGGCGAAGTTCCGTTGTCTGTTTAGGACACGGCCCAGCCGATACCAATGCCACTCTTCAGACGTGATCGAACATCCGAAGACGAAAGGCGACCGGACGGCGCTCGCAGTCATGATCGCTCTACAGGACGCTAGTTTCGGTGTCGCTCTGCCGTTTGGCGAGAACACGCGCTATGACCTCGTCATCGATGATGGCCACTCGCTCGCTCGGGTCCAATGCAAAACGGGTCGACTTCGTGAGGGGGCCGTCAGGTGGAATGCGTGCAGCAACTACGCGCACCACGCCAATCCGCGAATGGCGCAACGCGACTACATCGGTGAGATCGACTATTTCGCGGTCTACTGCCCTGAGACCTCCGGCGTCTACTTGGTGCCGATTCAGCACGCGCAGGTTCGCACGAAAGGGTCACTCCGCGTTCACCCGCCACGCAACAACCAGCGCAGGTTCATCCGGCTCGCACGTGAATACGAAATCGGGCGCGTCGATATCCAGCCTCTGAACGCGCGAGTCGCGGGTTAACCCACCGTTTGGACCGTCACGGACACCCGCTGCGGCGAGTTGTTCGAATAGCCGCCGATGTTCCAGTCCGCCTCATCCGGCTGGACGTTGCCCGCCTCGTCGCGGGCGCGGCAGCAGAGGACGTAGTCCCCAGGCTCGTCGGCCGCCCACTCGAAGCGCCAGCCGCGCCAGCCCCAGCGTGACTCAAGGGGCTCCAGCTCCGCGTCGCTCCAGGTCTCGCCGCCGTCGGCGCTGACCTCGACACGCGTCACCGGCGCCCAGCCCGACCAGGCCCGTCCCTGTAGCAGGCACGGGCCGGCCGGCACGGTCCGCGCACGTGTGTTGAAGTCCGGGATCCCGGGCGGCACCATCAGCGCACGCGGCTGCATGCGGGTGACCGGAGTTCCCTCGTCCTCCTCGTTGTCGCGGTATCGGTAGGCCGCCGTGTGCTGGTAGCCCTGAAACGGCTCGTCGACGACCGTGATCGCGGTCAGCCACTTCACGTTCGTCATCCCGTACCAGCCCGGGACGAGCAGGCGGAGCGGGAATCCGTGCTGCGGCAGGAGCGGCGCACCGTTCATCTCGTATGCGAGCAGGACGTCGTCCCCGAGGGCGACGTCGAGCTCGAGGCTGCGCTGATAGCTCTGCTCGACGCCTTTCTCGAAGCCGCGGTCGAGCCCGGTGAAGACGACCTCGACCGCATCGTCGAGCGGCTCGGTCTCCTCGAGGATCGCCCTCAGTGACACACCCGTCCAGCGTGCGTTTCCGACGGCCTCGAGCAGCCACGGCTGGCTGACGACGTGCGGGGCAAGCAGCGCCCGGCCGTTACCGGCGCACTCCATCGTCGCCGTCAGTTCCTGCGCGGGTCGCTCGCGGAGATCTCCGAGCAACAGCTTCAGCGGCTTCGCCACCCGCCCGCCGACGCTCAGAGCCCACTGGTCGGCATCCACGTCCGGGATGTCGTAGTGGATCAGGAGGTAGTGGAGACCTGCCGGCGTGATCGGATAACGCAGGGCCTCGAGCGGCAGGCCGTGATTACGGGCCGCGAGCTGCAGCTCGTCCTGACTAATCGCCGCGTCCAACGCGCGGCCAGATTACCCCGCTACTGCAGGACCTGGCGCGCTTGTTGGTGCTGGAGCACCTTTCGCTTGACCCGCTGCAGCGCGTTGTCGATCGTCTTGGTGTCGCAGCCGAGCTCCTCCGCCATCTCCTCGTAGGAGGAGCCCTCGAGGTAGAGCTTCAGGGCATCGGCCTCGAGCTTCGAGAGGCCGGTGCCGAGCGAGAACACGAGGCTCTGCAGCTCCTCGGTCGAGATCACGCAGATCGAGGGGTCGTCGACGGTCGGGCCGGGGAGCGCATCGCCGAGGGTCACGTCCGAATCGGAGTCCTGGCCCGCCGGCGTGTTCGAGAAGGAGATGTACGTGTTCAGCGGCGAGTGCTTGAAGCGCGTAGCGGTCTTGATCGCCGTGATGATCTGGCGCGTCACGCAGAGCTCGGCGAAGCTTCGGAACGAGGTCTCCTTGTCGTGCCGGAAGTCGCGCACCGCCTTGTAGAGGCCGATCAGGCCCTCCTGGATCAGGTCCTCGGAATCGCCACCGGCGAGGAAGTACGAGCTCGCCTTCAGACGGACGAAGCCCGTGTAGCGGCGGATCAGCGCGTCGAGGGCAACCTGGTCGCCGTTACGGGCCCGGACGACGAGCTGGAGATCCGCAAGCTCGCGCTGCTGTCGCTGAGCCGAATACGCTGGGGCTGAACGGGCCGGCATTCGCTTCCCCTCTCTCACGGGTAAGAAACGGCGTCAGGACCGAATCTCATGTTGAGGTTGAGGTGACGGTAGCAAGGTCCCAACGAAAACACAAGACCTTGCGTTTATATCGAATTAACCGGACCGATTGCGTCTCAATCGCTCCAACCGGTCCCTTGTCGCGCGATCGAGTCGCTCGGCCAATCTATGCGGCCGTTCCTCTTGCTGGCCCGCCGGCTCGAGGTCGCGGACGAAGGTGGCCGAGCTGAGCTTCATCACCTCCTGGCCCGAGGTGCCGCGCACGGCGAAGTCGGAGGAAACAAGGCAGACGCGTTCCCGGCCCCGATACTCGGCCGCGAGCTGCTCGAGCACGGTGTCTGCGTGCGGCGCATAGCGAACTTCCAGCGGGCCGTGCGTCCGTTCTTCGCCGACACCGTCGAAGACGACCACCCCACGCGCGCCCTTGAGGGCGACGAAGCTCGCGAGCTGGTCGACCAGCTCGCGCGGATGCGAGAACGAGCCGGCGTGGAGGACGTTGTAACCGTCGAAGAGGTAGAGGGTCGGCTCAGCCACCGTTGCGCTGCCTGCGGGCCTCGTAGAGGAGAACGCCCGCTGCGACGCTGACGTTCAGCGATTCGACCTCGCCGGCCACTGGGATCGAGACCGCCGCGTCGCAGGTGCGGCGGACGAGCGGCCGGACGCCCTTGCCTTCTGCGCCGAGGACGAGCGCGATGCCGCCCGTTAGGTCGGCCTGCCACAGTTGCGTCTCGGCGTCCCCGGCGGCGGCCCAGGCCCAGAGCCGCGGGCCTTTCACCTCCGAGAGGTAGCGGGCCATGTTCTTGACGACAGCGACGGGAAGGTGCTCGATCGCGCCGGCCGAGGCGCGGACGACGGCCGGCGTCACTCGCGCTGCGTTGTGCGCCGGGACGACGATTCCGGTCGCTCCCGCGGCCTCTCCCGTGCGGGCGACCGCGCCGAGGTTGTGCGGATCGGTGACCTGGTCGAGGCAGACGAGCAGCGGCGACTCGCCCGCGGCTAATTCGTACGCGTCCGCATAGCGGTAGGGCTCGGCCCAGGCGAGGACTCCCTGGTGGTCTCGCGTCCCCGCCGCCTCGGTCAGGTCCCGCTCGGGCTTGACCCGGGACCTGGTCCCGAGGCCTGGCTCGCGGAGCCACGGCTCCGCCTTCAGCGCCCGCTCGGTCACCCACAGCTCGAGCACCTCGCGCGGCCCGCGCAAGGCCTCACGTACAGGCCGGCGGCCGTAGATCTGCTCGCGGGTCATTTGGGAACGAGCTCGAAACCGTCGGCGACATCTCGGACCTCCCAGCCCTGGCCCTCGATCTCGCCGCGCAGGCGGTCCGCCTCGTCGAAATCGCGACTTGCCCTTGCTTCTTGGCGCTTCTCCGCGAGCGCGACGAGGCCGTCGGGCGCCGAGACCGCCTGTGCGAGGTCGCCGAGCCCGAAGAGCTCCAGCCCCCACCGCAACGAGGCGGTTTGGCCGCGTGCCCGCCAGTCGTGGAAGAGCGCGAGGGCGCCCGCGGTGTTGAAGTCGTCGTCGAGCACACGGGCAAGAGAGTCGCGATCGATCTCCCCCGGCTCGGAATCGAGACCGACGAAGTAGTTGCGGAAGGTCTCGGCCTGTGCGCTCGCCTGCGCCATCACCTCGTCGCTGAAGTCGATCGGCTTGCGCCAGGCCGAGTTCATGAAGAAGAGCAGGATCGCCTCGCGCCCCCATTCTTGGACGGCCTCGCGAAGGGAGACGATGTTGCCGAGCGACTTCGACATCTTCTCGCCGGTCAGCTCGAGGAGCCCGTTGTGCATCCACATGCGCGCGAACTCGCTGCCAGCGCCGCGCGACTGCGCGAGCTCGTTCTCGTGGTGCGGGAAGATCAGGTCGATCCCGCCGCCGTGGATCTCGAAGACCGGACCGAGAAACTTCTCGGCCATCGCCGAGCACTCGATGTGCCAGCCCGGGCGGCCCGGCCCCCACGGCGACTCCCAGACGGTGTCCTCGCCCTCCTTGTGCGCCTTCCAGAGCGCAAAGTCGCGCGGGTCCTCCTTCAGCTCCTCGCGTTCCGCTTCCTCCGACGGGTTGTGCAGAGCCTCGTGGTCGCCCTCGCGGCCCGAGAGCCGGCCGTACTCGGGAAATGCGGCGACCCTGAAGTAGACGTCCCCGCCGGCCGGGTAGGCGAGCCCGCGGTCGACGAGCCTGCCGATCAGGTCGACGATCTCGGGGACGGTCTCGGTCGCCTTCGGCTCGTGGTCGGGCCGGCCGAGCCCGAGCAGATCAGTGTCGTCGACGTACCAGCGCGAAGCCTCCGCTGCGAGCTCGGCGCTGTGGCCCGGCGCAGCCAGGTAGATCTTGTCGTTGATGTCCGTGATGTTCTCGGCGAGCCGGACGTCGTAGCCGGACTCCTCGAGCCAGCGCTTCAGCCACATCGAGAGCACGAACGGCCGCGCATTGCCGATGTGGATCCGCTGGTAGACGGTCGGCCCGCAGAAGTACATGCGGATCGGGCCTGGAGGCGGCGGCAGCTCGAAGAGGCCGCGCGTGTAGGTGTCAAAGAGCCGCATCGGCCCTCCGCAGCGCCTCGTCCTTCGGCAGCGCTTCGAGCAGGGCGGCCAGCTCAGGCCCGCGGTCTCGGCCGGTGAGCGCCAGCCGCAGAGTCTTCAGGTCGCCGCCGACAGCCTTCAGCTCGCGGACGAGCTCGCGGGCCGCGTCGTGGTCCAGCCCGTTACTCGCACCTTCGCGGAGCTCCTTGAAGCGCTCCAGCGTCGGACGGGCCTCGGCCGGCAGCTGAACGGGCTCGGGCTCGAGCACCTGCCGTGCGAGCTCGCGCGCCTCGTTCAGGTCGCGGGCGCCGCGCAGCACCGGCACGAGCCCGACCGGCGCTTCGGCGGCCTCCGCAAGTTCAGCGTCCGGCATCTCCGCGATCGCCTCGATCGCCAGCCGCCTGATCCGGGGCAGGTCGTAGTGGACGTCGTGCTTCGGCAGCCCGAGCTCTTCGAGGTAGCG
>WNGC01000870.1_pt1 | contig 22551 bp, 22 predicted proteins | sample 5400051 | NCBI WGS metagenome assembly WNGC01 (sample SAMN13153368, study PRJNA577476) | soil metagenome | isolation source: 20 cm soil or saprolite under grassland replicate 2 | place: USA:California | collected 2016-06-15
GCGTAACTTCCCTGCGTTGGGGCCGGCGAAAAAACCCCTCGCCCTTCTTATGAGCCCGGGTCGGTGCGACCGGTAGCATCGCCGAGATTCCCGGAGATCGAGTTCGTCGCCGGTAAACCGAAGCGTCACCAAGGCCTTGCGGTCGGCCTTCACCTCAGTCTTCGTCGTGGAGTTTGCCAAGCGGCTCGCCCTCTTTCCCGCGCCTCTCTCGGATTTCACGGAGCCATCGGCCGACGACCCTCTTGATCGCCGCGGTCGTTACCTCTTCGCGAATGCCCTCTTCTTCAAGGAAATCGTGGAGGGTCGAACCCCAATGCGGGTTTTTGGTCTTCGTCATTGCGTCAGCTCTCGCCGGAGGTTGTCAAACCCGGGGTCATTCCGGGACGGCCTGAAGGGCCGTGCCCCGGAATGACGCGTGCCTACCGCGGTCAGCAGCGGGTGACGTGCGCCGAGACGCACAGCCATTTGCCGTTCTGGCGTGCCCACACATCGGTGTAGCGGCCCATGCCCGGGCGTCCGTCGGCCGTCGTGTAGCTCGTGCGCGCGTGGATGATCGCGACATCGCCGAATATCCGGATCTCGACGTCGAGCGCTTCCAAATTTGAGATCGTCACCGGCCGCGCGGTCTGCGCCAGAAAACCGCTGCGGTCGATGAGCGAGCCGTCCGGGTTGGAGCAGCGGAAATCCGCTGCGAGGATCTCGTCGAAGCGCCGGACATCGCTGTTCTGCACCGAGCGGATGTAGTCGTGATTGAGGCGCGTCAGCGTCTCCAGGTCGGCTGTCGACGTCGCAGAATCGGGCATGGCCTATCCCCATCGTGATGCCGCCGAGAGTGCGTCGATGCCGCGCGCCTCGCAACAGCGCACAGCTATCGCAGGGACTGATGCCGCGCAGGAGCCCTCGGCAGGGAACCCTTGACAGCCGGAAGCATTTTGAGTACAAAACAAGAACATAGCGGCTGGTCATTCACGAATGCCGGGTTTGCAGCGTCGATCTTCAGCGAAAGGCAGCGGTTTGCAGCGGCGAATTTTGCTGCTCTTTGCCGCCTGTCTCCGGCCGCCGGTTGAAAAAAACGGCGGATTGCCTGCTGAACAGCGGCAGGCCGCAACCTCCGCGCGAATTTTTGCTGCAGATTCCCTGCAGATGCAGCAAACGGGACTGGGGTGCTCGATTGCAGGTTGTAGCTCGATCCGGCGTATCCGACGCCTATTGCCGCGCCGCCGAGAATCGGGGTAAGCGGGGCCGGGGAGTTCGCCCGGGGGATCGGGCAATATTGGGGGCAATCACATGAGCGTCATGGCGTCGGCATCGGGACAGCAAATCGACATCGCGGCTTCCGTTCGCGCCGCCTATCAGTTCGCCCGCGATAACGCGCGCCTGGCGGTCAATCTCGCGCTGGTGCCGTTCGCGATTGTCGTCGGCGCCGAGCTCCTCGCCTGGCTCGTCGGGGGCGGCGGCTGGTTTGGCATGATCCTGGCGATGCTGATCCAAGCCGGCGGTTTTGCGGTGTTCGGTACCGTGTTCATCGTGCGCTGGCACCGTTTCGTGCTGCTCGGCGAGACGGCAACCCAGAGCCTGTTCCCACCGGGCTGGGGCACGTTCTTCCTGACCACGATCAAAGTCGGGCTCGCGTTTCTGGTCGGCACGTTTGTGCTGGGGATGATCGCGGCCGTGCCGCCGCATTTTCTGACCGGCCTTATCGCGTTTGTCGGCTTTGTCGCGATGGGCGTCGCCTGGGCGCGCCTCTCGCTGGTGTTTCCCGCCGCCGCGATCGAGCGGCCGATGACGCTGCGCGAGGGCTGGGACGTCATGGCCGGCAATTATTGGCGGCTGTTCGCGTGCATCCTCGGCTGCTACCTGCCGTTCGGGATCGTGCATTACGTCGTCGACAAGATCGGCGGCGCAGCGCCGTCGATCCTATGGATCGTGTTCCAGGCGGTCGCGCTGGCGGTGTCGTTCGCCGGGGTCGCGGTCGTCGCCGCGATGTTGTCCGAGGTTTATCGCGGCTTCTACCCGCCCGAGCCGCAGGCCGCGGAGCGCCGCGCCTCCTGAATCCCAGCCCAATTGCAAGCAGCGGACTCATTCTGCGGTGGTGCTAGGCGGGCAATGAGCGACGCGGCTTCGCTATTGCCGCCGAAAATCGACGTTGCGGCATCGGTGCGGTTTGCCTACGCGGCCGTGATAAACAATGCGCGGCTTGCGATCGCTCTCGCTTGGTTGCCGTTCGCGATCCTGGCGGTAGTCCAAATCGTCGACTCTATGTTGGACGATGACCGCGGGTTCGTCCGGATTCCGGTGGTGCTGATCGACGCTGCGGTTTGGGCGATATTCCTTGTTCGTTGGCATCGCTTTATTTTGCTCGAAGAGACCATGGCAAAGTCATTGTTCCCGCCTGGATGGGCAGCCTACGTTTGGACAGGGGTGAAGCTGTGGCTGCTGCTCTCCTTCGGTTTGTTAGTGGGCTTCGCCCTGTTCCTATTTATGGAGATCATTGCTCCGGTTTCGTCGACCGGCGCTATCGCGATCGGAGGTATGATCTCCCTTGTATTTGTCCTCGCTCTTATCTGGGCGCGCATATCGCTCGCATTTCCCGCAGCAGCCGTTGGGCGGCCAATCACGCTGTTCGCCGAGGCCTGGGAGCTGGCAAGAGGAAATTACTGGCGGCTCGTAGCCTGCCTAATCGCTTGTTGTGCGCCTTTCGTGATTTTTACCTACGGCATCGGCTCGATTGCCGACGTGCTTCCATCGATGCTGCGCAGCACAAGCCCGTTCCTCGACTTGGCAGTGTTGTTTGCCGGCGCGGCGGTCGTGGCCTCGCTGTTGTCCCATATCTATCGCCGGCTATCTCCGGTCGAGCCGCAGGCCGCGGAGCGCCGCGCCTCCTGATTGCGGCGAGTCTCAGGTCTGCTTGAAGCAGCGCGCAGCGTTGTCCCAGAACAATTTGCGCGCCAGCTCGCCTTTGACGCTCGGCCATTCCAGGATCTTGTCGATCGAGTGCGGGAACCAGCTCTCGAAATGCGGATAGTCCGAGCCGAACATCAGGCAGTCCTCGCCGAGCGCGCCGGTGACCATATTGAACATCGGCTCGTGCTCATGCGCCTCGATGTTGCAGAAGACGCGCCCGGCCGCGAATTGCTCGCTGGGGAGCAGCTTCAGTTTGGCGGTGCGGCCGACATAGGATACCTGCTCGTCCATGCGCCTGACCCAAAAGGGCAGCCAGCCGAAGCCGCATTCGAGCACGCATAACCGCAGCCCGGGATAGCGGTCGAGGATACCGCCGGCGAGAAACCCGGCCATAAAGCGCATCGCGCCCCAGGGGTGCGAGCACAGCCGCGCCAGATACACATTGTCCCACATGTCCTGGTAGCCCGGGAAATAGGGCGGCGACCAGGTGAAGCTGTGATGCACGATCGCCAGATCGTGCGCCTCCGCTTCGCGCCAGATCGGCTCGAGATCGGGGTGATCGACCGGCCTGTCGTTGTCGAGGAGCGGCTGCACCGCGACGGCCCATTTCGATTGACCCCATTCGCGGATCTCGCGCACGGCCTCGCTGACATCGCGGGTCGAGGCGACGATCGGTCCCTTCAGCCGGTCGGGATAGGGGCCGCAGAACTCGGTCATATAGCGGTGATAGGCGCGGATCAGACCGATCTCGAGCGATACATCCGGCAGGCCGACGACGCTCGTCCAGATCGACGGCACCAGGAAATGCACGTCCGAGCCCTCGGCATCCATATCCAGGACGCGATTGTCGGAACGGTCATCGACGACACCCGGGCCCGGCCGCCGCTCGCCGCGCCACACACGCCCGTCGCCGGTGCCGGGCCGCGCCTCCGCTTCGCCCAGCGTGCGCTCGTAGAGCTTCTGGTCGAAGCGATAGGTATTGCGGGTCCCGCCATCGGTGCTGCGCGACTTGATCGCGACCCGATACGGCGCGAGATCGTCGAGCCGTGTCCTGAAGCCCGGATCGACATAGCGCTCCAACACATCGGCGCCAGGGTCGATATGCGTGTCGGTATCGTAGACACGGAACCCGTTCTTCATCCGATCCTCCGGCCGTCTGTCGCAGCGTGTGTCACTGCAATTTCATATAGAGCCGTTCGTCATAGAGCGCGCCCTGCAAGGGGACGAGCTTGGCGCGAAACGCACGGGTGTGTTCCGCCATTGCATGGGCGCTTTGCGCCGGCGCGTCGCGCCATGCTTCGAGAAGCGGCAGGTGGTTGGCGCGGCCGTCCTGCTGCAGCACATCGAAGCGTAGATTGCCGGCTTCCTTGCGGCTCGCTTCGGCGAGTTGCTTCAGCAGTTCGATCGTCTGGTCCTTCCCGGCCGGAAACACATCGACATGCGTCAGCACATAAACCGGGTTGCCGCCGCCGGGCTCGGAGCCGATGCCTGGCCCGGCGACCGACAGCCCCGCATTCGTGCGGATGTCGAAGGGGCTTGCGAAACTTGGCTGCAATTTGTCGCGCAAGGCCGCGACCGCTGCGCCGTGCGCCTCGAGAGCAGGCTTGTCGCGCCAGACCTCGACGGTTGCAAAGCGAGCCGGCCGCGCTATTTCCTCGAGAGCGACGAACCCGGTGTTGCCGTCCTCCTTCCGGGTCGCCGCCGCGTATTGCCGCAAGGCATCAGCGGTCGGTTTCGTAGCGGCGTCGCCGACTTCGAAATAGGTGATGATGTAGACCGGTCCGGTATTCGGCATCGGGCCGGTTGCGCTGCCGGGCGCCGGCATCTGCGCCCTGGCCGGGCCGATGCCCCGAAATTCAGCTCGAACAGGATGCCGTCGATGCCAAGCTCGGCTTCGAGCTCCTTGAGCCGATCAACAACCCGCTCGGGCCCTCCGACGACGACCTTGTCGCGCAGCACCTGCTCATAGGTGATCGTCTTTACTTCTTCGACTTCGGCGCGGCGGCGCGCGTTGGGGGAGCCTTCGAGGCGGGTAATCAGCGATTTGTAGCCGGCCATGATGCTCGGCTCACCCTCCTCGAAGGCCTGCTTGTCGTCATCGCCGACATGCATCGAGAGCCGGAGATACACCTCGCCGTGACCGGGATGCCCGGCCTCGTCATAGGCGTCGCGATAGGCCTTCAAATCCGGCTTCAGACCCATCAGCGAACCGCTGCGCACCGATACGAACAGCGGATAGCCGAGCCGCCCCAGGGTGGGGAAAGTGTCCTCGCTAGCCCCGGCAATCCGGATCGGCGGATGCGGCCGCTGATAAGGCCGGGGCACCGCGCGGGCGTTGTCAAAGCTGTGATACTTGCCGTCGTAAGAGAAGGTCTCCTCCGTCCAGGCCTTCTTCACGATCTCGAGCGTCTCGTAGAAGCGCTCGCGGCTTTCCGCGTAGGGCACGCCATAGGCGGCATAGCCGCGCGGGTTGCCGCTGCGCCCGGCGCCGAGGATAAAGCGCCCGCGGCTGACCTGATCGATGGTCGCCGTTTCCTCCGCGAGGCGCAGCGGGTGATTCAGTGGCAAGACATGCACCGCCGTGCCGATCTTGATCCGCTTGGTGCGCGCCGCGATCTGGCCCGCGACATTCATCGGCGCGCTCAATACCGAGCGGCTCGCCTGCTGATGGATCTCGGCAAGCCAGAACACATCGAGACCCCAGCGGTCGGCCGCCTCGACCTGCTGGAAGCCCTGGTCGAACGCGTCGGCGTCGGATTGGCCCGGCACCTGTCGGTGAAACTCGTGATACCAGCCGAATTCCATGGCGGCTCCCTTCGAGGCGCGGCTCTCAACAGCTTGCAAAGCCTAGGCCGCGCCTAGCGATTTCGCAAATGCCGATCTTTGATCGGTGTCAATGCCGCGGAAGCCCATCAGAAGGTTAAGATTCTCGGCAGGTGTCCTCTATCTCGAGATTCCTGACCGGCGGCTCCGCTTGTGCTAGCTTGGAGGGCTGGGCGCCGGCTTTTTTGAAAGTAACGCGATGCGGGTGCTGGTGGTCGAAGACGACGTCGTGACGGCCGCACGGATCGAGATCGTGCTGCAGGCGGAGGACTTTGTCTGCGACCTGGCGCATCGCGGCGCCGACGGGGTCCGCTACGCCAAGCTGCACGCCTACGATATCATCCTGCTCGATCTGATGCTGCCCGATATGGACGGGTACGATGTCCTGCAGCAATTGCGGGAGGCGCAGGTCGAAACGCCGGTCTTGATCCTGTCGGGGCTGAGCGAGCTGGACGACAAGCTCAAGGGGCTCAGCTTTGGCGCCGACGATTTCCTGACAAAGCCGTTCGAGCATCGCGAGCTGATCGCCCGCATCCGCGCGATCGTGCGTCGTTCGAAGGGCCTGTCGCAATCGACGATCCGCACCGGCAAATTGCTGCTGAACCTCGATAACCGCACGGTCATGGTCGAGGGTCAGCCAGTCCGGCTGACCAGCAAGGAGTATGCGCTCCTCGAATTGCTGAGCATGCGTAAGGGAGCGATGCTGTCCAAAGAGGTGCTCCTCGATCACCTCTATGGGGATGAGGACGAAGCCGAGCTCAAGCTGCGCGTTTTTGTGCACAAGCTCCGCAGGAAGCTGTCGGAAGCGAGCGGCGAGGATTACATCGAGACCGTGCGCGGTCTCGGTTACACGCTGCGCGACCCCGCCGAACCCACGGCGGCGCCGCAGCGCGCCTGAGCACGGCCTTCGCCGGTACTCCCCATTCGTTGCACTTTTGGGTGTGGTGACGACCGGCGCCGAAGCCGCGTACACTCGCGCAATGCGCGACTGAGAACAAACGCGCAGGGGAGGACGGCATGGCGGATCGGCGCGGCGCGTCGTCGGATAGTGCATTGGTCATCACGCGCCGCGACGTCCTCGCGGCGGCCAGCGTAGGCATGGCGATGGCGCCCGCATTTCCGGCCTGGGCCGCGGCCGCTGGGCAGCTCACCTGGGGCATTCATGTGTCGCTGGCGCCGGTCTGGTTCGAGCCGGCCGAGGCATCCGGCATCATCACGCCGTTCATGGTGTTTTACGCACTGCACGACGCGATGGTGAAGCCAATGCCCGGCAAGGCATTGGCGCCAAGCCTCGCCGAATCCTGGTCGGCTGCCGAAGACGGCCGCAGCTACGAATTTCTGCTGCGCGACGGCGCCAAATTCCACAATGGCGATCCCGTCACAGCCGAGGATGTCAAATTTTCCTTCGAGCGCTATCGCGGCACCGCCAACGAGCTACTGAAACAGCGGGTCGCGGCCGTGGAGACGCCCGATGCGCGGCACATCCGGTTTCAGCTGAAGGAGCCGTGGCCCGATTTTCTCCTGTTTTATGCCACGATGACCGGCGCCGGCTGGATCGTGCCGAAGAAGTACGTCGAAAAGGTCGGCGCCGACGGTTTCAAAAAGGCGCCGATCGGCGCCGGTCCGTATAAATTCGTTTCATTCAATCCCGGGGTCGAGCTGGTCCTCGAAGCCTTCGACCCGTATTGGCGCAAACCGCCCTCGGTGAAGAACCTCGTATTCAGGGTCATTCCCGACGAGGCAACGCGGCTGGCGGCGCTGAAGCGCGGCGAAGTCGATATCGCCTATTCGATCCGCGGCGAGCTCGCTGAGGATTTGCGCAATACTCCCGGGCTGAGCTTGAAGCCGGCGCTCGTGCAGGGCGTCTTCTGTCTGTATTTCCCCGACCAGTGGGACCCGAAATCACCCTGGCATGACGAGCGGGTGCGACGCGCCGCGAGCCTCGCGATCGACCGCAAGGGCACGAATGATGCGCTGACCCTCGGCTATTCCAAGGTCACGGGTAACCCCATCGTCCCCGACGGCTACGAATTTTTCTGGCAGCCGCCGCCTGAGGCCGCCGCCTACGATCCTGAGAAGGCGAAAAAGCTGCTCGCCGAAGCCGGTCACCCCGGCGGTTTCGATGCCGGCGATTACAACTGCGACTCCTCGTACGCGAATATCGGCGAGGCGGTCGTCGACAATCTGGCGGCGGTCGGGATCCGCGCCAGGTTGCGTCCCGTCGAGCGCGCCGCCTTCATCAAGGAATACAACGAGAAGAAGTTCAAAAACATCATCCAGGCCGGACCGGGGGCCTTTGGCAATGCGGCCACCCGCATCGAGGCGCAGCTCGTCAAAGGCGGCACGTTCTCGTACGGCAGCTATCCCGATATCGACGAATTGTACCAGCAACAAACGGTCGAGCTCGATCGTGCGAAGCGCGAAGCGATCCTGCACAAGATCCAGCAGATCATGACCGAGCGGGTCATCTACGCGCCGATCTGGCAACTCGCCTTTATCAACGGCACCGGGTCGCGGGTCGGCGAGTCCGGGTTTGGCAAGATCGCGCTGTTTCCGTACACCTCGCCCTACGAGGACATCACGATCAAGGGGTGAGCGACTTTGCAAAGAAGCGATTAGGGAGGAGCATCGTGGACTCGTCTCGATCGAAGTGCCAGGCGGGCCGCGGCTTAACCCGCCGCGACGCGCTTGCACTCGCCGCGCTCGGCCTGACCGCCGGGATGCCAGGCATCTCGCAAGCCGCCGGACCTTCGGGCCAACTGACTTGGGCGGCGCATGTTTCGCTCGCGCCGACCTGGTTCGATCCCGCGGAGACCTCGGGGATCATCACGCCGTTCATGGTGCTCTACGCCTTGCACGACGCAATGGTGAAGCCGATGCCGGGGCAGCCGCTGGCGCCAAGCCTGGCCGAATCCTGGACGGCCGCCGAGGATGGGCTGAGCTACGAATTCGTCCTGCGTAAAGGGGTACTCTTTCACAATGGCGAGCCGGTCACGGCCGAGGACGTCAAGTTCTCGTACGAGCGGTATCGCGGCGCCTCACACGACATGATGAAGGCGCGCATCGCGTCGATCGATCTCGTCGATCCGCAGCGCGTCCATTTCCATCTTAAGGAGCCGTGGCCCGATTTCTTGACCTTCTACGGCAGCGCGACCGGCGCCGGTTGGATCGTGCCGAAAAAATATGTCGAGAAGGTCGGGGAGGATGGGTTCAAAAAAGCTCCGATCGGCGCCGGGCCTTATAAATTCGTATCATTCAATCCGGGCGTCGAGCTGACCGTCGAGGCGTTCGAGGGTTATTGGCGTAAGGTGCCGAGCATCAGGCGCATCGTGATCAAGAGCATCCCCGACGAGTCGACGCGGCTGGCGGCGCTCAAGCGCGGCGAGGTCGACGGCATCTACTGGATCACCGGCGAGCTCGCCGAAGATCTGCAGCGCAGTCCCGGGCTCACGCTCGCGGTGGGCCATACCGCGTCGCAATGGCTATATTTTCCCGAACAGTGGGACCCGAAATCGCCATGGCATGATTTACGGGTGCGGCAGGCCGCCAATCTGGGGCTCGACCGGTCCAACATTAATCAGGCGATCCAGCTGGGGCATGCACTGCTGCATGACAACGCTTTCGTCCCGGCGCACTTTGAATTCTATCGAAAGGCCCCGCCGCCGCCCTTCGACCCGGCCAAGGCGAAGCAGCTGCTGGCGGAAGCAGGCCATCCCAACGGCTTCGATGCCGGGCCGCTTTACTGTGACGCCGCGTTCTCGAACATTGGCGAGGCGATGGCAAACAGCCTGGGCGAGGTCGGCATCCGGGCGAATCTGCGGCCGGTCGAGCGGGCAGCGTTCTACAAGAGCTTTTCCGAGAAGAAGTACAATGGCCTGATCATGGGTGGCAGCGCCGCTTTCGGCAACGCCGCGACCCGGCTCGAGGCGTTCGCCGTCAAGGGCGGAGCCTACGCCTATGGCAGCTACCCCGATATCGACGCGCTGTTCCAACAGCAGGCCGGCGAGCTGGATCACGCAAAACGTGAGGCGCTGCTGTTTCAGATTCAACAGCTTGTGCAGGAAAAGGTCATCGCGGCGCCGCTCTGGCAATTGGCGGCGCTGAGCGGCGTCGGGCCGCGGATCGGCGAAGCGATGATCGGCGCGATCGCCGGCGACCCCTGGACCTCGCCCTATGAGGACATCACGCTGAAAGGCGCCTGAGCGTCGCCCGTCTTCGCGTCACCTATCCCCGCGGATGGATGACACCAGCAGAGTCCCGGCCTAGACTTGTCTGCAAGGCTCCACCTCAAACAGGAGCCGCATGGAGCAGGATATGGCCACGTCTTTTGAAGACGCCGGGACCGGTGTGCCCGGCCGCAACGGGATTCCTTTCAGCCGCCGCGATCTGCTCGCCCTGGCCGCGCTTGGACTTGCCTCCAGCGCATCGCGCGGAGCCCTCGCCGCCGCACCGCAAGGACAGCTGACCTGGGGCGTCCACGTCTCGCTCGCGCCGACCTGGTTCGACCCGGCCGAGACGCCGGGGATCATCACGCCGTTCATGGTGCTCTACGCGTTGCATGACGCGATGGTGAAGCCGATGCCGGGCCAGCCGATGGCCGCGAGTCTCGCGGAATCCTGGTCGGCCTCGGAAGATGCGCTGATCTACGAGTTCGTGCTGCGCGAGGGGCTCAAATTCCATAACGGCGAGCCGGTCACCGCCGAGGACGTGAAGTTCTCGTTCGAGCGCTACCGCGGCACCTCGCACGATCTGATGAAGGCGCGCGTCGCGTCGGTCGAAGCCGTCGATCCGCGGCATGTCCGCTTCAAGCTGAAGGAGCCGTGGCCCGATTTCATGGTGTTCTACGCCACCGCGACGGGCGCCGGCTGGATTGTGCCGAAGAAGTATGTCGAGAAGGTCGGCGAGGACGGGTTCAAGAAGGCACCGATCGGCGCCGGCCCGTACAAATTCGTGTCGTTCGACCCCGGCATCGAACTGACGCTGGAGGCTTTCGACGGTTATTGGCGCAAGCCCCCGGGCGTCAAGCGTTTAGTATTCCGCTGCATTCCGGATGAGGCGACGCGGCTCGCCGCGCTAAAACGGGGCGAGGTGGATATCGTCTACTCGATCCGCGGCGAGTTGGCCGAGGAGCTGCGCGCGACGCCGGGGCTGACGCTGAAGCCCTCGGTCATTCAGGGCACGTTCTGGCTGGCCTTCCCCGACCAGTGGGATGAGAAATCCCCATGGCATGACGAGCGGGTCCGCCGCGCCGCCAGCCTCGCGATGGATCGCGACAGTATCAACCAGGCGCTGACCCTTGGCTATTCGCGGCTGACCGGCAATCCGTTTGTGGCCGACAGCTTCGACTTTTATTGGCAGCCGCCAAAGCCGGTCTACGATCCGAAACAGGCCAAGCAGCTTCTGTCTCAGGCGGGTCATCCGAACGGCTTCGACGCGGGTGAATATTATTGCGACGCGTCCTACGCCAATCTCGGCGAGACGATCGTCAACAATTTGCGCGAGGTCGGGATCCGCGCCCGGCTGCAGCCGCTCGAACGCGCCGCTTTCTTCAAGGGCTATGCGGAGAAGAAGTACAGGAACCTGATCCAAGGCGGCAGCGGTGCGTTCGGCAACGCGGCGACGCGCCTCGAACAGATGGCGGTCAAGGGCGGCATGTACGCTTATGGCAGCTATCCCGATCTCGACGAGATGTTCAAACAGCAGGGCGCCGAGCTCGACCAGAAAAAGCGCGGCACGATCCTCGAAAAGATGCAGCAGACCGTCTACGAGCGCACGATCTACGCGCCGATCTGGCAGCTCGCGTTTATCAACGGGCACGGGCCGCGGGTTGCTGAATCCGGCTTCGGGCTGATCCCGGGATTTGCCTATACCGGCCCCTATGAGGACATAACGCTGAAATCCGGCTAGGGCCCCGACGCGCCGCGGCGGGTCGCACGCACGCGTGGGCGGCTAACCCTTTGGTATGGGTGCGGCATTTGAGAATCGCAAAGACTTTCGCGGCCTCCTCCGCTACATTCCGGGCAAGGCTCCACGACGAGAGCCAGCACGGAGGAGTGTCTATGGAGTCACACGGTTTCGGCCGCCCGAACACCAATCTTACCCGGCGCGAGGTTCTCGCGGCCGCCGCGGCTGCCAGTCTCGCGGCCGGCGCGCCGCGCATCGCATCTGCCGCGCCGAGCGGGCAGCTGACTTACGGCGTGCATGTCGCGCTGACGCCGAATTGGTTGGATCCGGCGGAGACGCAGGGGATCATCACCCCGTTCATGGTGCTGTACGCGCTGCACGACGCGATGGTGAAGCCGATGCCGGGCAAGGCGGAGGCGCCGTGCCTGGCGGAGTCGTGGACGGCGTCTGCGGACGGGCTGACCTACGACTTCGTGATCCGGAAGGAGGCCAAGTTCCACAACGGTGAGCCGGTCACCGCCGAAGACGTCAAGTTCTCCTATGAACGCTACCGCGGGACGTCGCACGACCTGATGAAGGGCAATCTCGCGTCGATCGAGACACCCGATCCGCAGCATGTCCGCTTCAAGCTGAAAAAGCCGTGGCCCGACTTTCTGAACTTCTATTCGAGTGCGAGCGGCGCCGGCTGGATCGTGCCGAAGAAATATGTCGAGAAGGTCGGCGACGAGGGGTTCAAGCAGGCACCGATCGGCGCCGGCCCCTATAAATTCGTCTCGTTCACCCCCGGCGTCGAGCTCGTGCTCGAAGCCTTCGAGGGGTATTGGCGCAAGCCGCCGAGCGTCAAGCGGCTGGTCATGAAGGTGATCCCAGACGAGGCGACGCGGCTTGCGGCGCTGAAACATGGCGAGGTCGATATCGCCTATTCAATCCGGGGCGAGCTCGCCGAGGAATTGGAGAAGACACCGGGGCTCGCGCTGAAGCCGGTCGTGCTGCAGGCGCCGAACTGGCTCTACTTCCCGGAGCAGTGGGATCCGAAATCGCCATGGCACGATCTGCGGGTGCGCCAGGCGGCCAATCTCGCGATCGACCGCGAAGGCATGAGCCAGGCACTGTTCCTCGGCTATTGCAAGATCACCAACAGCATCATCCCCTACACCTTCGACTTCTATTGGCAACCGCCGGCCGCCGCGTACGACCCCGGGAAAGCCAAGAAGCTGATGGCCGAGGCGGGGTTTGCGAACGGATTTGACGCGGGCCTTCTCTACTGCGACAGCTCCTACGCGAACATGGCCGAGATCTCGGCCAACAACCTCGGCGAAATCGGCATCCGCACCAAGCTCGAACCTATCGAGCGCGCTGGCTTCTTCGCCGGATACGCCAGCAAGAAATACACGAAAGGCATCATCCAGGGTGCGAGCGGCGCCTTTGGCAACGCCGCGACGCGTCTCGCCGCGTTTGTCGTCAAGGACGGCGCCTTCGCCTATGGCAGCTATCCCGATATCGATGCGCTCTATCCGCAGCAGGCGGACGAGCTCGATCACGAGAAGCGCGCATCGATGCTGGCGAAGATGCAGCAGCTGGTTCACGACAAGGCGATCTATGCGCCGATCTGGCAACTCGGCTTCCTGAACGGCGTTGGCCCGCGGGTTGGCGAGGCCGGCTTTGGTCAGATCCCCGGTTTTGCTTACACCGCGCCTTTCGAGGACCTCACGATCAAGTCATAGGACGAAACTACAAGCAGCGCTTAACATCCGAGGACGCGATGAAACAATTCGTCATTAGGCGCATCGGCTACTGCGTTTTGTCGCTGTTCCTGTTGTCGCTGACGATCTTCTTTTTCGTTCGGGTAACGGGCGACCCGGCGACCTTGCTCGTCGAGCCGGGCGCCAGCCCCGCAGACATCGCCGCGATCCATCACCAGTTCGGCCTCGACCGCCCACTGATTGTGCAATACGCCCTGTTCATGGCGAGCGTGCTGACCGGCGATCTCGGCCAGTCCTTTTATTACCGCACGCCGGTTTTGGAGCTTTACTGGTCGCGGCTCCCCAATTCGGTGATGCTGGCGACAGCCGCGATGGCTTTCTCGCTGTTGATTGGCATCCCGAGCGGCATCCTCGCCTCGGTGCGCGTCGGCCGCTTCTGGGATAATGCCGGCAAAGTCTTCGCGCTGCTCGGCCTGTCGCTGCCCTCGTTCTGGGTCGGACTGGTGATGATCCTGGTTTTTTCGGTGTATCTCGGCTGGCTGCCCTCCTCGGGCTCCGGGACGCCGTTGCATCTGATCATGCCGGCTTTCGCGCTGGGCTGGTATTTCGCCGCCTCGCATATGCGCCTGACCCGCTCCTCGATGCTCGAGGTTCTCGGGTCGGAATACGTCAAGCTGGCGCGGCTGAAAGGCCTCCCGCAATCTCTCGTCATTGCCAAGCACGCCTTCAAGAACGCGCTGATCCCGGTGCTGACATTGGCCGGCATCAATTTCGTCATCATGATCAGCGTCGCGGTCGTCGTGGAGACTGTGTTCGCCTGGCCCGGCGTCGGGCGGCTGCTCTATGAGGGTATTGCGTTCCGCGACTTCCCCGTCGTCCAGGGCACCGTTTTGATGCTCGGCGCGATGACCGTCATCGTGAACCTCGTTGTCGATGTTCTCTACGCCGTGATCGACCCCCGCATCCGTTTGGCGAGCTGAGCCGTCATGAGCACCACCTCTGAAGTCCTAACCCTTCCGTCGCAGGCGCCGCGGTTTGGGTTTATCCGCGGGCTGCGGCTGTCGGGTTTTCCGATGATCCCGACCGCGATCCTTCTCGGCATCGCGTTCGTCGCGGTCTTCGCCAATCAGCTGGCGCCGCACAACCCTGAGGTCGGCAGCCTCGTGGCGCGCTTCAAACCGCCCTTCTGGGAGACGGGCGGCACCACGAAATACCTGCTCGGCACCGACCAGCTCGGCCGCGATGTGCTGTCCCGGCTGATTTTCGGCGCGCGCGTCTCGATGGTGGTCAGCATCACGGCCGTCCTCTTCGCCGGGGTGGTCGGCACGACGCTCGGCATCATCTCGGGCTATCTCGGCGGCTGGGTCGATCAGGTGATCATGCGCCTCGTCGATACGTGGCTTGCCCTGCCGGCGCTGACCTTCGCGATCTTTCTCGCCGCGATCGTCGGGCCGAGCATGTGGAACATTGTCATCATCCTCGGGATCACCTACTGGACGCGCTACGCTCGCGTCACCCGGGGCGAGGTGCTGTCGTTGAAGGAGCGGGAGTTCGTGCGGCTCGCGATCGTTGCGGGCTGCTCGAAATGGACAATCATGCGCCGCCACATCCTGCCCAACGTCATCAACTCCGCCATCGTGCTCGGCACGCTGATGGTCGGTGTCGTCATCATCACCGAGGCGACGCTGTCCTTCCTCGGCGTTGGTGTCCCGCCGCCGCAGCCGGCCTGGGGGTTGATGCTGTCGGACGGCAAGCAGAGCCTGATGGTCGGGCGCTGGTGGCTGACCATCTTCCCCGGCTGCTGCATCATGCTGATGGTGCTGTCGGCGAATATTCTGGGCGACTGGCTACGCGTTAAGCTCGACCCCCAGCTGCGCCAGCTCTGAGCCCCGGGACAATTCATGCCGTCCACGCCGCTCCTCGAACTCGAAAATCTTTCGACCCATTACGTCTCGGCCCAGGGCACCCGTGTCGTGCGGGGGGTCGACGATGTTTCGCTGCGCATCCATCCCGGCGAGACCTTGGGCATTGTCGGCGAGTCGGGATCCGGCAAGAGCACGCTCGCGCTCACCATCCTGCGCGTGCTGCCGCCGGCTGCCCGCATCGTCAGCGGCCGGATGATGTTCGAAGGCGAGGACCTGCTGCGGAAATCCGACGAAGAGATGCAGAAGATCCGCGGCCGCCGGATCGCGATGATCCTGCAGGACCCGATGGCCTCGCTGAACCCGCTCTTCACGATCGGCAATCAAGTGGCCGAGCCGATCCGCGTGCACGAGGGGGCGAGCCGCGCCACCGCCTGGAACCGGGCCCGCGAATTGTTGAAATCGGTGCGCATCCCGTCGCCTGAAACCCGCGTGACGCAGTACCCGCACGAGATGTCGGGCGGCATGCGCCAGCGCATCGTCGGCGCGATCGGCATCTCTTGCGAGCCGCGCCTGTTGATTGCGGACGAGCCGACGACCAGCCTCGATCTGACGATCCAGGCGCAATATTTGAAATTGCTGCGCGATCTGCAGCGCGCGCATGGCCTGGCGCTGATCTTCATCACGCACAATCTCGGCATCGTCGCCAAAATGTGCGACCAGCTCGCGGTCATGTACGCCGGCCGCGTTGTCGAATCAGGCCCGGTGTCGCGCATCTTCAATGCCCCGATGCATCCCTATACCGAGGCGCTGCTGAATTCGATCCCGAAAATGGGCGACGACCGCCAGCGCCTGACCGCGATCGACGGACAGCCGCCCGACCTCTCAAAGCTGCCGCCGGGCTGCGCCTTCGCGCCTCGCTGTCCGCGCGCCTTCGACCGCTGCCTGCAATCGGCGCCGCCGGAAACGGCGCCGGAGGAGGGGCGCACCACGCGGTGCTGGCTCGCCGCTCCTGTCATCGGCGTTGCCGCTCCCGTGTTGCGCCGGGAGGCGGTCTGATGCCGGTTGTCGAGGCGGTCGGGCTCACAAAGCATTTCTCGGCAAAACGTGGCGCGTTCGGCGGCACCCGCGGCGTCGTGCGCGCGGTCGACGATATCTCGTTTTCGATCGAGCGCGGCCAGACCCTGGGTGTTGTCGGCGAGTCCGGCTGCGGCAAGACGACGACCGCAAAGCTTGTCCTCGGATTGGAGGAGCCGACCAGCGGCTCGATCCGCTTCGAAGGCCGCGATCTGCACGAGCTCGACGCTGCCGGCCGCCGGCAGTATCGCAAATCGGTGCAGGCGGTGTTCCAGGACCCCTACGCGTCGTTGAACCCGCGGATGCGGGTCGGCGCGATCATCGCCGAGCCGCTCGTCACCAACGAGCAGCTGTCGAGGGACGAGGTGCGGGGTCGCGTGCGGCGCCTCCTCGACATGGTCGGGCTGCCCGACCGCGCCGCCGATCTGTTCCCGCATGAATTCTCCGGCGGACAGCGACAGCGCATCGCGATTGCCCGCGCTTTGGCGCTCTCGCCAAAACTCGTCGTGCTCGACGAGCCGGTGTCCGCCCTCGACGTGTCGATCCGGGCGCAGATCCTCAATCTGCTATGCGACCTGCAGGCCGAACTCGGGCTCTCTTATCTGTTCATTGCGCATGACCTCGCCGCGGTGGCGCATATGAGCCACACGATTGTCGTCATGTATCTCGGCAAGATTGTCGAGCAGGGAGAGGCGCGCACGCTCGCCCGCACCCCGAAGCACCCCTACACGGAGGCGTTGTTCTCGGCCGCCTTGCCGAGCCATCCGGACGAGCGGCAGGACGAAATCATCCTGGCTGGCGAAGTGCCAAGCCCGCTGAATCCGCCTTCCGGCTGCCGCTTTCATCCGCGGTGTCTGCATGCGATGCCGCGTTGCGCCGAAGAGGAGCCGGCGCTCACGACAATCGAGGGACGGCGGATCGCCTGCCACCTTTACGACGGCGCCGCGGCGGCGCCGCTCGCGATGCCCGAGCCGGTTGCTGCGGCCTCGTAGAGCAGCGGATTGCGCCGTGGATGCGACCGAAATCGAAGCGACGGCCGCGGCATTCGAGGCCGCCGCGCTGCGCGGCGAATATTTTCCCCAGGATTGGGCCGATCGGCTTGCGATCGACGAGGCCTATCGCATCCTGCTGACGCGGCTGCGGCTTCGCGGCGTGCAGCGGGTGGGCTGGAAAGTCGGGCTGACCGCGCGCGCGATCCAGGAGCAGTTCGGCGTGCACGAGCCGGTATTCGGCTGCCTTTTGGCGGACGGCCTCAAGCCGTCGGGGCATGTGTTCAGCCGCGACGAACTGATCGAGCCCGGCTTTGAGAATGAATTGTGCATCGTGCTCGGCCGCGATGTGCCGCCCGGCGCGGCCCGGGACGAGGTCGCCGCGGCGGTGGCGCGCATTCACCCCGCCTTTGAGATTATCGAGACGCGCGGCGACCTGACCCGCCAATTGGCGCTGGCGCTCGCCGATAACGCACAGCAAAAGGCGTTTGTGCTCGGCCCGCCGGTCGGTCCCGAGGCGCTGCCGGAGCTGAGCAAGGTCGAGGCGCGCGTCTTAATTAACGGCGCGGAGGCTGCGACCGGCCGCGGCGACGCCGTGCTCGGTCACCCCTATAACGCCGTCACCTGGCTCGCCGGCAAGCTCGCCGAATTCGGCGAGCGGCTGCGGGCCGGCGACACCATCATGAGCGGCTCGTTAACCCGGCAATTCCCCTTAAACCGCGGCGACCGGGTGGAGTGCGCCTTTGCCGGGATCGGCTCGGTCGCAACCAGCGTCACCTGAGAGTCGGCTGGGCCATGCGCTAACATAGAGGCCGCCGCGCGCCGGAACGGGTTGTCGCACCCCGACGGATGCCATAAACCCAAGGTCGAGATAACAGGCGCGCCGGCTGCAGAGCCAAGGCAAAGCCCCGCGGGTATCAACGAGGGCGACGGCGCACCGACCAGCGGGAGGAAATGCGATGGCATTCGATCTGCTCATTAAGAACGGGCGCGTGGTCGACGGTTCGGGCGAGCCGGCGTTCCAGGCCGATGTCGCGGTCAAGGACGGCAGGATCGTCGGGGTCGGAAAATACAATGGCGCCGCCGCCGAGCGTACGATCGATGCCGAGGGCCGCGTCGTCGCGCCCGGCTTTATCGACCATCACACGCATTTCGATCCACAGGCCGTATGGGATCCCTATTGCGGCTCCTGGCTGCATAACGGCCACACGACGGTCATCGTCGGGCAATGCGGCCAAGTCATCGCGCCGGTGCGGCCGGGCGACGGCGAATGGTATCTCGAATTTTTCTCCGACGCCGAGCAGATCCCACTGCCGGTCCTGAAGGCCGGCGTCGACGTGACCTGGGAATCGGTCGGCGACTACCTCAACGCGCTCGGCAAAAAGCGCGGCATCAACGTCGGCACGCTGGTCGGCCATTCCGGCATTCGCCGCTATGTGATGGGCGAGGCGGCCGACGAACGCGAGGCAACACCCGACGAAATGGTTGCGATGCAGCGCCTGATCCGCGACGCGATGTATGACGGCGCGCTCGGCTTTTCGACCGCGCCAAAGGATCGCGGCGATCCCGCCGGGGTGCCCGACGACGCAGAGCGCTGGGCGCTCGCCAGCGTGCTCGGCGAACTCGGCACCGGCGTGTTCCAGGTCGCCGGCGGCGCGCCTGGCGGTACCAAGCAGACGCGCGCGGTCGCCCGCGAGTTGGCGGCGCGCACCGGCCGGCCGTCGATCTACAACTTGATGTCCGATCCGATCGGCAACCCCGACGAGTGGGTCGAGCACCTGAAGTGGCTCGAGGACGGGTTCAAGAGCGGTGCCCGCTGCTACGGCTCGTGCCTCTCGACCGTTGCCGGCGGTATCTTCAACCTGGAGCGCGGCCTTAACGTCCCGCAGGACGAGGACATTACCCACCCCGAGGGTTTCTTCCGCGGCATGCCGACTTGGGACGAGGTCATGGCGCGGCCCTATCGCGAGCGGATCCAGGCCTTCCGCGACCCGGAAATCCGCAAGGCGCTGTCGGCCGAGGCGGTCGAGGGCACGGTCGACCAGCAGGGCGGCATGACCGACCGGCTCGGTCGCGTCCGCGGCCTGTTCAACCGGCGCTGGGACCTCGTGCAGGTGTTCATGACCACCAAGGGCCAGAACCGCCACCTCGAAGGCAAGACGATCAAGCAGATCGCGACAGAGCAGAACAAGAGCATCATGGACGCCTTCCTCGACCTGTCGCTCGACGAGGATCTGCAGACCTGTTTCCAGGCGATCGACCGCAACCATGATCCGAAAGTGCAAAAGCACATCCTCGGGTCGGCGTACACGGTGATCGGCACCAGCGACGGCGGCGGCCGACCGCATACCGCCGACCGGCACGAGACCAGCACCCACCTGCTCGGTCATTGGGTGCGCGAGCAGCAGGCGATGACGCTCGAACAGGCGGTCTATCGGCTGACCGGCAAGACCGCGCTGATGCACGACATCACCGACCGCGGCTTTATCGCCGCCGGCAAGGTCGCCGACATCACGATCTTCGACCCCGACACGATCGCGGAGAAGCCGCGCGAGCCGTCGGCGACGCTGCCCGGCGGCGGCATCGAAGTAAAGCGCGAGGCGGTCGGCATCGATTATGTCGTCGTCAACGGCACGGTGCTCTATGAGGGCGGCCAGCTGACCGACGCGCTTCCCGGGCAAATCATCCGCGGTCCGCTGTATAGCCCGCACGCGTAACGGGTTAGCCCCTCTCCCGCATCGCGGGAGAGGGTGGCGAGCCCACAGGGCGAACCGGGTGAGGGTCTTTCAGATCGCTTGCACCCTCACCCGCCCTCGGCTTCGCCTCGGGCACCCTCTCCCGCGGTGCGGGAGAGGGGCTACAAACCGGCATTTGGCTCGTAGGCACGTCGCCGCTACTCTCGCGCTCACGACTTCCGGCCAGGAGCGAGAGTGATGCAATTCGGTCTGTTCGGCAGCGCAGCGGCGCGGCGCCCCAATTCCTCGGAGGCGGCCGAGTTCGACAGCAGCGAGGGCTTCCGCGACTTCATCGATTACAATGTCGAGGCCGAGGCGCTCGGCTTTTACGGCACCTTTGTCGTCTAGCACCATTTCACCGGTTATGGCCAGGTCTCGGCGACAATCAATCTGCTGACCTGGCTCGGCGCCCGCACCAGCACCCTGCGGCTCGGCACTGCCGTCATCGTTTTGCCGTGGCACAACCCGGTATTGCTCGCCGAGCAGGCCGCGACCCTCGATCTCCTGTCCGGCGGCCGGCTCGATTTCGGCATCGGCAAGGGCTACCGCTACAATGAATTCGCCGGCTTCTGCGTCGACATGGACGAGGCCGACGCGCGGTTCAACGAATGCCTCGACGTCATCGTCAAGGCGTGGACCTCGAACGAACCCTTTTCCCATCGCGGTCGGTACTGGCAGTTCGACGACATCATCGTCGAGCCGCCGACCGCGCAGCGGCCGCACCCGCCGATCTGGATGGGCGCCGGCGGTGAAAGCTCGGTGCGCCAGGTCGCGGAGCGCGGCTACAATCTCTTGCTCGGGCAGTACGCCTCGCCGGCCGATGTCGGCCGCTCGATCGCGGCCTACAAATCCGCTGTCGAGGCGCAGGGAAGGCGGTTTGACCCGATGCAGGTCGGCGTCACCCGCGCGTTTTTCGTCTGCGACAATGACGCCGAGAAGGAGACCGCGCTGGAACGGCGCCTCGCCAACCGGGTGCGCCAGTTGAAGCTCGCGACGCGGCCCGACGGCACCGTCCATGGCGGTCCCGACCGCGCCACCGGCGATCCCGATGCGGTCAACCGCAACAGCGCGATCTATGGCGCGCCCGACGAGATCGCCGAGAAGCTCGACGAGTTGCGCCGCGTCGGGGTCGGCTATGTGCTGGTCAATGGCGGCGGCTCGGGCGGCGGCGAGCGCGGCCGCACGAGCCTCAGGCGCTTCGCGCGCGAGGTCATGCCCTCCTTCACCGATGAGCCGGCGAGGGCGCGCGCCGCCGAGTGAGCGGGCCTTTAGGGAGAAACAGATGCGGATCCATAATCTTTACACCGACGCCAACGGCGAGTCGCATTTCCGCGATATCGAGGTCGAGTGGGCCGAGGAGCGGCGGGGCAGCAAACTGTCGAGAAAGTTGCCGGCGACCGGTGTCATCTTTCGCGAGACCCAGGCCGAGCACAATGTCGACTGGCATCCGGCCCCGCGCCGGCAATACATCGTCAACCTCGACGCCGGGGTGAAGATCACCGCGAGCGACGGCGAAAGCCGGTTCATCGCGGCCGGCGACGTCATCCTCGTCGAGGACACGACCGGTAAGGGCCACCTTTCCGATCACGTCGAGAACAAGATCCGGCACTCCATATTTATTCCGATCGAATAGCGGCCGGGAAAAGCCGTGTCCCTCGCCGATATCGAAGACCGGCTCGCGATCAGCGATCTGTTCGTCCGCTACACGACAGCGCTCGACCGCGGCGATGTCGAGACGCTCGTCGATTGCTTTACGCCGGACGGCTCGCTCGACAGCCCCGCAGTCGGACAACATTCGGGGCACGCCGCGATCCGCGCCTTTGCCGAGCGTTTTTCGCGCTTTAATGAGCGCGGTGGCCAGCTTCGCCACGTCATCTCGAACCTAGCGGTCACGATAGAGGGCGAGCGGGCGCAGGCGAGCTGTTATCTGCTGAACATCTTGACCCGCAACGGCAAGAGCGAGCTGCTGGCCCCCGGCCGTTACGAATGCGATCTCGTCAAATCCGAAGGGAATTGGCGGTTCCGGCGCCGGGTCGTCATTCTCGACCACGACATCACGCTCGACGGGATCTGAGCGGATTACGAGGCTGCTTTTGGTGCGATCAGCCCTTGCGTTTCGAGCAGCGGGTAGATGCCGCCCGAAATCATCAGCGACAACAGCTGCTCCGGCACCGGCGAGATCGGCAGCACGGCGCCGCTCTCGCGGTTGCGCACGGTCCAGCTCTCGATCGAAATTTCCGCGGTCTGGCCCTCTTCGAATGCGGCGTGGATGCCGCGGCATTCGAATGCCACAAAACCGAAGCTGACCGCATTTCGGAAGAAGAGGCCGTTGATCGACTCGGCGATGAGCGCGCCGAGCCCGAGGTTGCGCAGCGAGCGTGCCGCCGGCCGGCTCGATCCCGTGCCGAAATTGCTTCCGCCGATCAGAATGTCGCCCGGCCTGACCTCGTCGACCCAGCCCGGGCAGTTGGCCGAGAACACGGCCCGTCGCTGCTCCTCTTCGCTTGCAGTCAACAGCGGTCCGGGCAGCATCAGATCGGTGTTGATGTCGTCG